>ERZ724524.2812-NODE-2812-length-11179-cov-7.452625_pt1 | contig 11179 bp, 6 predicted proteins | sample MGYA00376057_ERZ724524 | MGnify/ENA primary metagenome ERZ724524 (study PRJEB28724, sample SAMN07190888) | wastewater metagenome | isolation source: influent of sewage treatment plant in Hong Hong | place: USA: Christiansburg, Virginia | collected 2016-03-01 ...
CTGTTCCGCCAGCAGGCATACATCGAAGGTACCTGGCTGGATGCGGACAGTGGTCAGACCATCAAGGTGAATAACCCGGCCACCAATGAAATCATTGGCACCGTGCCGAAGATGGGCGCTGCGGAAACTCGCCGAGCTATTGAAGCTGCTGAGCGTGCATTGCCGGCTTGGCGTGCGTTGACTGCCAAAGACCGCGCCACCAAGTTGCGTCGCTGGTTTGAGCTGATGATGGAAAACCAGGACGACCTCGGTCGCCTGATGACCCTAGAGCAGGGTAAGCCGCTGGCCGAGTCCAAAGGCGAAATCGCCTACGCCGCCTCATTCATCGAGTGGTTTGCCGAAGAAGGCAAGCGCATCTACGGCGATATCATTCCGGGCCATCAGCCGGATAAGCGCCTGTTGGTGATGAAGCAGCCAATCGGTGTAACTGCAGCAATTACGCCGTGGAACTTCCCCTCGGCGATGATCACCCGTAAAGCTGGCCCGGCCCTAGCTGCTGGTTGCACCATGGTGATCAAGCCGGCTAGTCAGACGCCGTTTTCGGCCCTGGCGCTGATGGAGCTGGCCGAGCGTGCTGGTATTCCAAAAGGCGTATTGAGCGTGGTGACCGGCAGCGCCGGCGACATTGGCAGCGAGCTGACCGGCAACCCGTTGGTGCGCAAGCTGTCGTTCACTGGCTCGACTGAAATCGGTCGCCAGCTGATGATGGAGTGCGCCAAGGACATTAAAAAGGTGTCCTTGGAGCTGGGCGGCAACGCGCCGTTCATCGTATTTGATGATGCTGACCTAGATGCTGCTGTCGATGGTGCTCTGGCTTCCAAGTACCGCAACGCCGGCCAGACCTGTGTCTGCGCCAACCGTTTGTATGTACAAGAGGGTGTCTACGACGCCTTCGCCGAGAAGCTGGCAGCTGCCGTGGCCAAGCTTAAAATCGGTAACGGTTTGGAAGATGGCATCACCACCGGCCCGCTGATCGACGAAAAAGCCGTGGCTAAGGTGCAAGAGCACATCGCTGACGCGGTGAGCAAAGGCGCGCGCATTATTGCGGGTGGTAAGCCACTGGGCGGCAACTTCTTCGAGCCGACCATTCTGGTCGATGTACCGAAAAATGCTGCCGTAGCCAAAGAAGAAACCTTCGGTCCGCTGGCGCCGTTGTTCCGCTTCAAAGATGAAGCCGATGTGATCGCGCAGTCTAACGACACCGAGTTCGGTCTGGCCTCGTACTTCTATGCACGTGATCTGGGCCGCGTATTCCGCGTCGCAGAAGCGCTGGAATACGGCATTGTTGGCGTCAACACCGGGATCATCTCCACCGAGGTGGCGCCGTTTGGCGGCATCAAGGCCTCGGGCCTGGGCCGTGAAGGTTCCAAGTACGGCATCGAAGATTATCTGGAAATCAAATACGTCTGCCTCGGCGGTATCTGATCCGCTCGCCAGCCCTGTCCGAGTTGCTCGGCGGGGCTGGCAGCCAACATTCAACGACATTGCGTAACCGGGCTCGGCAGCCGAGCCAACGAGGACCATCATGACCAGCAAAACTAACGAAGCCATCCTGAAACGCCGTGCCGCCGCTGTTCCGCGCGGTGTTGGGCAGATCCACCCGGTTGTCGCCGAGCGCGCCGAAAACGCCACCGTCTGGGACGTTGAAGGTCGCGAGTACATCGACTTCGCCGGCGGTATCGCGGTACTGAACACCGGTCACCTGCACCCGAAAGTGGTTGCCGCCGTGCAAGAGCAGCTGACCAAGCTGTCGCACACCTGCTTCCAGGTGCTGGCCTACGAACCCTACATCGAGCTTTGCGAAGAAATCGCCAAGCGCGTACCGGGCGACTTCGCCAAGAAGACCCTGCTGGTCACCTCCGGCTCCGAAGCCGTTGAGAACGCCGTGAAGATCGCCCGTGCCGCCACTGGCCGTGCCGGCGTGATCGCCTTCACCGGCGCCTACCACGGCCGCACCATGATGACCCTGGGTCTGACCGGTAAAGTCGTGCCTTACTCGGCCGGCATGGGCCTGATGCCAGGCGGCATCTTCCGTGCGCTGGCTCCGTGCGAGCTGCATGGCGTGAGCGAAGACGAGTCGATCGCCAGCATCGAACGCATCTTCAAGAACGATGCACAGCCGAGCGACATCGCGGCCATCATCATCGAGCCAGTCCAGGGCGAAGGCGGTTTCTACACCAACTCGCCGGCCTTTATGAAGCGTCTGCGTGCCCTGTGCGACCAGCACGGCATCCTGCTGATCGCTGACGAAGTACAGACTGGCGCTGGCCGGACTGGCACCTTCTTCGCCACCGAGCAGCTGGGCATCATTCCAGACCTGACCACCTTCGCCAAATCGGTCGGCGGCGGCTTCCCGATCTCCGGCGTGTGCGGTAAGGCTGAGATCATGGACGTGATTGCGCCGGGCGGTTTGGGCGGTACCTATGCCGGTAGCCCGATTGCCTGCGCCGCGGCCTTGGCCGTGCTCAAAGTGTTCGACGAAGAGAAGCTGCTGGAGCGCTCCCAGGCACTGGGCGAGCGTGTCAAAGCCGGTCTGCGCGCCATTCAGGCCAAGCACAAGGTTATCGGTGATGTGCGTGGTCTGGGCTCGATGATTGCCATCGAACTGTTCGAGGGCGGCGACGTGCACAAACCGGCCGCTGAGCTGGTCGGCAAGATCGTGGCGCGCGCGCGTGAAAAAGGTCTGATCCTGCTGTCGTGCGGCACCTACTACAACGTCATCCGCTTCCTGATGCCGATCACCATTCCTGATGCACAGCTGGACAAAGGCCTGGCCATTGTCGCTGAGTGCTTCGACGAACTCGCCTAAGACTCCCCGTCTGGCGTTTTCAAGGCCCGCTTCGGCGGGCTTTTTTGTGGCTGATTGAGCGGTTATTCGACGCCAGCTGACTGCGCGGCTGGCGCGGCAATGCCCGAGGCTTCGGGCTTGGGCAATTAGTCGATGGTTTGGCTGTTGGCCGCCGGTGACGCTTGGTTTTGCGCGCTGATGCGGGCATCTGCGAGTAGCTCAAGCGGCTTGGGCTGGTCGATAAAGTAGCCTTGGGCGAAGTCGATGCCCAGGCGTTGCAGGCAGTCCAGTGTGGCCTGGCTTTCGACAAATTCAGCCACGGTTTTCAGGCCCAATTGTTGAGCAATTTCTTGCATCGACCTGACCATCGCCTGATTGATCGGGTCGTGCTCAATGCCGCGGATAAAGCTGCCGTCGATCTTGAGCAGGTCCAGAGGCAAATGACGCAAATAGGCATAGGAAGCAAAGCCGCTGCCAAAGTCATCAAGCGCGACCTTGAGACCTTGCTTGCGCAGGTGCGCGATCCACTCGGCCGATGCGCCCAGCTCGCCTAGGGCCACCATTTCAGTCACTTCAATGCACAGCTTGCTGGCCGGGAGTTGCTGGCGGGCCAGCATCTCTTTGAGCAGCTGATGAATTTCGCGGTCCAGCAATGAGGACGCGCTGAGGTTGAGGTTAACCTGCTCCAGTTGCTGCAGGTGCTGAGGGTTTTGCGCCATCCAGTCGAACAGGCGACGGATCACCCAGCGGTCGATGGCGCCGAGAAAACCGTAGCGCTCGGCGGCACCGAGAAACTGCTCAGGGGCAATCCATTCGCCCGATTCTGGGTCGCGGTAGCGCAGCAGGATTTCATAGTGCCAGCCATTTTGCGGGTGCTTTAGTGCCAGCACCGGTTGGAAGAACAGCTCGAAATGATGCTGCTCGATGGCCGCGCGCAGGCGCGTGATCCACTGCAGCTGGCGTTGGTGTTCAAGCAGGGCGCCGTCGCTTGGATTAAACCGGTGGACGCGGTTGCGCCCTTGGTCTTTCGCCCGCTGGCTGGCGCTGTCGGCCCAGCTCAACGCGGTTTCCCAATCACTGATATCCGCGTTCAGCTCCAGTAGGCCAATGCTCACATATAAGCGAAACGGCCGTCCTTGCCAGGTAAAAACAAACTGCTCAACACCGGCGCGTAAGCGTTCGGCATGCAGCATGGCCACGTCGCTGTCGATGTTGCTCAGCAGCACGGCAAATTCATCGCCACCGATGCGCGCCAGTTGCGCGTGCCGTGGCAGGTGCGGCTGCAAGTGGGTAGCCAGCTGGCGCAGCAACTGATCGCCGGCCGAGTGACCACAAAGGTCGTTGACCTGCTTGAACTGGTCGAGGTCGAGGTAGAGCAAGTGGCTGTAGTCGCCACCTTCTGGATGGTGCAGGGAAGCTTGCAGTAAACGCTCCAGCTCGCGGCGGTTAAGCAGGCCGGTGAGCGAGTCATGACTGGCCAGGTTTTGCAAATGCTCCTGATGGGCGTGGCGCTCGCTGATGTCGACAATAATGGCTTCGATGCTGTCGTGCTCAGGCAATAGGTGCAGCGACAGGTACACCCAGAGTGCGTGGCCTTGATGGTCGTGGAGTTGGCATTCGCCGCTGGCGGTTGGCTGGCTGGCGCTGAGTTGTAGCAGCAAATGATTCCAGTCCGAGGCTTTCAGCAGGCTTTGAATCGGCACGCCCAACAGGCAAGTTTGCTTGGTGCTCGCCCCGAGCATCTGCATTAGGCTTGGGTTTGCTTCGAGGATCACGCCCTCGCGCGTGCAGCGCACGATGCCTTCGGCGGCATGGTTGAACAGGGCTTGATAGCGCTGCAAATTGTCGATCGCTTGCCGTTGGCTGCTCAGTAGGTCGACGCGTACCTGCTCCAGCTGCATCGCACTGAGAATGCCGAACATGAAAAAACTCAGGGCCGGCAAGTACAGGCTGAGCTCATTGTATATGGGCACATTGGGCACTAAGCCCATGCGGCTCAAAGGCAAGACAATCAACAGCAGGAACACCGCCGACCAGAGCAGCAGCAGCGGTTTGGCAAATGGCCGTTGCTGCTTGACGGCGTAGAGGGTGATGCCCAGTTGGAACAAGCCGTTGAGGAGCACCAAGAGGTTGATTAGTTGTTGCTGCTGATAGTTGTTAATGCCCAGCACGGCCGGTGCGCTGCACAGGCCGATAAGAATGAACAAAGCGTTACGCAGCGCCAGTAATAAAGGCTCGCGCAGGGCTAACAGGTTGCAGATAAACAATGTGCTGAAGATCAGCGTGGTCGCGCCGGATAGGTTCAGCAGGATAGTTTGCAGCGCCGGTTGCTGTGGCCACAGCAGATTGATAAAGCCAAGAACCGCACTGTAGTAAACGGTGGCGCTCATTAGCGTGGCGCAGTAGTAGCCCAGCTGCCGACTGTGCAGTGTGCTGAATTTGGCCAAGTGAAAGAGCGCCATAATCAGCAGGGCGCCACATACTAAGCCGCTTTTCAGCCAGCTATAAATCAACAGTCGCTTGCCGCTGTTGGCAGATACCAGCGCCAGTGGCAGGTTGAGGCCACTGCTGCTGTTAACCCGCAGCAGCACGTCGAACTGCTCTGCATCTACGGCAGGCAGCGGCAGAATAAAATTTGGGTAAGGTTCGCTGCGCTCGCTGAAGGGCTGTAAATCACCACTCGCTGCGCCGGCGAGCAGTGTGTCTGTCGGGGCCGTTCCGGGCACGCTTACCCACAGCTGCAGGTGATCGACAAAAGGGTTGTCAATCACCAATGACAGCGCCTCACGGCTGGAATTTTTGACACTAAATGCCAGCCACCAAGTGCTGCTGGAATAGCCAAGACGCGGGTTGCCCTGTTGCAGTTGGCCGCCGGCGCGCAATTGCGCCAAAGCTTGCGCAGGGCTCAGGCGCGCATCGCGGTCTTCGAGCAGCAAACTGTGCGGTACCGGGACGGGCTGTTGAAGGCGCTGCGGATTGAGGCTCAGGCCGGGCAGCGCTTCTGCTCTGGGGGTTGCACACAGCAGTAACATGCTCAGGAGCAGACCGAGCGGGGGTCGCAAAGACAGCAGCATGAGCTAAACCTCGGGGCAGAAAATAACCGCGCCTGAGCCTCTTGTTGGGCTTTTTCCGTGCAGCTGTGGCGCTGCTTGATTCTAGCTGAGCTGAGATTTATTGCTGGGCCTGCTGCACGTTGCAGGCAGCGGCTGCGCATATACGGGCTGCTACCATCGGTGCTGCTGACGAGCATGCCAAGCCGCTGGAGCAGTGCCTTGGCGGGCGTGGTCTGCGCGTCAAAGCGTGGGTGTGAGTAAGCCGCACTGGTGGAGAAGCTCCGGGCGTGCTCGAATACAGGCGCGCCCGAGCGCTTGCTCGAGGCAGTGCTTAATTATAAGAGGTATGCCGATGCGCTCCGCTTATCTTCGTCATCCCAAGGCGTGTCTGTTGCATGGGCTTGGCCTGATTATTCTGATGACGGTTTATCAACAAGGGCAGATGCCTTTGTATCTGAGCATTCCGGCGTACCTGCTGCTGGCGCTTTGGCCATGGTTCGGCCCTTGGCGACGGCCCGCCGAGGACGCGCCGCCGCCCGACGCCGCGCAGGTTGCGTTTAGGCTGTTGCAGCAAAACTTGGTGCAAGGCTCTGCTGAGAGTGTCTTGGCCGCCGCGCGACAGGCGGCTGCGGTGACACAACTGGCGCAGCAGTTACAAGCGCGGCTGGAGATGTTGGCGCAGGTTCGCGTAACTGCGCAGGCGCTTAGCGCGAGTCAAGGGCATGGCGCCGAGCGCGCCGAACAGAGCGTGGCCACCGCCTGCGAGCTGCGTGAGCAGAGCGCGCAGGGCCAAGCGCAGCTGCAGCAAGCCCTGACGAGTTTGCAACAACTGAATAGCCAGGCCGCCGCGAGCCGTGAGTTGATGCTGGGCCTGAGCAGCAGCACCGAGCAGATCGAGAAGGTCACTCAGGTGATTCAGTCGATCGCCAGTCAAACCAACCTGCTGGCACTCAATGCCGCGATCGAAGCGGCGCGTGCGGGTGATGATGGGCGGGGGTTTGCCGTGGTGGCCGACGAGGTGCGTAACTTGGCCAAGCGTACTGCCACGGCGACCGCGGAAGTCATCCAGATAGTCGCGGACATTCGCCAGTGCGGTCAGTCCGCGGCCACACGCATTGAGGCGCAAAGCTTGGCGCAGAGCCAGACGGCAGAGCAGGTTGAGCAAAGTGCTCAGCAACTGGCGGGCATTACCGCGTTAGCCGGTACGCTGGCGGGGCAAATAGGCCACGAGCATCAGGCGCAGCAGCCACTTACCGGCCTGCTGGCTGACCTTGAGCAGCTGCACGCGGCTGTTCAGGATGATCAGGCGCAAACCCTGCAGCTGGGGTTCTGCGTTGAGCAATTGCAGGCCCAGAGCGAGAGTCTCAAGCAGCAACTGAGCGATGCCAGCCTTGATCCTTGCCTCGCGGCGGGTTGAGTTTGGATAACTTGGCACTCGCAAGCTACGCCAGTGCTGCGATGTATGTCGCGATCTGCAGCGATCTGAGGGAAGAAACTGATTGATCTGCGTCTATATGCAGACACCTAGCAAAAAGCAGTAGGGACTTTTCGGCCCTGCTCAGAGATAATGAGTGAACGCTTGTTCTGCTAACTGCGTTTTTCTTTCCAAGAGGCCATTCATCCATGTGGTACAACGGTTTGCTCGACCTTTCGGCGTGGCAATTGCTGGCAGTGACCTTGCTGATAACGCACGTGACCATCGTCAGCGTGACGGTCTACCTGCATCGTTATTCGGCGCACCGCGCGCTGGAGCTGCACCCTGCGCTCAAGCACTTTTTCCGTTTCTGGCTGTGGCTGACCACGGCGCAGAACACCCGCGAGTGGACGGCCATCCACCGCAAACACCACGCCAAATGCGAAACCGTGGATGACCCCCACAGCCCGGTGATCAAGGGCTTGCGCACGGTGCTGTTGACCGGTGCCGAGCTGTACCGCGCCGAGGCCGAAAACCCGGAAACCCTGCGCATCTACGGCAAGAACTGCCCGGAAGACTGGGTTGAACGTAACGTCTATTCGCGCTTCCCGGTCGGCGGTATCGCCATCATGGCGGTGATCGACCTGGCCCTGTTCGGCGTGCTCGGCATGACCGTCTGGGCCGTGCAGATGATGTGGATTCCAGTGTGGGCGGCGGGCGTGGTTAATGGCTTGGGCCATGCCATCGGCTACCGCAATTTTGAATGCCGTGATGCGGCGACCAACTTGTCCCCGTGGGGCATCATCATTGGCGGCGAAGAGCTGCACAACAATCACCACACCTATCCGAACTCAGCCAAGCTGTCGGTCAAGCCGTGGGAATTCGACATGGGCTGGGCGTGGATACAATTGTTCAGCTTCTTCGGTCTGGCCAAGGTACAACGCGTGGCGCCGATTGCTCATCGGGTGGCGGGTAAGGGCAGCTTGGACATGGACACTGCCATGGCCATCCTCAATAACCGTTTCCAGATCATGGCGCAGTACCGCAAGTTGGTGATCGCACCGCTGGTCAAGCAAGAACTGGCCAAGGCTGACGCCTCCGTGCGCCACCACTTCCGCCGCGCCAAAGCGCTGTTGTCGCGTGAAACCAGCTTGCTGGACGACACGCACCAGGCGCGCATTCAGCAATTGTTAGCAGAGAGTCATGCACTGAAGGTGATTTACGAAAAACGTATCGCCCTGCAGCAGATCTGGCTCAAGACCAGCAGTAATGGCCACGATATGCTTGAGGCCATTAAGCACTGGATTAGTGACGCGGAAGCCAGCGGCATCCAGTCGTTGCGCGACTTTGCTCAGCAGCTCAAGACCTACTCGCTGCGCCCGGCAACGGCTTAATCGGCGCGCATAAAAATCACCCGCCGGCGTTCGCACCGGCGGTTTTTTTTGCCTGCACTATTGCTGATATTTACGCTTTTGGCTGGCGCCAGCTGGCAAGCAGAGCCGGTAGTTCGGCGAGATTGTGGACCTCCGCGTCGGCCCTTGGCGTATCCCCCCAAGGCTTTTCCTGCGGGTTGAACCAAATCGCGCGCAGGCCAGCGGCGCGGGCGCCGGCGATATCGTCGTCGGGGTGGTCGCCGATGTGTACGGCGTGTTCGGCCGCCACCCCGGCGCGCGCCAGCGCATGCTGGAAGGGGCGTGGGTCGGGCTTGCCGATGCCCAGCTCCTCGGCGCACAGGGTAAAACGGAAGTAGTCAGCCAGGCCCAAGCGGCGCACATCGGCGTTGCCGTTGGTGATCACTCCAAGCTGGTAATAATTAGCCAAATGCTCAAGGGTCGGATGGACATCGGCAAACAAGTTGACCTGATGGCGGGCTTCGAGAAATACCTGAAAGCCCGCTTCGGCCAGTTGTTCGGCTGGCGCGCTCGGGTAGCCGGCTTCCTGCAAGGCCAGCAGCAGAATGCGTCGGCGCAGCTCACTGAGGCGGTATTTAAGGTTTGGCTCGCCCGCCAGTAGACGAGCGCGAATTGCCCATAGGTGCTCAATCGGTACGCCGCCCAGCTGCGGAGCATGAGTGGCCAGCCATTCACGCAGCGTGTCTTCCGCGCTACGCATCACAGAGCCGACGTCCCACAGGGTATCGTCGAGGTCGAAAGTGATCAGTTGAATGCTCATTGGTCACGGCTCGTATGGCGCTTGCAGTGGTGAGGGAGTGGTGCTTGTTTGCCGATCATGGGTTACGCCTCCGGCGTGCGCCGTTTGGCACGCGGATGGGCGCTGTCGTAAACCGTGGCCAGGTGCTGGAAGTCCAAATGAGTGTAAATCTGCGTGGTGGCGATGTCGGCATGGCCGAGCAACTCCTGCACGGCGCGCAGGTCTTGCGATGACTCCAGCAGGTGGCTGGCAAAGCTGTGGCGCAGCATGTGCGGGTGCAGGTGTTGGCCCAGCTCGCGGACTCCAGCTTGGCGCATGCGCAGCTGAATGGCTCGCGGCCCTAGGCGTCGTCCCTGCTGGCTAATAAACAGCGCATTGTCTAATGGATTGGCCAGAGCGCGTAGCGGTAGCCATAGCGCTAGTGCCTCGCGCGCTTTGCTGCCGACCGGCACCACGCGCATTTTGTTGCCCTTGCCGCGCACTTGCACCAAGCCCTCGGCGAGGTCGAGCTGGTCGGTGTTCAGACTCACCAGTTCGGCCAGGCGCAAGCCGCTGGAGTAACAGAGTTCCAGTAGGGCCTGATCGCGATGACCGAGGAAGTCGTCCTCAACGTTGCCGTCCAGCAGTTGTTTGGCGCGGTCGGCATCCAGCGTTTTGGGCAGACGGCGCTGGCCTTTCGGGGGTGTCAGGCCGTTGGCTGGGTCGTGGCTGCACAGGCCTTGGCGGTTGAGATACTGATAGAAGCCGCGTACGGCGGAAAGTAAGCGCGCCAGGCTTTTACCGCTCAGACCCTGCTGGTGTTGGCGTGCGATCAGGCGACGCAGGCGGGGTGTGTCGAGTGCGCGCCAGTCGTCTAGCTGCTCTTGCTGGCAATACTCGAGGACCTTGTGCAAGTCCAGGCGATAGGCGCTGAAGGTGTGCGGCGACACTTGACGTTCGCAGCGCAATTGTTCGAGGTAGGCGTCTAGCGGGTTGTGCATGGTGGGCCTGACCTCTATAGCTGGCTGTCCGAAAGCGCCCAGCGGCGCGCGACAGTATTAGCGCACCGAGCGCAGCGGCGTGGCGAAGCGTGGTAATACGCGGGCCAGCACTTCGGCGATATAGCTGAGGAACAGCGTGCCCAGCGAGCTCTTGTAGTGCTGCGGGTCTGGGCTGCCGATCGCCAGCACGCCATGTAGGCCCTGGAACGAGAGGGCGACTACAGCTGCTGAGCCGACACTGTCGCGCTCTGATTCGCCGAACAGAAATGCCAGCTCATGGCTACGCAGCACGCCACACAAGGTCTTGCCGCCGGCCAGCAAGCCACCGATGGCCTGATGTGCCTCGGCGCTACTAACCCAGCGGCCTACTGGCATCGGTGCTTCGCTGAACAGAATAAGGCTGACGAAGGGTACTTGGAATTCGTTGCGCAGGCTGTCTTCTACAGCGCTGACCACTTCTTCTAGGCTGGCGGCGTCCAGTAAGTCGAGCACCAGGCGGCGGGTCTTGTCGAACAGGCGGTCGTTGTCGCGGGCCACGTCCATCAGTTGCGACAGACGATGGCGCATCTCGATGTTGCGCTCGCGCAGCAGGCGCACCTGGCGCTCGACCAGCGACACTGCATCGCCTGGCTGGTGCGGAATGCGCATCTCGCCAAGCAGCTCATCGCGCTCGACGAAGAACTCTGGGTTGGCCTGCAGGTAAGCAGCCACCTGCTCGGGTGTGAGTGACAGCGGCTCTGGAGACTGCGGCGGATCCTGGCGTTGTTCGGTCATGGCTGCTGCTCGGTCATCG
>ERZ724524.2818-NODE-2818-length-11164-cov-4.217931_pt1 | contig 11164 bp, 11 predicted proteins | sample MGYA00376057_ERZ724524 | MGnify/ENA primary metagenome ERZ724524 (study PRJEB28724, sample SAMN07190888) | wastewater metagenome | isolation source: influent of sewage treatment plant in Hong Hong | place: USA: Christiansburg, Virginia | collected 2016-03-01 ...
GAATTAGGATATACTAAATTAAGCTATATTTAAGAACCGTGGCGCATTTGGTACCTTTATGTAAACATAGCCAATATACAAATTTTAATGATAAACAAAAAGTTATTAGCAATTTTGTAGAGCTTTGTCCTCATTCAAATATAATTGATTCACCTTTTAATTAGATAAAGAGGTTTACTCTTTATCTTTATTTAGATTAGGAGTAAATCTTCTTTCATCATTCTTTTTCATTGACTCTCTAAACTCTTTTTGTTTTATATCTGATTCAATTACTTTTTTAGCCATAATTTCTTTAGCTTGTTTTTCTTCAGCAGTTTCACAACCAGTTAATAAAATCAATCCTATAAAACTTATAAGTAGCATTTTTAGCATTTTTTATCCTTATTTAAAATATTATAAAGTATGATAAAATATCATACTTTATAGTAAAATATACTATTTTACTTTATATCGGGTTTCCCGTCTTTATCATAAAACATAGTTTTACAACCATCTTTATAGTTAGAACATCCCCACCAAAATAAACCTTTATCAGTTTTTCTTCTAATCAAATCTCCATTTTCACAAGTAGGGCATTTGTGTTCTGATACTTCTTCTACTTTTTTCTCTATTTTCTCAAATTGTGGTTTTTCATCTTTATCAAAATAAAAAGCTTTACATCCATTAGAGTAGTTAGAACATCCCCACCAATAAGTAACTTTTTTTTCTTTTACTGATTTCATTCTTTTTAAAAAACCTAAATTGCATTGAGGACAAGAAATTGAATTATTATCATTTTTTGTTAAACTTTGGAATTTATCAGAATTTTTAATTCTATTGATTTCTTCTTCTATTTGTTTATTTATGCTTGTCAAAAATTGCTCTTTAGTAATTTTTCCTGTTTCAATCTCTTTTTGTAATTCAAACCATAAAGCAGTCATATCAGGTGTAGTTAAAATTTTAGGAGATAGTGCTATTAAATCTCTACCTTTTTGAGTTGATTTTATGGCTTTCTTTTCTTCAATAATATAACCTTTTTCAAAAAGATTTTTTATATGTTCAGACCTAGTTGCTGGAGTACCAATTCCACCATTTTCACCTTTTTTATTTTCATCTTTTAGCAGCAACAATTTCTTAATTTTTTCATTTGAAACATATTTTGCAACACTTGTTAAATCTTTTAATAAAGTTGGAATAGTGTAGTATGGTTTTGGAGCAGTTTTCTTTTTCTCTATGTTCAAATCTTTACAATATGCAGAAGAGCTATCTTTTATATTTGCTAAATCAACATCATTAAAATCTTCACTTTCAGTATCATCGTCTTTTAAATCTTCACTTTTAAACAATACTTCAAAGCCTTGTTTAATAATCTTTCTTGATGAAGTTATAAAAATATTATCATTAATATTTATTTCAACAGTTGATAATATAAACTCTTTATTTTCATAGAACTGTGCAACAAATCTTTTAGCGATTAATTGATAAACATTTAATTCGTCTTTTGATAAATTTTTAATATCTACTTTTTGTTCAGTTGGAATAATCCCGTGATGAGCAGTTACATTATTATCATTCCAAGCTTTACTTTTTATTGTTTTATCTGCATTATCAACATAAGAGTTGAATTCATTACCTAAATTTGCTTTTATGCTCTCTAAAGTTGCTGGAGCTACTTCAAATAAATTTTCAGGTAAATAACTACAATCAGACCTATTGTAAGTAATTAGTTTGTGCTTTTCTCTAAGTCCTTGAGTTATTTCAAGAGTTTTATCAGGTTTGTATCCAAATTTTTTAGAGCATTCAGCTTGTAGTATTAATAAACTATAAGGTAAAGGAGCATTTTCTTTTTTATTTTCATTTGTGGCTTTTTGAACAACACCTGTTTTATTTTTACAAGATAGTTCTACTCTTTTAACATCTTCTTCATGGACAATTTTATCTTCCCTTTTTAATAGAGCTTTTATTTCCAAATTATCTATATTAAATAGTCCTTTTATTGTGTAATAAAAAGAACTTTTATGACTTTCATGTTCATTGTCTCTAGCTACAATTAATCCCAAGATAGGAGTTTGAACTCTACCAACACTTAAAACACCATCATAACCATTATTTTGTGCCAATTTTGTATAAGCTCTTGTTAAATTAAGACCTAATAAATAATCTGCTTGACTTCTTGCAAATCCTCTATCTGATAAACCTTTAAATTCAGTATTTGATTTTATATTTGATAAAGCTGTTTTAACACCTTTTTCTGTTAAATCATTTACTAATAGTCTTTCAACTGGTTTTTTATTTTTAGAATAGTTTAGAATTTCATCTACTAAAATTTGACCCTCTTCATCTGCATCACCACAATTTACAATCGTTGTAACTGTTTTATCTTTAATTAAATCAGTTATTACCTTTAGCTGCTTTTTTGAAGAAGCTAAAGGTACATATTTAAAATTGTTTATGTCTATTTGTAATGGTAAATCTTCTATTCTCCAAGCTTTATACTTTTCATCATAAAGTTCAGGCATAGCAAGGCTTAGGATATGTCCATAAGCCCAAGTTACAATATTATCTCCTACTTGAAAATAACCATCTTTTCTTAATATATTTCCATTCATACCTGTTGCGATAGCTTTCGCAAGTTCAGGTTTTTCCGCTATAAATAATTTACTCATAAAATGCCGTCCTTTTTAGTTAATATTACTGTTTCTTAATGTGCTTAAACTGATTTTCCCACCTACTGGAAATCTCATAGCCAATAAAGATTCTGCATATTTTTTTAATTCTTTTTTATCTACTACTGCAACTAAATCTGATGAAGAAATTTCATATTTTGCAACATAACCATTTTTAAAACCATTTAATAAATTCCCTGTGTTGTAACCTGATAAAGCTTGTTGTATTCTCAAAATTTCATTATCATTTTTATTTGTTAATTTATAGAAATTGTTATAAATAGTTGAAGCAACTTTAATATTTGTACAAGGCTCTAAAGCTTCATCAATACTAATATTAAATTTACTAAAGTTCTCACTATTTAACTGCATTAAACCAACATCAACTGTGTAACCTTTGTTCATCCATTCAATAGCTATTTTCTTAGCTTCAAGTTTTGTTTTTGGATTAAAAGAAACTAAGCTTTTACCATCGTGATTAACATTTATACTAAGTTGATTTTTACTACTTTCAACTTTCATTATTTTTCTAACAATTTCAGTAGGTACTTGATTATGTTTACAAGTATCAATCATTCCATCAAACATAAATTTGCCATCCTTTTTTTTCTAATTTTCAAAAACACCAGGATCAATGAAATTGAACTTGGTGTTTTTCCTTTACTTATCTTTCTATATCGTTACTCTTCTCTTTTTTAACTACTTTTTTTTTAACTACTTTTTTATCACTTTTTTCATTTTCAGGCTTTTCCTGATTTAAAGTTTTATTCTCTTTTGTTTGAGAATTTTTTAGTTCATCTTTACTAATTACTTTTACTTCATTTTTTGAAATAATTGCTAAATAGTTCTCTCCTTTTTCTTGTAATTGAGCTTTAATATCTTCATTCTTCAATCGAGCATTAGCTTTTATATAAGAACTTTTAGAACCATCTTGATTATCTCTTTCAGTTGTTCCTAATCCAGCTAATAATTTTTTAGAGTTTTCATTATCTCCCATCATATAAAAATGCCCTGAACCATCTTGTTTATCTACTGCATTAAAATAAACAAAAGTTTCTTTTTTATCAACTGTATCAATTGGTTTTAAAACTAAGTTTTTGCTATCTTTCATTTTGTTTACATAAAAGTTTTCGTAATTTCCATTAACTTCAATAGCTAAAGTAACTATTCCTTTATCCATACCTAGAACATTTCCAGCTTCTTTAACTACATCAATAAGAGCAGACTTTGGTTCTCTCTTACTAAGCTCTCCAGCACTATTCTTATAATTCAAAGCATTATCAACTTGAATAGCTAATTTAGGGTTTTTTTCAGGTGTTAAAGTTAAAATTGACATTTTTGTATATCCTTTGTTTATTGTATTTTTTAATTCATTTGTTGGTTGCAAAGCAACATCCAAGTCTTTTGTACTTATTAAATAAGCACTATCTTTTTTATAAAGTCCACCATTAGGATTAAAAGTTAAATTGTAATCCCAATCTTTTAAGGGTGTTAAAGTGTATCTTTCATTTACAGGTACAATATATAAAACTTTGTTATCATCAATCAAAGCTTTAATAGTATTAGTATCTGTGTCTTTAATAGCTATTGAATGCTCTTTAAACAGGTCTTTTGCTTCTTGATAATTTAATGTCATCTTATTTTCCATTTATTATTAATATTCTTTTTTCTTTATCAAAAAAAGAATTTTTTGGAACTTGAATTATTAATTTATCATCTTCTCTAGTAATCTTTATATTTTCAAGATTTTCAGATACTTTGTTTATATTAATATCAAGCTCATCAATACTTTTTATCTTATAAATAACAAACCCAAAGAATAAGCCAAAAATCACACCAAAAGATAAAACTATCATCAAAATACTTCTAAATGTTAATTTAGAACGATTAATTGTTTTAGTAATATTATTTTCAAACTCTTTAGCTGTTTGCTCTTGTTTATTTAAAAAACTATCAGAAAAACTATCATATTTTTTATAGGTAGTTGATAATCTACTTTCTATCTTATTTGTAAAATCACTAAATTCTTTCGAGAACTCATCCATTTTTAGATTAAGATTAAGATTTTGAATTATTTTCTCAAATTGTTTTAAATCTTCTCCAGCTTTTCTCATTAAAAGAGTTTTATTTAAAAGCTCTTTCTCTTCCTGTGATGGAGGATTGCAAAAATAAGTTATAAATTCATCCCAAACTATCTCTAAATTTGAAACAAGCTCTATCAAATCAGAAAAAATACCTTTTTCTGTATTTGATAAAGAAACTTCTCTTGTACCTAATTCTAGTTTGTCTTTTATTTTTTTTAAAAGAACAGTTTGATTATCAATAAGTGTAAAAAAATCAACTATTTCTTTTTCTTTTGGACTTATTAATTTTATTTCTTTTTTTGGTTCAGCTACTTTTTCTACTACTTGCTCTTGAGTATCTTCTTCGTTTATCTCAATTCCTGAACTTCTTAGTAGTTTTTCTAATTCATCATCTGCATTCATTGCTCAAAGCTCCAGCAATTTTTATTTATTGGTACTCTTTTATAATAAGCTTCATAACCATCTTCTCCTGAACTTATATATTTAGCTTCTCTCTCTTCTCTTGGTAAAGAATTAAATACATTTCTTGATACACTTTCTAAAGATACTCCACTAGACCATTCTTGATAGCTATACCATTTGTTTTTATCACAAGTATATTTCGCTTTAAAATCTGTATAAGAGTTCTGCATAAGCAATTTACAAGATGTAGTCGGTTCAGGATTTATTCTATAAAATTGATTAACATAATATACACTTGATTCACTATCATCTTGATACTTTGGTTCTTCTCTATTTAATGATTCTATTGTGCAAGGTATATTTAGATTACTTATTACATCATCTCTCAAGCTCACGAAATTTTTATCTTCATTTGCAGCTGCTCCGACAGGACAAATATTTAAGAAATTTCTTCTTGCTTTAATTGTATCACTCCACTTTTTTAAAGAAATAGAAAAGTATCTGCTTATAGATTCACTACACTCACTTGGTCGAGCAGAAGTTGAAAGACAAAGAATTGCCTCACAACTTAATTTTTCATCACCTTGTAGAGTTGGAATATCTAAAGCAAAACCATTTAAACCCACCAAAGATAAAAAAATTAATAACTTCTTTTTCATTTTACTTCCTCTATTTTGTTAAAAAATAACATATTTACGAGATTGCTATCTTCATAAGTAACTGGTTGCAATTTGAATTTTGCAGTAACTCCATTTGATTTAAAATAATTTAGATATTCATTTAATAAATCAGCTCTACCCATTAAAATTATCTCTTGTGCATTTTGTGCAACATAGAATGTTTTTACAATTTGTTTATTTTCTAACAAGTTATTATTCTTTTTAACTGCAACAATTTGATAAGTCCAATTGTTCTCTTTTAAAAACGGGTCTTTTGGAACTTCACTAATTCTTTTTTCTACTAAACCTTGATTAACTGTTTTAATTGCACTCTCATCATCTAATTTAACAGGTTCAGGTGCTTTAGAAGTACACCCAACTAACATTGCTACTGTAACTATTGATAATAAACTCTTTTTCATTTTAATAATCCCCTTTTTGGATTGGTATATTTATATTTGTTTCATTGTTTAAAATTGCGTTTTCAAACACTTTTCTATCAGGTACTCCAGCAATATTTTTTAAGCTTGGAGCTATTTGTTTGTACTTATTCATAAAATAAGTATCACTATAATAAAATGCTTTATCACATAAAATAGGTTTACCACTATCTATGGTTACTAATTCACTCTCAAAAGGCATTTCTCTTAGTTCTTGTGGCATCATTAGTGCTCTATGAGTTTCACTTGTTGAAGCACTTGAACTTCCATCTGTTAAACCTTTTCCAAAGTTTTGACTTCTTGAAACTTGTTTAACTGTTTTTGTTCCTAATAATTTACTTATCTTTTCTGCATCTTCTAATTCTCTTGGAGCATAAAATATTTGACAAGCGTGGTTCGTTAATAAAGTTTTAGCACCCTCTCTTCCATACCCGTCAGGAGCTGGAGTTTCTAGTTGTGAAATAGATTGAAAAATCATCATTAATCTTAAATTATAACCAGCAATAAAAGAAACTGCTTTTTGTAAAATAGGCATATTCCCAATTGCTGTGAACTCATCCATAAGTAATAAACAACTATATTTTAAATCTTTGTTTTTTTGTGGTAGCTCTTTAGTGTTTAATAAGATTAATTGCGACCAAAAGATATTTAAAATAGTTTTTGAGTTTGGCAATTTATCAGGTGTTATACCTATGTAAATAGTCATTCTCTTTTTTCTTAGCTCTCTTATATCAAAGTCGCTTTCACTTGTTGCTGTTTTCATTGGTTCATCATCAAATTGTAATAATGGAGCTTTAAATGAACTCTCTACCCCACTTTTTGTGTTAGCACTTTCTATCCCTAAATAATCTTGAAGTTTCTTTTTTGTGTGAACTGAGATTAAATCTGCATATTCTAAAAATTCAACTGTTTGCTCTAATCCTGTACTAACTTCAATCTCTCCATCATTAGTTTCATTTTCAAGTTTAAAACCTCTTGCTAAATCTAAAATTCCTGATAAAGTAAAAGATATTTCTAAATTAAATTGTTCTAGAAATTTCTTACCATCTTCTGAACTCAAATCAAGATATAAATAACAAAGCCCTTTAAAAAGATTTTGTGCTTGTTGATTAAAGAAAATAGAAGTTTCATTTCCAATTTCAGGATATAAGATTTTTGCAAAATCATCTAATTGGCTATCTCTATTTAATTTATCATTCATATCAATATAAGTCAAAGGATTATATCTATGAGTTCTATTAGAAAATGGATTAAATAAATAAACCTCTTGTTTTAAAATTTCTTTTCTATATTTTGATGTATAGTCAAAGCATTCCTGTTTAATATCTTGTACTACACAAGATTCATCCCAATCTAATAAATTTGGGATAACTATACCTACACCTTTTCCGCTTCTTGTAGGAGCTCCTAATGCTACGAATTGTTGTCCACTAAATCTTAAAAATTTTCCTTTATATTTTCCAATAATAAGACCTTTTTCCCCTAATAAATTCATTTTATTTTTAATTTCTGAAAATGTAGCAAATCTAGCTTTTCCGTGTAAAGCTGTTTCAGGCATTGGAATAAATGGAATTATTGCAACAATAAGTAAAGACACCAAAGATGAATAACCTAATGACTCGTATGCTCTTGGATATGACTTAACTAATGCGTGATAAGTAAAATCAAAACTAAATGTTTCCATAAAAGTTAAAACACTAATATCATTAAGATAAAATGTTAAAAAGCCTGTGAAAATATAAGTTAAAACAACTGCTATGATAAGTAAAAATATTACTTGAGATAATTCAATTTTTTTCATTTTGGCTTACTACCTTTATAATATATGTCCGTAATGATTCTTTTACCATTGTGTGCTTTTATGTGTACAACAACATCAATAACATCTTTTAACATCTTTTCTATTATCTCAAAAGGTATTTTTTGACCCTTTGAGTTTTGTAAAGTCATAAGAGCTAATCGTGTAAAAGTTTCTTTTACACTTCCAGCATGGCATGATGTTATAGAGCCGTTATGTCCTGAACTTACAACATTAATAAAGTCGTAAGTTTCTCCACCTCTAAGCTCTGCTAGTAATATCCTATCAGGCTTCATTCTAAGGCAAGATTTTAATAAACTTGCACTTGTTAAAAAATCACTCTCTTTAGCTTCACTTGGATAAAACAATTGAACATAATTCTTATGCTCAAAAAATTTAATTTCTTCAACATCTTCAATCGTAATAATTCTTTCATTTAATGGAATAAAATCAATTAAAGACTTCATAAATGTTGTTTTTCCGCTTCCTGTTTCTCCAGCTATTACTATATTTTTCCCAGCTTCAACTGCTTTTTTTATAAAATCAGGATACTTACCATTGTCATACATTTCTTTTAATTCTGTATCATTATCTGATATTTTCTCTTCTGTATGAACAATCTTATTAAAAAGTCCTTGTGCAACATAATCATCTAGTTTATATCTTACTTGACTTGGTTTTCTTATGGTTATTGATATTCTTCTTTCTTTAGTTGCTGGAGCGGAAACTAACTGAACCCTCTCACCATTACCTAAAATACAAGATAATATCGGCTTATTAGCTTGTATCTCTGCTTTTTTAAAAGCAGCAACTGCTTGAGTAAAAGCTGAAGCTTTTTCATAATTTAAACTTGTTGCTTCAGATTTCCAAATCGATTTATTATCAAGAAACCAAATCAAATCGTCTCCGTTATAACAAATCTCTGTTATTGTTTCATCATCTAAATACTTGCTAAAATGCTCTTTTGTGTATTTTTCAACTGAAACTGATTTTACTTCCATTTTTAGTTACCTTTAGATAATTTATAAACTTTTGAAAAGTCTACATCTCTATTTACATAAATTCCCACCATATCACCTTGATTTTTATACAAAGTAGGTTTTATATCAATGAATTTTTCTAAAGCTGTATTTGCCATATTTTTGGCATTTTCTCTTGTATTTTCTGTGTAATCTATATTGTTATTATTATTGCTATTTGTAGCCTTATAAGCTAACACATTAAAGCTATCATCAACAATTGATAAAAGAACAGCACTTCCAAATCTTAACATCCATTTATGGTCAACCCATCCCTCTATACCACTTCCACCAAGTTCATCACTTGCACCTGAATAAATTGGTATTACTAAATTATTTGGAGTTCTTATCTCTTGCCAAATAACAAAAAGCCTATCTGTACCATCATCAACTTGTCCTGATTTAAACATACCTGTAACGGTACTACCTTTTTCAATTAAAAGTACATTTCCATTCGATGAATAAATATCATTACTAACTGTACAAGCTAATCCACCTTGAATAGAAGAGATAAGTTTTGTTTTTAATGAACAACCTATATAGCTTCCTTTTGGTAAGAAAAGGTTAGGATTAAATGTACTCATTTTTGCAATCGTTGGTGTAAATGTTTTACCTACAAATTCATCATTAGAGTTAGGATTAGATAAAGTTGCTAAATCATTATCTTTAACTTCATTTGAATTGTAATTTGGAACATTACTATCAGTATTTAATCTTTCATCTTTTTTTAAAACTGTTGATGTTAAACCTTTAACTAACTCTTTTTTATATACTGGAGCAGAATAAGAACTTCTAACAACAGGTTGGTTTTGTGTTTCTGTTACTGTATTTTCTTTTTTATCTGCAAATAAATTATCTATTTTTTGCTCTTTTGTTTGCTCTTCTATACTCTTCTTTTCTTCTTTAAGGTTAAACTCTTTTGGTTTAACTGTACTTGCAATATTTGTATCTGTTTTTTTAACAGGTTCTTCATCTTTACTTTTAGAAGTAAACGAATTAACAAAATACACAACCAACAATATTAAAACCAAAAAACCGAAAATAATTATAGAAAATGCTTGTAATTTTCTAGTATTAACTGTATCTTTTTCTAAATCAGAATTAAGATTTATATTTTTTAATTCTTCTTTTGGTGTAGAGTCATTAATTTCCATCTTTAATTACCTCTCTTTTTATTTCATTGTTTGTTGTAGCTCTTGTTTCATCAAGTGGATTTTTTGCATAACCTTTGTTCAATATTCCTACTAATTTATTTCCACTTCTTAATAAAATCATTGGTGTTGTTTTATGTACAACTAAAACATCAAATTTTCCATCTTTTTTTACATGAGTATTTAAAATACTTTCTTTTTCATTTTCATACATAAATACAGATGGGAATGTTTTTGTGTTATCAAATCCTAAGTAAGTAAATACACCATCATCGTAGGCATAATTTGGTCTTATATCTTCACTACCCTTATTTACATTCATGTAAAAATCCCAATTTCTTGGAACAGTGTTAGTGTTTAGATTATCCTCTATTTCCGCTTTTTCTTTTTGTTCGTTTAAATCTTTCTTCTTTTCTAATTCTTCTTTTAATTTATCTGCTGGATAACTAAAAGATAATTTGTAATAAACTTCATTATTAGCTAAATTTAATTCAAATAAATAATCTCTTTTAGAAGTTGTAACAATCAAGTTAGTTTTCCAGTCATCTTTATTTGGTTTAATAATCTCTTCACCTACTTTATTGCCTGTTGCATCTGTTATCTGTAAAGTATAAGCTTTAGGAGATATGAATAAATTGTTTTCTCTATCCTTTATTTCCCAACCATCGGGAAAACCACTCGAAAGATTAGTTACTCTTTCATCGGGTTGAAATTTGATTAAAGTTGAACTTCCTAACTTCCCATATACATTAAAAACATCATTTGCACTATATTCAGCAAATCTTATTCTGTTATCTTCAGGACTTTTTGTAGGAACAGATAAAGCTTGTAAATCTATTGCTATTGCACCAAAAATAAAAAAACTTATTAATCTCTTTTTCATTATTTAACCTCACTATCTATTCTATAAGTCAATACTTTAAAACTTAACGGATTTTGTAATCTATTTTTTTCACTTGCATAGTT
>ERZ724524.2823-NODE-2823-length-11157-cov-10.252297_pt1 | contig 11157 bp, 8 predicted proteins | sample MGYA00376057_ERZ724524 | MGnify/ENA primary metagenome ERZ724524 (study PRJEB28724, sample SAMN07190888) | wastewater metagenome | isolation source: influent of sewage treatment plant in Hong Hong | place: USA: Christiansburg, Virginia | collected 2016-03-01 ...
TTGTCGATGGCGGGATCCTCCAGGCTGAGGGTGACCCTCAGCACCGCCTCGAAGGCGGCCCCCGAGAGCGGCATGAAGAAGCCGCGCCCGTAGGTGACGCCAGGCATCCAGATCTGCTGGATATCCACCGCCACCTTGATGGGCCTAAGCGGCTCTCCCGGTCGCTGCACATAGATGCCGGGCGCGGTCGCCACCTGAGGGAAGCGCCGCAATATGTGCTCGCTGCCATCCCCCGCATCCGGGTTGAGCCGCACCTTGGCCAGCTCCGCCAGGGCGGATTGCATCTCGGGAGCGCGCCACAGCTCGTTATTGAGCGCCTTGCAGCGTCGGCATTTGGCGCGCTCTATCACGTAGAGCAAGGGGTATCCTTCGCTCAGCGCCAGCCGCTGCGCCTGCTCATAGCCCTCGGCCCCGCTCAGCCAGGGGTTGTCCTGCGCCCCTGATCCGCCAAGGACAAACCAGAGTGCACCGGCTCCCGCCAGCAGCAACAACATGCCCGTCAACAGACTCTTGACCCCGATCCCCATGGCGCTACTCCCTGAATGAATCCGACCCTTGTCCTTATCATGCCTGACTCTCCCCGAGTTGACGACTTTGTGATCCAGGACAAATGGCGCACACTTGTAAGCTGTAATGTTAGAGTTTAAACTCCAGCCCCGATTTTAGTGCCCCTGCGGGCGCACAACTGTTACTTGAGGATGATTTAGATGTCGCAGCTTCATCTGGTTAGAGTGATGCGTGAGCGTATTGCCCGCCTTGGCAACAAGGCCGCCCTGCGCGTCCAGCAGGATGGCCAATGGCGCGCCATCGGCTGGCGCACCCTGGGCCAGGCCATGGACTACTGCGCCCAGGCGCTGATCCGCGCCGGCCACCAGCCCACCGAGATGGTCGGCCTCTATGCCCGCAACATGCCGGAGTGGACCCAGGCCGATCTCGGCATCCTCGCCGCCCGTGGCGTCAGCGTGCCCATCTACCCCACCAGCACGCTCGAACAGCTGCGCTACATCGTAAAGGACGCCGGCATCAAGCTGCTGTTCGTGGGGGAGCAGCCCCAGTTCGATCAGGCGCTCCTGCTGCTCAAGAGTGGCGAGATCAACCAGATAGTCACCCTGGACGGCACCGTCGATCTGCGCGGCTGCGAGCAGGCTAGCCACTTCCAGACCTTCCTGGTCTCCGGCAACCATCAGCCCAGCGAGCAGGCGCTGAGGGAGCGCGAGCAGCACTACCGCATGGATGATCTGCTGACCCTGATCTACACCTCGGGCACCACGGGTGAACCCAAGGGGGTCATGCTCGACTTCAACAACATCGCCGCCTGTTTCGAGATGCACGACCGCCGCCTGGATCTTGGCGAGCAGGATGTCTCCCTCTGCATGCTGCCGCTCAGCCACGTGTTCGAGCGCGCCTGGAGCTACTACGTGCTCTATTGCGGCGCCGAGAACGTCTATATCCGCGATCCGCAGAAGGTGATGGAAGTGATTGGCGAGGTGCAGCCCACCGTGATGTGCGCCGTACCGCGCCTCTACGAGAAGGCCTACGCCATGATCCAGGCCAAAGTTGCCCAGGCACCGCGCCTGCGCCGCGCCCTGTTCGGCTGGGCCACCGGGGTCGGCAAGCGGATGGTCGCCACCCGCCAGGCCGGCAGGTCCGCCTCCCCCCTGCTTTACCTGCAGCTGGCCCTGGCCGAGCGGCTGGTGTTTCGCAAGCTGCGTGCGCGCTTCGGCGGCCGCACCCGCTTCCTGCCGGTGGCGGGCGCTCGCCTCGCGGACGACGTCAACCTCTTCTTCCAGGCCATGGGGCTCAACCTCAAGTACGGCTACGGCATGACAGAGACCACGGCCACCGTCTGCTGCTACGAGGACAGCCAGTTCAAGCTGGGATCCATCGGCACCGTCATGGACGGCATAGAGGTCAAACTCGGCGAGAACAACGAGCTGCTGGTGCGCTCACCGACAGTGATGCGCGGCTACTACAACAAGCCGGACGCCACCGCCGAGGTGATGACGGCCGATGGTTTCCTGCGTACCGGCGATGCCGGCGAGCTCGACGACCAGGGCAACATCTACTTCACCGAGCGCCTCAAGGAACTGATGAAGACCTCCAACGGCAAGTACGTGGCGCCGCAACTGGTAGAGGGGACCCTCGGCAAGGATCGCTTCATCGAGCAGATCGCCATCGTCGCCGACGCCCGCCACTTCGTCTCGGCGCTGATCGTCCCCTGCTTCGAGTCCCTGGAGGAGTATGCCCGCTCCATCAACCTGCAGTACCAGTGCAAGACCGAGCTGCTGCGCCACTCCAAGGTGGTGGAGTTCTTCGAGGCACGGATTGCTGACTTGCAAAAAGAGCTGGCCAAGTTTGAGCAGGTGAAGAAGTTCACCCTGCTGCCGAGCGCCTTCTCCATGGAGCTCGGGGAGATCACCCCCACCATGAAGCTGCGCCGCAAGATCATCGAGTCCAAGTACCAGAGCGAGATCGAGGCCATGTACAGCCATGTCTGAGTCCAGCCACGGCTGATCCCTCATCTGGCATGAAAAAGCCGCTCATGGAGCGGCTTTTTGCTGTCTGCCTGCCACTCAGGGCAGCTTGACCAGGGGTTGCTCCCGCAGCTCGGTGGGACGGCCGGCCTGGATCTTGTCCACCTGGGCCAGGGCCTGCTTCACCTCCTCCCCATTGCGCAGCAGGCGATAGGTCAGGTCGAAGGTCTTGGTCTCCCCCGGCTGGATCTTGGGTACCAGCCCCAGCGGGCGCTGGTACTTGGTGCTGTAGGCATAGCTGGTACCGGGCTCTATGCCGGTCACATAGCCCTGGGCCCGGGTGTCTGTGTTCTTCCAGAGTGTCAGCACAGGTAACTGTTTGGTGTTGTAACCCACCGCCACCCCGGCACTGCCCGCTTTGTTGTTCAGCACCGCCAGGGTGTTGCCCTCGGCATCGCTGTAGGGCACCAGGTTGAACACCATCTCGTCGAAGCCCTTGGTGGGCCCCAGATAGGTTTGCCAGCCCTTGAGTCCCGCCTTGGCGTAGTCGTTGAACGGAGAGATCTGCTTCACCGGCGTGCTGACGCGCGCCCCCTCCTCCAGGATCGGCGCCCCGAAGTTGCCGTGATAGATGATCTGGTACTCGTTCTCGTAGTCCGCGTGGTTGGTCAGCTTGTCCTGCAGGGCAAATTCCGCCTGACCGGGTACCACGCTCAGCTGGGTCCAGGTGACCAGCTCGCTCATCTTGAAGGTGCGCTCGTCCACCCGGCCCCGCACGTGGATGGCGTAGGGCGGCTCCTCGTCCACTGTCACGCTGACCACGGACGCCGGTATGTTCTGCACCCGGCCGTGCAGGCTCTTGAGGCGGCCGTCGTCATCCACCCCGGGGTGACCGGTCCACTCGTAGCCGCAGCGCACCAACATCTCGTTGAAGCCATCGAGCCAGCCCAGACCGGCGCGACTCTCCAGATCGATGAAGGCCGGGTTGACCACCTCCTTGACCGGGGAATCCCAACCCAGGCGCAGATCGGCCCCCTTGACCTCCTTGATCCCCATGCCACGGGTCGGCACCAGAGTGATCTTCATCACCCCGTTGTCGACGATGAGCAGATCCACCCCCTCCTGACGCCCGCCGTGCAGGCGTTTCTTCTCGATGGAGAAGGGTACCGGGCTCTTGATCCCCAGCTTGTCGCTGGTGATCTTCCAGTCCCCCACATCCAGTCCCTGCTGGGCGTCGGTCAGCAAGAATTCGGCGGCCTGGCCAGAACTCGCGCCCAGGGCGAGCAGCACGGCAATGGAGAGTTTCTTCAACATGGCTTTATCCTCGTGTCTCTTGTTTTTGGTGATAGCTGAATCGTTTCAGTGATCGAAACCTAGGCGTCCGACGCGTCGGACTCAAGGGACAAAAGGAGGAAATGTGAGCCGTTTGACAATAAAAGCGTCAATCGGCTTGCTGAAGTGCAGGCTGACTCACAGTCAGGATCGGGGAGGATGACGGCAAGAGGAGGGGAGACGCCGCAGCGCCTCCACGGATTCTGTCTCTCTCTGCCCTACTCCAGCGCCCACGCCACTGCGGCGTCGGCATGAATGGCGGTAGTGTCGTAGAGCGGCACGGCGGCCTGGCACTCCCCCACCAGCAGGGCGATTTCGGTGCAGCCCAGGATCACGGCCTGAGCCCCGGCCTGGGCCAGCTCGGCGATGATGGCCAGGTATTCGGCCCGCGACGGCTCATGGATCTGCCCCAGACAGAGCTCGTCATAGATGATGCGATGCACCCGCTCCCGTTGCTCCTCTGCGGGCACCAGCACCTCCAGCCCGAATTGCGCCTCCAGCCGTCCCTTGTAGAAATCCTGCTCCATGGTGAAACGGGTACCGAGCAAGCCGACCCGGGTCACCCCGTCGGCCTGCAGGCGGCGGGCGGTGGCGTCGGCGATGTGCAGCAGCGGGATCTCGATGGCGGCTTCAATTTCAGGGGATACCTTGTGCATGGTGTTGGTGCCTATCATCAGAAAATCGGCGCCACCGGCCTGGAGTGCGCGGGCCTCGGCCGCCAGCAGACGGGCGGTGGCGGACCAGTCACCGGCATGTTGCAACCGCTCTATCTCAGCAAAATCGACGCTATTGAGTAGCACCCGCGCCGAGTGCAAACCGCCGAGCCGCGCCCGCACACCCCGGTTGAGCGCCTGGTAGTAGCTGACGGTGGACTCCCAGCTCATGCCACCCAGCAGACCGATACATTTCATGAAACCTCCTTGCCACCACGCTGGCACCGGGCGGCGCGAGCGTCATGCCGCGCCGCCAATGAAACAAAAAAGGCCCCGAAGGGCCAACAAGACAGCCGGTAAAGGCTCAGGCCAAGGCCTAAACCCAGATCATCAGCACGCAGGCCGCCGTGGCGATCCCCATGCCGAGGTTAAAACGACGCCAGCCTCTGGCGGTACGGATGAGGCGGCGCACCTGGGCACCGAACAGCACCCAGAAGGCCCCCGTGTAGAGGCCGGTCACGAAGAAGATGCCGAGCACCCAGCCGGCGGATGGCCAGTAAGCCTCCCCCGCCAGGGTGAAGCCGCTGATGGCGGAGAGCGCCATCATCCAGGCCTTGGGGTTGAGCAGTTGCAGCATGGCCCCCTGATGGGCCGGGATGAGCGGTCGGCTGCCGTCCGCCGGGCCGCTGGCATTGGCCACCTTCCAGGCCAGCCAGAGCAGGTAGGCCGAGCCCACCAGCTTGAGGCCGTCGTGCAGCAGCGGCACCTTCTCGAACACCACCCCCAGCCCCAGGGCCGTGGCCAGGATCATCAGGTTGATGCCCCCCACCACCCCCACCAGCAGGGGAATGGAGCGGCGAAATCCCTGGGCGGCCCCGGCGCTGGTGAGCAGCATGTTGTTGGGGCCGGGGGTGCCACAGGTGATCAGGGCAAAGCCCGCCAGGGGGAACAACCAGTTCAGATCCATCTCAATCTCATCCTTTAGTGCGGCAAGAGCGCGGCAAGCCTCCTAATATGCAGAGCCTCTGCCCTGACGACAAGGTCGGCAATGCATTTTCTTTGCATGAATAATCAGGCAACCATTAATACCAGAGCATCACCACGCACAGGGCGGTGAGGGCCCCCAGGCTGCCATTGAGACGGCGCCAGCCCTTGTCCGAGTTGATCCAGCGGCTGAGCTGATGGCCGAACAGCACCCAGGCAAAGCAGACCGGCAGCCCCGCCATGGGGAAGACCGACATGATGCCCCACAGACTAGGCCAGTAGTCGCTCCCCGGCAGGCTGAACAGACTGATGGCGGAGATGCCCATCATCCAGGCCTTGGGATTGAGGAACTGGAAGCCCAGCCCCTCCAGCAGGGTCAGCGGGCGGGCACGACTTGCCGGATCCCCTGGGGCACCGGCCACCGCGATGCGCCAGGCCAGCCACAGCAGATAGAGGCTGCCCAGCACCTGCAGGCTCACCTTGAGCAGGGGCCAGCGTTCGAACAGCGGATAGAAGCCGAGCGCCAGCACCAGTTGCAATACCGGCTGGCCCACCACCACCCCGATAAGGTGTGGCAGAGTACGGCGTACCCCGAAGTTGGCGCCGGATGCTGTCAGCATCAGATTGTTGGGCCCCGGGGTGCCGCAGGTGAGCAGGGCGAAGCCAAACAGGGTGGCGTACCATTCAATGGTCATGAGGTGACTCCTTTCTTGTCACATTGTATCGATACAATGTGAGCTATCGGGTTGTGAACAGGTTGGATATCACGCTATATTGGGGACAATATTGGATCAATGGATTTATTGTCACCATGACAATCTGGACACCCGACCTCACCCTCTTCGAGGGGCCACTCTACCTGAAACTGGTCAAGGCCATCGAGCAGGCCATTGCCGATGGCGCACTGCCCCCCCAGACCCGACTACCTACCCACAGGGCCCTTGCAGACCGGCTGGGGGTGACGGTGGGCACCATCACCCGTGCCTACACCGAGGCCGAGCGACGGGGTCTGCTGGCGGCCAGGGTGGGTCATGGCACCTGGGTCAGGGCTGCGGCGGATCCCGCCAACGAATGGGTGATCCGCAACGAGGACAATCAGCGCATCGAGCTGTGGCAGAACCTGCCGGTGCAGCTGGATCGGGCCGCCATCATCAGGCCCATGTTGACCGAACTGGCGGACGGGGATCTCAACGCTCTGCTCGGCTATGACAAGGAGGCGGGACGTGCCGAGCAGCGCCAGCTGTTCGTCGACTGGCTCGCCGCGCAGGGCATCCAGGGAAGTGAAGAGAGGCTGTTGTTCAGCCATGGCGCCCAGCACGGTATCATGCTGGCCCTGCTGGCCACCGGCTGCGTGGGGGAGACCCTCTTTTGCGAAGGGCTCAGCTACCCCGGCATGCTGGGCAATGCGCGTCAGCTGAAGAATCAGGTGATGGGGCTGTCGATGGACGAGGAGGGGCTGATCCCCGCCGCCCTGGAGGCCGCCTGCCGCCAGCGGCGGGCCAAGCTGCTTTACCTGACCCCTACCCTGCAGAATCCCACCACCGCCACCATGAGCCTGGCGCGGCGGGAGGAGATAGTTGCCATCGCCCGCCGCCATGATCTGCTGATCGTCGAGGATGACGTCAACGGCCTGCTGCCCGAGGTCTCGCTCCCGCCCCTGGTCAACCTGGCGCCGGAGCGGGTCATCTACCTCGGCAGTCTGGCCAAGATCGCCTGCGGCGGCCTGCGGGTCGGCTTCGTGCTGGTTCCCCCCGCCCTTCGCAACGGCTTCGCCCAGGCCATGCGGCTGTCGAGCTGGATGGTGAGCCCCCTGCTCATCGAGCTGGCCTGCAAGCTGGTGAGCCAGCACCAGATCATGCCGCTCATCGAGCAACAGAGACGAGTCCTGGCGCGTCGGGGGGAGCTGTTGCGTCACTTGCTGCCGGGGGCGCGCTGGCAACCGGGCGCCATGCACGCCTGGCTGCCGCTGCCCGAACCCTGGCGCAGCCAGGAGTTCGCCGAGGCGGCCAACGCCCTTGACGTCGGGGTCGCGAGTGGAGAACACTTCGCCGCCGGCCAGTTTGCCGCCCCGCAAGGGGTACGCCTGAGCCTGAGCCAGCCCACCACCGACGCCCGCGTCGCCGAGGGGCTGGAGCGCCTCGCCGGGCTGCTGCGGGGCACGCCGCCCACCAATCCCCTGCTATAGTCTGTGGCCCTGATCCCGAAGGAGTGACCATGCTGCCCGTCCGCCCCGCCCTGCTGCTCATGACCCTGTTGCTGGGGGGCTGCGCCTCGCCCAGCCATCAGCAGCTGGGTGCGGCGCTGAGCGGGCTGGAGGGGGAGTTGCAGCGGCTGGAGGAGGAGCTCGCCGCCATGAACGGGCTCCACTATCAGAGGGCCATCGACGCCCCCCTGACCCTGCGCCGCTACCTGAGTGCTCCCTCCCCCACGGCGGAGGGCCTGGTGCCCGCCCAGAGCCAGCTGCAGGACGGCCCCCTGCTGCGCTATGACTACCGCCTGCCGGCGTCCATGACCCGGCTGCCCACGGACAACCCCTGCCTGCGCTACGAGTTCGAGCTGCGCCACCTCGGTCGTCTCGGCCAACTCGAGCTCGCCTGGCAGGGGCACGGGCAGCAGGGCAATCGGCTCATCCGTCAACGCGACTGTCCCTTCTCGGCCAAGGGACCCGGTTTGCAGTAGGGTCCCGCCCTCATCCCGGCCTGCGGCAAGGGCCTGACCGGATGAAGGCCCCCCGCCCTATGGCGGCTTATCTTCCACGCGCCTTGTCACTGACCCAAGTGGGGTATTGACCCCGTCGCCTCTCTCAGACGACAGTGGGGGCATCTTTGAATCCGGTTTTCACACACCTGGTCATATCCCAGTCAGCGAAGGAGCGTCAAGAATGCAGATCCTCCTGATCGAAGACGATGCCATGATCAGCTCGGCCCTCTCCCAGGGGCTCGGCGAGCTGGGGGTGAACGCATCCCAACTGCGCCATTGCAAGGAGCTCGCGACCCTGCCCGCCCTCCTCGGCCAGCACGCCTTTGATGCCATCATCTGCCGCCAGTATCAGCATCAGGCCCATGACGGGATCCGTCTGCTCCATGAGGCGCACTATCTGGGCCTGCTCGCGCCGGGTTGCGTGCTGTGGTTGCTGGGCGAGGAGGATGACGCCGGTCAATTCCCCCCTTCCGACCTCTATTTCCCGTTGCGCCTGCCCGTCCCCTTCACCACGGAGCAACTGACCAACGGCCTGCGTGAATTGCTGATGCTGATCGAGCTGACGCGGCCTCTGGCCACGCCCATGGCCCTCAGGGAGTGGCGCAACGCCTGTGCCCGATGCGAGGATCTGCTCTATCAGCACTCGCGGCACAAGGGGCTGGGGCCGCAGATAGACAGGGTCAAGGGATACATGCTGTTGCAGGAGCAGGATCACTTCCAGGCCACCCAGCACTACGCCATGTGCACCACGGAACACGACGCCTGGTGGCCACGCAAGGGGTTGATCCTCGCCCTGCTCGGATTGAACAGGCTGGAGAGTGCCCGCAAGGATCTGGCTCGCAATCAGGCACGACTTCCTGCCGCCATTTATCAGGAGCTATCCCTCGCCTGCCTGCTACACGAGGCACAATGGGAACCGGCCTGGGCCGCGCTCGGGCAGTTGCTGCACAAGTACCCCTGGCAACCGGAGTGGCGCCAGGTCGGTATCCTGCTGGCACTGCTGCTCAAAGAGGAGGGGAAGGCGCTGGAGCAGGCCAGAAGCCTCACTCTGCGTTTCTTTTCCGAGCACAGATTCCGGATATCCATCGAGCATGTCATCCTGAGCGCCAGTCTGGCGGTGCTCTGGCACAACCCGACAGCGGCCAGGATAGCCACGCTGCGCCAGGAGTGTGACAGCCTCGGCCAGGCGACGACCCTGCGTGACCACGAGGCCGCACTGCTGCAAGCCCTGATGCTGGGCCTGGATTATCGCTTCGATGAGGCCCTGGTGCTGCTGGCCAGACATCCGCCAGAGGCGGCGCGGGACCATCACCTCAACCAGTTGCTCGGCTTTGCCGTCAGCCAGTTCTGCGGCCTGCCCCAGCACGCCCGGCGTTATCTGGCACAGCTCAGCCAGCATCAGGCCAGGGTGGCGCCCTCCCCACTGCTCCAGCGGCTGTTCAGGCTGGTGATCACCGAACTCGGGCAGCAGTTGGAGCACCGCGAACAGCGCCTGGCCTCTCTGCGCCAGGGGCGGCAAGAGGCCATCTCTGCCGGGCAGCATCAGGTGGCCATCCAATATGGCTTGACCCTGCAGGAGGAGTTTCCCGCTCTGCCGGGGGATGCCTGGCAACTGCTGACACTGTTGCAACTGTGCTGGCCGAGCGGCATGCCGGCTCCCGGGGTCGCCCAACTGGTTGACCGGCTTGAGCGGCGCCTCAACCACAGCGCCGCGTTCCTGGGGCAGCATGCCGACGCCTATCAGGAGACGCTGCGGCAGATCCGCTCTCACCTGGCCCCCAAACTTCCTCCTCTCACACCTCACTAAGGTCGGGAGCCCAAGCGCCTCCACGTAACAACGGCTAGAGCAGACCCCGCACCAGAATACCGGCGATCAAGAGCGGCGCCACCAGTCGCCAGCACCAGAGCAGGCACAGGCGCAGGGCCGGCGACAACCCGGCAGGCAGTATGGTATCCCCCAGCCGCCAGCCCAGCAGCAGGGTCAACACCAGACCGAACAGCGGCATCATCAGGTTGGAGGTGAGGTAGTCCAGCACGTCGAAGATGGTCTTGCCAAACAGGGTGTAGTCGGCCCAGGGACCGAACGACAGGCTCACCGGAATGCCGGAAGCCATGATGAGCAGGGTCAGTACCCGGCAGGCACCACGACGCGACCAGCCCCACTCCTCGGTGGTGAAGCGCACCAGGTGCTCCAGCATGGAGATGGAGGAGGAGAGCGCCGCCACCAGCAGCAGCAGGAAGAAGACCACCCCCAGCCCCTGACCGAACGGCAGGTGGCTGAACACGGCGGGCATGGTCATGAAGGTGAGACCCGGGCCGGCTGTGGGGTCTATGCCGGTGGAGGCCAGCGCCGGGAAGATCATCAGCCCCGCCAGCACAGAGATAAGGCTCGCCAGGGTCACTACCCAGACCCCGGAGCGCAGCACCCCTTCGCTATTGGGCAGATAGGCGCCATAGGTGGTGTGTACCCCGAGGCCGATGGAGAGGGAGAAGAAGGCCAGCCCCAGGGCATCCAGCACGCTCTGGCCGGTCAGCATGGAGAAGTCCGGCAGCAGCAGTTGGCGCACCCCGGCCATGGCCCCCGGCATGGAGAGACCCACCCCCACCAGCAGCAGCATCATGATGAAGAGCGCCGGCATCATCCAGCGCAGCGCCCGCTCCACTCCCTTCTGGATGCCCCCCTGCACGAACCACCAGGTGAGCCCGGCGAAGACCAGATGGGTCAGCACAGGCCACCAGGGATGGCTGACGTAGCCGTTGAACAGGGCGGTCAGCGCCGAGCCCTCGCTCAGGTTGAGCTTGCCCGCCACAGCCAGCGCCGCATAGCCCACGGTCCAGCCCCCTACCACGCTGTAGAAGCTGTAGATGAAGAAGCCGCACAGGATCCCCATGTAGCCCATCCAGCGCCAGTTCGGCCCCACCAGCCGATGGAAGGCGCCGAGTACCCCGCGCTGGCTGCGGCTGCCGAGCAGGGTCTCCCCCACCAGCACCGCGACCCCCAGGGTGAAGCTGAA
>ERZ724524.2826-NODE-2826-length-11150-cov-4.176656_pt1 | contig 11150 bp, 6 predicted proteins | sample MGYA00376057_ERZ724524 | MGnify/ENA primary metagenome ERZ724524 (study PRJEB28724, sample SAMN07190888) | wastewater metagenome | isolation source: influent of sewage treatment plant in Hong Hong | place: USA: Christiansburg, Virginia | collected 2016-03-01 ...
ACCTTTTGTAACCATAAATCCCACGCCCGCCACGAGCGCTGCCAACGTCACGTCGAAGGCGTTCAAGCTGTCGCCCTGACCCGCCGCCAGGTTGGCCATCGCTCCCATTGCAAACAGGAAGACGCGGCGCGATCGGGGCAGGTCCACCCGCAACAGATCCGGCAACACGGGGCTGTTGGGATGGGCAAGTAGCGCTGGGACATCGATTTCCTGGTTGGCGTGCCCGACATTGAGCAGGAACACCCCATCTTTGAGCAGATCGAGCTGCGTCGGGCCGAGAACATGGGTCGCTCCGGTGGCTGTGATGATCACATCGGCCTTGGCCAAGGCCGCGGGAAGCTCTTCCACTTTCCAGCCCGCAAACTCGGCTTGCAGGGCCCGCGCCGGATCGCGCTCTACCACGGTGACCGCTCCGCCAAATGCCCGCGCTGCGTCCGCCACGCCCTGGCCCACCAGTCCATAGCCAACCACGACCACCCGTTTGCCATGCAAGGTCAGTCGGGTCCGCTCGAGGAACGCGCTGCACGTAATGAGTCCCACCATGTGCCGATTGTGCAGGCCTTCTTTGATGGGCAAGTCGTCCCAGTTGAAAATCGGATAGGGAATGGAATTCCCCAGTCCAGCCAGTCGACTGGTGCCGCTGCCCGTGGCTTCCAGTCCAGCGCACACCTGACTGGGTGCAGCCCGAGCCACCAGCGCCACCGTGAGGTCGGCTCCCATCTCGCACAGATGGGTGGGTGCGAAGTCCAGTGCTGCCGCCACGGCGCGATCGAGGTCTCGCTGTGACATGCCACGTGAAGCCTGCACCTGTGCACCTTGGGCGACGCACCACATTACCATCTCATCGGAAACGGTGGCTGGATTGCAGGTGGTCAGGAACAGGGTAGCTCCCTTGCCCAGAAGACCAGACAGAGCCGGTGCCATCTTGATTTCAAGATGCATCGAGCAGGCCAGCCGCACTCCGTGAAGGCTCGGAAGCTGTGCGAGCGCACGCTCGGTGCGTGGCATCTGTTGGGACACCCAAGCCAAGTCGCGTAGGAAGTTGGCATTCATGGGGCGGGGATAGTGAAGGCGCAAGGCCTGTGCCGTCAAGCGTGGGCAGACCGTGAGTGACCTGGCCGAGTCAACGTTTTGGATAGCAATTCCCGCCGATTCGAAGCGCGCTGGATGGTAAAATCTCCTGAGCGGGTTCCGACACTCCTGCTCGGCTTGCCGCCCAAGCAAGACGCAAGCTTGAGAGTCCGCCATCTCAATTCATCACGGAGAACTTGAACATGAAGACACCTACGCTTCTGCTTTCGCGGTCGGCACTGGGCCTGGCCATGGGTTTTGTTTTGGTTCACGCGGGCTGTGGTTCGTTTCAAAACCCGGACAGCGCCTCGGTCGCGGCGTTGAACTTGGTGGTGGCGGGCGATTTCTCGGGAGGCTCGATCGTCTCGCAACCGGCTGGTATCGACTGCGGCAGCGTCTGTTCCAGCCTGTTTAACACCGGCACCAAGGTCGATCTCACGGTCACCCCTTCCGACAGCTCCGACTTCGTGGGCTGGGAGGGCGCGTGTACTGGCTCATCACCGACGTGCAGCCTGACCATGGACGCGGGCAAAAATGTCACTGCGACGTTCCGCAGCAAGCTCAATCGCGCCAATCTCAGCGTGACGCTGGGCGGCGCTGGTGGTGGTTCGGTATCGAGCCAGCCCTTTGGCATTCAGTGCGCGGGCTCGTGCAGCGGCGGCTACGACAAGGGGACGATGGTCACGCTGACCGCTGAGCCGGACAGTACCTCGGTCTTTTCTGGTTGGACCGGGGCTTGTACTGGCGCGGCGCGAACCTGCGCCTTGACGCTGACTGCCGATGTCCAGGTGATGGCAAACTTCGCCAACCCATCGAGTTGCGAGCAGATTCGCGCCGACAACCCGACCGCCACCAACGGCAATCGCAAGCTGTTTGTGAACGGTGACAAGACCAAGGCGTTTGATGTGTACTGCCACATGGCGGCCACCCCGGCGCTGACCTACCTCAACCTGACTAAGACCACTCCGGCCGACAATTTTTCACAGTTTACCACCGGTGGTGGTGCGACCGGAACGACCGTCAAGACCAGTTACACCAAGCTGAGGATTGATCCGGCCACCCTCAAGGTCGACACCAACGACATGCGCTTTGCGTCTTCGACGGGAGCGATTTCGAAGGGCACCACCAACGTCACTTCGATGCCGTACGCGACGGCAATTGCCTGTGGTGCCCCCACAGCCGGAGCGGCCAACATCGACCTCACCGGCACCCAGTTTGCGGTGGCCATGGGCGCGCTCGGACTCGGTGGCACCATGCCGACCGGCACCACGACCCCGACACCCAATGGCCAGATTCGGGTTCTGAACCTGACAGGCAATGGCGGAGGCACCTGCGGCTGGAATGCACCGGTCGGATCGAACAATCCCTACAACATGGGTGGCTCGCCGCTCGACCTAGTTTTCTTCCCGTAATCATCTCCCAGCAGGTCCGCTGACCTTCGGTCGTCCGTCCTCACTCGTTCGGTATTCCTAACCTCGTCCATCCGGCGCTTGCCGTCTGCTTCGTCATTTGCTCTAGTTCCTGCCTTGGAGGTGCTTGCGATGGCGAAGATTGCTTCTCGACCGTGGGTCGGACCGTGGGGACGATTGCTCGGGCTGTGTGGTGCTGCTTTTTCGTTGTCTTGCGTGGGTGTCGATGCACCGCTGCCAGACGAGCAGCCGACCGGACCGTGCTTGGCCCAAGGCATCAGCGAAAAGAGTCGCTATCCGAGCGGCGATGCGCTGGGCCATCCGGACCCGACCTCTGCCAAGGCGGCCAAGCAAGCCCGAGCCAGCCGCATCACCAACCCAGCCTGGATTCGCCAACCTGACACGGCGCGTCACCCAGTCCGTGAGGGTGACTACCTGCTCATCAATGACAAAATCGCGGTCTACATCGAGGCTCCGGGCACGTCCGATGGGTATCAGCCGTTTGGCGGTGACATCGTGGCCCTCGACTCGGTGGCGGCGGATGGCAAGCCGGCGGGAACCTCGCTCTACGGCGAGTCGATCATGGCCCTATCGCGGCAGGTCGTGGCGGCCGAGAGCGTCTCGGTGATGAATGACGGCTCCGACGGCAAAGCGGCCGTAGTGCGGGCCTCGGGCGTGCTCAAGAACCTACCGTTCCTGGAAGCCTTTGGTGGCGTTCTTACCGAGGAGTTCAACTTCCCCGTCGCGCTGGATTACATCCTCGAACCCGGGGCGCAGAGCGTGAAGGTCCGCCTGCATCTGATGAATACCCGTGCCGAGGATCTGCCGCTGTACCGGCACCAGTTGTTTGTGCTGTTTCACTCGAGCCGAGGCCAGATGTTTTCGGCGAGCCGTGGTTATGACGATCTCGACGGTGATCAGGCGTGGATTGGCTACGACTCGGGGGACTACACGTTTGCGATTCATCCGCTGACCGGGCCGATGACTCCGATCGTCGGTCGCTCCGGCGCGGCGATTGGGCGCGGCGGTGGCCTCGAAATCAAAGGCTGTAGCCCGCTGAGCGTCGATTATCTGGAATTTATCGTTGGGGGTCCGCACTCCGACGGGCTCGGTGAATCGGTGCGGAAGGCGATGAATCAGCCAGCCTGGCGTGCCGTCACGGGCACGGTCACAGATAGTAACGCTGCGCCGATGGCCGGGGCCTGGGTTCACGCGCTCAAGGCCGATAACAGCTACCTGGGTCGCACGCTGACCAATGCTCGCGGGGAGTTCACCATTCATTTGCCCAGTGAACCCGCTCAGCTTCAGGCCAGTAAATACTCGATGCCACCATCGGCGAAAAAGCCGGTGTTGGCGACCGACAACGTGGTCAATCTCCAGATCGCAACGGCGGGCGTGCTTTCGATCGTGGCGACCGACAAAGGCAGTGGGGCGGCGCTTCCGGTACGGGTTCAGGTCATCCCGATGACCCCTCCGACGCTGCTGCCGCCGTCCTACGGCGTGCGTGACGAAGTGGCAGGTCGCATTTTGCAAGAGTTCGCGGTGTCGGGAACCGCGACGCTGTCAGTTCCTCCGGGCAAGCATCGTGTCATCGTGAGCCATGGTTACGAATGGGACATCCTGGACCAGACCGTCACCATTGATGCGGGCAAGACCACCGAGGTCAAGACCGAGCTACAGCACAGCGTCGACAGCAAGGGTGTGATGTGTGCCGACTTCCACATCCATTCCTACTATTCTGCCGACTCCTCGGACGATGTTGAGTACAAGGTAAAGGGCGCGATTGCCGACGGACTGGAAGTTCCGGTGTCGAGTGAGCACGAGTACATCATCGACTTTCAGCCGATCATCAAAAAGCTCGGGCTGACCCGCTGGGCGTTCGGAATGCCATCGGAGGAGTTTACGACCTTCACCTGGGGACACTTCGGAGTCATTCCGATTCAGCCGCGTCCAGACCGACCGAACCGAGGGGCTGTGGAGTGGACCGGGAAGAAGCCGCCAGAGGTCTTTCACACCATTGCTCAGCTTCCCGAAAGGCCGGTGCTGATCATCAATCACCCGCGCTCGGACGGATTTGGGGGCTATTTTTCCTCGGTGAGCTTCGATCGAACGACGGTGAGCGGCGATCCGGAGTTGTACAGCGATGAATACGGCGCGCTCGAGGTCTTCAACGACAGCGACTTCGATGAAAACCGCACCAAGATCGTGCCCGACTGGTTTGCCCTGCTCAATAGCGGCAAGAAGATCTGGGCGGTTGGTAGCTCGGATAGCCATGGGCTGCGGACCAGTCCGACGGGATATCCGCGCACGTGCCTTCAGTTTGGTCACGATGATCCGACGAAGCTGAGTGCTGAGGCGGTGCGCGATGCGCTGCGGGCCGGGAAAGCAACCATTTCCGGCGGACTGTATATGACGGTACGTGGGCCCGATGGCGAGGGGCCGGGCGAAGTGGCCAAGACGACGCGGGGCTCACTGACCCTGCAAGTGACGGTGCAGAGTCCGCGCTGGCTGGAAGCGAAGCGGCTGGAGACGATCGTTGATGGAGAGACGGTCGGAACCGAGGAGCTACGAGAGACGGTGACTCCGCTCGGACGACGATACGATGCCACGGTAACGGTGACGGGTAGGTCTGGGCGTAGCCAGCACTGGGTGGTGCTTCATGCCTCGGCGGGCGGAGCGGATCTGTCGCCGGTTCATCCGGGACGGAAGGCGTTTGCGGTATCGAACCCGATCTTCTTCTAAACAGATATTAGTCATGTTATATGACTAATATCTACCAGGCGGGCGGGTCGGACAGATAAGACTCGCTGGTCGGCCAAGCACTTAATCTAGAACTTCTCGAATGAGCGGATGCGGCCTCGTTCCTGGATAATCAGGACGCGGCTGCCAGCCGTAACCAGGTGCTTGGGGTTTACGAAGTTTGCTTTGGTGGCGGGTCCGTCGACATCGCTGTTTCCTCGGACAAAGGGAGGAATCGTTACTCCTGTCAGGGAAATCAGCGCATTGGTCGAAAGGTTCAGGTAACGGAGTCCGGCAAAGTAGGGGCCTTGCAGAATGTACAGACCACCGTCTGCCTTGGTGATGGCTTTGACGCTGGTGAGTCCTGCTTTGGCACCGACTCCATCGTCTCCACCGTGCTCGGATTTGCGGCTGCCAATGACGGTCGTTACCTTGCGTGAGTTCAGGTCGAGCATCCGAATCGCATCGCCATCGGCGATGTAGAGGTTGCGATCAGCCAGCGCGAGACTGCGGATCGATTCAAAGCGGGCCTCGTTGCCAGCGCCGTCGACCCAGCCCCCTTTGCATATCTTCTGAAGACCGAAGTCACACTGTGCATCCGCTTCACCGGCCAAGGTCGTCACTGTTCCATTGGCCAGAGCAACCGCACGGACTCGTACCGAATCGGCCACATACAGGTTCTGTCCATCGGTCACCATCGCACGCGGCGAGGAAAACAGCGCGGTGTCTTTGTTTCCATCCAGGTTGCCCTTGCGCTGGCAGTTCCCGGTGAGCGTTGCGGTGCGCTGCGCGGCCAGATCGATGCTGCGAATGCAGGCTCCGCCATGCTCGGTGGCAAGCTGAATCACATACAGAGTGCTGCCCACAGCGACCATGGGTCCGGGCTTCAGGAAGCGGGACTCTGCAAAGCTGCCGTCGACGGTGTTGCTCTCTCGTTGCTTACCGACCAGCGTGGAAACGTCTCCACTTTGCAAGTTGACGCGGCGAATGACATCGCTGCCGTTGGCATCGCTCACATATAGGTCGTTTCCGATCAGCGCGGCCCCTTCCACCGTGTCGAAGCGGGCGACTGTCCCCGGTCCGTCCTGATATCCAGAGGAGTCTCCTGCGGCAATCAGGGTACTGACCATCACGCTGCCCGGCGCTGGTCGCGGTGGCGCGGGTGGGACAACTGGGGCTGCTGGTGCAACGGTTGGTGCCACCGCTGCTGGAACTGGTGCTGGAACTGGTGGAGGCGAGGGAGCTTGTGCTGGAGCCGAAGAAGGAGCCGGCGTCGCGTACACAGTCGTCGTTGTGGGGGCAGGCTGCGTGGCGGTTGGGACCATCTTGCCATCGGGCTTGTTGGCCGTTGCGGGAGCGACTTTGGCATTGAGGACCACTTTGGGTTTGGGCTTTGCCTTGGCTGCGTTGCCATCCGACATGAGGGCTCCGTTCACCATCAAGAGCGCCAACGTCCAATGCTGAAAGGTGGGACCACGCATGTGATTACTCTCCTTCGCTTGTGAGCTTATCGCACTGACGTACTGGTCCTGAAACGTATTCGCGCTGCCGCCCTGTTCTAGGTGGGATATCTTTGGAGTCCTGCTGGCGTGGTGAGACACAATGGAGCCCTGACGCGGCAAGCGGAGCAGCGATGAACACAGCACAACGGTCTTTGGGCGATGGCAATGCAGCGGCACGGACCTGGCTTGCGCTGCTGGGGATTTTGTTAGGGCTCTTTGGACTTACATGGTGGGCGCAGCAGCCATCGAAACCGCAGGGGATGGACGCGTCTCTTCTGGAATTTTCGGAAGCGCGAGCGATGGTTGTGGTGAGAAAGCTGGCCGATGAGATCGGACCGCATCCAATCGGGAGCCCAGCCGGAGCCGCTGCCGCTGAGTTCCTGGCCACCGAGCTGCGCAAGCTACCGAGGGTCGAGGTCGAAGTGCAGGATGTCGAAGGTGACAATCGGCTGGCCATCTGGACCGGAGTGAACTTTCATTATCGCGTGCGCAACGTCGTGGCTCGGCTGGCTGGGCGACGAACCGATGCGGTGTTACTCAACGCGCACTATGACTCACCCGCAGAGGCACCGGGTGCGACCGATAACGGGCTGGGTACGGCGGCGGCGCTGGAGACGATGCGCGCACTGGCCGCAGCTCCGCAGTTGGAATGGACCGTGGTGCTGAACCTAAACGGCGGTGAAGAGGCGGGCTCGGTGGGCGCGGCAGGCTTTCTACAGCACCGCTTTGCCAAGGATGTGCGGGTGTTTCTGGACACCGATGGTTCGGGCTCGGGCAAGGCGGCGCTCGTTCAGGCCAGTGGTCAGGTCAAGGCGCTGATCTCAGCCTATGCACGAGCGGCACCGATGCCTCAAGCGAGTGTGCTGCACAACGACTTGGCGCAGAGCGGACTGCTCGGACAGAGCGGGGACTTTGAGCCGCTGACACGCTTTGGGATTCCGGGACTCGACTTCGCGGCGCTTGGGGACATCTGGGCGGTCCACACTCACTTGGATGTGTCCTCGCGACTGGGGCCGGGCACGCTTCAGCATCTTGGGACTACGCTGCTCGCGGTGACTCGTGAGCTAGCCACTCATCCGCCGCAGCTTGAGGCAAAGACGGAGTCAGCGGTGTACTACGACCTGCTCGGACAGAAGCTCGTGGTCTATTCGATGACGACGGCACGCGGGCTGGGAGTGGGGGCGCTGGCGCTGCTTGGTTTCGCGATCTTCCGGTTGCTACGCAGCGGTGAGGTCACGGGGCGGCAGCTTTTGCGCAGTACCGGCTGGACGCTTTTGTCCGCGCTGGCGGGGCTTTTGTCTGCGCTGCTGGTTGCTGTGATACTCGCCCAGATTTTGCAACGACCGCATGGCTGGTTTGCGATGCCGCTGCTCAGTGCGCCGTGCTTCATCGGGGCCGGAATCGGTGGTGTGCTCGCGGTGCTGGGCCTGTGGCGACGTCGCGCCTTGGCAACTGGAATGAGCGCAGAATCGGTGTTCCAAACTGCCTGGGCAAGTGGGCTTCTGGGTTGGGGCGGACTGCTTTTGTTGGCGACGGCACGCTCGCTGGGGATTGGCTATCTGGCGCTGTGGTGGGTGTTGCCATCGTCTCTGGCTATCTTGGTCGGTCAGAGTGTGCCTCGCGCTCGCTTGGGACTGTGGCTGGCGAGCGTTGTCCTGGGGATGACCGGCTTGGTCCAGCTCGTGGTTCACATGGTACCGGCGCTGGCGGGGCTCTCTGGGATGTTTCCGGTTCCTCCGCCCGGCGATGTCAAACTGGCGATGGTGTATGGGATGTTTGTGGTGGTACCGCTGGCGCTGTGCGGCCTGGCTGGTCTTCACCGTGTCGGACAGCTTCGATGGGCGCTCGGGGTCTGGCTGGCGGTTGCGGGACTCGGGGTGATCAGCACCACGCTGCATTTTCCCTATTCGGCGGTGCGGCCGAAGCGCTTGCTGGCCACTCATGCCCAGCGCGATGGCCAAGCGGCGCTTTTGCTGATGAGTCTGGATGTGCTGCCGCTATTGCCTCATCAGGCGGGAATTCCCGAGGCGCAGCCAGTGCCGGCGAGCGAGGACTGGCCCAACGCGCTGCTCCCGCCCGGCTGGCTGCCGCCCTATAGTCACAAACTTCCTGCGTCACCGCTCGACGCTACACCGCCGCGATTGGAGGTGCTATCGCGCAGCGAGGATGCCCTGACGGGAACCCGCACCGTGACGATGCGACTGCTTGCGAGTGGCTGGATGACCTCCATCGACATTCCGAGAGAGTCCTTGGCCGGTTGGTCGCTCGGTGAGCCGCTGCCGCAGCCGGGCGATGGCCAGCCGATGATCTCGGCGGTCTTTTACTCGCCCAATCCTGTCGGTCAAGAAGTGACGCTCCGTCTACGCGGAACGACGCCGGTCACGGTCACACTCCGCCAAAACCATGCTCCTGCGCAGACTCGTGAGCTGCTTGAGCTTCGGCGTCGATTGCCCGACTGGACCACCATCAACGCCGCCGCGGTGCAGGTCGTCAAGACGACGCTATAAGCCAGTCGTGTCCGGTTAGTGACGCGACATACAGGAGTGGATGCACCTGCTATGGGCAGAAGCGCCTTTGATGCCTCGGCAACTGGCCTGGCAGCGCTGCTGATGGGTGGGCGGCCGTCTGAAAAAACCGCTTCCCTCCCGCGAGGGCTCGATGCTCATTGGTGCTGAATCCAGCGACAGCTCTGGCGCTTGACTGACGGGCCCCGGCTGTAGGTCAGCACGGGGCGATCCCATCGTGATTGCTTGTGATTCCGCATTGACGGAGCCAGTTAAACTACCCAATAGAAAGGTAGTTGCGAGTAGGAATGTGGATATAGAACGGATCATTATTGGTCAGCTCCTTGTTTTCTAAATATTGTCATGCCTCTATTTTATGCGCAAGTGATCGTACGGAATGGTGTGCACTGGTATGGAATGGTAAGTGATTGTCGATCCAGTTTGATTATCAGTCCTTGTCATGAGTCCTGTGTGGAAACCGAGATATGATAGGCGGTTATGAAGCTTACACCGTTTGCCAAGCTGTTTGTCGCGGCGGTGATCATCGCCGTGGCGGCCTACATCACCCAGGTCGAGCTGTCGAAGCGGTCGCATTCACCAACGATTTCACGACCGGCACCGAAGTACGATGCGACGGGGAAGCCAGCGCTGGGGCCGCCAGCGAGTGAGCCGATTTCGACTGCCCAGAGCAAGCGAATCGTCGTCGGTGTCAATGACTTTGGAGGCGGCTATCCTCTGCTGCTCGCCAACGATGGGGCCAAGCCGGGTCCGGCGTCACTGTTTGCCAAGGCCGGACTCGACGTCGAAATTCGATTGATTCGGGGCAGCAAAGAGCGGCTCAAGGCGTTCGACGACAAAGAGGTCGACGTGATGCTGCTGACACTGGACTACCTGGCCAACCTGGCTCCGCTGTATAAACAAAAGGGCATCGAGCTGCGTAGCTTCCTGTTTGTCGACTGGAGCCGAGGCAACATTGGCATTGCCGCCAAGCCGCAATTTAAGAGCATCGAAGACCTGAAGACGGCGAGGGTGGCGACGACGCGCAATACGCCGACGCACTACCTTTTGCTGTCGCTTTTGGAAAAGAGCAACCTCAAACCCGCCGAGGTCGAGACGGTCAAGAGCAGCCTGGTCTTTGCAACCAAGACGCCCGAGGCCGGGGCTCTGTTTCAGCGGGGCGAGGTCGATGCCGTCGCGATCTGGGAACCGCACTTGTCGGAGGCGATTGCCGACGGCAAAGGTACGACGCTGGTGACTACCGAGACGGCGACCAACCTCGTCGGCGATGTGCTGTTTGCGCGCAAAGAGTGGCTTGATCAAAACGAAGCGCAAGTGACGGCCTTTGTGCAGGCGTTCTTCACGGCCGTCGATGGCCTCAACAAAGACCCGGCGCGCACCATCGAGCTGGCGGCGACGGCGTTTCAGCAGAAACCAGAGCTGATTGCAGCGACTCTCAAGAAAACCAAGCCCGCGCTATTTGCCGATAACCGGGCCTTCTTTGGACTAGAGACAGAAGACTGTGCCTACGATCACTTCTTGTCTGTCGCATACTTTGCACGGACTTCCCGGTCTTCGACAGAATCAATTAGGGAAGTATTGTTGAGCCTTCCATGTTTGCTATATCATTTCGGGGATGTGGGCTCGGGTCAGGAAATGAAGGGCCCAATGCGCTTTCAATTTGATACGAAGATTAGTTGTGCCGCCGAGGGACCGACTGCGTGATAATCACGCTAACTAGATGAGTGAAGTGAAAGGGCGAGAGGGGAGCGTGCACCCCGTTCGGTCGTCGCGCTTGCCGGGGGCTGACTCCCTGCTGGATGTATCGGGTTTGGCGACGCCGCTGTACGGTGGTCGGTACGAGCTGCTGGCTATACTTGGGGTTGGTGCGAGTGGCAGTGTCTATCGGGTCCGGGATGTCGAGCTCG
>ERZ724524.2831-NODE-2831-length-11137-cov-4.186789_pt1 | contig 11137 bp, 10 predicted proteins | sample MGYA00376057_ERZ724524 | MGnify/ENA primary metagenome ERZ724524 (study PRJEB28724, sample SAMN07190888) | wastewater metagenome | isolation source: influent of sewage treatment plant in Hong Hong | place: USA: Christiansburg, Virginia | collected 2016-03-01 ...
GGAGCAGGAACAGAAAGGAGTTACCGTACCGAGAAGTGCGGCTGCCAAATTAGCTCCGATTCCATGAAAACGCCCCAATATTTTCTTGCTCCGCTCGGGCGGAAAGAAACTTTGGATGTAACTAATAATAAAAATCAAAAAACATAATAAGACCACTATTTTTATCACGTCATATATGAAGAATTGCAGGCTTCCTATCCATCGGTTCTTGGTATCAAGTCCTACAGCGGAGAGAAGGTTGCCAATTAACTCGTTCAACCATTTCATGCCGAGCACTTGATTTTGAATGAAGTCCCATATTGATTTTAGAATTTCCATAGATATTTGCCTCGCTTAAGTTGCATGATAAATCAAAACATTTCGATGTGTTCTTCAGAAATCAAGCCACCCTTAATTTACTTACTCTTCGCAGCAGGAGCTTTTATTTGTGACCGAGTTAATTGTAGTTAGCTTTCTCAGAACCTCACCAGCATAAGTACTGCCCTGTTCACTAATTCTGTAATGCGTCCATTTGCCTTCATGCCAACTCTCAACAATGCCTGACTCAACAAGGATTCTCATGTGGTAGGATAGCCCCGATTGACCTAATTCCAACTGGTCCTGCAATATGCATGCGCATTTCTCGCCATCTCGCAATAGTTCAAGTATCTGCAAACGATTCTCATCGCAAAGAGCTTTAAAAATTTTCGCATATTCCTCATATGTACTAGTCAAATCACTCACCTCAAATCAAAAATTGTCGATGTATTATTAGAGTATTCCTCAAATCAAAAAATGTCAATGTGATTGTAACAGACTTGCGATTAAGCATTCTTTTAAGTAATAATGAAAAGGCAAAATGCTTCGACTTATTTCCTTGGACTGAGTAAACATTGGAGAGGTATTGACTTGTTTTCGAAAATGGGTAGAAAACCTTTTCGAGCAAAACGTCAAGACAAGTGTATAGCTCCTCGTTGAAGCGGAAGTATCGCTGACAAAGACTTTTGACATGCCAGTTTAAGCCGATGTAAACCGGTTTTGATAGATGTCAGTGACTTGTTTGATTACATTTGAGACACAGGAGGTGATGAAGATGGAACTCGGAAAACAGATTAGAAAGTATCGGACGCAGTTTGATCTCTCTCAGGAAGAATTTGCAGAGAAAGTCTTTGTATCGAGACAGACGATTTCCAATTGGGAGAATGATAAAAGCTATCCAGATATCAAAAGTCTTGTTTCAATGAGTGAAATTTTTCATGTTTCTCTTGATCAATTAATCAAAGGAGACATTGAAGTTATGAGAAAAGAAATCAACGAACAGGAGCATGTAGCATTTCAGAGAGATAGCCTCATTTATACGGTATTATTTATTGCCGTACTTATTCTGCCAATACCACTTGGTGCATGGCTTGGCTGGTATGGTCTTGTGGCTTATATAGCATTAATCGCTGTGGCTATGATTTTTGCAGTAAGAATAGAGATCTTTAAGAAGAAAAATGATATTCAAACATACAAAGAAATTCTTGCGTTTAATGAGGGCAAGGATCTTGACGAAATTGAGAAGAACAGAGAACAGGCAAAAAGGCCTTACCAGAAGATTCTAATGGCAATAGGAAGTGCTTCGTTAGCATTGTTGTTGTGTGGTCTTATGGTATTCTTGTTTAGGTAAAAAGGACTAGTACGGAATAACACTTGTAATCATGCCTCTATCGATTTATTTAATTAAGTCATAGAGGCTTTTTATTATACAGATTCCGATAATTATGGCTTAAAACAAGGTATGCAGTAAATCATTTCTTCCTGATTTATTCCCATTCTCCTGCCGTCTATACTCGAAAATCGACCAACCATAAAAAAACGCTGGTGCGATTACGCTTGTTTGAATATGCTGTAATCATCAAGGGGGTGAATGGACTTGAAGATCGAAATCATTACGGACGCCGAGCGCGAGGAGACAAAGATAGTCATATACACAAAAGAGGTGAATGATGAAGTCAATAGAATTCTGACACGGTTGTCTGACGATGCCCCTAAGGTATTGGTCGGTTTTAAGGATGATATGGCCAAGCTTCTTGAACCGTCTGATGTTATCAGGATTTTTGCCTTTTCGGGAAAAACTTTTGCCGCGACTCTTGACGGCGAGTATTGGATTAAGTCACGCCTTTATGAAATAGAGGAAAGACTAAAGTCATCCCGTTTTGTGCGCATTTCGAATTCGGAAATAATCAATTTGCAAAAAGTCAAAAGCTTCGATTTGAATCTTGTCGGTACTATCTGTGTGAGATTGTCTAACGGAGCAGTCAGCTATGTCTCCAGAAGATATGTTGCTGATATTAAAAAAGTATTGGGAATATGAGGTGATACATATGAAAAAGAAAATATTACAACGCGGCCTATTTGGTTTTCCTCTCGGAATCAGTCTTGGATATGCTATTACGATAATAATCTCACTCAGTACGGGTCTTGATACATTCTCGCCATGTGTTCCAAGTCTGACTCAGTCAATGGGGAACGAGAACTATGCAGTTTTGTTACAGGCAATTCTTAGCGGCTTACTTGGATCGACATTCGCGATGAGTTCTCTCATCTGGGAAATTGAGAGTTGGGGTATAGCCAAGCAAACAGGAATCTATTTTGCCATAACTTCTCTAGCTATGATGCCAATCGCTTATCTAGCTAATTGGATGGAACATTCCGTTACTGGTTTCCTGGTATATTTTGGAATATTCGTCGTAATCTTTATCGTTATTTGGGTGATCCAGTACATCATTTGGCAAATTAAAATCAAGCGGCTTAACGATAAAATCAAATCGTAGTTTTCTGTTCAATCCTTTTCGAAAAGCCTCGGACGTGGCTTATACGATTCGATATACGGTTGATGGGCAGAGCACAACGTTTGATGTTACTGTGGTTCAGCCAGCGTCAGTTCCGACTCTCTCACTAACACCAACAGTGACGCCAACATCGACGTCAACAGCGACGCCAGCGCCGACACAGGTGAGCGCTAACGCTGGAGCCGGGGTTACAAGAACCGGAGAATTCAGCACTACGACGCTTCAAATCTTGGCAGTTGTCGCATTCTTAATCGCGACGGGATCCGTAGGAGTTCTGCATGTGACGCACAGGAGAAGGACGAAAACATCAAGCAAGTAAGGGAATCAATCAAATAACGGCTGATCCGAGAATACCGCAATTGTGCACGACTGTCTTGCCTCTACGCACTGGAGAAATCAAATCCGATTGCGAGAAGCAAGAATATCGACAGAAACTGCGAGCTGGTGGTTCTTCCAAGGTAATCATAATTGAGCAATTCCTCAATATACATCGAAACACAGCCAGGGAACTGATTTTGGCTGATTTCGCTTATAAGCCCTTTTCGGTGCGCTTGTGCTGGAGAGGGCTTTTTGAATCAGAACAAGTAGGAACAAAGATTCTTCTGAAGTTCCCGGATAATTGAAGACTTACTCCTTCTCACTGGCAAGACACTTCGACTTATTCCCTCTGACGGAGTAAACTCTGAAGTGTGACATTAACTAGCTCGCCGTGAACGGGCAGAAATCATTTTCGCCCCATACATAAGACCGAAGGGTTCGTACCACGTTGAAACCTTAGTCCTGATATCTTATGCTTAAGTTGAAGCGACACAACATTTGCAGAGGTAATTGACATGAATGATAAATGGATTGATTATGCAATTCGTATTCAAAGCATCGCTCAAGCAGGGCTTCAATATGGAAAAGATAAATTTGATATAGAGAGATATGAAGAATTAAGAAAAATCTCTGCTGAGATGATTTCCGCGAAAACAGATATTCCAGTTAATAAGGTTCTTGATTTATTCTGCAACGAGAAAGGCTATCAGACACCAAAAATTGATACACGTGCGGCCATAATTGTTGACGACAAAATTCTTCTAGTTCACGAGAATAACGGCACTTGGTCTTTACCTGGCGGCTGGTGTGATGTTGACCAATCAGTAGCTTCAAATATTGAAAAAGAAGTCAAAGAAGAGACTGGATTTACTGTAAATGCGGAGAAGCTAATTGCCGTTCAAGACTGGAGAAAACAAAATGTAAAAAACTATGCATATGGTGTGGCCAAGTTTTTCATAATGTGCAGATATGTGAGCGGCGAATTTGAAGAGAACATTGAAACAACCGAGATTGGCTTTTTTGACATTGACTCACTGCCTGATAATCTCGCTACAGATAAGAGTACCAGAGAGCAAATACGTATGTGCTTTGAATCAAGTAAAACACCTGATTCTCCAACTATTTTCGAGTAGGACCAATTTCCATATCTAGCTTTAGAAAGTCTTAGCTACCTCTTTTGCTTTTGAAATAGATTCATCTAAAATAGCATTAATATCTTTTCCATCTACATCCAACTCTTCTGCGGCTATCGTAGTAAAATCAACAATTCCAAAAAATCCGAATATCGTTCTTAAGTATCGATCCCCCATCTCAAAATTAGTGAATGGTTCTACTGAATATTTTCCGCCTCTTCCTACGATATTTACCGCTTTCTTACCCTGCAACATGCCTACAGGACCATTTTCAGTGTAATCAAAGGTAATTCCGGTAACACAAACATAGTCGATATATGCTTTTAATATAGCGGGAACGCTCAGATTCCAAAATGGCTCGGCAATAACATATTTATCTGCTTCAGCAAACTGATAAGCATATTTAAGAATCGGATGGTTCTTACTCTCCTCTGTCTTAGGACCGAATACAGTCATGATATCCTCCATCGATAAGAAGCCGATTCCTTCCTTGAATAAATCAAGAGTAATAATCTCATCCTGTGGATGAAGCTGCTTGTATTCATTGATAAAACTGTCCGATACTGAAAAAGTTTTGGACTGTCCCTCCGGTTTAACATTAGCCTTAATATAAAGCACTTTACTCATTAATTTTTCTCCTTTCGATAATATTGATCATCTATTATTTCTAGCATTCTTAGATATAATTATACGCAATAGTTTAATGTTTTACTAAATATACTTGTATTCTTATTGTAAGCAATTTCCCTAAATCATTATGCTCGAAAAGAAGTGGTATTCTAATTTTACTAGAATGAAACTGGAGGTCCAATCAATATGGAATTAATAACTGAAAGATTAATACTCCGCTCCTGGAAAGAAACGGATGCAGATGAATTATATAAGCATGCGAAAGATCCTGCAGTTGGGCCTGTTGCTGGCTGGCCACCTCATAAGAGTGTGGAGGAGAGTCGAGATATTATTAAGCATTGCTTATGTGGGCAAGAGTGCTATGCAGTCTGTTTGCGAAAAGACAATGTTGCAATTGGTTGCATTGAACTACGACTTAATGGAAATACAGATATGACAAGCAGAGATGATGAATGTGAGTTGGGTTATTGGATAGGAAAAGAGTTCTGGGGACAGGGACTTATTCCTGAAGCCGCTCGAGAAATCATTCGCCATGGATTTGAAGATTTAGATATGAATGTAATATGGTGCGGATACTATGATGGCAATACTAAATCAAAAAAGGTGCAAGAGAAAGTCGGCTTTGTTTACCATCACACATGCGAGGAAGTACAGGTTCCGCAAATGAACGAGACAAGAATCGGACATACAAACTATATGACTAAGGAACAATGGTTGGCAAACAGGTAGAGTCGAACACTTATCTGGATCCAATTTTTAGAATCCCTGCGCATCTAGCCAGACGGACATCTGCTTTTCGCGCTCACTTCGGGAAACTTCGTCTTTGGAATACCGTCCAAGAAGATTCGTCGCTTTGATTTGACCGTCCGCAAGAAAAATGACCCGATCGGCGCGCGCCGCGACTTTGGCGTCGTGGGTGACGATTACTACGGTTTTTCCTTCTGCGTTAATTCGGTTGATTATATCCATCACGTCCTGCGTTGCGCCTCGATTGAGCGCGCCAGTCGGCTCATCGCCGAACAAAATATCCGGATCGTTCATCAGCGCCCGACAGACTGCGGCGCGTTGCAGTTGACCGCCGGATATTTTCGAAATATCGTGATCGGCAACCTCCGAGATACCGGTTTTCTCCATCAGTGATTGTGCTCTGTCGAGAACTTCACGGTGTGGCAAGCGATTGCTCTTGAGGCCCGGCAAGGTGATATTGTCACGAACGGTCAGACTGTTGATGAGGCCGGCGTTCTGGAAAATAAAGCCCATTTCGTTCAGTCGAATACGGCTCATTTCTGTGTCCTTGAGCGAAGAAAGCGTGCGGTTTTTAAACGTAACGTTTCCCGAAGAAGGGCGATCCATGCCGCTCAACATAAATAGAAGGGTGGACTTGCCCGATCCGGACTGCCCCATGACGGCGACGAACTCGCCCTCTTCGACGGAAAGATTTACATTTTGTAGCACCGGAGTGTTCTGGTATGTGTGGGATAATTGTTCTGCGTTAAGAATTGCGGTCATAGGATTGTCCTCCTCATTTGATGGTTTTGATTGCTTAGAATTGTGGGGCGATCTCGCGGCGGATCATAGCGCGGCACAAGATATCCGCGGAAGCGCTGAGCAGCAAGAGAATAATCATTGGATACAGAATCAGTCCAAAAATCGGCTCATGCACAAGCATCACATTTTTGATACCCAGGCCAGACATTCCGAGGACTGCATTTATTAGAAAGTGTCCGAAACCGTAAGAGACTGCTGTGCCCGCTATCAGTCCTAACAAAGCGGTCGTGAAGATCTTCGTGCGATACTGGCTTCTCAGATCAACGACCGAGAATCCTATGGTTTTCAGGCCGGCAATTTCAAACCGATCTTTTACGATGCGCAGGCGAAGGTACAAGAGTCCGATCAATAGGCACAGAGCTGGGCCGATGATCGAGATGATGATTACGGCTTTTTCCAGCTGATCGCTGACACCGCCGAGTGTCTGATCGATTAGGGCGTCCATCGGGTCAACCCGGATTCCGTCAGACAGAGATTCGGTCCATTGAGCCGCTTTCTTCTCGGCCAAGCTGGAGTCATTGAGTAGTACTGAGAAGACGTACTTTACAACTTCGTCCGACTGAATATCTCTTTGGCTTTTTGCTGTTCTGCCCGCTGCAGTTACGTCCTGATATATTCCGCTGACAATAAAGTCTATTCGTTCATCACCGTTATAGTATGTGATTATGTCACCTACGTTTTTCTGCGACTCTTCTGCGTTGAGGAAAGAGAGTGCAATCTCAACCTGTCCGGTTGGTGCTCTTCCTTCCAAATATTGAAGCCCTTGTCCTGAGTTCGTTCCGAAGTCGACTTCCATGTTCATCATCGAGCCGTCTGGTCTAGCGGTACGCAAGCGAATTTTTCTAGCAACATTAAAGGTGCGGACATCGGGGTCATTTGTGAGACAGGTTCTTACTTCTTCAGGAGCATTATCAAAATACCCAACATTTCCAGGAAAAATGATCATGACGTCTTCTTTCGCGTGTCCCATGTAGGTGATGAAGTCTGGTGAGCGAAAAGTGCTTAGCAGATTGACCGGAATCTGAGTGAAGATGACCGCCGCAGCGACTACAAAGAAGACAATCGCCCATTTTCGAAAATGAAAGATAGATTCACGCACTGCCATTGTCACGTTTATTGACAACGGGCGAAAGCGACGGAGAGGGCTTTTGATTGCCCCGGAAGTTTTCTCGAAGCTCTTGTTTCGAAGTAGCGAGTCCACGACGCTTTGCTTCTTGATTTTTCGAAGAATGCCCCGGCAGTAGCTGATAATTAAGAAATAAACTAGAATTCCGACCGGAACCGGAAGTGCGTAGACGAGAGCGGAACTGCCGACAGATCCGAAGTGCTCGCGGATGTTTGCAGAAAGGAGCGGTTGGAGCGGCAGACTCAGAAGAACTCCGGCCAGAATTCCCAGTATGGCACAGAACCGGTACTTCATCAGATAGATGTTCCTGATGTCACCGTGCGCGATTCCGATTGCTTTGAGAGATCCGATCGTCTTAACCTCTTCCTCGAGTGTTGCAAGTAGTACAAAGCGTACGCAGACAAACGCAATCATGAGGATGAAGAATGCGGCGAACAAAAGCACAAATACCGTCACCAGATCCGTCAGCGCACTTATGGCAAACATGAAGGCGTATTGGATCGCCTGCCCGTTCTGGGGCATTCCCGCGTTCTCGTACTCGCTTTGAAAGATGGACGCCTTGCTCGTATCATCAAAGTACGCTTCGATCAGGTGTTCGACTTCACCGACGTTACCATAAAGCAGCTCATAATCCTCATCGCTAATCAAGACCCTTGTCGACGAGCACATAGTTGAGTTCATCATTGAGTCTAGAACGATGCTATCTACGGTAAAGACCTTTTGAATCCCATTCGCATTAAACTCAATTTGATCCCCAATGCGAATGTCGTACATCTGGCTTAGCAGAATTGGAATCCCGATTTGCCCTGCCTGCAGGGTGATGACGTTCATGTCTTGTTCAAGTAGCAAATCCTTCTCCGGATTCTGGCGCACCAGACCAATGTCGATGCGAAAATCTGAAAGAGAGGTATTCTCTTGGCCGCGTATATGTGTAAAGGCGTATCCGTCAATCTGAATACTGCTCTGCACCTGCCAACTTGTGACGTAATCCTGACTTTGCATGAAACTCTCCAGTTCATCCATATCGATATCACCCTTGTGCATTTGTAGAAAATGGGGAGGATTCGCGATGGAGTAGAGCCCGGATATCGAGCTCAGCGTTCGAACGCCCATCGATACCGATAGTGTCGCGATTGCTGTAGATAACGCGATAAACAGAATTAAGATTATGTGAATTAGCTTATTCTTCGAAAAGTCTCTGCGAATCACTGATTGTTTCATACTTATATCCTCCTTGCGGGAAGTTCTTCTTGTGGTTCTTTTGCCTTTCAGTCCCGCATGTTTCCTCAAGAGTGCGGGAGAAGAATGTAGGCTAAGACGATTACCGACCGACCGTCAGTCTAGGTGGATTATATAGCCTTCCCCTTACTTGTGTCAAGCGAGTATTGCAGTTCTCATATACACTTGCTAGAATGAAAATATATTTTCCGAAAGTGAGTATCGTTATGTACGGGATTTTGTATACTAATACGGGCCAATAACCTGCCCGCGCCCGAGCGCCTCCGAGTGCGCGACCGTATGGTTGCGTCTATTTTGTGTTTAGAAAATTTTATCGGAGGTTTTATTAATGTCATCTACTAGATACTATATCTATCGTTTCTTTTGTCATTTGGTACCAGTCTATCCCGTGTACCTTATGCTTTTTTCTGAGAAAGGTCTTTCGCTTTCGCAGATTTCACTTCTGCTGATGATTTGGTCTTTGCCGCTTGTTCTGCTTGAGATTCCTACTGGAATAGTGGCGGATATTTGGAGTCGAAAGAACCTAGTTCTACTCGGTACGATTCTTCACGGCGCGTGTTTTGCTGTTTGGATTTTCGCGGACGGATTTGTCTCGTTTGCTCTCGGGTTTATCCTTTGGGGTGTATCCGAGGCGATGATTTCCGGGTCGCTGGAGGCACTACTTTTCGATTCCCTTAAAGCAAAAGGGGAGGAGAGTCGTTTTGATATTGTTTACTCGCGAGGTGAAATGATATCGCGTATATCTCTTGCGGTTGCAATGCTCTCTGGCGGCTTTATCACCCAGTTCCTCGGATACCGGGTCGTTCTAAGCGTGTCGGTTATTTCTCTCATGGTTGCGGTCATTTGTCTTATCCCAATTAAAGAAGTGAACCCGGACCGAACGAGTCAGAAAGAAGGGGATTCATTCGGCGAGCATGGCCTTACCGTTCTCAAGAAATCCCTATTGTTCCTAGTGCGCTCGAAAATAATCTTTTTTCCGGTCCTTCTATTAATTCTGGTTTTCGGGATGTATGGAATTCTCGATGAATACGATCAGGTGGTTGCCTCACATTATGTATCGGGCGTACTTCTAGTAGGGCTCTGGGGGACCGCGCGTTTTGTCCTTGAAGCGGTTGGATCTTTCTTGGCACCTTTTGTGAAGCGTTTACTCGCGAGAAGAAATCGTCTAGTCGTCCCGATTATTGCTGTTTGTATCTTTGCGGCAGTATCACTTCTTGCTTTTGCGATTCTCCGTTCACCGTTCGTCGTTCCTTTATATGCCTTGTATTTCATGGCAATGGCATCAATGGAGGTTTTAATGGAGGATTATATCCAGCAGAAAATCGAGGATGCGGGGCGTTCGACGGTTCACTCAGTTGTGTCTCTTCTGATGAATCTATACGCGGTAATTCTGTTCTCAGCTTTCTCAGGAATTTTTACCGTCGTGGGCATCTACGTTGTTCTGATTATCGCGGCGATTTATGTGATCATTGCGTCAATCGTGATAGGCTTGCTCTTGAGAAAGGCAATCTAAGAAGAAAAGTTAGGTGTATAAGAAAACGATCGTCGTAGAAACGGCGGTCGTTTTGTTGTAATGAAAGCGACTAAAGAGCTCAGATGTTATTTATCTTAGCTTCCCGCAAAAATACTCTGCAGAAGTTCCTCGAGCACCATATTCGACTCTTCCTCAACACCGTCGTCGGTCGGCGCGCCCGTATACATCCTGCTGATTGCGAATGAGTAATCATCCTTATCCTCGAAAACCTCGAAAGAGCGGTAGGCAAACAGTGCCGTGTGAATACCTTCTTCGGCACAAATCTCATACACATCCCGGATCCATTCCTCCGAACCGCTCCCTGGCGTCCAGTCCAAGCATCCGAATTCGCCCAGGAAAATCGGGTAATCCATGAGAAAGTCTTCGCCGATACAGTCTTCAATTGCTGCAACCATATCCTCTCTGTCGAAAGAATCGGAAGGATAATTCATCACTGCAGTCCCTTCCGGTGACACATGTGTAAACCCAAGAGGCTCATAAAAATGAAACGAATACATAAGATTATCCTCTTCGACTGTAACCCAGTTCGGACGAAGCCAGCTTTCCGCTATCCCGTCAATACCCACGGCCGCTTCCACAATAACTAGATGATACGGGTCCTCAACCCGAATAGCCTCAATCGCATCCGTAAGCAGATCGCGATACAAGTTTTCTCCGTCCTCCGGCAGCGACGGCTCATTCATCAGGTCATACCCTGCGACGATCGTTTCCGCCGCGCAAAAACGAGCGATATCAGTCCAAGCTCGGAGAAACGCGTTTCGCGCATCCTCCTCAGTCCATATATCCCAGACACCTT
>ERZ724524.2837-NODE-2837-length-11128-cov-9.538698_pt1 | contig 11128 bp, 7 predicted proteins | sample MGYA00376057_ERZ724524 | MGnify/ENA primary metagenome ERZ724524 (study PRJEB28724, sample SAMN07190888) | wastewater metagenome | isolation source: influent of sewage treatment plant in Hong Hong | place: USA: Christiansburg, Virginia | collected 2016-03-01 ...
CAGGGACCTACGGATTAACAGTCCGGCGCTCTACCGACTGAGCTATCGAGGAACATCGGTGACAAACAAAAAACCCATCTAACTGGACGGGTTTTTTAACTTGGTGGCCTGGGACGGAATCGAACCATCGACACGCGGATTTTCAATCCGCTGCTCTACCAACTGAGCTACCGGGCCAAGACCTCAATTATAGCAACAAAAATCAACTCAAAACGGATTGCGTTTGCTGCGCGACAAATCCACCCCCAATTGCTTGAGCTTGCGGTAGAGATGGGTGCGCTCCAGTCCGGTCTTCTCCGCCACCCTGGTCATGGAGCCGGCCTCTTTGGCGAGGTGGAACTCGAAATAGGTTTTTTCGAACTCGTCGCGCGCTTCGCGCAAAGGCTTGTCGAGATCGAAGCTTTGTGTGGCCACGGGCCCCAAGTCCATCGGAACATCGGGCAGCACACCGCCTGTCATGGCCAGCTCCACAGTCAGGTCTTCTGGCGGAGGTTTTTGTGCAAACGCCACCTCGGCCAGCGGCTTTTCCGCTCCCCTGGCCAATCCCTGCTCAACAGCCTTAAGCAGTTTCTGCAACGTGATGGGTTTTTCAAGAAACGCCAACGCCCCTATGCGGGTGGCCTCCACAGCGGTGTCGATGGTGGCGTGGCCACTCATCATGATCACGGGCATGGTCAGCAGGCCATGACTGGCCCACTCCTTGAGCAGGGTCACCCCGTCGGTATCCGGCATCCAGATATCCAGCAGCACCAGATCAGGGCGAGCATGCAACCGGGCCGCACGGGCCTTGGCTGCGTTTTCGGCCAGCTCCACCGAATGGCCTTCGTCATTCAGAATTTCCGACAACAAATCCCGAATACCCAGTTCATCGTCCACCACCAATATATTTGCCATGTAAACCTCGCCACTCAGGATTTGTTGTTAATTAGCAACTTCGAATGATACCGTCACTTGCCCGCCCATGACCCGACCGGACTCTTCCCGGTTGGAAACCTCAATGCGGGCACCGTGCTCGTCCACAATTTTTTTGACCACCGCCAAACCCAACCCAGTGCCTTTGGTTTTGGTTGTGACGTAGGGCTCAAACACCCGTTTCAGGATGTGCTCAGCAAAACCCGGGCCACTGTCGAGCACACTCAGCTGAACCCGTTGGCCTGTGCGCCCCAATCTGGTTCTGAGCACCACCGCACGCCCGTCGCCAACCGGGGTGGCATCTTGGGCGTTCTGCACCAGATTGTGGATGATCTGCCGCACCTGCTGGGCATCGGCGGCAATCGGCACACACAACGCATCCAGATCGGCGACCACGGGCACGCTCGACTGGTCATACAACCCCAGCACATCGACGATAAGGGCATTCAGATCCACCGGGGCCAACACCGCAGCGGGAAGGCGCGCATAGTCGCGAAATTCATTCACCAGGCGCTTCATCGCATCCACCTGATCCACGATGGTTCTGACCGATTTGGTCAACAGTGCCTGCCCAGACGCATCGAGCTTGCCATCCAGTTTCATGGCCAGGCGTTCTGCCGAAAGCTGGATGGGTGTAAGTGGGTTTTTGATCTCATGTGCCAGTCGGCGGGCCACCTCGCCCCAGGCTTTGGCTCGTTGGGCCGATACCAGCTCGGACACATCATCCAGAACCAGCAAGCGCTTGTGGTCGGGCAGCCATGCACCACGCGCCACGATGGTAACCCCGTGCTGAGTCAACCCCTCTGGCCCACCCATGCCCCACTCAAAAGGTTGCTGCCAGCTTCCCGAGGGAGGAGCCAGTGGCTCCTCTGGCGAAACATGCGCATCGGCTTTCAGCCGGTCAAACTGCTGCATCACGCCCTGAGCCAGCAGCTCCAAACCAGGCACCTGATCCAGCGACATGTGCAGGTAGGCAGACAAGGGGGTGCGCAAGATGCGGGAAGCCGCCGGATTGATGGAGTCGATCTGTCCGCGCTCATCCAGCACCACCACACCGGCAGTCAGGTTGTCGAGAATGGTTTGCAGATTGGCCCGTGCCGCATCCACCTGGGCCATGCTGTATCCCAGTGAGTTGCGGGCATCGGCCAGTTGCTGGGTCATGTCGGCAAAAGCACGGGTCAGCCCGCCCAATTCATCTTTGGACGACATGGCCAGCCTGGGGCTGAGGTCACCTTTGGCCACATCGCGCACCCCTTCGGCCAACAGCAACAGCGGACGCACCAACTGGTTGCCCAGCAGTGCAGCCAGCAAAACCGCTGCAAACATCGACAGAAACAGCGCCAGTGTCAGCGTTCCGATGTACATGCGCCGCAAACCATCGCGGGCCAAGGCACGTTCCTGGTATTCACGGTTGGCCGTTTGCACCGCCAGGGCATCGGTCACCAGCGTGGGGGGCAGGTTTTGCACCACCAGCAAATAGCGCGGCTCAGAGGACAGCCCGAACTCCGGGTTGTTGACCATGGCCCACACCCGCACACGGGCAGGGGGCACGGCGCTTGCCGCACCAGCGGGATGGTCACCGGGCAGGGCTTCATCGGCCAACTCTTCCAGCCCTTCCAGGTGGGACACGATTTTTTCAGCCCGCACACGGCGCAACAGCGCCGCAGCAGGGCGCTCTGGCTGAAGGCTGAAACGCGAAGCCCCTGCACTGGCCAACAACTGACCCGAGGCGCTCCACAGTTGCACATCGGTGGCCGACAACTGTTCGCGGATGCGCTCAATGGACAAAGCGGCCATGTTGTCTGCGACCGAAGACAACTGCCGCGCCGACAGTTGCACCTTGCTGGTGATGTCCTGACTCAAGGTGTCCAAGGCTGTGCGCCCCAGATTCACACCCGCAGCCAGCGCACCTTCCACCCGCACATCAAACCAGCTCTCTATGGAGCGGGATACAAACTGATAAGACACCCCATAAATCAGCAAGCCCGGCAACAACCCCACCAGCGCAAACACCGCCACCAGCTTGGCCAGCAGCTGGCTGCCGAATTTTTTGCGCCGAAACCGCAGCAACAAGCGCAGCAAGGCCCAAGTGATCACGCCGAACAGAATGAGCGCCACCACCACATTGAGGCCCAGCAGGCGGGCGTAATTGACTTCGTACAGCGCCCGGTTGTCGGTGGCGGTGGTGAGCATGAACAGCAACACCAACGCCAGGCCAGACATGAAGGCCAATGCAGCCACCAGCATCCAACGCCGCCGCACCACACGCCCGGAAGAACCGGAAGCCGACTGTGCCTCCCCTGCCTGGTCGGCACCAGACTCAGGGGGAAGGGCTGAATGGGTGGATGAATTCATGGCTGCCGACCACTTCCCACCGATATGCCGTTGCCACTGCTGGCCTTGCCAGGTGGGGTGACATCGGGTGCAGCACCGACGGCTCCTGGCGCTTCAGGCGGTTCTTCCGTGATCTGCTCAGGCACATCCAGGCTGCGCCTGATGTCCAGATTCCAATCCGAACGGGCGTTGGATCCGAGCTGAAACGGGCGTGGCAGCAAAGCCATGTCCAGCTTGAAGCGGAAATCCACCCAATGCGCCTCCCCGGCAGCCAGCTGTGCCGCCTCGGCCAGTGGCCAGTTGGACAGGCGGGTGATGCTGCCCAAGGCCTGGGTCAGGCTGTCGTGATTCTGGTGCAAGGCATATTGCAAGCCCACCCCGGCCCCGGCAGCCGAAGACACACTCACCCGCCAGCGCCGTGTCAGCGGCTGGTAGGCCAGGCGGTAGGTGCGGCTGACGCTGGCCACGCGCTTGTCTGACCAGTACCACCGCTCGCGCAGCACATCGGCCTGGGCCACAAAGTACACCGGCACCGAGCGCAGCAGCGCATCCTCCACCGCCGGCCCCGGCTGGTAATGAACGACTGCCGACAGAAACAGTCCGTCTGCGGTGCGTGACAACGTCAGCGCCCCGAGCTCGGCTGCACGGGCCTGGCTCAGCCCAGCGCCCACCATCAGGGCGCACACCAGCGCCACCACACGCAAGCCGGGCGGCCAGCGCAACGGGCGTTGCCAATCCAGGAAAAAAAGCCAATCAGCTGGTCTGCCTGACCAGCGTGGCGTAAAAGAATCCGTCGTTTTCACCGCCCGGATTGTCAGTCATGTGCATGCCAGTGCCACGGCCAGCGGGCAACAAATGGCCGGGAGCGGCCCCCAATCGGGCATCTGTGTTGCGCTGCACAAACGCATCGACCTGGGCCTGCCCCTCGGCGCGGAACACCGAGCAGGTGCAATACACCATGCGCCCGCCTGGTTTCAGCAGTGACCACAGGGCATCGAGCAAGCGCCGCTGGATGTCAGCCAGGGCGGCCACATCGGTTTCGCGGCGCAGCCAGCGCACATCGGGGTGGCGGCGCACGATGCCCGATGCTGTGCAGGGCGCGTCCAGCAGGATGGCATCGAAGGGTTGGCCGTCCCACCAGGCGGCGGTGTCGGACGCATCGGCCACCTTCACCTGGGCTGTGCTGGTTGCGGCACCTGCCGCAGCGTCAGCCTCTTTGTCGCTGGCCCCGGCGGTGGGTACGGCCTGGCCCGGCAGCCGCAAGCGTTGCAGGTTGTCGGTGATGCGCTGGCTGCGCACGGCATCCACCTCCAGCGCCAGCACATCCACGGCCCAGCCCAGTTGTTGCGCCCGCTCCAGCAGATGGGCGGTTTTGCCACCGGGGGCGGCACAGGCATCCAGCACCCTCAGACGCTGGCCAGGTGCGGGGTTCATCAGCCCATCCAGCAACAGGGGGGCCGCCAGCTGGGCCGCCGAATCCTGCACCGAGAACCAGCCGTCGGCATAACCGGGCAAACCTTCCACCGCGACGTGGCGGGCCATCACCACACCGCTGGGGCCGATCGGGTGCGCATCGCATCCTGCCTCGGCCAGCCTGTGCAGATAGTCATCGCGGCTGATCTGAGCCTGGTTGATGCGCAACACCAGCGGTGCCGCCGCCTGGCTGGCCGCCAGCACCGCCTGCCAGTGCTGGGGATGGTCGCGCCGCACGCGCTTGACCCACCAGGCCGGGTGGTTGTGGCGGGCCTCCCAGTCGGCATCCACCTGGGCCATCAGGTCGGACTGCTCGCGCAGAAACCGGCGCAGGCAGGCGTTGACCATGCCCGCCTGCGCAGCCATGCCGCGCACCGAGCGGGCCGCCGTCACCGCCTGATCGACCACGGTGAATGCGTCATAACGGGGCTGGGCGGCATCGTCCTGCCCGCTCTCCAAAGCGGATGCCGCATCGGCAGGCAGCAGCAACGCCAGTGCTGCACACAGCAGCGCGGCCACAGATGCTGGCGGCGGCTTGTCGGCCAGCACGGCCAGCAGCGCACGCGCTGTACCCAGGTGGCGCAAGGCATGGAACGTCAGCGCCTGCACGCCGGGGCGCAGCGGGCCGGGCACTTCGGGCAGGGCCGTGGTCAGCGACCGGCCCGCTTGCACTGCCTGCACACAGCGGGCCACCTGCACCAGCTGCCGGGCCAGCGAAGGCCGCGCATCCTGCACGGCGTTCAAGCCGCCGCCCGCTTGTTCAGCATGGCCACGGCCACGCGGGAGTTGGGCTTGCGCCCCAGAAAATCGCTGATGTAGGCCGAGGCATCGACCAGCGCCTCCAAGTCCAGCCCGGTGTCAATGCCCATGCCGTGCAGCATGTAGACCACGTCTTCGGTGGCCACGTTGCCGGTGGCACCCTTGGCATACGGGCAGCCGCCCAGCCCGGCGATGGAGGTGTCGAACTGCGCCACGCCCAGCTCCAGCGCGGCCAGGGTGTTGGCCAGCGCCTGGCCATAGGTGTCGTGGAAGTGGCCGCTGACATTGGCCAGGTCGTAATGGCGCAATGCAGCTTCGAGTGCCGCCTGCACCTTGCGCGGTGTGCCCACGCCGATGGTGTCGGCCACGCCCACATGGTCCACACCGATGTCTTTCATCAGCCGCGCCACCAGCGCCACCCGCTCGGGCGACACCTCACCCTCATACGGGCAACCGACTGTGCATGAAATTGCGCCTCTCACGCTGATTCCGCTTGCGTGAGCAGCTACCACCACAGGAGCAAACCGCTCGATGGACTCGGCAATCGAGCAGTTGATGTTTTTCTGGCTGAAGGCCTCGCTGGCGGCACCGAACACCACCACCTCGTTGGCCCCGGCGGCCAGCGCCCCCTCAAAGCCCTTCATGTTGGGGGTCAGCACCGAGTACACGGTGTCGGCCCGGCGGGCCATGCCTGCCATCACCTCGACCGCATCGCCCATCTGCGGCACCCACTTGGGGCTGACGAAACTGGTGGCTTCCAGATGGCGGATGCCTGCGGCCTGCAAGCGGGCAATCAGCTCGATCTTGACGGCGGCGGGCACCATCTGCTTTTCGTTCTGCAAGCCATCGCGGGGGCCGACATCGACCAGCTTGACGCGGGTGGGGAGGTGGTTCAGGGTTGTCATGGGTGTCTCTTCAGTTCTCTGTCAATGCAATCGAGGCAACGGTGCCAATTAAAATCTGCTGCAACACGGCCCCTCTCGGTCAACTTGCTTCCGTGGGTTGGTTGCTGAGGGGTTCTTTATGGCGGCTGCCCTTTTCAGGGCTGCTCGACCATCCAGTCCAGCAAGTCCAACAGCTCCTGCGGAATGGCCGCCACAGGATCTGATATCTCATTCAAATCAACGCGATCAAGCAGTTTGATCACATCCGTTGGAAATGAATTCTGCTTGGGCTGCGCAATGTGGCTGCGGATGAAGCCCAGCACCTTCGCCGCGCGGTCTTTTCCGCGCTGCAACACCGCAGGACCAAGGGCACCAAACTGTTCCCGGGCCAACGTCATGGCACGTGAACGGTGGCTATCCGTGTTCAAAGCCAACTCGACACCCTTGGCACTTGTCAAAGGTAGCTTCAGCATACGCAGCATCAATTGATCGACTGCATCAGTGTTCAGCCCCTCATCACCATCAACTTGCGCCAGAGCTTGGGTAATCACCCCATCCACATCTGGCGGGGCACAAACCCCTGCAAACGCCCGCACCCAGTAGCCAAGCACCTTGGCCGTCAGAAATACAGACTCGATACTGTGCCTAGACCACACCAATTCAGCATGCATAGGCCCATCCACCACAGGGCGAACCTCAAACCCAGAATGACGGGCGTAGTCCCGGTCAAGCACAGTCACCACCTTGAACGGCTGCGCTCCCTGCTCGGCGGCCCAAACCGGACTGGTCAGCAGGCGCTGAAGCAAGCTCACCATCTTGTCGTTGCCCGAACCATCCAACGGCACCAGCGCCCACCGGTCAAAATTGCGCCGCTTGTCGGCCTGCTGGCGAAACCTAAGCTCTGCGCAGCGCTTCAACACCTTGGCATCGCCAGGGCCTTCATGGAACAACACGCGCCGTGAGGCCATGAAGTTGATGGCCGTGAACGGGGTCAGGTCAGCCCAATTCGCCAAATCACCCAACACAGCTGTCTGACCGCTCAGCACGGTCGCTGATGGCGTTGCGGCGCGGTCGGTGCGCAGCAACGTGGTAGCGGGGTCATCGCCCAAGCGGTTGATGATTTCCACGGAATGCGTGGCCATGAACAACTGCGCCCCGAACTCTTGCGTCACCAGCGACACCATGCGCTGGGCCGTACTGCCTTGCAGGCGGGGGTGCAGATGAGCCTCGGGCTCGTCCAGCAAGAACATCACCAGGTTAGTTTTGGCACTGGCTTGCCACCGGGCCAGGGACGCATAAAGCGCGATGAGGTTGACCAGACCCGCACCAGCGGCTGAAATTTCAATACCCCCGTTCGTGTCCTGAAATTCCACGCGCAACGGAGACTCGGTTTCCACCTTGTCGCCGCTGGTGCGGTAGCTGATGCTGGCACCGATCAGTTCGGTCAAAAACGCATTCAAACGGGTCAGCTGGTGTGGCTCCAACCCCGTGATGAGATTGCGCACCACATGGCTTTGGTCGCCCGAACCCACCAGCTTGTCCACCACCACACGCGGGCGATATTCCTCATCAGTCACAACCCCATAGAAAGGTGGAATGAATACCGCGCGAGGAACGTTCGCCAGCAACCATTCTTTCAGGCGTTTGCTGTGATCAGCGAGTGTTCTATCTCCCCATGTCCGCGAGGGAGCCTCAGGAGCTACAACGCGTAAGCTGTATTTGAGTTGCTGATTGCGCGCATAGCCCATCACCAAATCAAGCGACTGAACTGCATCGGTTGACTCAAATACCAACTTGACCTTGAACTCACTACCAGGCCCAACCTGTTGATCAAGAAACAGGGCCTGCCAATCGCGCAGCGCCAGCAAGTGACCGGGGGACTCCACCAACGCATCCTTTGCCACCTGAATAACCGTTTTTTCAACTCGGGCTATCTCCTTGCTGATCAGGGCCATGCCTAGCACCTGACAAGCCAACCGTATGGCATGCAGCACCGTGGTTTTGCCTGAACTGTTTGGCCCCATCAGCACCGTGACCGGCCCCAGATCCTGCGCGATGTCCAGCTGCCTGAAACCCCGAAAGTTTTTGATGGTGATGCGCTTCAGCATGTCGGTAATTCCGTGAAAGTCAGCATGGGCACCCCCACTCTTTGGGGTATTTCATGTCGGCCATTGCAGCCTTGTATCCAGTTAGCGGCTGATATTACAGACATGCCGATGTCATCAGCATCGGCCATGCATCCAGCTTAGCGCAAACAAATACGTCCCACCCCTCAATACCCCAACCCATGATCAACCACGCCCGCCAGACTGGACACGGGCTGCCCCGCCGCCAGTGCCCTGATTTTGCTGGCGATCTGGGCGATGCTGTCGTCGCGCAGGGTGCGGGCCGAGGTGTGGGGGGTGAGGGTGAGCCTGGGGTGGTGCCAGAAGGGGTGGCCTTCGGGCAGCGGCTCGGTGCGGAACACGTCCAGGGTGGCCCCGGCCAGGTGGCCGCTGTCCAGCAGGGCCAGCAGGTCGGCCTCGACCAGGTGGGCACCGCGTGCCACGTTGATGACGTAGCCGCCGGGTTGCAGTTGCGACAGGGTGCTGCGGTTCAGGATGTTTTCGGTCTGTGCCGTCAGCGGCAGCAGGTTGACCAGCACGCGACTGGCCGCCAGAAACTCGGGCAGCTGTGCATCGCCCGCAAAGAAGCGCACGCCGTCAAGTGTGCCGGTGCCGGACTGGGTGGCAGGTGGGGTGACAGGCTGGCTGGATTTGGCCGTGCGGCTCCAGCCGTTGACCGGAAACTCGAACATGCGCAGCGCCTGCGCCACCCGCGTACCCAGCACGCCCAGGCCGAGCACGCCCACGGCAAAGTCGGCCCGCTGGCGCGGCTTGCGGAAGGCCCACTGGCCAGCGGCCATCTCGGCCTCCGACACGTCCAGCTCGCGGAAGTGGCGGATGACGGCCTGGCACACGTATTCGGCCATCTGCACCGCCATGCCCGCGTCGTCCAGCCGCACCACGGCCAGGTCAGGCGGCAGGCGCAGCCTGAGCAGGGCATCGACCCCGGCACCGATGTTGAACAGCGCCTTGAGCGAAGTCTGTTCGTCGATGAAGGCCTGGGGCGGTGCCCACACCACGGCCAGGTCGGCCAGATCGGCCTGCGCAGGCTGAGGCATGCCAGGCTGCCAGATGCTGACGACGGCCTCGGGCAGGGCCGCGCTCAGGCCCTGCTGCCAGGGCTCGGGCGCGGTGCCGTTGAGGCAGAGGGTGATGCGCAAAGCGGTCATGGTCGCCTACCAATCACATATTGATAGCTGCTTGCGCATTTTCCAAATGCACAGCAGCCGAAAAAGCACATGAAAATTCAGGCTCTGGCCAGGCGCAGCAGTTCCGAGCCTTCGGTCACCTGGTCGCCGGGGGCGAACATCAGCTCGGCCACCGTGCCATCGGCGGGGGCGGCGATGGTGTGCTCCATTTTCATGGCCTCCATCACGGCCAGCGGCTGGCCTTTTTTGACCACATCGCCCGCCTTGACGGCGAAGGACACCACCTTGCCGGGCATGGGGGCGGTCAGCCGCCCGCCTTCGGACTGGCCGTCGCCCGCGTGGGCCAGCAGATCCACGCTGGTGATCTGGGTGGCACCGGCCTCGGTGAACACATGGGCCACCTCGCCCCGGCGGTACACCTGCACCTTGGCACGCTGCCCGGCGTAGCTGACCACCAGGCCATCGCCGGTGGCGGCTTTCTGGAACGACAACAGACCGGCCACGGCAGACTCACCCTCCCCCACCGTGAGGTGCAGCACGCCGTCGTGCAGGTAGCGCAGGCTGGCCTGCACCGTCTGGCCGCCGAACTCGAACGCAAACCGGCGCGCAAACACGCCGTGGCTGCGCCAGCCATCGGTTTTGCTGAAAGGGTCGCTGCCCTCGCCTGCCCGCTCGTCGGTCAGGGTCTGGGCCACATCGGCGGCGGCGGCCAGCGCCAGGCCGACCGGCTCCTGCTGGAACAGCACGGCGCTTTCGCGCGGGATGAGCGCGGTGTCCAGCCGGGCCTGGGCAAAGGCATCGCTGCGGGCCACGCGGCGCAGAAACTGCACGTTGGTGGTCAGGCCGACGATGTGGGTCTGGGCCAGTGCCGCGTCCAGCCGGGCCAGCGCCTGCTCGCGGGTGTCGCCGTGCACGATGAGCTTGGCCACCATCGAGTCGTAGTAGGGGCTGATGGCATCGCCCTCGCGCACGCCGTCGTCCACGCGGGTGGTGCTGCGCTCGAAGCTGGTGCAGGCGGGCTTGCGGTACACCTGCAAGGTGCCGGTGGCGGGCAGGAAGTTGTTGTCGGGGTTTTCGGCACAGATTCTGGCCTCGATCGCATGCCCGGTCAGCACAAGCTGCTCCTGTTTCAGCGGCAATGGCTCGCCGCTGGCCACGCGCAGCTGCCATTCCACCAGATCGAGGCCGGTGATGGCTTCGGTCACGGGGTGCTCCACTTGCAGGCGGGTGTTCATCTCCATGAAATAGAAGCGCATGGCCTCGGGGTGTTCGTAGCCCTGGGGCTGCTCGACGATGAACTCCACCGTGCCCGCACCCACGTAGTTGACGGCACGGGCCGCCGCCACGGCCACCTCGCCCATCGCCTGGCGCAGCACGGGGGTCATGCCGGGGGCGGGCGCTTCTTCCAGCACCTTCTGGTGGCGGCGCTGCACCGAGCAGTCGCGCTCGAACAGGTACACGCAGTTGCCGTGGGTGTCGGCAAACACCTGGATTTCGATGTGGCGGGGGCGCT
>ERZ724524.2841-NODE-2841-length-11120-cov-6.718391_pt1 | contig 11120 bp, 9 predicted proteins | sample MGYA00376057_ERZ724524 | MGnify/ENA primary metagenome ERZ724524 (study PRJEB28724, sample SAMN07190888) | wastewater metagenome | isolation source: influent of sewage treatment plant in Hong Hong | place: USA: Christiansburg, Virginia | collected 2016-03-01 ...
ACAGTGCCGGTATTGAGCATCGTATTGATGCCGGTCTTAGAATGATCACCCATGATGAGACCTAAAAATTGTTGACCGGAATCGATTATGGTATCAGTCTTGTGATTGTAAATACTTACTTTTTTATAATTGTTTTTTAGATTGGACGAATTGGTATCTGCTCCAAAGTTGCACCATTCACCGATGACGCTATTGCCGAGATATCCATCGTGGCCTTTATTGCTATAACCTTGAAATATGCTGTTTGTCACTTCCCCGCCGATCTTGCAGTGTGGGCCGAAAGTGTTGGCACCGTATAGCTTTGCGCCCATCTTGACTGAACTTCCTTCACCAAGTGCCAAGCCACCACGTATCATCGCTCCTTCCATGATCTCTGTGTTGTCATCAAGATAGATTGGACCTGTCAGGCTATTGAGAATGGCTCCTTCGACTTTGACATTTTTTCCAAGGAAGATTTGATCTCCGAATAATTGATTGGTAGAAGAAATAGTTCCAGATTTTCTTTGGTGTGTCAACCTCTTAAAATCTTCCTTGAGCACGATATCGTTATATTGGAAGAGGTGCCATGGATATAGGATGTGGATCAAAGGTGATGATGTTGTTATAGATATTTTCTCCAGCTCTCGATCCAGGTCTTCAGCTGATTTTCCAAGATCGAAAGCGACAGAACTTCTTACGGCAATGATTTCGTCATTGATGATTAGTTTTTGATACGGCTTGAGATTTTTTACTGCATCAGTTAGAAAAGGAGATGGCAGATATGCTCCATTGATCATGACATAATCTTCAGAAGGTAGCACTAAGTATTTAGGCTGAATGTACGCCTGTGTAAGGATCTTGCATTTGGTGTCGAGTGCCGCATTCCATTTCTCTTCGATAGTATCGATGCCGATTCGGAGTCCGGCTACCGGTCTTGTGTATGTCAGTGGGAGCAAGTCTTCCCATTCCGGGCCATCAAATAAGATCACATCCATTGCGAAAATTTAAGTTCAAAGTTAGTCAACCGTGGGCAAATAAAAAAAGCCGTGGGCAAAACCACGGCTTGATATAAATACGTCTTGTATTGTTACTTGAATCGCAGCAAAGATTACTTTGCGAATTTTGCGAATTTTTTGTTGAACTTGTCGATTCTACCTGCAGTATCTACAAATTTCATTTTACCCGTAAAGAATGGGTGTGAAAAAGATGAGATCTCTACTTTTACCAATGGGTACTCATTACCGTCTTCCCAGGTAATGGTATCTTTCGTGTTGACACATGATTTAGTAATGAAAGCCTCATCTGTAGAGATGTCTTTGAATACTACCGGTCTATAACTTGCAGGATGTATGTCCTTCTTCATGATATTCTTTTTTATTTCGAGGTGCAAAGATAAAATATTCTTGCGGAATATAAAAGTTATTTTGAAAAAATATTTGTGAAAGAAATAAAGCGAGAATATCATGAAGTTTTCTGACTTATAGAGAATATAAAATGCTCAAGAGCAATAAAATGCTTTGTATGGTCACGAGTTAAAAACTCGCGCCAGCGTTGGAGGTTAAAAAATACTCACGAGCAAGATATTAATTCGTAATGTCATGAGTTAAAAACTCGCGCCATCGTTCGAATTAGTTAGAACATCAGAATTACTCAAATGTCGGAAAGTACACATCCTCCAAATGCTTCAACGTATAACTCTCATCTTCATTCATCACGATACCTATAATGTCGAGTTGAACGGACCACTCATGTTCGATCAGTAGTGCATATTGATAACCGGCATCCAGCAAAATTGCTTCCTTTTGATCTGTGACAAAAGCGTCAGGTGTTCCAAAGAATGTATAAGACCTCGTCTTAACTTCGACCAGGACCAGTGTGTTTTCTTTCATGGCGATGAGGTCGATCTCCGCTCTTTTCCATCGCCAGTTGCGCTCCAGAATGCTGTAACCCTTCTTCAACAGGTATTCTGCAGCGAGGGCTTCCCCTTTTTCTCCAAGCTTTTTTGATTGTTTTGTCATGGGTCAAATGTTAAAGTCCGGGATTTTGTCATAGATGACACAATATACCAAGTTTTCTCGTCGTATAGTAATTGTCTTGTTTATGTTGGTTCCCAAAACTTTTAAACTTGTAAACAGGACAAGCTTATTGTCTTAAATCGTTTTATTTTAATTTCATGGTTTAATCCAGACGTTTCATTGAAATGTCTGGATTTTTTTTTGATTTGAAAGAGGAAGGGTTTATTTCACAGAGTTGCACAAAGTTTTTCGGTGTAGTTCCATTTTGCACTGTCTTTAATTTTTTAGAATTCTTTGCTATTGAAGATTTTTTGAGTTGCACAAAGAGATTTGACTGGTTTCAAATACTGCACCAATTAATCAGAATCTATTATTCTAACACAGAATCTCTGTGATACACATTCTTTTTGATACTCCCTCATAGTTCTGATGAGCAATTCGTTAAAAGTATACAGAATAGTAAATTCTCATTAGTTTTATTTCATTTCAAGATCGCATTCCAATCACCATTCAAAATACATTCTTATCTTTGATTTTTAACTTTAGGAACAAATGAATTTACGGGACTATAGACAACAGTACGAACAAGGTGCACTAGCAAGGATGTCATTGAATGACGACCCTTTTGCCCAATTTAAGTCAATGTTTGATAAGGCTAAAGATGCAGGTGTAAAGGAACCAAATGCTATGACACTTGCTACTTATGACGAAGTAAATGGTGTCAATGCACGTATCGTACTTTTGAAAGAAGTGGATCATGAAGGTTTTGTTTTTTTTACCAACTATCATAGTAGGAAAGGTAAAGATCTTGCAGGCTTTCATGGCGCTGCACTAGTTTTTTGGTGGCATAATATGGAATGTCAGATCAGGATAAAAGGTGATGTACATAAGATCAGTTCAGAACGTTCAAGTGATTACTTCATTTCAAGGCCACATGATAGTAAGGCTGCGGCAATAGCATCCGATCAGAGTGAGGTAGTTGAAAATTACGATACATTGATCACTAAATATGAAGGATTGCGTAAGGAAGAAGATGAAAATCTCCAACGTCCTGATAAATGGGGCGGATACTGCCTCGTTCCAACCGAGTTTGAATTCTGGCAAGGCCGTCCAAACAGGATGCATGACAGATTTAGATATACCAAAAAAGAAAACGATTGGCAGATAGATCAGTTGTTTCCATAATTGACGCCTTCATTTAAACAACCTTCCTTGCGAATAAATATACTTACTTCCCGATTTCCTTACCCTTTAGAAAAAGGGGATAAACTTCGTATATATAATCAGATCAAATTACTTTCTGAGCATCACGAAATATTTTTATTTTGTATTAATGATAAAATTGTATCACAGCAAGACTTAGATCATTTGTCTACTTATTGCGCTAAAATAAAGATCTATCACCTAGCAATTTGGAAGAGATTATGGACAGTTTTTACAGGGATCTTGAGTGGTCTGCCTATCCATGTGGCATATTTTTATGACAAAAGTTTTAAAAATGACATTAGTATTGAACTTTCAAGTACAGGAGCAGATCTAACATTATGCCAATTAATCCGCGTGGTGCCATATGTTACAAACTTTGAAGGTCCGATCTGGATTGATTTTATGGATTCTTTTTCCGGCAATTTGAAGAGAAGATACAAAATGGCACCGTGGTGGGAGAAAATCTGGCTTCCTTGGGAGATCAATAAAATCGCCAAAATAGAGCAAATGTCTTTAAGCATTGGCCAGCATTTTACAATCATTTCCGAACAAGACAGATCGGAGATTGACCCAAATAATGATAAAAATATTTTCATCATTCCAAACGGTGTCGATACCACATATTTCTGTCCGAATGAATACCAATATGAAGTGTTCGATATTTGCTTTACTGGCAACTTAGGCTATGAACCAAATATCAAAGCAGCATTATATCTTATAAAAAAAATTGGGCCAAAAGTTGAAGAAGATTATACCATAAGAATAGCTGGCGCACGCCCTCATAAGTCATTATTGAAACTGTCGAACAGTAAATATCACATTAATGGTTGGGTTGAAGATATTCGTGATGTTTACTGGTCAGGTAAGATATTCGTGGCACCATTGTTTACCGGAAGTGGTCAGCAGAACAAAATCCTTGAAGCCATGGCATGTGGCACTCCTGTTATCACCACATCTCTTGTTAATAATGCAATTGGTGCCGAGCCGGGAAAAGAAATTCTTATTGCTGACGACTTAAAATCCTTTCTAATCCAAATTGATTCACTTCGGGATGATGAGAATCTCCTGCATGAATTAAGCGAAAATGCCCGTGACTTTGTCGTTAGAAAATATACCTGGAAAAAGATAGGAGAGGAAATGGAGGAGTTTGTTGGTAATAAGTATAATAGTTAGCAAGTTAACCAGTATTAGAGTTAACCAGTGTCCAATGTTGGAGCTATTTAGCAGCACTCTAATACTCTTATACTCTAATACTGTTCTACTTTGAAACAACTTTTCTTACATTTGCCGTTTTAAACAGAAGATATGCTAGATAATATAACTGATGCCATAGAGGCTATAAAAAATGGAGATCTTATCATTGTCGTTGATGATGAAAATCGGGAGAATGAAGGAGACTTTATTTGTGCTGCAGAACTTGTGACCCCTGATAAAATCAACTTTATGGCGACTGTCGGTCGTGGACTAATATGTGCTCCACTGGAACAAGATAGGGTAGATGCTCTAGGTCTGGAGATGATGGTCAATAGGAATACAGCCATGCATGAAACTGCATTTACGGTGTCTATCGACCTGATTGGTCATGGATGTAGTACAGGTATTTCAGCATATGATAGAGCCACAGGTATCCAAGCCTTGACAGATCCAAAAATAACGAAGGATGATTATGCAAAACCCGGACATATTTTTCCATTGAAGGCAAAAGAGGGTGGAGTCTTAAGAAGAACAGGTCATACAGAAGCGGCGATCGATCTTGCTAAATTAGCAGGACTTTATCCGGCAGGTGTTTTGGTGGAAATATTAAATCCTGATGGCACAATGGCACGGCTGCCTCAACTCCTTGAAATAGCCAAAGAGCATGACTTAAGAATAATATCTATAGACGATTTGGTAGCCTACAGATTGCAAACAGAGCAATTGATAAAAAAGGAATTTGAGGGACCGGTTAATTCGCCTTTTGGTGAGTTGAAAGTGCATGTGTATAAACAGATCACCAGTGATGATATTCACATAGCACTGCAATGGGGCGATTGGACAGAGGAGGAAGAGGTTCCTGTTAGGGTATTTTCTGAGAATAATGCCCATGAGTTGGCAGCTTTTATTTTTTCTGGCTGGAATCAACAATTAGGAAAAGTGATGGATTATTTCAAGGATAATGGCAAGGGATTAGCCTTATTCATGAGACAATCTGAGAGTTCTCCTGACTTAATTGACTCTGTTATCAATCTTTCGAAGGGGATAAAAGTGGATATACGTGATGAGCAAAGAGACTTGGGTATTGGGGCACAGATCATAAGGGATATGGGTATCACAAAACTAAATCTGATCACTTCTTCCACAATGAGAAGAGTGGGCATCATGGGCTATGGGCTGGAGATAACAAGAACCACAGCAGTGGGTGAAATATGATATTAAAGCAATTTTCGCAAGCAAAGCTGTTGATAATTTAATCAATGATATCCTATAATCAGACTAATTAATGGCTATTGATGGCCAGATTAAATACAAGTCATTTCCGCATATTGTTTCTTTAATTTACAAGCTAGCATGCCAATACCATATAGCGCTTCTTTTGAATTTGCAAAAATGGTAAAGAAGTTTTCTTCCCCTTTATTAAATTCAAAAAGCACTTCGCAGCGATAGTCTGTATTTTGTTTTAACTCCAATTCCAGATATCTTTCGACGTCCATGACAGCAATATGATAGGGGAAACTTACAGTGATGGTTACCATATATAAGTGTTATAAATGTGTGTATTAATAAATATATTATTTGATTTAAAATCGATATGTACGTATGTATTCGATATTTAGATGTGGCTTTAAAAAAAGTCACTTATAATGACAGTAAAAAAAATTGAAATACTGATTATCAATAAGTTAAATTATGTCCTAATTAAAATTTTTTTGTGAAAAAATTCAATGTAGCAGTAACCATAACCAAAGAGGATATCATTGCACTTGCGATGTACAACCTGCGTCAAAAAAGGAGAAATTTTATAATTATTAATGCCGCAATTTTAATATTACTCGTGTATTTTTTTGATCATCAATTTAATAATATTTATCTGGTTTGGTTTTTATCCATTTGCCTCGTTACTTCATTCATTTTTCTATCCATTCAAATTGTCAAAATCAGAGCAATTAGGCAATACAACTCTCAAAAAGCATTCCGCCAACCATTATATTATGAGCTATTTGATGATCATTATGAAGTAAAATCAATTGGTCTCGAATCATCAATCACGTGGGCTTCGCGCTTTGCTATTCGTCAAAATGAAAGCTATATTTTTATTTATCATTTCAAAGAAGTCGCTTCGATCATTCCTAAAAGATATTTTGATATTAAAATGCAGCACTTTTTTGATGAGTTGATTAGAAAGTAGTGGTCAGTGGTCAGTGTGGTCAGTAATCAGTGGTCAGTGGTCAGTCATCAGTGATCAGTAATTCAATGTAGCCTTATTCTAATTTTTAACTTCTAATTTCTAATTTTTTTATCAGTAATCAGTAATCAGTGGTCAGTAATTAGTAATCAGTGGTCAGTGATCAGTAATTAAATGTAGCCTCATTCTAATTTCTAACTTATAATTTCTAATTTTTTTATCAGTAATCAGTAATCAGTAATCAGTGATCAGTAATCAGTGATCAGTAATTAAATGTAGCCTCATTCTAATTTCTAACTTCTAATTTCTAATTTTATATCAGTAATCGGTATTCAGTGGCCAGTCATTAGTTGCAAGTAAGCTACTGTTGCCTCATTCTAATTTCTAACTTCTAATTTCTAATTTTTTATCAGTAATCAGTGGTCAGTCATCAGTAATCAGTGGTCAGTCATCAGTGATCAGTCATCAGTAGTCAGTCATCAGTGATCAGTCATCAGTAATCAGTAATCAATGATCAGTCATCAGTGGTCAGTCATCAGTGGTCAGTAATTCAATGCAGCCTCATTCTAATTTCTAACTTCTAATTTCTAATTTTTTTATTAAATAATCGCCTGTAGTATAGATCTAGCAATTCCGTCAGCTCTCATTATTCATTATTCATTATTCGTTGTTCATTGCTCATTATCCATTATTTAACCTCACTATCCGGATACGCTATCCTGATATGATTCATATTGACGAGCATCGTCTTAAATATCCTCGTACATACTTGTACATCTTCAAAAGTCATTTCTGACCTGTCCAGTTGCCCTGACTCGATTTTAGCTTTTATGAGCTTATCTACCATTTCATTTATTTCCTCTTCTGTAGGATTCATGAGGCTCTTGACTGCTGCTTCAACTGTATCAGCGAGCATGACAATTACTTGCTCTTTACTCTTTGGTTTAGGACCTGGGTATGTAAACACCTTTTCGTCAACAGGGTGGTCGGCATGTTCTTTCATGAATTTTCTATAGAAGTATTCCACTTTTGTAGTCCCATGGTGAGTTTTTATAAATTCGATGATCACACTAGGTAGTCCGAACTTTTTACCGATTCTAACACCTTCCGGTACATGCTCTATGATGATTTTGGCTGAAGTGACACAGTCCAAAGAATCATGTGGATTAACATTGTTTTGATTCTCTGTAAAATTGAAAGGATTTTTCATCTTTCCTATATCATGATAAAGCGCACCCACACGTGCCATGGTGCTATTGGCTCCTATTTTTTCAGATGCTGCCTCTGCTAAAGTAGCTACATGAAGTACATGTTGAAATGTTCCAGGAGCTTTAATAGAAAGTTCTTTTAAAAGGTTATTATTTAGATCTGATAGCTCAGCCAAGGTAATACTGGATGTAAAACCAAACAGTCTTTCCAATAATGGAATCAAAGGATAAGCAAGTAATGTAAGAAATACATTCAGGCATATCCACCAAATGCTGTTGATATTGAAATCATTCAGATTATTGTTTTTGATATAGGTTAGGAACAAGTAGGTAAAAGTATAGGTGGCCAAGAGAAGCATTAGTAAAAGAAAGAATTTTGACCAATATCTGGTTTCTTTAGTAAGGATGACAACCATTATTCCGGCTGTAATATGCATGATGATATAGTCCTTCGTCACAGGGCCAAAAAGAGCGACAATGATTAATATAACGATCAATGTGAAAAAGGCAAGTCTTTGGTTGTAAAAATTCTTAATTACAATAGGAGCAATACAAAAGGGGATCATCAATAGATCCAATGTATTAGACTTTATGACAAAATAGGTTAGAACGGCATAAAAAACAATCCACAAATTCATGAACAGCATCTTCTTGAATATAAGGAAAACTTCTCTGACATAAGTCCTGACATACATCACATAAAATACAAGGATGAACGTGATGAAAAGAAAATATGCCATAAATGACTTGAAATAAGAAAATCTTCCCGTATTATCAGCTTCAAATCTATCTTTGAGTGAAACTAATTTTTGATAGCTATCTTTGGATATGGTAGAGTTGCGGGTGATGATGATATCTCCTTTTCTAACCACACCTATATTGGGAGAAATGTCCTGATACTCTTGATTTAGAAATTCATTTGATAATTCCTGATCCAAAAAAAGATTTGGCTCAAGAATGGCATCAACCAATGGAAATAGATATAATCCTTTAGTGCCAATGGACATCAGCTCTTTCCGAGCTTCTTCTTTGGCATTACTTATGCCTGAAATGGCGGCTCTTGGCCTGAGCGTCAAGGTGTTACCGTCTACTATTTGGATTAGAAAATCCTTCTCTCGATCTTTGTATTGATCATTGGATTCAATAACGCCATCTTTGTAAATCTTCGAAAAAGCATCTTTTAGAAGCCGGGTGTTAAAATCATTGAAGTTTGTAAGGAATAATGCTGTGTCGCCTTGGACTTTATTCTTATAAAGATTATATTCTTCTAAAATATTATCTTCTAAATTATCTGTAATAGCCTCGTTTTTTTTGTAATAAGGCGTGAAAGTCTTCTGGATTTCATCCTTTTCTTTAGCTAGTTCAGAATCGGTTTTTCTTATGGCAAAATCGTATGGAGCTCTAAGGTCACTATACTTCCATTTGGACCCTTCCTCAAACTCGTAAGTAATTGATTTAATGCGAGGAAGAAGCAAACTGATGATCAATGCCGAAGTAAGAATGATAAGTAGTCGGTATGAACCTGTCAGATTTCTAAGAAATGAAAATGAAAAATTTGGCTCCATGTTTATTTGTTATGTGCAGGTTTCCAGGGAATATCCTCAAGCCCTTTTGAGAAACTTAAAAAACGAGCCAGAACGAAAAAGTAATCTGAAAGCCTGTTGAAAAACTTCAATAAGACTTCATCTACCTCTTCAACCTCACTCAAGCCGACTATGCATCGCTCTGCTCTCCGGCATATACACCTGGACATATGTGCGAAAGAAGTCGGAAGATAACCTGAAGGTAAAATGAAATTTCGCAAAGGACTTAATTTTTCCTCCATTCTATCAATATAAGTTTCAAGTTTGGTTACAGCATCTTCTCCAGGTGCTTCGATGTACAGTTTGCCCCCGGGAGGAGTTGCCAGAATTGAGCCATACGCAAAGAGCCAATGCTGCACCTCAAGCAATTGTTCTTTTGCTGTTGCGTTGTCAGATGAATCAATGATAAGGCCAACAGATGAATTTAACTCATCGACCGTCCCATAAGCGTCTATTCGCAAAGAGTTTTTTGGCAACATTTTTCCTCCAAATAGCGAGGTCATACCTTTATCACCCTTCTTAGTGTAAATCTTCATGGATCTATTTATTGTCCAAAGATAAACATTTAATTAATTAGCTACGGAAGGCATGAAATGTAATAGCAGATATCCAACGTTGGCTGAAATGATAATCAACCAAAGCAAATTGAGTTTAGGCCACTTTAACAGTATAAGTAAACATAGAATGAAAATGATCCAAAGTTTAATATCTATGAGAACTACATAACCCATTGACACAGATGTTGCAAATAAAATAGCAATGGATGCAACCATGAGTGCGTTAAAGGCTATTTGCCATGTAGAAGATCTCAATGCCCGGGAAAGTATAGTACTTCCCAATATAGCATATACAAATATTGGAATCATAAAACCTAAAGTGGCAAAAAGAGCACCTTGCCATAAGTTTAACTGATATCCAAGAAAGGTGACAGTAGATAATATTGGCCCGGGGGCGAAAAGACCGAATGCGATCGTATCGAGTATGGTATTTAGTGGTAATATATTGGTGTCCACTAAATCCATTTTTAAATAAGCAAAGATTACATAACCGCTTCCAATCATAAGTGCGCCAATCTTTGCAAACAGTAAAATTAGCTTGTTATTATCGATAAGTGGTACAATTATCTCCGGAGGTATCTGCATCAAAAAACCGATTGATGCTTCTGATGCCTTGACTGTTTGTTTGACAATAATATAGGCTACGACACTCAACACCAACAGCAGCAGTGGGTTTAATCCGGCGAATGATGCTCCAGCAACAGTAAAAAATATGGCAAGTAGTTTAAGATCTTTTATATATTTTACAGAAAAAACAAAACACGTATATAAAAGTATAGAGATCACAGCAGCGCGAATCCCATAAAGGAATGGGTCGACAATTTTAAATTTACCATTTACAAATTCTTTATAATATAATGCGATGACCAACATGAGCAGACATGAAGGAATGACAAATGCAAATCCCGCTACTAACATCCCAATAATACCTGATTGCTGAAAGCCGATCTTCATGGCTAACTGTGTACTTGAAGGACCTGGTAAGGAGTTGCTTTCTTTCCGAAGTCTGTTAAATGTTTCCTGGTCAAGTAAATGTTTCTTTGTTACGATCTCATTTTCCATTAGTTTGCTATGTGAATTGGGACCGCCGAAGCTAAAAGCTCCAAGTTTTAAAAAGAACCAGAAAATATCCAAAAGTTTAGTCATGCCGGTATTTGTTAATCGGGCAAATATATTAAAAATTATAATTA
>ERZ724524.2851-NODE-2851-length-11100-cov-3.107741_pt1 | contig 11100 bp, 13 predicted proteins | sample MGYA00376057_ERZ724524 | MGnify/ENA primary metagenome ERZ724524 (study PRJEB28724, sample SAMN07190888) | wastewater metagenome | isolation source: influent of sewage treatment plant in Hong Hong | place: USA: Christiansburg, Virginia | collected 2016-03-01 ...
AAGGTGTAGGTGTTCGTGCTAAGTGCTACCTTGCGAATTGGGATAGGCAGTGTGAGCTTCATGCTGGAACTCCTGTAATGCTCAGTGCTGCGGTGATTGGACGCACCCAGATCGGTGTAGCGCTGAGCTGGAATGTCTCTCCGCCCCATGCCAGCAGCAGGGTGCGGCCCATGACTTCGGCAATAGCTTGGGCGGCGCTGCTGGGGACGGCGTTACCGATGCGTTCGCGCCATGCTTGGTCGCTTAAGCCATCAAGCTCAAATTGCTCTTCGGGGTCAACCAGGGATTGCAGTGCGGCCAGCTCCAGGGTTGTGAACGGTCGGTGCCACGTGCCGTCTTCCGCAACGATGCGGCAGATCAGTTTGTCGGCTGCGGCTGGAACAGTGGTAGTGCCTATGGTGGAGTCAAGTGTTCCAGATCTGGGGTCGGCCACCGACCAGCGCCCGTTGTCGTGGCACGCTGCGGCGCTGACGGCCCCTGACTGGGTATTCCAGGGGATGATGCCGTAGTGGCCGCCGCTTTGGTAGTCGCGTCGATCGCTGGCCATGCCGCTGCGCGGGTCAGCGACAGCGTAAGCGCCCTGGCCGGTGGTGCTGCCGCTGATGACTGTGCCCGCTGCGCGCTGCCAGTCGGCCACCCCGTACTTTGCGAAGTCGGCACCGACGTTGCGCGGGTCGGCCACGCATCCGCCCACAGATCCCAGGCCGCCGGTGACGGTCATGGCGTGGTCAGACCACCGAACTACGCGAAATGCATTGCTGTGCAAAGTACTAGGGCAGCGAGGATCGGCCACGCTGAACGTGCCTTGTCCCGGAGACTTGACGCCGATGACGGCTCCTGTGGATTCATTCCATTGATTGATGCCGTACTGGCTGTACTGGGCTGCTTCAGGCGGGTGGCGTGGATCGGCCACGCTGAATGCGCCTGTTGCGGGCCGGGCGTTGCCGGTGACGGTGCCGCAGGGGGCGCTCCAGCGGCGCACGCCCAGCGTACCGACGTGCATGTCGGGCACGATCAGGTAGTCGCGCAGCACGCCATCGGCCACTTCCAGCCGGTTCAGGCTGCGCCAGTCGCCACCGGCGCGCACAAATGCCAGGCGCACCCAGGTTTTCCACTGTAAGGCAGGGATGCGGTGCATGGCCCCGGCGCGCAGGTCGCCCGGCATGGGCATGCGGCCCAGCACGTCGCCCACAGCGCGCAGTGGGCGACGGTCGGGCTGGTACAGCATGGGCGGAACTTGCTCGATGTGCCGGGCGACCAGCAAGAAGCGCTTGCGGCTTTGGGCCAGTCCGCCCAACTCGCCGCAATCGTGCGTGGTCTCGGCCACGGCATAGCCGTAGGCACGCAGCATGGCGGTGATCTGGTCAAGCAGGGCGCGACCACGAGTGGCAAGGCGCGGCACGTTCTCGAACAGCACCAGCTCGGGCGGGTGGTCGGCCCAAGCCTCCAGCATCAGCCACACGCCGCGCAGCGTGAGGCGGTTGAGGGCTTGGTACTTGGGCGTTTTGCTTTTGGTTTCGTTCAGCAAGCCGCTGAAGCCCTTGCATGGGGCGGACAAGAACACGATGTTGGGCCGCTCGCCACCGGCTGCGCGCTGGATGTTTTGCGGTGTGGCCTCGCGCCAGTCGCTGGGCGGCTGGTGGCCGTGAAAGGCGATGTACTGCTCGCGGTCGAACAGATCCAGCACGGTGCCGGGCACGCCAGCGAGTCGGCCAAAGTCGGCAATGCTGGCCTTGTCAACGTCGATGCCGCCCAGGCAGCGAAAGCGGGCTTGCACGGTGCCCACGCGGGGCGATGCGGCGTTGAAGCCCTTGGCTCCACCGCCAAGGCCGCAGAACAAATGAAAGTGTTTGATTTCTACGGTGCTCATGCCATCACCCCATGAACGTAGCTGTTGGTGTTGGATTGGTTGCCGACGGCGCTCAGGATCTGCTCGCTAAGGGCGACTAGGGTGCTGTCGTTGTTGATAGTGAGGTCGGTTTTCAGGCTGTGGATGAGCTGCTCGGTGGGGTGGGGGTCATCGGTCTTTTGTAGGCCGGGTCGGTGGATGCGGATGGTGGTCAGTTTGGCGTTCACACCCACGCGCTCTAGGGTTTGCAGTTTGGCTTTGAGGTGGGTTTGTTCCCAGGGCATGCGCAGGTCGGTGATGACGACGTTGGTGTTGTCGTAGGCGATTTGATAGTCGATCCAGCGGCTGACGATGTCGCTCCAGTAGTAGGTGTTGAAGCGGCGTTTGTAGTCGCCCCAGCGCTGCATGACCCAGCGCGGGCTGCGCGGCGCGCTGATGCATTCGCTGGGGCTTTCGTCGCTGCCACGCAGGGTTTGCATGGCCCAGCGGATGAAGTCGGGGTTTTTGCTGTGGTCGATGCTGAGGGTAGGGAAGGGCTCATCTTTGCAGTGGCGGGTGGTGAAGTAGCGTTCGTCGATATGCCAGTTTTTGCAGGCTTCAGAGCGGATGGCGTCGGCATAGGCTACGGTGCGCCACCCGGCGCTGGCCAGGGCGCATGCAGCGCTGTCTTTGCCGGATCCGGCTGCGCCGGTGAGGGCGACGATGTGAACGATGGGTTGGGTTTTGGGCATGGCTGGCTCTCCTGTGGTCATTGGTCGCGGTAGTTGATGCTGCGGATAGGTTGCGGGGTGTAGCTGCCGGCGCGGGGCGGCTGCCAGTTGCTGGCGGGAAGGGGTTCATAGGGGCGGGTGACTACGCTGGGGGCCGTGCCGGCGCGCTGTTCGGCGGTGAGGCCGTAGCCGTTGTTGGGCTTGAGCTTGGCGTTGCGTTTGCCGATGGTGTCGAGCACTTTGGTGTTTGGTGTGGGGTTGGTCATGTGGCGGCTTTGTGGTGGTTTCAGTGTTTGGGGGCTTCAAAAACCCAGCAGTAAACGGATTTGTTTTTGATGGCGCTGTTGACGGTTTTGATGTCGACGAAGCGGTATTTCTTGGACGTTTTCAGGGCCTTTTTCAGCTCGGCCATGACGGGGATTTGCTGGCGGTGGTTGGCGGCCACCTCTGCAAAGTGGCTGAGGTTGACGGCGATCAGCTCAGCGTCGGCGCTGTGGTTGAGCAGCGGGGTGTAGTCGTAGCCGCCGTTGACACGCATGCTGCCCACGGTGTCGAGGTACTCGAAGCACTCCCAGAACTCGGCCACCAGGGGGTGATCGGCGTTGATGGAGTGCTGGCGCTCGCGGGCCATGGTGATGATTTGCTCGCGCACCTGGTCGAACTGGTGGTCGTGGATGCGTACCAGTTGGCGCAGGGCTTCGCACATGCCCAGCAGCTGGGCGTGGTTCTTGGCGATGCGGGGTTTGGCGATGCCGTCTTGCGCCAGCAGGAACTGGACGCGCTCTTCGTGGGTGCTGGTGATGACTTCGAGCAGCTTGGGCTCGCGCTTGAGGGCGCTCAGGATGAAGCCGCTGACTTGCTCGATGTCGTAGCGCTCGATGGTTTTGGCGCTTTCGTAGCTGGATGGGGTGAAGCCACGGGTGTCGAAGGTCATGTGGCAGATGCGTTCCATGATGGCTTGGCTGGCCTGCACGGGGTTGTTCTGGCTGATGACGATGCTGGCGCGAAACGGTGGGTCGTAGGTTTCGTTGCCGCCGGTTTTCACGCCGGTGGTGCGGATGGAGTTGCCGTTGTAGGCGTCTTTGAGTTCGTCCCAGTCGAAGGACTTGATGTGGGCTTGGTTGCCGCTTTTGGTTTCGCGGTCAGATTCGATCAGCACGATGGGCAGGCCCGCAACTTGGGTGAAGGTGCGCATACGCCCGGCGCTGGTGGATTTGCTGGGGTCGAAACCTTCGTAGTCGCGGCCTAGCAGCTTCCAGAGGAACTGGATCAGGGTGGATTTGCCGCTGCCGGGCTCGCCAACGATTTCAAGGAACGGGAAGCTGGCTTGTTGGTGGCGGATTTGCTCAGCAAACAAGCTGCCCAGCCAGAAGGCGGTGGCGATGTAGCCTTTGACACCAAATGCGGCCCACAGGTGCTGCTGCCAGTCTTTGGTGTAGTGATCGGGGTTAGGGTTGATGTCCAAGCGAATGCTCCGTTGCAGGGTTTTGATGGAAAGGTTGCCGACTTCGAAGAAGTCTTCTTTGTTGATGTCGTGGATCTGCCCGCCATGCACGGCGACGTTGGGGAAGACGTAGACGCTGTGTTCGCGGCTGTAGCCCACAAAGTCCACGGTTTTGACGGTGCGGATGTTGTAGAGCTGGCGCTGCATGATCCGTTCGAGCTGGGCGCTGCTGCCGCTGAACATGGCACCGGGGGCCATCTCCAACAGGCGCTTTTTGAACTCGCTGGCGGTGCTAAGGTGCCCGGCGGTGAAGGTGTCTTTGCGGTCGGCCCCGGTGTGTGGGAAGCGCACGCGCATGTAGTACCAGCTCTCGGCAGTCACGTCGTTGCGCTGGTAGTAGAGGGTAGAGAAGTCGCAGGTGGCGATGTGGCGCAGGGAGCCAGATTCGGCCAGCGCCAGTTCACGCCGCTCTTCTTCGCTCATGTGCGGGCGGTGGCCGCCTTCGACATCTTTGGTCAGGGTGTCGATGGCTTTGTTGTAGCGCTCCAGGTCGAGCTTGAACCAGTAGGTTTGCTTGTCATGCACCAGGTCAAAGTCTGCTTTGCCGGTGTGGTTGTAGGTGAGCAGGGCTTTGTCTTTGGCGGTGGCGGCGATCAGCAGCGCACCGTGGTAGCGGTAGTCCTTGAGGTGCTGGTCTTGCAGCATGTCGCGCTGGTGGGCATCGTTCCAGTCCAGCTTGGTCTTGCCCTTTTGCGGGATCTGGGCGGCCAGACACGTCCAGCCGTCGTCGCGGGCGCGCTTGACGTGTTTGCGGGTGAATGTGCGCCCGGCAGTGTCGCCATCAAGCGCCCAGACCAGTTTGGGTTTGTTGCGGCTGATGCCTTGGTGGTTGAGCTGCGTGTCTAGCGCTTGCAGGGCGTGCTCGGGGTAGTTGTTGCTGCTCATCAGCGACACGGCGTGGATGCCGTGGTGGGCGAGGGCGATGGCGTCAAAGATGCCTTCTACCAGCCAGAGTTCATCGACCGGGGCAGCATCGTCAATGAAGGTGAGGCTGGGCATGGCCCACCAGTGGCCTGCGTAGCTGCCACCGGCTTTGAAGTTGGCTTTTTTGCTGAAGCGTCCGGGCTTGTCGATCAGCCGTTCCCAGTGGGTGTCGGCCAGCTTGAAGCGCACGGTGGCCGTGCTGTGGCCGGTGCGGTGGTCGGTGTAGACCTCTTGGGTGTACAGGCCACGGATGCGATCCAGCTCAAAGCCGCGATTGAATTTGAGGTACGCATCGGCGGCGGCGTTGGGGTTTTGCTGTTCTACGGGCTTGGACAGCTCGGGTTTTTGGAAGCGGTCAGTCCAGCTCTCGAACAGGTCGGGGTACAGCTCTTTGGCGTGGGCTTCGTGGCCGCAGTTGTTAGTTCGGGCGCACTTGATGACCCAGGGTGAGGCGGCGTATGTCCACATCTCCTTTTGGGCACAACTGGGGCACAAACCCTCACGTAAGTACTTGCCCCCTGCCTTGAGCTTGAAGCCGTAGTCGCGCTGAAGGTTTTGCGCGATCTCGTCCAGCAGGTCGTCGGTGTAGTCCATCACTGCGACTTACTTGGCTTTGGCTGCTAATGCGGCACTGACTTGCTGGCAGCGGGTGATAGCAGCGCGCAGGGCGGTGATGAGGTCAGGAGCGTGGGTGTGGGTGATGTCGTAGGTGGCTTGGTAGCCAGGCGTGACCAGGCTGAGGTTGATGACGTGTTCGCGATGGTGGGTCCGGCTGTAGACGTAGGTGTTGTATTTGCAGTTGATGAAGGTGATGGAGGTGGTAATGTCGATACGGCCTGCATGTTCAGCAGGGGGAGTGCGCAGACCGGACTCAATAGCGTTGATCAGGATTTGGGCTGAGTCGGGGGTGAGCCAGCCGCTGAAGTTGAAGCCTTCAGCGGTGTTGGTCAGGACGATGAAGGGCAAGCCTTTGGCACGGAAGGGGTGGCGCTGGGTGTGGATGTCGAGGGTGCCGAGGTCGATGTCGCTGGTTTCGCGGTCGTGCTGGGTGCCGACGCGGATGCAGTCGTGCAGTTCCCAGTGGGCACCGTGGCGGTCGAGGGGGGCGGGTGTTGTGGCGGTGGTTTTAGCGGTGGTCATGGTTAGCTTTCAGTGAGTTGTTGAATTTGGGCGTGAGTGGGGCCGCAGGGCCTGCAAAACAGGCTCTGTGGGGGATGTGCTGAGTGGGGTGGAGCGGCTTATTCGCCGCTGTGTGGCTGCTGCTGGAAGATGTCGAGCTGGTGTGGCGCGGTCTGGCTGATGATTTCGGTGCCGTCACCGGTCAGCGTGGCGGTGTGCATGTGGCCCAAGGTGTCGATCAGGCGGCGGCGGTCGATCATGGGCGACAGGGGAACCACCACGCTGGTGTTGATGCTGGTGATAGGCAGTTGCAGGTAGCGATCGACTGAGCAACTGACCATGAACAGTGCAGAGCAGGCCATGTTGGAGCAGCGGTAGGCCACCTCAGTGACCAAGGTGCTGAGGACGCGCTGGCGGGTGCCGCTGCTGCGGCTGCCGCAGTTGGGGCAGCGTATGCCGAGGCGGTGGGCTCCGAGTCTCATGATGATTGGCCTCCGCGCACCAGTTGCAGGCGGCGCGCACCCGGCTGGCGGGCTTGGCGGGGCAGCATGGCTTGCAGGCGGCGCTGGATGCCGTCATGCACCAGCCAGTGAATGGCTTCAGCGGTATCGGCAAGCCCTTGCTGCTGGCGAACTTGCTCCAGCACGCGCAACTCGGCTTCGCTGATTTCGATGTCGATCTCGCTGTTTTGCTTTGGGTGGGGCATCTTGTTGTCCGCTTGTTGTTGTGTGGCTGGGCTGCTGTTTGGGGACTGGCTTCAAGCGGCTGCCTGATCCATGCTGGTGGCGGTGGGTTGCAGGGCGATGGTGGCTTGCTCAAGGGCAAGGTCGCGCACGATGGCACCGGGCTGGCCGCCGGTGATGTTGGCCAATGCGGTGATCAGGTCAAGCTCGTACTGGCTTAGGCGCACGGTGATGCGGTGGCAGCGAACCATATTGGGGTCGGTGTACATGGCGGGCCTCTTGGGGGTTGGGTTCAAGCAGCGCGGCGCGCAGCACCACGGCGGGAAGCAGCGGGGCGGATTTGGCCCAGCACGGCCAGCTCGCAGTAGCTGGCAAGGGAGCGGCCATCTTGAGCGGCCAGCTCGGCAACTTTGGCCCGGTCGGGCTCGGTGAGGCGCAGCGCAATGGGCTTGGCGCGGCGCTTGGGTGCTTTGGGCGCACGCTGAATGGGGGCAGCGGTTGAGGGGGTAGACATGGGCACTTTCCTGGTTGCCTAGCAGCCCCATGCCGTTAACATAGAGTCACTAGATAGTTACACGATGGATCAACTTTAGCACGGAATTCCGTGTGTTGGAAGGCATGTGAGTACAGAAAACCGTTCTTTGATGGGGTCGCGTCTGCGTGAAGAGCGAGACCGACTTGGCAAGAGCCAGGGCGAGATGGCGGAATTAGCCGACACAAAGTTGAGGACGTACCAAGACTGGGAGCGTGGAATTGCAGCTGTCAGCTCTGAGTTCTTGCTACAGGTTGCCCCATTCGGAGTTGATGTGCTGTATGTGCTGACAGGTGGCCGTATGCCGAGCGGCCAAGTTCTAACCCGTGAAGAGGATGCTGTGTTGGACAACTACCGGAACGCGGCAGAGCCAGATAAAGCGACGGCTCGCCGCGTGCTCGATGCTCTCGCGCAATCGCCAAAACAGAAGCGCGCCTGATTGATTTTTAAAGGAGGATCAATGGAACAAAAACCACTGCATTTTGAATACTGCAATGCCAAAGGTGAGGCCAGTCAGCGCACGCTGCTGAACTGGAAAGAGCAGGGGTACTACATCAAAGGCTATGCCGACGATGGTCGCATGCTGACGTTTCGCAAAGACCGAGTGGTGGCATACCTTGATGAGTGCGCCGTTTTGCTTGTTGATCCGTGTGGCTCACCACCGCCAAAGTTACAGCGCGAGGCCAAAGAACAGCGTCCACAGATCTTGTTCACCGGCTTTGCCCAAGTGCAGCGCGCCGTGCTGGAGCAAAAGGCCCGAGACGGTGGCCTTGACGTGGTGAAGACCGTAACCCAGGGATTGACGTTTTTGTGTGGTGGCCCCAACGCCGGGCCGGTGAAGTTGGAAAAGGCGCGGATGCAACATGTCTACATCCTGAACGAGCCTGAGCTTTATGCGCTGCTGGAGACTGGGGAGCTGCCGGACAACTTGTTTGAGGTGGGGGAGTAAGTTTTAGCTAACTTGCTTGACTGGATGGTGATCTGCCCAAAAATTAAGCGCAACACGTATTCCTGATGACCGTTCTCCATTGCCCGCAAGGCGGGCAATGGCTTCATCTTCATCGCTCAACCGTACCGGTCGCAGCTTGCCTGATTCTCCAACTTTTGTTTTTCGGCCCTGTCCACGGCCCGCTCCGCCACGGTGCTCTTTGGGTTTTATCTCAAGCTCATCCATACACTGCTCCAATAAATTTCAGGGTTTGTTTCATTGCTTCAAATTGCGCTGCGTCGCGCTCGATCAGGGTGGCAGACATACCAAGCTCAAATGCAGCCAGCCCGGTAGAGCCGCCCCCAGCAAATGGATCAAGGACATGACCCACGTCGATCGATCCCAGCATGTCGGTGATGGCCTCAGCTGACTTTCCAAATTTCACCCGGCCAATGGTCTGAGCCAACGCTTTCGTGTAATCCTTGGGATACTCCAAGACCAAATAGTCGAGCATGGCGTGCAACATGCTGCGGTCGCTGCATCGCGCAACTGCTTGCATAACGCGATCTTGGGCAATGTAGTAAGCCTCGTTTGATGTTGACATCCCATCCTCACGTTCCAGCATTGGCTGCATAGATGCCAGGATGTCGCGGTGCGCGTCCTTGTGCGGGTAGTAGATCAGCAGGCTTTCAATGTCCGCCAACCCTGAATACTCATCTGCAATGACTTCTTCTGCGGGGCGCAGCTTGGCTGACCCTACGCCGGGGATTGAAAGACCTCCCGGTGCCATGAGCGCTTGGGTAACTTCTTGCAGGCTGACATCATCAGCTTTAATGCTGACCTCTTTGAGCCATTTTTCCGTCAGCTGCGGCGCATAGCCAACAGTGATGTGCTCCGGCATCTCAGTGATGCCGTCCTCAATGTCAACCACCCTCGAAACCAGTGCCCACACCATGTTTGTCTTGTGGGCCAGACCGCTGAGGAAAATCATTGGAACCCCCATTTAGCAGTAAGTGCGTTGTATGCAGAAACCTGCTTGCGAAATTCTTCGACTTTTCCTGCGGCCTTCAACGACTCGCAGCGGCGCATCATGGCCCGGTATTGAGCAACAAACGCCGGGAACTCAGCCGGAGTACGGCGGCGGTTGTTGATCCAAAAGCTGGCTGTGCGGCATAGGCTGTTGGGGTCGCACACTAGCTCGGCCTGCTCGGCGGTCAGCTTGCCGATAATGTCGGCACGGATTTGCTCAGCCCACTCTTTTTGCTTGGCAGTGCCGGTCAGCGCTTTTCCGCCAAAGAACTTGGCGATAGCCTTGGCATCTTGTGCCTTGGCGCTCAATGCCGCACGGGCGGCGCGGGGCTTGTTGCCCGCGTAATCCCACTCTGGGTTGTATTTGATCCCCGTCTCCAGGTCTACCCACTGGTTGCCCTGTTGTTCGGGCATGTCGGCTTGGGAAATCCAAGCGCTGAAATTTGTGTTTGCTGCTGCCATCATGGCCTCCTTGCTGTGTTGTTTGAATTGTATATTGCAATCAAAAACAAAGCAATGAAATCAGCCTGAGTTTTTACTCTTGTCCTACATCTAAATCATGTACTGTGCCGCCAGTTGACGTATCAGCCTCGGCATTCTCCAACTCGATGCGGGTGGTGTAGCCGCCGTCGCCGATGGTGTGGGTGGCGCGGATGGTGAGCCAGTTGATGGCGTTGATGTCGGGCTTGAAGCCGCTGACCTGCACCGGGGTTTGCGGGCTGAGCAGTGGGTTGCCCAGGGCTAGGGTCAGCTCGAAGGTGGCGGCACCGCGTTGCAGCCGCCGCCACTCAGCCGCTGCGGCGGCTTGGGCTTCGGCCTGGGTGGCGTAGCTTTCTTGCAGGCGTTTGGCGTTGCCGCTTTTGCCTACCAGCACGCCTTTGCGCTTGGCGGCTTTGCCGTCGTGGTAGTAGGCACGCACGCCGCTGTAGTGGTCGCGGTCAGACGTGTGGTAGCGGTGCTGGTCGCCGCTGGCGCGGGTGATTTGCACTGGCTCCAGCTTTTTGCCTTTGCTGGTTTTGGTGCCGCTGATGGGCAAGAACAGCAAGCGCCCGAGTTTGATGGTGGCTACGGCGTCGTAGCGCTTAGCCAAGCGGGTGACGAAGGCCAGATCTGACTCGCCAGTCTGGTCGATGTGGGCCACGGCGGTGGCGGCCAGGGTGGGGTCGATGCGCGGTGCAAGGCTATGGCGCGCGGCGATCTGGGTCAGGATGGCCCCCAGCGTGGTGCTGTGGTAGCTGGCATCTTGGCGGGTGCGCAGGTTGCTGCTGAGGTCGGCGCTGCGGGCGCGGATGGTGATTTGGTCAGCGCTGCCGATTTGGCCGGTGTGTTCAACCTCGTTGACGGTGTAGGTGCCTTTGTCGATCAGGCCCTGACCTTGCCAGCCGATGGCCAGCGCCAGGGTTTGGCCTTTGCTGGGCAGGGCGAGTTGGCCGTCAGAGTCGTCTAGGGTGATGTCGAGCTGGTCGGCTTCGTTGTTGCGCGCTTCGGTCAGTGTCAGGGTGATCAGGCGCTGCGCCAGCGTGGTGGTGATGTCTTTGCCGGTTTTGAGGGTGAGGCGGTAGGCCGGGGTGGGCATGGTGGCGGGCGATCAGTGGTCAGGGCAGGGTGATGGTGCTTGACCCGCTGGCGGCCTGGGTCGTGCTGCGGGTTTGGCCGATGGGGTTGGTGAGGTTGTTGTCGGTGCGGGCGAGCTTGAGGCTGAATTCGATGCGGCGGGCGGTGCCGTCGGCAAAGAACAGGGTGTGGGTTTCTTCAAGGTGCTCGATGACCATTGCGCCGTAGACGTAGCCTGCGCCATCGACCAGCACCCAGCTCAAGCCCT
>ERZ724524.2852-NODE-2852-length-11097-cov-4.038489_pt1 | contig 11097 bp, 9 predicted proteins | sample MGYA00376057_ERZ724524 | MGnify/ENA primary metagenome ERZ724524 (study PRJEB28724, sample SAMN07190888) | wastewater metagenome | isolation source: influent of sewage treatment plant in Hong Hong | place: USA: Christiansburg, Virginia | collected 2016-03-01 ...
GATAAGGAGTCCCATGTCGCTGCCTCCCGGCTCTAGTCTGCCTGCCACCGCTCAGACCTATCTGCTGATCAAGCACTTCTGTGACTTCTCGACGTTCCTGCACATGCGCTACGGTGATATCTTCACGATCCGACTCCTTGGGATCGGACCGAGCGTTCACGTTGCGCGTCCAGATCTGATCCGCGACCTATTTATCGCTTCACCAGATGTAGTGCATGCCGGCGATTCCAACATGGTGATCGCGCCGCTGGTGGGGAAGAGCTCCGTGGCTCTCGTTGATGGAGAGCCTCATCAGCGAATCCGTCGACTTCTCAACGGACCGCTCCATGGTTCGCGGATGCGCAAGCATGGTCCCACGATCGCGAACGCCACCACCAAGGCGATTGCAAACTGGAGGACGGGGGAGCAGCGCTCGATGTTGACGCTGTTCCAGGATGTCTCTTTAGAGGTCATCCTGCGGGCGATCTTTGGAGTCAGTGACCAGACGTTGCCGGAGGCTGCGCAGAATGTCCTGCAAATGGTGCTCGCCTATACGGCACCACTGGTGATCGTGCCCTGGACTCGCGTGGACTTGGGACCGTGGAGTCCGTTTGGTCGCTTTGCGCGCAAGCGGGCGGTGGTGCACGACTGGCTGATGCGCGAGATTGCGGAGCGTCGCCACAATCCCGATCCTGACCGCGCAGACGTCCTGTCCGCACTGGTGCTATCCCGTGAAGGGACAGAGTCCGCATTTTCTGACGAAGAAATTCGCAACCAACTCATCACGCTGTTTGTCGCTGGTCAAGACACCACTTCTGCGGCGTTGACTTGGGCGATGGTTCTGCTTCATGCCAACCCCGACATCTTGGAAAAACTGGTGGCAGAGGTGGACTCGCTCGGAGCAGATCCTGATCCCGAGCTACTGGCCGATCTTCCGTATCTCACCGCAGTCTGTCAGGAATCGCTGCGCTGTACGACCACGGTGCCTGCGGCGTCGAGAACTCCATTTGAGAAACCGTGGCGGATCGGGGGATATGACATTTCTCCAGGGGTGTATGTCTCACCCAACATCTACCTGATCCATCACGATCCGAGCATCTATCCTGAGCCGTTCCGGTTCCGTCCGGAACGCTTCCTGGAAAAGGAATACTCCCCCTATGAGTATATGCCATTTGGGGGTGGTGCTCGTCGCTGTATCGGAATGGCGCTGTCTCTGTTTGAAATGCGAATCGTGCTAGGAACACTGCTTCGGCACCTGCGATTCGCAGCGCTTTCGCCCGGGGTTTCCGAACACCTGTGGCGAGGCATGGTCATGGTCCCAGAAAACCAAGGTGTGCTGCGCGTGACCGAGCGTCGCCTTCCTTCCCCTGCAACTCGAGTGGCTGCGTAATGTTCAAGGATCTCTTCTTTGACCTGCTTACCAAGCACCGTACGTTGGTGCTGGCCGGAATCGGTCTTCCCATCGGTACGATCTTTGATACGGTGCTGCGCCTGCGCAACTTGTACTATGAGCGGATTGCCTCTGCTCCACAGGAGCACGCGCAGCGGGTGGCTTCGGTCCAGGATCAGGTGACGCGCTGGGCCTCTGTTCCAGAAGCGGAGCGGAAGCCGATGTGCACCGATCGCAAGACCTGGATGAACCTCAGCACGCGGTTCGAGCCCAAGCACACCTGGCACCGCATCAAGATGAGCGGTCTGCGTGATGTTCTGTCCCTGGACATCGAACAGCAAGTGGTCCATGTCGAGCCGTTTGTGACCGTGGGACAAATCACCCGCTATCTGTTGCCGCGTGGCTACATGCTGGCGGTGACGCTCGAGATCGAAGAAGCCACGGTCGGCGGTTTGGCCATGGCGGTGGGAATGACCACCCACTCTCACAAGGTGGGATTGTTTCAAGAAAACGTCAAAGCGTATGAGGTCGTGTTGGCCGACGGCTCACTCGTTCGGGCCACCACAGAGGAGCATTCCGACCTGTTTCATGCGCTGCCGTGGTCACATGGGACGTTGGGGCTCCTCGTGGGTTTGTCGCTGCGGGTCATTCCGGTCAAACCCTATGTGCATATGACGTACTCTCCTGCGTATTCCCAGCAGGAATACTGCGAGCGTATCCGCGAGCTGGCCTGTGCGGCGGACGCACCAGACTTTGTGGAAGCCACCGTCTACAGCAAAGATCGTGCGGTGATTATGTCGGGTCGCTTTGCCGACGTAGAAACCACAGAGCAGAAGCAGAAAGTGAACGAGATCGGACGACCGACCAAGCCATGGTTTTACAAACACGTCGAACAATTTATCGATCGGGAAGGCGAAGAGTATATTCCGCTGCGGCACTATTTGATGCGTCACAATCGCAGCATCTTTTGGGTGGTCGCCGATATGATTCCACAAGGGAATCATCCTCTCTTTCGGGCGCTGCTTGGCTGGATGATGCCGCCGAAAATTGCCTTCTTGAAGTTTTCGACGACACCAATGGTGCGCAAGATGACCTTCACGTTGCAGGTCTTCCAAGACATCGTGCTGCCAATCTCTGCGATGTCTGCGGCGATTGACAAGGTCGACGAGCTGTTTGGGATGTATCCGCTGCTGATCTATCCATCTCGCGTCTACGATCACAGTCCGGATGGAAAGAGTGGTGGTGGCCAGCTCAAGCCACCTCGTAGTGCGGATCGGATTTCCGGCACCGACTACGGAATGTACTTTGATCTAGGGGTGTACGGAGTGCCGGGGCCAATCAAAGCGGGGAAGCCGTTTCGAACCGTCCATGCAATGCGCGAAATGGAATCCTTCACACAAAAGGTCGGCGGATTTCCATTTCTGTACGCCGATACGTTTATGACCCGCGAGGAGTTTGGCGAGATGTTCGATTTGTCGCTCTACCGCAAGGTCCGCAAGACCTATCTCGCCGATGGGGCTTTTCCGGATCTGTACGACAAGATCAAGCCTGAGGTCGATGTCTTCGCCGTGTTGGAAGAAGAGAAGGCGTTCCCGGTGTAGTTGTGCTTCACAGTACACGGGCCCACGGCGCGTCTTTCGTTTCGTCTTGGCACTTGGGACGCGTGCGCTGATTCACGGTATGGCTGAAGCGGTAGCGCTGGATGGTCCGTGTGCTAGTCAAATTGCTTGACATCCGCAATAGAAGGCGCATTCAATCTCCGCGCTGTCTTGTCTATTCGAGTTGCTCCGATTTTGCTTGGCTCATTCCATCAGAACATCGTCACTTCCGTCGAGAAATGACTGTTCTGAGAATCAAGTCGGAGGCGGTTCGCACAAGTCTACGCGTGGACGTAAATACCCCTTTCGCATACGGAGAATGAACTGATGGCTGCAAAGAAGATTTCTGGAACCGGACAAGTGTTGGATATTGGTTCGCTGTTTGAACAGGAACTACAAGCGCGCAATGAGGATCTGCGAAAGCAAGCAGCGACGCGCATGTTCGAGAAGCTTCATCCCAGCAATCGCGTCACGGTCGATCAGTTTTTGACCGGCATTCAGCAGCACAAAGATGTGTGGGCGGCGGTGTCGACGATGGGAGTCCTCGACTTCGCGGCGACGCTGGCGGGTGGGCGCAGGGAGTCTGAGCCCTCATCGAAGCCGAGTGGGAAGGCCGCTCGACGGTCACGCCTGAGCGATGCGCAGAAGAATTCGCTGAAGGGCTTGATTGTCAACGTGCTATCCGGAATCAAGGATGGACTCAGCCGCAGAGAGATCGCGGCCAACACCAACGATGAGCTGCTCGGCAATGTCGGTGTGGTACGTGCGGAACTGATGGAGAAGCTTCGTCAACCCCTTCACGAATTGGTTGGGGAGCGGCGGATTCACACCGTTGGGGAAAAGCGACTGATGAAGTACTACGCGGGTGCGGATCCGAAAAGAAAGTAGTCCTTTCGGCCCTATCGATGGTTCGCGATCGAGGGCTGGATTGAAATTGCGGCTCGATCGGGGTCTACTGGACCGATGCATGATCGAGCCGTAGGTCTGTTGATTCTTCTCGCGGGTTGTTCACAGGGCGGAGCGACACAGGGAACGGGGCCCGCTTCCGATTTGGCGATGGTTGAGCAGCCTGGGCCGGATGGAGGCGGTGGGCTTCCCGATTTGACGCCACCAGCCGATTTGGCGCTGCCAGCCGCCGAGGGTAAACCGCTGTGGGCACGCAGCTACAACGCGCAGGTCGAGGATGTCGCGACCGCCGTCGATGGATCGATTTATCTAACGGGCAGCTTTTCGAATGCCGACTTTGGGGATGGACCGGTGTCGAGCAGCGGGAGCTCGGACTGTTTCTTGATCAAGTTTGACAAGCTCGGTCAACGGCAGTGGGCCAAGACGTTTGGACGCGCCTATAGCGATGTTCCGCGTAAGGTCAGCGCAGACAAGGACGGCAACGTGGCGGTGGTGGGATACTCACTGCGCTCGGCGGCCACCGGTACGCACGACGCGTTCGTGACCGAGTATGCCGCGACCGGTGCTCAACGATTTTTCCGGACCTACGGCGGACCGACCGTGAACGCGGTGGATGTAGGGATCTCCACGGGTTTTGCGGCTGATGGCAGCCTGTGGGTGACCGGCGGGTTTGAAGACACCATCGACTTTGGCGGTGGTACGTTTACGTCAGCGGGTTCGCGCGATATCTATCTGCTCAAACTCAGCACGACCGGAGCGCACCTTCTGTCCAAGCGCTTCGGATTTACCAGCTACGATCAGTCGTCTGGATTGACAGTGATGTCTGATGGCGACGTGGTGGTGGCGGGTTCGGCGGGCTATCCGATTGACTTCGGGGATGGAAATGTTGGTACAAACCCCAGCGTTGATGCGTTCCTGGTTCGCTTTGCTCCATCTGGGGTCGCTCGCTGGAGCAAGCGCTTTGTACAGAGACAGTATTCTGTCAGTACCGTTGTTGCTGGAAACGGTGGAACGATTTGGTACGTCGGCGATTTCAACGGCAGCGTAGATTTTGGTGGCGGTCCGCGTACGCCCTCGACCAACCGGGCGATCTTTTGGGCTCAGTATTCCGGCACCGGTGCGCACTTGGGATCGTTCATGTTGCCATCGAACAATGGAATCTATCTGACCAATCCGGCGGTGGACTCCACCGGGCAGATCGTAATGGGGGGTCGAGCAGACGGAGACATCGACTTTGGGTTCGGAAACACGGTTGCTGCCGCTGGACAGTCGTTCGTTTTCAAGAGCGCCGCCGACGGACGGGTTCGCTGGGCGCATCGCTTCGGTGGTTCCTCATCCGATGAGGTCAAGGGAACGGCGATCCTCCCTGGGGATCAGGTCGTCGCCGCCGGCCTGGTGAGCAAGAGTACGCAGGTCGGCACGGTAGGGCTGTCTCCGTATGGCTTTATGCTAACGCTGACTCCGTAGTAGTCTCCCCCTCCTGCGACTACGTACGAATCACCCCTCGTCGCGGTGACTCGCTGGCATAGCTGTCCGGGGTCAGCGGCACATGCAGCTCTGCGAGCACGGCGCGATGCTGGCGCGGGGGGGGTCGGAGCAGTCGGTGCTCGATGGGAAATAGCTTCGCGAAGCTATCTAACGAGTGAACGCGCTCCAGGTAGTACACCGTTTTCGGCCAGCGCGTCGAGTCGAGCGGAATCCTTGCCAGCGCGACATTGCGGAACATCGCCCCAAGAGAGAGATCCGCGATACACAGTGGCCCAAACAGGAATCCCGAAGCGGGAATGAGCTGCTCCAGGTAGTCCATGATGCTCGGGAGTTCGTGCTCGCGTGCTCTCTGGACCACTTCGTGATTGGCCGGTTCATCCCACACCGCTGGACCGATGGCTACCTGATTGAAGATCCGCCAGATGAAGACCTCGGCCATTCGAGTATCGGAGTATTCCTCGATCCAGCGAGCCTCTGCACGTCTCGCAATGTCGAGCGGATACAAAGACGGAGTCGGATAGCGATCCTCCAAATACTGACAGATAGCTACCGATGATGCGAACGGGGTGGCTCATGAGAGTGTCTCGCGGTGGATTCCTACAGGATTCCTAACAGGATTCCTACACGGTCGCTTCGCGTTGGGGAGGCGTGCTGATGCGCACCGGGACGCCATTTAGGCTGGCCGTACCTGACAAGGGATCAAGGAGTGTTTCGTCGGTGAGTAGATTGACATTGCTCCCCTTCAGGGCTCCTGCCACCCGCAGAGTCGAGGCCGCTTGCTGATGACCAAATCCGTGCGGCAAAGACACCACTCCCGGCATGATCTCATCACTTATCGCAAGTGTTACAGTGACAGAGCCCACGCGGCTGTCGACCTGCACAGTCTGTCCCTCCGCCAGGCCCAACCGGGTAGCGTCTTCAGGATTCATCAACAGCGCGGATCGGTCTGGTCCCTTCACCAAAGATGGACAGTTGTGCATCCAGGAGTTGTTGGTGCGGAGCTGCCGTCGCCCAATTAGCAGCATCCCGGACTCCTTGGTGTGGGTAAGCCACGTCCTGACGCGCTGTACATCATCGAGCAATAGTTGAGGTGCCAGATTGATCTGTCCGTCTTGGGTCCGGATGCGTTTTGCGAGACACGTACGGAGCGGTCCCAGGTCGATTCCGTGCGGCGATTCCGTAAGCTTCCGGAGGCTGAGCCCGTGACGTCCGGGCAGGAACCGATCGCCATAGGTACCGGTTCGAACCGCCAGATCAACGATGTGTTCCGGGGTCAGACGGAGTCCAAAGCGATGGCCCAGTTTCAGCGCTTGGTCGACGAGCGGTACGCCAGTCCGCAGACCTCCCAAGCGCATCGACAGCTCATACAGAATGTCAAAGTCGGTCCGGGAATCCGCAGCGGGCTTTAGCACCGGCAGTGAGTATTTGGCGGTGTTGCGGACTTGCAGCGCGTGAAACACCACATCGTACTGTGACCGCTCGAGTGCGTGGCGACCGGGCAGGATGATGTGCGCGTGGCGCGAGGTCTCGTTGATGTAGTAATCGAGCGACACCATGAACTCGAGTCCTGCCAGTGCGCGATCGAGTCGTGCGCTGTTTGGCACGGACATCACCGGGTTGCCCAGAACGCACACCAATGCGCGAATCTGTCCCGGTCCGGCGGTCTCCATTTCCTCGGCCATCACCGAGGCGGGAAGGTTGCCACCGACTTCGGGCAGACCTCGGATTCGGGAGCGCCACCGAGCGTAGTCACTCCCGGCCACCTTGCGACCCAGGGCACCCAGGTCAAACGCGGGCTGCGGAAACATCGAGCCGCCTTCGCGATCCAGGTTTCCAGTAAACAGGTTGAGCACGTCGATCAACCAGTTGGCGACAGTACCTAGCTCTTGTTGGCACGTTCCAACGCGACCATAGGCCACGGCGCTAGGCGCAGCCGCAAACTCGCGGGCGATGCGGATGATGGTCTCCGCTGGGATGCCAATCTGCTCGGCGACCGTAGCGGGTGCAAAGTCACGGACCAGCGCTTCGATGCGCTCGCTGTCACGGGAGAGGCGACGGACCTCGGCCCAGCGGACCTTTTGTTCGGCGCACAGCACATGCAGCAGTGCCAGCAGAAACGCTGCATCACCACCGGGGCGGATGAAGTGGTGTTCACTGGCCCAGTCGCTGGTTTCGCTGCGGCGCGGATCGATGAGCACCAACTTTCCGCCGCGTGCCTTGATTCCGCGTACTCGTTTTTTGACATCGCCCAGCGACATCAAGCTGCCGCCCGAGGCTGCCGGATTGGCACCAAGCATCAGCATGTAGTGGGTGCGGTCGATGTCGGGAACCGGAATCGTGGTGTGCTCGCCGTACAGAAGCAGGCTGGTGAGCAGGCGAGGGTTGGCATCTTGAGAGTTGGCGTCGAAGCGGTTGCGTGACCCGAGCGCTCGCAAAAATCCGGCGTAACCAAGCAGCGCTTGCAGGTTGTGAACGGTCGGATTGCCCGCATAGATGCCGATCGAGTGTTTGCCATCGCGGCGGCGGATGGCCGACAGCTTGCTGGCGACCTCGTCGAGCGCTTCGTCCCAGCCGATGGGCACAAAGCCGTTGGCGGTGCGACGCATCGGTTGGCGCAGGCGGTCCGGGTCTTCGTAGACTTCGCGAAGTGCAAACGCCTTGGGACAGATGTGACCGGCCGAAAAGGAGTCCTGCTTGTCGCCAGCAATGCTGGTGACACGACCGCCTTCCACGGTGACGGCCAAGCCGCACATGGCCTCGCACAGGTTGCACGTTGTGAAGTGAGTGCTGGGGCTGGACATCCGCAGGTTCCTTATCCGACTGGCGCGGTGCTGACGACGCTGTCGAGTAGCGTATCGATTTCGCTCACTGCGCGCTGGCTCTCGTCGCTGCCGTGACTCTGCAAGGCGGCTCGAAGCTCACCAAGGGTTCGTAACTTGGCGAAGAGCTGCACATCGGACAGCTCGCCAGCGCGCTGGAGGGCCAGCCGCAGCGTTTGAAGCTCTTCAAGCATCGCCTTGAGTCCTTGGGAATCGCGGTTCCCCAGCTTTCCGCTCGCCTGACGATGCCGGCGCAGCAGCGGGTCGACGATGCCAGCCAGAATTTCGGCTTGCTCGACGGTATTCCAGGTGTGCTTGAGCACAAATAGGTCACTTACGTCGGCCTGCAAGCGGCCATCGAGTAGCGCCGAAGCCGCACACAGCTTGAGCAGCTTGATGAGTCGCCGGTCCGAAACGAAGATGCCCTCGCTGCGAATCTGTGCGACCAGGGTTTTGTACTCAGTCAAAAATTCGTCGGAGAACTGGAGTCGGCCCGCCAGTTCTTTGCGCAGCACCAGGATGTCACCGGCCGACAGCAGCGGTGTCTGGCCGACTGTACCCGTTTGGGTCACTCCGAGGAGCTTCTTCTCGTGTTCCAAGCCAAATCGCACGAGCTGCTGAAAGTGGAAGCCTTCCAGGTTTTGCGACCGCACGCGCAGCAGGAAGCGATCGAGCAGAGCCGCCAGGCTGTCATCGGAAGGTACCTCGTTGCTCGCCGCAAACAGCGCCAGCAGCGGCACTTCCACCCGCTCGGCCCCGATCTGCACCCGACGTTCGTTCAGCAGACCGAGCAGACTGTTCAAAATGGCAGAGCTGGCCTTGAAGATCTCGTCGAGAAAGGCAATCTCCGCTTCCGGTAGCATCTGTTCGGTGCGGCGGCGGAAGGTGCCTTCCCGAAACGCTTGAATGTCGACCGGTCCAAGCAGCTCGTTCGGCTCCGAAAAGCGCGTCAGCAGGTACTCGAAGTAACGGGCGTCGAGCTTCTGCGCCAGCGTTCGCACCAGCGCGCTCTTGGCCGTTCCTGGTGGTCCGACGATGAGCATGTGCTCTCCGGCAATCACCGAAACCAGCAGCAGTCGGATGATCTCATCTTTGGCTAAGAACTCTCGACTTAGCCGTCGCCCGATCTCTTGGAGCAGGGTTGGCAGCCTGGCGAGGTTGGATTCAGTCGTCGTCATCGGCGTCTTCGTCGTCGTGAAGTGTGTTTACGAACCAGGAAAAAGGGATGCCCAGCGCTGGTGCATCGTCCGCAGTCGTTCGCTACCGGCCAACTCGATGCAGGCCTGCTGGTAGCGCACCACCTGATGAGCCATTTGCTGATCGCTGAGCACATCCTGCGGCATCGCCAAGCTCGGCCAACCTTGGTTTACCGTCGCATATAGCGCCAGCGCATCCCGCAGCAGATCGTCTCCCATGGGTGGCGTTCCTTCGCTGATGGCGGCGCGCAGGTGGAACAGGCTGTGTACCGTCAGCAGTGTCAGCAACTGGCCAGATGGCAGTGGCTCGGTTCCGCTTCGGGCGTAGTCGAGCACCTGCGATACGGCGGAGCTGATTCGGCTGATCCCAAGCGCAGTTCCATGCCGAAGCTGTGTCGTCACAAACAAGCGGGCCACTGGCGAGATTTGCAGCCACGGCAAAAGCTCAAGCAGTTGCAGGGCCCCCGGCGGTGGGCGCAGTAGGAGCAGCAGCGGACTCGCCATCCCCAAGTATCGCAGCAGCGGCCGCTCATCGGCATCAATCGGCACCGCGAGCACCTCGTTTTCGATGGTTGATGTGCTGCCAGTTACCGGGCGCTGCGTCATCGCCGGTCGAAGGGTCCACAGTCCGGCAAGCAGGCTATGGCGCTCAAGTAGCATCGTTAGCGCCAGACCGCTGCGGGCCGCATCAACGTCTGGCTCGGGCAGTGTCTCGGCAGCCGTCACGAGCTGTCTGCGCACCTGCTGTAGCAGACCCGCACGTCGCCTGGGGGCCAGTTCTCGACCGCGAGGATGAAACAAAAACAACGCGTCATGCAGCGAAGAGAGCAGTCGGATCGACTCCCGATCGGTGGCCAGAAGCGGGGTGTCGCTGATGATGCCTAGCTCCGCAAGCTGCCGCTGACGTGCCTTCGACAGGGCGACCCCAATCGTGGTTGCATCCAGCCCAGTCGCTACGGCTCTCAGTAGTCGCTCGGTTCCTTTCTGGAGCAGCGGCACACCGACCGATGTCTGACCACCCGAAACGAGCGGCAGCGCGAACCGACCGAGAAATGCGGTGGCCCAGTCGAGATCGTTCACGAGTTCTCCCGCTCGCTGGACAGGCCCCACAGCGGCATCGTCGAGAAAAACGACACCGGCTCACAGTGCAACACCGTCGCGGGTTCTCGCACGGCAGCCGGATCGATGATCGAATCCGCGACTTTGCTGGCCAGCGCCGTCAATAGACGCAGCGACAGTGGCAAAGCCAGCGACCGATTCACCGACAGCGGCTGCGCTTCCTCGGGAACAAACAGGATCAGCTGATCTTCGCTCTGTCCAAGTAGCGACCGCAGTTGAGATGGCGGTAGCTCGGGCAGAAGCTGAAATCCTCGTGGCACGTAGACCTGCGGCGCGGGCTCTTCGAACAAGCGACCGGCGACAAGGTGCTGCACCGACTCCCCGCCAAACACCAGCAGCCCCGCTGGAATCCCCACCGCACGCAGCGCAGACAGCGCATCCCCCGACAGAAGTCCCAGCAGTCGCTGGACTACCCCGAGACGAGGCCACGGAATCAACGTGGCCATCGGTGGCGTGCCGTCTGGCAAACCAGGCCGAGACGATAGCCGTAGCGACACCTTGAGCGGTGGCGGGGTGTTCGTGGCCGATGAGAGCGCTCGAGCAGCCAGCGGAGTGCTGCGCGGCTCCGGGGCGGTGGACGTCTTGGATTCGGCGATCAGCGA
>ERZ724524.2853-NODE-2853-length-11097-cov-3.722695_pt1 | contig 11097 bp, 10 predicted proteins | sample MGYA00376057_ERZ724524 | MGnify/ENA primary metagenome ERZ724524 (study PRJEB28724, sample SAMN07190888) | wastewater metagenome | isolation source: influent of sewage treatment plant in Hong Hong | place: USA: Christiansburg, Virginia | collected 2016-03-01 ...
GCAACATAAAGCCGGCCTCGTTAATGTTGGCCAGCTCCTCACACATGATCTGCTCATAACGGAAGTCCTTCAGGCCGCTGCCGCCGTACTCTTCATCGGCCCACGGCAACAAAAAGCCCATCTCACCGGCTTTTTTCCACACTTCGCGGCTGACCATGCCGGCTTCTTCCCAAGCCGCCTGGTGCGGCACCACTTCCTTTTGCAGGAAGGCACGAAATGAATCGCGGAACATGTTGTGTTCGGTTTCGAAGTGAATGCGTTGCATAGACGGCAGCTCCTGAGAGGATTTAGGCGTAGCCGCAGAGTAGGCGGCGCAAGCCACAGCGGTCACTGACGCATACGCTCAGCTGCGGTTGACGTTTTCGACCAGTGACCAAGGAAATTACCGTGGTCAATAACTAAGCCACGGTTTGCACGTACCATGGCCGTAGCTTTTGCCAACCCAGGTTACTCAATAGCCTGAACGCCGACTGAATGTGCGCCGCGAGTGGATTATGAAAAACGAAAATAGAGCCTTGGCCTATGCGCCGCTGATAATGCCGTTCGCATTTACCGGCTATGCCTTTTTTGCCGGAATCTCTGGCTTCGACATGCAGGAAGGGTTGTCGACCTTTATCACGCTATTTCTCGGCACCATCATCGCGGGCCTGCCGGTGGCCTACCTATATGAGTTCTTTATCGGTATGCGCTTTTACCAGCTGCTGGCAAAAAAGAATCGGGTGAATATTTTCACCCTGACCCTGGGCGGCGTGTTTGTAGCCGATATCCCCATGCTGCTGATTTGGCCACTGGCCAATGGCGACGGCGCCGTGAGCTTTTCCGTGACCGTGCAGCTGTTCTCGTTTGTCGGTTTTATGATCGGCCTGAACTTCTGGGTGCTACTGAACTATGAGCGCCTACGCGACGGTCTAAAAAGCCGACTGAACAAAGCCTGATCAACCCAGACGACTCACCACGCGCCCCCGCAGTCACGCAGCGGCGTTGACGAATACTCGTTCGCGCGCGCCAGCGTTTGAACGCGATTAAACACATACAGCCCCAGCATTGCTGACAGAACGCAGAGCGTGCAGCTACAGGCTCCAACGCTGGAGTGCGTTGCGCAGCTATAACCGCAGCCTGCATGCAGCTGATTGGCAGCCTCCGGCTCATGGGTTACCGTCCCCTCGCACCCTGCCTTTATCACAATGGAAAAGTACCCATGATCAGCCGGCGTTCCGGGCTGCGCATCATCAGCGTGCTCATGCTCCTAGTGCTTCTTGGCGGCTATGGCTATGTCAGTTGGCAGCGCCTGCTCGAACGCAACGCCATTCAGCAGCTCGACTGGCAGGGGGCAAGCCTGTCACTGACGGGCCTCGACTTAGCGCACCTTGACCTAGAGCAACGCGACAGCACCGGCAGCAGCCACCTCAACGCGCAAGGTCTGCACTTGAGCTGGGCGCAACTGAGCCTAACGCCGCCTTTTTTGCAGCATATTCGCCTCGAGCATCTCGCCGTGGCCTGGCAACCCACCACACCCAACAACCCGCGGGCACCCACCGCGAGCACAGCCGATTTACAACAACTCATTGCCGCATTGGCCTGGCTGCCGCGCAGCTTGCGGATCGAGCAGTTCACTGTCGCACTGCCCTGCCCTCGGGGCCGCTGCACGCTGCAGGGCGACCTGCAACTGCAGCACATGCAAGGGGCACCACAGGCTTGGGAGCTACTGTTCAACCTGCAACACCGTGAGCAACAGCTGACATGGCGTGCAGACCTACAAGGCGACGCTCAGGCGGCGGACTTACAACTCAATTTAGCCGTCGATGGGCAAAGCCAACTAAACCTGCACAGCAACTTGCGTAGCAGCCCAGCCGAACAGCTATGGAGCGGCACGCTAAGCGCCCCCGACCTCAGCCAGGCAGTGGCTCTGCAAGACTTGCTCAGCGAATGGACGCTCGCCGCCGACACTCAGCGGCCTAGCGCCCCGAGCGCGGCACAACTCTCGGCGAGCTGGCAATTACAGTTGCCTGCGGGCGCCCTGGGCGCAGCGCAACTGCGCAGCGCCAGCGGTCAAATCGAGGCCAACGCCAGCCTGCCGCAGCCTTGGCCCATTCCGGGCGTGGGCCAAGCACAAGGCCGTTTTGGTATTGCCGCTCGCAGTGTTGACGGTCAATGGTTCGCCGAACGCGTGGAGGCCGATTTGCAGTTGCAGCAGGTGTCCGCCGAGTGGCTGAGCGCGCTACCCGCAGCCTTACATCCAAACTCACTGCACCTGCGCATTCAACCCAGCAGCCCACTCGCCGAACTCCCCGACAGCCTGACCGAGCGCTCGCTGCCACTGGCAATCAGCCTAACCAGCACCGGTGCCAGCCAACTCGACTTACAGGCCAATCTGGCCCTCGCGAATGCGTTGCCTTGGGCCGCGCAGCTAAGTAATGCGCAGCTCAAACTCAGCAGCCCCAGCGTTGCGATTGATGACTGGCAGCTGCGCGACCTGCACGCCACGCTGAACTTAGAGGGTTACGTGGACGGTCAGCAGCTACGCCTCGACCTGAACAAAGGTTCGCAACTGGCTCTAGGCGAACTTAACGGCGCCGGATTGCGCCTACTGCAAGTGAGCGCTACCGCCCAAGACGTGCAGCTACAAGCGCAGCACCAAGCCGGCACCTTGCAGACGTGGAGTTTGCGCGGCCCCGCCACATTAGCAAGCCAACGCCTCGAACACCCAAGCCTCAAGCCGCAAGGCTGGCGCTGGCAGGGCAAGCTCGCGGCCAGCGAGCAACTGCGCGAACTCAGCGGCCAACTGTCGGCAGATGCCGGACTACAACTAGCGGTGCAACTGCAACACAGCAACACTAAGGGCCTGCAACTGCAGACGCAGCTAAGTGAAGTGTTTCTGCGTGCCGGCAACCCGCTGAGCCAAACCCTGAGCGACTGGCCGGCGCTGCTTGACCTCAACAATGGCCGTGTAACCGGTAACGCCAGCATGAGCCTTGCAGCGGGCCACAACTCACCGGACATACAGCTCAAGCTCAATGGCAAAGGCCTCGCCGGCATTTATGATCGCAGCGAACTCAGCGGTCTGGATGCGAGCCTGCAACTGCAGTTGGATCAACGCCAGCTGCATCTCACGCTGAGTGAGCTGCGCGCCGAGCAAATCAACCCTGGCATGCCGATTGGGCCGTTACAGCTAAGCGGCACTTACACAGCAACACGCGCGCAACCGAGCCTGGGTCTGCTCACGCTACAACAGGCGCAGACGGCAGTAATGGGCGGCACGCTACGACTCGATCCTGGTCAGTGGAATCTGCAGCACAAAACGCTGGTATTCCCCTTGCAGTTGCAAGGCCTCGACCTCAATCAGCTTTTTATCCTTTACCCAGCTGAAGGCCTGGCGGGCAGCGGCCTGATTGACGGGCAACTGCCGCTAAGCGTTAGCGCTGCTGGTGTTGCGATCGAACAAGGGCAACTGTTCGCCCGCGCGCCTGGCGGGCATCTGGAGTTTCATTCCGAGCGCATCCGCGCACTGGGGCGCAGCAACCCGGCCATGCAAATGGTGGCGCAATCGTTGGAAGACTTTCACTTCAGCACGCTGAGCAGCCAGGTTAACTATGATCGGCAGGGCAAATTACTCTTGGCCATGCGCCTTGAAGGGCGCAACCCGGCCATCGAGCAGGGCCGTCCAATCAATTTCAATATCAACCTAGAAGAAGACATCCCGACCTTACTGGCCAGCTTGCAATTGACCGACAAAGTAAACGAGATCATCCAGCAACGGGTGCAGCAGCGTATGCTGGAGCACAATGCGGCATCCCCAAAGGAGCCTTAAAAAAGGAGAAGCGCCATGCGCTTGCGTAGTTGTTTTGCAGCCCTACTCATGGGCCTGCTGAGCGTAGCCTGTACCCCAACGGTGCAGCTGGCGATGCCTAACGAGCCGATCAATATCAACCTCAACGTGAAGATCGAGCACCAAATCTACATCAAGGTGGATAAGGCGCTGGACAACATGTTCAGCGAGTCCAGCGGACTGTTCTAAGGAGCCACACCATGAATCTGTCAAAACGCATCGCCAGCCTGCTCGTGCTAATTAGCCTAAGCCTGCCGGTACTGGCTATGAACCTCAACGAAGCCATGTCGGCGCTCGGCGATGCCAAGGCCAGCGGCCAACTTGGAGAAATGCCTAACGGCTACCTCGGCGTGGTTAAACCCAGCCCTAACGCTGATGAAATCGCTCGGCTAATCAACCAAGCGCGGCGCACTGAATACCAAAAGCTGGCCACCCAAAACGGCATACAAGTCAGCGACGTGGAAGCCATTGCCGGTAAAAAGGCCATCGAAAAAACCCCAGTCGGGCAGTACATCCAATGGCAAGACCAATGGCGACGTAAGTAGCTAGACGGCCCCGCACCACGCGACCCCCTGAGGCAAACACCTCAGGGGGTTGTTACTGCTGCTGGCGCCAGTCCTTGAGTAACTAATAGTGCGCAAGCGCCTAGTTGATAGTGTTTGGCGGCACACTGCCTACGAGTGCGACCTCAACCTTTAAGCAAAGTCTGCCCATCACAGCCAGCGACTTCGCTCACCTTGTAACGCTTGTCCCGCGTCACCCGCTCGGCCTACCATCGGCGAGCTTTTTTATCAGGACTTGTCATGCGTGAGCGCACCATCGCCAGTCACTTCGTCCGCGCAGCCCTGCGCGGTGCCGAGCGCCACGGTCTGGATTACACCCCACTGCTGCGTCAGCTGAACATCCAGCCGGCACTGCTCGACGAGCCACGCGCACGCATCGCCCCCGAGCAATTTGCCAGCCTGATGCAATTGTTGTGGGAGTCGCTCGACGACGAGTTCATGGGCTTTGGCCGCCAGCGCAGCAAGCGCGGCACCTTCGCCATGATGTGTTACGCCATCATCCACTGCCGCTCACTGGAAAAAGCCCTGACCCGTGGCGGCCTGTTTTACAGCCTGTTCCCCGATGCTCCAAGCATCCGCCTCAGCCGTGAAGGTGACTGGGCACGCTTGACCGTGGACGACTCCAATCTATGGGACCCGGACCACTTTTTGGTGGAGAGCCTGCTGGTGATTTGGCATCGCCTCGGCAGCTGGTTGATCGGCCAGCGCATCCGTTTGGAAGAAGCCACCTTCGCCTACCCAGAGCCGGCCCATAGCAGCGAATACCAACGTTTGTTCCCCTGCACCCGACGCTTCGCCGCCGGCAGCACCAGCCTGCTGTTCCAGGCCCGCTATCTGGCTATGCCGTTATTGCAGGACGAGCGCACCCTTAAGCAGTTTCTACAACACTCGCCCGCCGACCTGCTGGCGCGCCCGGACGGTGGCGACAGCTTGATCAGCCAAATTCGCCGCCTACTGGGCCGCGACTGCGGCGCCTGGCCCGACTTGGAAGCCGTAGCCCGCCAGCTGCACATGAGCCCGCAAACCCTGCGCCGGCACTTAAGCGAGGAAGGCTCCAGCTTTCAGGAGTTAAAAGATCACCTGCGCCGTGACCTGGCCATTTATCACTTGGGCCGCAGCGAGCTATCAATCCAGGACATCGCCGAGCAACTGGGTTTTTCTGAACCCTCGGCCTTTCACCGCGCATTCAAAAAGTGGACCGGCCTGACCCCGGGCGCCTACCGCGCCAACCAAGAAAGCTGAGCTTGGGCGAGCTATTCACATTTCGGCGCCAGCAGCCTAGGCTGACTGACCTCGCTCGCCTAATGGAGCCCATGCCATGCGTCTGCCTTTGCTCGCTTCACTGCTGCTCGCCAGCCCGCTCAGCCAAGCCGCCATCATCACCGCCGAAATCCCCTATCAAGGCAGCGATGGCACCCAACTGATCGGCTATTACGCCTACGACGACGCGATTCAAGGGCAGCGCCCGGGCGTGGTGGTGGTACATGAATGGTGGGGCCTGAACGACTACGCCAAACGCCGCGCCCGTGAACTCGCAGGCCTCGGTTACAGCGCCTTGGCCATCGACATGTACGGTGGCGGCAAGCACACCGAACACCCCAAGGATGCCCAAGCATTTATGCAAGCCGCACTCGCCAACAGCGATGCCGCCAAAGCGCGCTTTATTGCGGGTTTAGAGTTGCTCAAGGCCCAGCTGCAAACTAATCCCGCCCAGCTCGCCGCCATTGGCTACTGCTTTGGCGGCAAGGTAGTCCTGGATGCCGCCCGTCAGAGCGTGCCTTTGGCCGGCGTGGCCAGTTTCCATGGCGCCCTCGGCACCGCTACCCGCGCAACACCCGGCAGCATTAAAGGCAAAATCTTGGTGGAGCATGGTGGCGCCGACAGCATGGTTTCCGCCGCCGATGTCGAAGCCCTTAAGCAGGAGCTAACCCTCGCAGGCGCCGACTATCAATTTGTCGTCCAGCCCGGGGCTAAACACAGCTTCACCAACCCCAACGCCGATGCGCATCAGGGTCATGGCCTAGATGTGGGTTACAACAAACAGGCGGACGAGCGCTCTTGGGCAGACCTAAAAGCGTTTTTGCACACGATATTCCAGCAACCTTGAGGCATTTTCCGCATCAACTTGGCGATTAGCGCCCACGCACCGGCCTCGGCGATTACAATGCGCCTCCTTTTGTAGCGGTTACCACCATGACTGATCCGATTCGCCTGTCCAAACGTCTCGCCGAGCTGGTCGGCTGTTCGCGCCGTGAAGCCGAGCTGTATATCGAGGGCGGCTGGGTCAGCGTGGACGGCAAGGTAGTGGAAGAACCGCACTTCAAGGTGGCCGATGAGAGCGTCGAGCTGCACCCGGAAGCAGTGCTCACCCCTCAAGAGCCGATCACCCTGCTGCTGCACAAACCTGCCGGGCAAACCCCCGAGCAGGCTGAGCAATTACTGATCAAGGCCAACCAGAGTGCTCTCGACCTCTCGGAGGTACGCCCGCTGCAACGCCACTTCGAACGCCTGACCCTGTGTCTGCCACTGGATACTGACGCCTGCGGCCTGCAGGTGTTCACCCAAAACTGGAGCGTGTCACGCAAGCTCAGCGACGACGTCAAAAAGTTGGAGCAGGAGTTCATCGTCGAAGTCAGCGGCGCGCTGCAAGCTCACGGTCTCAAGCGTTTAGCCCACGGCCTGAACTTTCGTGGCAAACCGCTGGCGCCCTGCAAGGTCAGCTGGCAAAACGAAACGCGCCTGCGCTTCGCCCTGAAAAACCCGTTACCCGGGCAAATTCGCCACATGTGTGAAAGCGTCGGGCTTAAGGTCATCACCCTCAAGCGCATCCGCATCGGCGGCGTGCCCATGGGCAAACTGGCTAACGCCGAGTGGCGTTACCTAGCAGGCAAAGAGAAGTTCTGAGCCACAGCCGCTACTCGCCACATCCCGTGTAAGGACGCACTTGCAGTATGAGCCGCCACGTTATCCGCAGCACTCTCTTGTGCGCCGCCCTGCTCGCCTCAACCGCCGCCTTAGGCAAGGTTGAAGTGCAAGCCGTACAGCCTAAAAATGCCGGGCCCATCCTCGCCGTCAGCATCACCGAGACGATTGCGCCCGGCGATTATGAAAGTCTGTTCAAAGGCCTGCTGGCCAACCCCGGCAAATACACCAAGAAGCTGGCGCTACTCGACAACATCGGCGGCAGCGTAGCGGAAGCCATTCGCATGGGCCGCCTGCTGCGCGAGTCTGGCTTCGACACCTTGGTGCAAGACAATGCCGTGTGTCAGGGCAGTTGCGTTTATCTGCTAGCTGCCGGCCACGTGAAAACCGTACGCGGTCACGTCGGCATCCACCGCCCTTATTTCGCCAACGGCGACTCAGCCTTAGCCGCCAACACCACGCGCTACAACCCGACGGCTTACCTCCAAGAAATGCGCATCCCCGCTAGCCTGCTTACCGACATGCAAGCCATTGATCCACGTAACGTGCGGGTGCTGACGCCCAAGGAATTGGCCAGGTATCGGCTTAACTAGGGCGCTGGCGCCTAATTTCCCTCATAAAGTACGCCTTACCACGCGCGACCAATGCAGCCCAAGGATGGACTAGTTTGCCTTCAAAGAATGCTGTTTATGCCTGCTAAACAACCGCCAATTACGTTGCAAAGGCTGCTAGTGGCTGCGTTTTTGCTCGTACTGCTGCCCACCATTGTGGTGCAGGCATGGTTTTCCTACCGCACGCTGCAAGAGTCTTCAGTCACGTTCCAAGAGCAGCTGGCCAGCAGCGTGAGTGCTCGGGTGTTCGACAAAGTTTTGCAGTTTTTTGAAGTTCCGCACCGCGTCTTAGGCTTTAACGCTGAACTGTTCCGCGCCGGCGAACTGCATACGGCCAAAAGCGAAGCCATGCAGCGCAATTTCCTGCTGCAATTGGGGCAACAGCCCATGCTCACCTTCCTGTCGATCGGCACAGCTGCAGGTGATTACTTTTCCGCCAGCCGCCCACCACTGGGTGAAGATCGCGCACTGCGACTGTTGCAGGCTACCGAGACCGAAGGTCGCAGCATGTCGCTGTACCGTGTTAATGCTAACAACCAGCGGGGCGATTTGATCTCAGTAGGTAATGCCCACTTCGATGCCCGCACCCGCCCCTGGTTCAGAGCCGCCGTAGGCTATAACAGCGCCCGCTGGTACCCAGCCTATCGCTATGCCATTGACGATCCTGAAGGCGCCTTTGACGCCATGGGCATCGGCATGTCAGCACCGCTGTATAACGCTGCCGGCGACTTCGTCGGCGTGGTCACCGCAGACGTAGCACTGGTGCAGTTGAGTGAACTGCTGGCCAGCATCACCAAAAATCTCGGCGGCACCGCATTCTTGTTTGATGAAGGTGGCGAACTGCTTGCCACCTCAACCCTCGAACCCCTGTACGAACTGCAAAACAACAAGACCTCACGGATTAAGGGCCGTGAAAGCAGCAACCCGTTGATCCGTCTCGCCAGTGAAGTGATCCGCGAAAAAAACCAAGATCGTGGCCGAACTGAGGTGCTGGTCGACGGCGAAAGCTACCTGCTCGACTGGTGGGAGTACCCGCTGCCGGATGGCCCCAGCATCACCATTGCCAACATGCTGCCGCAAAGTCAGTTCGATGCGCCCTCGCGCGGGCTATTTCTCAACATCGCGCTGTTTAGCGCTGCGACTCTGGTAGTTAGCCTGATCTTGCTTATTTTCGTCAGTAAATGGATCGCCAGACCGCTTGTTCGACTCGGCGAATGGGCCACGCAACTGGGCCGCGGCGAATGGCACGTGACACAACACAGCGCCAGCCCAATCGCCGAAGTACAGTCGCTGTCGAGTGCATTTCGCTTCATGGCCGAAAGTCTTAAATACCAGACGGACAATCTGGAAAAACAAGTCGCCGCACGCACCATCGAACTGGAAATGGCTAACATCGAACTGGGTAAACGCTCCAGAACCGATGGTTTAACTGGCGTGGCCAACCGCCGCCACTTCGATGAAGTGCTCATCAGCGAATGGGCACGCGCGCGCCGAGCCGAAGAGCCGCTAGCACTGATCATGCTTGATGTGGACGCATTTAAGTCCTACAACGACTTTTACGGCCACCAACCTGGAGACAACTGCCTGCGCAGCATTGCCAACATTCTGCAGCGCGGCGCACGTAGACCAAGTGATCTGGCAGCGCGCTACGGCGGCGAAGAGTTTGCCTTTATCACCTGCGTTAAAAACAGCGAAGAAGCCTTGGCTCTGGCAGAAAAACTCCGCCAGCAGATCGAGCAACTAGCCATCCCTCATGAGTTGTCATCTATCGGCATAGTGACGGCCAGCATCGGGGTTGCCATGCTGATCCCAGATGACAGCAACTCGATCGAACAACTGATTGAGCGCGCTGACAAAGCGCTATACCGAGCCAAAGAGCGAGGCCGCAATCGTGTTGAGCTGGCACAGGACTGACTGCATCAGTGTCAGCCTCAATCAGCACATAGGCCCACAAACAGAATTCACGCCAGCGCGTTCAGGTCAGCCATCACGAAACAAATCGTGAGCATCGAGCACTCGATAAGCAATCTCAGGACGTTTTTCTAGACTGCGGCGGATGGCTGCTTGGATCGCTTGGCGGGTTTTGCGACATAAGCCGGGCAGTTCATCAATCTGCACAGCGATGCCACGCATGCTGCGCACCTCATTGCGCCCCGGCGCCACGTGCAGATGAATGCCGAGCTGCTCGGCCATGCGTTGCTGGATGCGCTCAAGATCGTTGAAGCTATCGAGGCTCTCCAAGCGTTCCAGCAGGCGCTTTTCCTCTGGCCGGGTCAGGCGCAAAAAGCGCAGGTCGGCATCAGGGTTATCCAGCAAGCCATCACGCCCGCAAATGCAGGCGCCGGGCGGGCAGGTTTGGCGATTCTGGAAGGTGGCTGTCATGACCACTGATCATAGCCAGCCACAGTCACAGTGCCTATGCCTTGCCAGTTAAACCGCAGTAAAGACTTCGTTTGATGATCAGTCTAAGGCTCTGCGTAACGCTGCTGAATACGCTGGTAGTCGCCACTTGCGCGTAAAGCCTCGAGCCCCTGATTGAACTGTTCACGTGGGCCAGACTGACGAAAGCCAACGCTGTAGGGCGTACTGGAAAATAGCTTGAAGTAGGTCAGGGGCTGACTGACATCCACCTGATCGGCCACCGACGTGTTGAAGTATTTGAAGATGCGCACGTCACAAACGATTAAATCCACCCGCCCGGAATACAGCAAACGATTACGGTTGATCTGCAAAGCTTCTTCACGGTACTGCGGATTGCGCTCAGCCATGACCTGAAACTCAGAGCCCAACAGGTAGCGCGCGCGCTGGAATGAGCTGACTGAGTAACGCGCCATGTCAGCGATGTGAGTAATCTGTAACTGACGGCTGGCGAGTGCCACCGCGACGTTGTGATACTCAACATAAGCATCGGAATAGAAGGCTGGGACGCCGCTTTTTACACTGGTGGTGGCGATGGCATCGAGCTCACCACGCGCCAGCATCAAGTGCAAACGCTCCATCGGCGCGTAGTAAGGCGTGACCTGTAAACCGCCAAGCGTGGCGGCCGCCATCACCAAGTCATACTCCAAGCCTTGCGGCTCGCCTTCGAAGATATAGGGCGGCTTGTGGGTGCCAAAGCCAACCCGTAGTAAGTCGGCAGACGCCACCTGACAGCAACAACAAAGTAACCACGCCA
>ERZ724524.2854-NODE-2854-length-11088-cov-25.847367_pt1 | contig 11088 bp, 8 predicted proteins | sample MGYA00376057_ERZ724524 | MGnify/ENA primary metagenome ERZ724524 (study PRJEB28724, sample SAMN07190888) | wastewater metagenome | isolation source: influent of sewage treatment plant in Hong Hong | place: USA: Christiansburg, Virginia | collected 2016-03-01 ...
TCTCTCACTGTCATATAAACTTATGTGAAAAAGGAATGGAGTTTTATGGCATCGGGTCGGCAGTTCCTTTGCCTAATGTAGTGGAGTATTGTTTAATTGAAAACTGCACCCAAAATGCGATTCTTGTCACTTCCAATAGCAATGCCTATATCAGATACAATGAAATCCGTTATAATGGAACGGGAGCTCAATTTCGGGCAGCTATTCAAATGGGCAATCAATCAGGCGTAAATCAGTGCAATCCCAATATCTTATATAATCATATTCATCACAACTACAAGCAGGGAATTTCGGCTTGGGATATTGCTTCTTCGGGTTCTATCAATCCGCAAATTTTGCATAATATCATTGAGTATAACTACACCGGAATCTATCTTTTGCAGGCATCAGGTTATGTAGCTGATAATCAAATTAACTACAATTTTATTCCTGGAGATATGAATTCCGGAGCAGGAGTAATGGTTTCGGGAGTAACTTCCGTGCCCTATTTTGAACGCAATCATATTGAGGGTAATTATACCGGTTTTTACATTACTAATAATGGCAAACCTGTTTTGGGAGATCTAACTTTAAATCATATTTGGGCTCAGGGCGAAAATACCATTATCAACAATATTGATGTTAACAATCACAATAATTCCGTTTATTGCGATGCTTATCCTAATGCCAATTTTATTATTATGGCAGAAAATAACAATTGGGGGTTTGCTACGGAAGCAGAAATTGCCTTAACGATAAATGACCACAATGATAATTCCGCTTTGCCAACAGTTGATTTTGAACCTTTTATTATTCCTCTGCAAAATACAACTATCACAGGCAGTTATATTTATACTGGAACAGCACAAATTGCCAATGCGCGTTTGGAATTAATTGCAGTAACCAACGGTATTGTTCAGGTCTCCATTCCTCTTACTACAGCTGATTTTTCCGTTCAGGCAAATATTTCCGAGGATTTTTATGCGCAGGTTGTTTTAACCGAAACGGGAACCGGAAAAGAACTTTATGGCTGTGCAGGGAGTTATATTAATCCTGGTGTTTTTTCTCCTGCTCCTGGAAATTCAGTTGATATCGGCATAGTTGAAGTTACCGATATTCCTCTTTCCCGTTATGAATATGTAGGAGAACCGATTCAGGAGGGTAATTTAACGCTATATCCTTTGCTGACAGGTTGGGGTTTATACAGCTATGATAAATTGGACTGGGTTTATCCTGCAGGTGATTATCTTTACCTAAAAAGAAATATCTGGCGAACTCCTGCGGGAGAAGTGACAACAGAACTGCCTTTGGGCACTGTATATAAAAAGTATCTCAATATCAATGCGGGAGATAGCTGGCAGCAAACTGAGGTTATCTATCCTGGCAATATCACTTTTACTACTGATGTTCAGGTTACTAATTGTGTTACAGATATTTCTACCCCTGCATTTTTGCTTTTTACCCGTAAGGATTCATTTGGATATGTTGTGGATAAAAGAATAAAAGGAATTGCTGAAGAACTTTTCCATTACCAAAATCATTACAACATTGCCAGGGAAAACATTATTTACCTCCCAGGCAATAATGACCCTTTAACTACAGGAAATGTTACTTTATTTATGCCTGAACCGCTAAGTGAAAGCCCTTCTTTTCTTGCCTTTGAGCCCGATATTGATGACCAAATTCATCTTTTTTGGCAGGCACCCGCACAGGGAAATTTCAGCTGGACTTTTTACCGCATTTATAAAAACGGTGCTCTAATAGGCGAAATTCCTTTCTCTCAAAGCGATTATATCGTTACTGATTTTAATCCTCAAATTACTACTTACTTTTATGTAACTGCTACGGACGGAATAAATGAATCCGAACCAAGCAACTGTGTTACAGTATATTATGTGGGTAATGAAGACCTCATTCAGAAACCTTTTAGCGTAGATGTATATCCCAATCCGGTTAGTTTTACCTCTGGCTCGGGTCTTATAGTGGAAGTTAAAAATGCGGAAAACAGTTCTGCCCTCATAGAAATTTACAACCTGAAAGGGCAATTGGTATTTAGAAAAAACCTGCAGGACGAAAAGAACTTTCTTTGGAAGGGAATAGATAATAGAGGCAAACGCAGTTCTGCCGGCATTTATTTCCTGAAAATAAAGGTTAAAGGCGAAAAACCCATTACCCGTAAAATAATGGTCTTATAAATAAATTCCAAATTCTTTGTAATAGAAATAAAAAGGGTGGCAGAAAATGAAACTGTCACCCTTTATTCTTGTTTTGGCTTACAATTTTCACCTGCCTTCCTGGAACCACAACCCTCAATTTGTAAACACTTACAACCGCGTTTTCACTAATTTCCAAATTGAAAAATTGTGAGCTAAAACAAAAGCTATTCCGGAAACATATATACGGAGAGCAAGGACTTATCAAAAACATAATACTGTTTAGCGGTTTTGGTTATAGCTTTCTTATCCAGTTTGTCATACAGCACAGGATAATCCAGAAAACAGTCAATCGGTAAGCCGTAAGAAATATTCTCACTCATATTATTCACCCAGTATCTATTGGACTTGATGTTTTCTTCATACCTTTTATGCAGAGTGGTTTTAGTGGATTCTATATATTTATCCGCAAAAAGTCCGTTTTTCAAGCTATCCAAAGTGGCAAAGATAGCGGCATTCAATTCCTTGGCTCTTTCAGGATCACAACCCATCAAGGTTAAAGTGAAAACACCAGGTTTAGGCAGAAAGTCATAAAAACTCTGAATTTCAACAACATAAGCACCGCTCATATTTTCGCGGACATTTTCCCGCAGTTTTTCGTAAGCAATCATTTGCAGAGCGGATTGTTGCACATTGTTTTGCGGGGAAAACGATGCCTTATTGTTTGTTACATTAGATACAAAACTGCGTTCAGTGCCTTTATTGAAACTGATTTCCTTTTTCCCGTTAAAAGCTCTAACGCCGGCATCGGTCATTTTTTCCTTTCTTCCCTTTGCAGGTAAATTGGCTAAATATGTTTGGCAATAATCCTTTAATTGGTCTTCAGCAAAATTGCCGACAACATAAAAAGTGAAATCGGTATAATCGCCAAAGCGGTCTTGGAAAATATCTTTTAACTGTTTCAGAGTAACGCTATCCAGGTCTTCCGGATGCAAATTTCTTTTCAGAGGATGATTATTGAACATCAGCACATTTAAAGTATCAAAGAAGGCGTTGGATGGTTCCAGCAAATAGTTTTGAACCCGAGCCCTGGTTGAGGCAACAGCTGCAGAAAATGCTTCTTCATTATATCTGGGAGCATAATTATATTGATAGAGCATTTGGAACATCAATTCCAAATCTTGCGGAGAACAAGAACCTCTCCAACCCTCTGAATAAGAGTAAATTGTTGGATAAACATACACAATTTTGCCTGCTAATGCCTTTTGCAAAGCAGGAGCATCAAAATTACCAAAACCCGATACACTGAAATATTGGGATAATAAGTCGGCAGATTTATAATTTTCCGGTTTCAGTTTTGCCTTTCCCCCGGGACTTTGTGCTATTAGAATAACCTCATCTGCCTTAAAATCCGTTTTTTTGCTGTAAACAGTTATTCCATTGGAAAGAACCCATTGTTTGATTCCGGACTTGGGAAAGACCTTTTCTTTAGTTATTTTTCCCGGAATGGGAATTGTTTCCAAAAGCGGTTCATTCACGGTTATATCTTCCCAGGGTTCCAGTTCCTGAGCAATTGACTGCTGATAAATATTCAGCAAGTCCTCGCGCGAGGGATATTTTGCTCCTGGTTTATCCGTTCCAGCTAAACTTAAAGTAAGATTTTCAGAGGTAATAACATCATCAACAATGTCGTTCACTTCGCTTAAGGCAATTTCATAGATCAGCCCTTTCAGCATTTGTTCATAGGTTTCAGCGCTGAGAATTGTATCTTCAGACATTACGGCATCCAAAAGCTCCCAAATTACATCTTCGGAATCCATTGTCGGTTTATCGGCAACCCATTTTTCCGCTTGTCTAATCATTATTTGTTTGGCTCGTTCCCATTCACCGGGTTGAAAACCGTGTTGACGCACCCGCGTCAATTCCGTTATTAAAGTTCTGAAGGCATCTTCACTGCGACCTTCATTGGCAAGCATAAAACAATCCGTAGCATTAAAACCCTTCAGCCAAGTAGCATTAAACATAAAGGCATAAGAAAAAGACGGATCGGGTTGTTGACTAAGCTCTTCCAAACGGGCATTAATCATCGTGAAAAACAAATCCTGTTTCATCTCATTATACAAAGAACCCAAATCAGTTACAGGGGTGGTCTTAACTTTCCAGGTGCTTCTTATCATTGTATAGGGCTGTTCTTTATCCAAAACCGTTACCGCCCTCGGTTCAATATTATCGGGAACAGGATAACTTAAGCGGGGACGCGGATTTTCTCTTTTAGGAATAACGCCAAAGTATTCCTTAACTAAACCTTCCAACTTTTGGGGATCATAATCACCCACAATAAAGACGGTCTCTAAATCGGGACGATACCAATCTTGATAATAACGAATTAAACTCTCGTGCTTAAAGTTCTTAAGGTTTTCAATTGTTCCGATAGGATTCCTTTCGGCATAACGAGAACCGGCAAAACGCACTTTATCTATTTGGTCTTGAATTCTTCTTTGTGCATTTTGTCCCAGACGCCATTCTTCTTGCACAACACCTCTTTCGCGTTCAATTTCAGCGGGCTCAAAACTTACTTGCCAGGCAATATCCGAAAGAATAGAAATTCCTTTCCGCATTTTGGCTTCATCATCAGTAGGAAGCTTAAATTCATAAACAGTAAAATCATAACTCGTTCCGCCATTTAAGCCATTGTGATAACCCATTCCAATAGAAGTAAGATAATCCACCATTTCCGTTCTGGGGAAATTTTTAGTGCCGTTGAAAGCCATATGTTCTACAAAATGTGCCAGCCCAAGTTGATCATCATCTTCCACAACACTGCCGGCATTGATGAAAAGCCGTAGTTCAAGTCGTTTTTCCGGTTTTGCATTTTGCTTGATGTAATATTTCAAGCCATTATCCAAAGTGCCGGATATTACATCCGGGTCTTGTTCCAAAGGAAAACTTGCGTATTCCGGAGGAAGGATTGCACCTAAAGTCAGAATACAGCATAGTAGGATTAAGCCGAGGTAGGTCCTCTTCATAATTACTCCTTGTATTTTTATTTTGCCCTGATAGCTTGCCCGCTTTCTTTAGTTTGGATTAAAATTAACTACATATTGTTCGTCCACTGCCAAAATGTTTTCGCTGTCGCCAAAAGTGTAATGCGACTCATCCGGAAGGTATATTTCTACCTGATAGTAATATTTATTTCCATAATCCACACGCAAAAATCGGCTTTCTCCAGGCAAAATATTATACATAACGCCTACCTGATAATAAGTTAAAGGACTATGTTGCCAAATTTCTGCCCAGCTGATTATTTGGTTAGAGTTGTTTATTACTTTCACACTGGCACGATTAGGATTAAGATAAATACTGTATGTTTTCCCCGCTTTCACTTCAATCCAAGTAGAATCCAGATAAGCATTTTGATACTCATCAAAAATACTAAAGGTCTCCCCTACCAGCCAAATAGGTAGTTTCTTTTTCACTTCCCCGGTAAAAATATTTTGCGTGTCGGTATCTATATTAATGCTAACACTTTCCCCTGCAGGAATTGTCTTTTGTTCCATATTTTCCACTTTAATATAAGCAGGATATGAACAACGGTTAAAAACCTGCAATTTCCCTCCGGATTCACAAGCAGAAAGCATTAACAGAATAGCCGCCAACCCCAGGATTAAGCAAAATCTCTCTTTCATTATTCTCACCTCTTCTTACAATAATTATCCATTTTATCAGGCAAACAATGTGTCAAGGAAATTGTTGGTTGACCATATCCATCCCCCGTTTTTATAATAGGTAGTATAAATTGCAAGGTGACAACGAAAACTGTAGATTGTGCAGGGAAAACTGCAAACTGTCGCATCGTATGACATACTTACTCATCCTTTCCAAGACCCATTTTGATAGTTTTTGACTGGATATCTGCAAATACGATCACCGAAAATTTAGAATTCTGACAGGATATCTGCAAACGAGAATGGCGATCCCTTGGATTAGGGTGATTATTATCAAGTCGCAGTAGATAGAGTTGATCAATAGCTTGAAGAGATTGTAGGTGCAGCAACTGAGTAATCTTGTTGTAGGTGTATATCATACCACCACTGTCTATCATAGCGGTACTCTAAAAGATACCTTGAAGGAAAAATATTTCAAAAATTCATCATCGGAAAGTTATAATAAGGTATAAATAGAATGGAGGTAAGTGATATGAAAAGTATTGTGAGATATCTGGAGCAATTGCAGGATGTTGAAGATAAGCGCAAGGTAGTGACTTACATTCATGATCTCCTGGATAAGGAAGAGCTTTGTGATGAGGCATCTGATTCTGAAACCGAGAGTGAGTGGCAGAATAGTTCCCACTCAGAGGTAAAAGCTAACTTGAGTGATAGCCCCAGTCATCATGCCGTTATGCGCTCTTTACAATGCTCAATAGCAAAGTCCCCGCTGCTTGACGCATATCAATTGCAGCCCAATGATTTGATGCTAATTGCCAGGATCTGCCAAAAGACCAAGGCGAACTGCGAGCAGGATTTCAATGTGACCGAGATCTGCGAAATGATGCCGGGCATAGAAGATAACCTGGATAAGCAGTATGCCGCCATTGTTGATCTGATCGACCGGGAAATCCTGAGTACACCTCACTTAATGGGAGTGGATTATCATTACGATCTACGAGCACTATATGGCACAGGCTTACGGCTTAATGGACTGCTCTGGAACCTGATCCTGGGCAAAGATCCCATCAAGAATGGCCTCAAGTCTTTTGGCAAAGGCCTTGCCAAATCCGACACCGCAATGGATGCTATAATGAAGATGATCGGGGTGCTCTTTATGCATTATCCGGAACTGACTGGCGATTTCTCAACCAATAACATAGCATGCTATGGCAGAAATGTAAGCTTGGTGTTAGATCACTATTTACATGCTTTAATTAATGCCAAGGGTTCCGCCAAATGGACGGAATTCTGCAAGAAGAACAGATTGAACTCATTCTGGCAGAAATGCCTGTTACTTATCTATTACTTCAATAGAGAGACAGCAAATCAAATTTCCCCTGCCACTCTTGCATCGCTACTGGCGAAGAGCCCTAAAGAGCGCAAGCACTTCATAGATATACTTGCTAAAGATAATCTGCTTTGTAGAAAAGGCCTGATAGAACCTCCTTTCCCCATTTTTGCTGTCTATATGATGGAACTGACCTCCAATGCTGTTACAGCCCTGCATGGCGAAACGGAAAAGGCAGCAGAAGAAGCGGGTAAAGTGGACAGATCGCTTTCCAATTCCACTTATCTTTCTTGCATATATCCCACCCAAAAGCTGGAGCAACTCATCCTGGATCAGCCAACCCGTGAACTTATCGTTACCATTGTGCAAAGGTTGCAGAATCCTCAGCGGGATGAATTTACCGAGTGGGGCTTGATGGGTGCTTCGTTGACAGGTGACAAGGATGTCCAGCAAGGAATCAACATCCTCTTGCACGGAGTTCCCGGTACTGGCAAGACCTTCATAGCAGGCGTGATCGCCAATGAATTGAAGCGTCCTTTGATCCAGATCAATGCCAACGCTATCCGAGGTTCGCTTTACGGAGAGAGTGAAAAACAGGCCAGGGAACTCTTTCAAGAGATGCGTGCGGCTGTGAAGCGCTATTCTCCTGTTTTTTTACTAAACGAGGGAGATCAGCTTATCCATCAGCGCATTAATTCTCCGGATAGATCGGTTGATCATACGGAGAATACCATCCAGAGCGTGTTTCTGGAGGAATTGGAAAGCTTTCCCGGTATCCTGATCATCACCACCAATCTGGCTGATAATCTCGATCTGGCAATGTCCCGACGGCTTCACTATAAGTTGGAAATCAAAGTGCCTGATTATCAAGCCCGGATAGCGCTGTGGCGAATGCATCTTCCCGAAAGCATTCCAGGGGCATCGGACATAGCTGTGGAAGGCCTGGCAAATGACTTCACCTTCACCGGAGGACAGATCAGGCTGGTGGTGCAGAATGCCTGTCATGAGGCCTATCTGCGGGGAAAAACAGCCAAATTGACCCTGGCTGATCTGCGTAAATATGCCATCCTAGAGAGCGGCACTAACTTCGAAACGCCAAAGAGGGCCATTGGTTTTGCATTGTAAGCAAGAATATACATCAAAGGAGGAAAAGTGACACAAGATAAGGACTACACGATTATAGGTATAGAGGGAGATCAGATTGACATTATGGTTGAGGGTATGTCTGTAATAGGTAGGATCACATTGCGTGACAGGAGAAACATATCTGTGGAGATCATCAGTCCCTTTTCCGGCATCTCAGAGCAATCCGGCTGCATCCCTTTGCTGGGTTTGCAGGTTCATAACTTCCTGGGAAAAGCCGGTGACGAGAGGGCTGCAAGCTTGCTTTGCGCATTATATCGCTTCTGCCGCTTTGTGGATGAGCACAAGGAACGATTGCTGGAGGCATTGCATAACTACAAGTATAAAGTAGCCTATGCGAAACATTTCAGCCCGGAAGCCAGAGAACTGGCGCAGCGAAGGACAACTACGCTGGAGAACTTACTGGCTATCAGAAAGGAACTGAAAGAAGGCAAGATAGATAACATCCAGTACCAGCGCAGAATAAGGCCATTGAACAAGGTCATGAAGCTACTCACGGAAGAGATAGATATCGACATGGATGCCATCTTTGACGAGTGTTTCAACCACTTCTGGAAAACCCCGGCCTGGGAGCTTAGCCGAGAAACTGTGCTTGCCTACCTGGAGGAAATCATTAAAACTAAATGAACTTGAACGATCCTGCTTTCACAGGGAGTGCAGCTCTGTTAAGTCACCCTTGTCAGTCTCGGCAACTCTGACAGACATAAGGTCAAAGAAGTGTCGTCCGACCACAAGCCAGTGAGATCATTGCCCAAGGAGTAGGTCTGTCCATTTTCATCTTTGTATTGACCCACTCCGACACCTGGGAGCTTCTTGCGCTCAGATCGAGACTCAAATTGGGCTGGAAAGCTAAGGACATCGCCGACGGCAACGCCATACAGGATGGAGTTTAGTCTTTTAATGCTAAAAATTCCTCCATATGATCCCGAACAAATCGCTGGATTTGCTTGTATACTCCATTTTCAGCAAAAAACTCCTCCAGCTTGTTTTCAATAGAATTGAGCACTTCCTTATCGCTGGACATTATGAACGTATCTTCTGGAGTGAGTATTTTATGTGTATATATTCTGGTATATGTCTCCGATATTTTCTCTGTATCCGTTGACCTAAACAGTTCAGAGTTATCTTTCTGGAAAATACTGTAAACTGACTTTCGGAGTTCCTGGTTTGGGTGTGAGTTTATCTGCATTACGATGCTGATATAGCTATTAAGCTTAATAACAAAGATTAAGACAATAGTATTGTCCTTGCCGAAGAGCTCTCTATTTAGCTTTTGCATTTCTGGGCTCACAAATTCTATTGAGGATTTCTTTTTTGTATTAATCTGGAACCCAAGGCTTTCCATATGATTGTTCATCCAAGTTAACAGAAGATCTGATGTTCTTTCTCTCAATCCATACTGCCATTTTTTATAAGCTTTAAAAACTGATTTATTGCGAATAGTTATTTGTTGGCAAAGTTTATGCTTTTCAGTTTCCTTATCTTTTGATGAGGTGGTTAATCTTCTAACTTCGTCCATTGCCAGCATATGTTTTGATTGCAGGATTCTACATAGCTTCACGATTTCTGGATCAGAACCACCGACAATATGGTCTCTCAAAAGATCTAGGTATTGCTGGATCATCATCTGTTTATCTGAGCTCATGTCATTTCTATAGCTCTTGAATACAGTGTTTATAATATCTATTACCTCTTCGTAGTCAATTTTTATCCAGGCAGAATCTGTAGGATCGGAGCCATCCGGAGTCAAGAATATGGGTATTATTCTGACGTCCTTATTAAATACCTTCGTTAGGGCATCGCTATAAACTTTTAACTGAGTTCCACTATCTTTAACAGACTCCTTGCTTCGGATCTTGTTTTCGATGGGGATTACAATGCGGGTATAGTTCTTAGAAGTACTTTTTAGGTTGATTTGATTCTTTAACTTGATGTTAATCAAGATATCAATTCTATCCCTGTATTTTCTATCTGGAGCGAGCTGGTTTTCTTGATCATCGCTAGATTCCTTTGCTCCTTCCTTTCTTGGCACCCACTCTGGATCAATTTTTACGCTCTCAATATCAAGTAGATACAAGTTATAAAAACCCAAATCTTGAAGGCTGGGCTTTTGAGAAATAGTCAGAAGCAGTTGCCGTAAAAAAGCATCTCCGCATCCATGATTCTCATAGGGATCAAGCAACCATATAAGAATGTTTGAATGACGAATCTCTGTATGAGTCGACTTCATTACTTCGAAAATGTTAAACTTTTTTGTCATTTGACGAAGCTTAACGAATGTCTCGTCTGTAACCAAATTTCGGAATTGATCGTAATCAAGGGTCATCTTCTCTTTCATTGTTGTCTCTCCTTATGCAGGTTATTTTTATTAATCCCATTTTCATATCATCTCAAAAGTGTCAAGTCCTAAAATAGTTTACAATTTATAGACGCAAAAACGACGATGTGCACGCGAGAAGGGTGCTCGTCATTTTTGCTTAACTTAGAGTGAATCGTGCACCTCGCAAGGCGTTTTATACATCAGAGCGCTAAGCAATCAGTTATTATTGTAGATGTAGATTGCATCTGAAGCTAATTCTTGAGCTACTTTTACAGATTGCAAAGTCCTCCCTAAGCCAAATTCCTGTTTTAAGATGCCAATACTACGACATCGGAGACTATTTGGACACTAAAGGGTAATTGGTCAACACTTACTATTTGTAGCGTTTCTTGAGCCCCCAATAGGGTAGCCATAGCCATTAGCCAGATAGTTATAAAAAGATGGTGGCTCCGTTTCATTGTCCACCTCCTTATATTTTTATTTTTAAAGTCCTTATAA
>ERZ724524.2855-NODE-2855-length-11087-cov-3.674130_pt1 | contig 11087 bp, 13 predicted proteins | sample MGYA00376057_ERZ724524 | MGnify/ENA primary metagenome ERZ724524 (study PRJEB28724, sample SAMN07190888) | wastewater metagenome | isolation source: influent of sewage treatment plant in Hong Hong | place: USA: Christiansburg, Virginia | collected 2016-03-01 ...
GCCCCGTTGAACTTGATACGAATACCTGCGGTTTGCCCATCGCTGACACGACCCGCCAAGCATATATTTCGCTGGTTGCAGTTCGCCACGTTTATCAGGTATGTCTGCCTGATCATGGCAGGGGAAGCATTGTTCACCTGAATAGAGTTCGCCGCGACCAGGTTGTGCGTCTGTCTGACACTGGCCGGCGTAGCCTGATTCGCCTGAGTTGAGTTGCTTCCGGCAACGAACGTGCTCGACGACTGGGTAACCCCTCCACCTGACGCCCGGTTATTCTGCTGTAAATTTGCAGCCGTCAGGCGATGTGTCATGCTGATGGCTGCGGGCGTCACCTGGTTCGCCTGATTGGAGTTAGTACCGCTGATCAGATGACGCTGGTTGATCGATCCGGCTGATGCAGTGTTAACTTGAGTTGAGTGACTGCCAGCTACAAACGTTGTCGACGCTTGACTTACCCCGCCCGCACTGGCGATGTTCGACTGCCGACCGGAAGCCGCCCCAACAAGGTGGGTTTGTCTGACGAATGCCGAACTGACCTGATTGCTCTGCTGAGAGTTCGCTATCGTGATGTTATACGGGCCGAAATGGTCGTAGACAGTCGCAACCCCTTGATCAACGCCGTTTTCGAACAGTCGGTATGACCACTGATACGTCCCATCTGACGCTCCGACATGTTCGAACGTCAGATTCGGATAGATCGTGAGTACGCCTGATGCCGGCTGTGATACTACTCGCCAGTGATACTCCGAGTCAGGTGTAAGCCCGTCATTGATAACCGGGCTTGGTCCGTTATCACCACTGTTCGGTATATCGGCACCGAGGATACCGAATCCTGCGTAGAGCTTTACCGCATGTGCTCCACTGATCGGTGCTACCAGGGCTACGGGGTGACTCATGATGCAGTATATGTCCAGGTGTGTTGAGCACCGTTAGCTAGCTTGGTGCGAACACTATACTGAGTTGCCGCGACCAGGGCGGCATCACTCACAGTAACGACAGCCGTAGTAGCATGTGATGACTGTCCGGTTAACTTGACGACTAGCTCACCTGTCACCTCGTCGTTCACCCAAACGGTAATATTTGTTTCACCTGGAAGTAGGTTCCCAGTGCCCCAATCGCGCAGTGGTGGGATGGTGATGGCTGCATTGGCGTTCGAAACAATTGACCCGGAGCTACCTGAGTTCCCCTGGTTACTATTCGATCCGGCAATAAATGTTACCGACGATTGACTGACTCCCCCTTGAGATACCGTATTTTGCTGGTTACTATCAGTAACCAGCAAAAATACTAGGTCGCCACCACCGGCAATGTCATGGCGACCAGTACCTAGAATCGTTGCGCCGAGCAGCCTCATTTAAACACCCCTGAAGGCGATCAACGGCGCTTTTGCGTTCGTTTGGGCATTGTGACCAGTGATTGTCGGGTTGCTTGCAAACGACGTGCCTTGTGTTCTCGTCGTGTACAAAAACGGTTGCGCGGCAGTCAAATCAGGGTTGGTTGATCCTGTCGCCATCACACAATCAATGAGCCGACCACTAGTTACCGTTGTGGCTGAAACGTTCTCGCCAATAAACAAATCACCGATTGGCATTGGGGCGCTGGATTGGCCTGCGTAAATTCCAAGTGTAGAACTCGCAAGGGTCAGTGTATTCATGCCGTTGACTGTGGTCACATTGACCCACCCGGCGAGCAGTAATCCGGGGTTCCCTGTTGCCCAGTCGAATTCATAAATCCCGAGGTCTATGTTTCCAACTGCCCCGGTGTGAATAGCGACCGCATCAATTTTGTTCGGAAAACGATTCCGAATCCGCCAAAAAATATCGCGCCCAGCGGTACTCGGAGTGTAAGTTGCCGCCGACACCGGCTTGTCCCCAGGCTCATACCAGCGGATAGAATTGACATTGCTCTGAGGGCCATAGGTAGGCTCGGTGGAAAATGCGGCAGCACCACAATAAATTACGCACCCTGCTGGTAGGCTGTAAAGAGTGGTCGGGTTTTGAGTGTAAGCCGTTCCATTCCATTGGGAAAATTCGATGTCTCGGTTAAAGGCTCCGGCCCCGGTGCAATGACCAACGCCCTCGGCGAGTGGTTGTCCAGTTGAAGACTCGATGATGTAGTGGATCGGCGCACCAACCGGGCCAACGTCGGAAAGTCTCGGGAAAGCGACCGGAGAAGTCACAGCAGAGAGTGTCAAAGCAGCAGATGTTCCCGGCGTCCCGGTGACGGTTTCAAGTCCTAGTTCTCGCATTTTTTACTCCAGGGCAATAACGTGCATTGATTCAGTTGTGGCGTTGATGACGCCACAACATTTGAGACGGGCGCTGGCCCAAAATCTGCCGTATGTGCCCAGCGGCTGCGGCAATGTGAATGAGCCGGATGTCGGTGTTATCTCGCTCATTACCCAACCGACTGTGTAATCTGCAGCACCAACAGGAGGTGGATCGAGCCGATAAATTAGCGATCCGTAGGTGTAAACCAGATAACAATCCCAAGGCTCGTAATAGACAAAGCCAGATCGGTCGTTCCAACCATAAGTCGTCCTCGGGTCAATCGCAGGGGTAACGCCGCTAATAGTTGCTGTTGCGGTGGCCCGGTTTCTCCCAAGGTCTATCACCTCGAAAATATTTACGGCCCACCCAGACTTTTGAATGATGATGTCGCGCTTTGAGTCGTAAAGCCCACGCGACCCTACGCCGCGCTCACGCGTCGTGTTTGCGAGGTTTCCCCATGTGGCCGTGGCAATGTCGAAATAATGAATGCCGCTGTTGCCGGAATTGTTTCGGTAAATTCGGCGGCGAAGTGGATCGTAGTCGTACATCCCATAGGAATTTTGCACATTGATCGTCGCCTCATTAACTGGGCCGTCGTAGTCATTTGTCACAGGGTTCCACGGCATCGCATGGACAGCATTGGACCCTACCCGGAACTGCGACCCGCCGCCCATCCAAAGCCGACCTTCGCAAAACAACATGTTGTTGTAGGTATGTACTGACCTTTGACGACCGTCCGCATATACGTGGGACGACTCCTGACCATCGTCGAGTATTCCGGCAATCGGCGACCATCCTGCCCACGTGCGTGCCGTTGAGCCTGTTGGCGGCGCACGCAGTTCCCAAATAGGAGAGTCTGACAGCATGTTGATGCTGATTATTTCATTGCCGCCATAGTCGCCATGACCACCGCCTGAACAATACAATTGCCCTGAATCATCATCCCACGCTCCCCCACACCAGTTTTCAACGACCGTATGGAACCGATTACCCTGCATGATCGTTGATCCGTTCCACGGGGCGTTGCTTGAGCCTAGTAACGGATTAAGCGTAGGGTCTAGGTATGGGTTTATCGACTCCGGTGTATTTCCGACAGATGTGCACTCGTAAGGGGACATCGACCTTCGCCATGCAGGCCAACGGAAACGCCCGCCGGAAATAACGCCACCGGACACGCACGAATACGAATCGCCAACCGGAGTCGCCATGATTAAGCCGTCGGCTGACCGCTGGTGTACGTCGGGTTTGAGTTGAACTGAACCGGGTTACCGTTGATGATCGCTTGGTCCGAGCTTTCTTCGGTGACATACAGCACCTTGGAGTTGACGGTATCAACGAAGGCCAGGTGCATGTTGGTCCCGTCAGCAACCCCCTGGAGGGCGTTACCTCCGCTCTTACCAGTCAGGGTTGCAGTCAGGGTACGGGCCGCACCGTCAGCGCCGGTAATCGCGAAGTCGCCGGTAACCAGGGCAGCTTCGGCAACCTTGTTTGCCCCGTTGACGGTTGCATAGGCGGTCGAGTATGCAGAAATCAGAATAACCTTGTTGCAGTTGTCCTTGATGTACTTGACACCGTTATCGAGAACATCAGCATGGGCATAACGAGGCATGGTTACTTCTCCTTAATGATCGATGAGGTCAGGTGACCTGAAAGTAAATGGTTCCGTCAGGTCGACCGTCACCATCGTCGGGGGTTGCGTCGGATACAACGAAGCTGCAGCCGACCCAGGTTGTACCGTCGAACCTCACATTGATATCGAGGTCGTCCACGGAGAACTCCCATCCGGCGTGCGGGCTGAAGTACTCCCATTTCGGTTCAACTACGGCATCACGGGCCGTCCAGCGGGCGACTTTACCGACCGATGCTGCCCAGTCGCCGGTCGCACCGGCAGGGACAATGTAGGAATCGCCCTCTTGAGGACTGACAGGTGGCGAACTGGCCGACATACTATTGACGCGGGCTTGTACCAGGCCGTCGAGTGCCCGATAGAGCCGCAGCGTCTCGTGGTAAACACGCTCGCCGAAAGCCCCGTTATCGAGCAGTCCAAGGTTAGGTCCGGTAGTCAGCATGGCGGCACTCCGCAATAAACGGTTGAGAGTCTAACCGAATGTTGATTGCTGCGGCAAGTATCAATCAGGCGTATTGCCGAAAACAGCTTTCCGACATCGGTAGTACACCCCTGCGACCTCGACCAACTTCTCGGTTGTTGCGCCGAACGAGTCGTCGCGGACAGTGCCGAGATCGTCAGGGCAACTCGCTATTACCAGGGCTGACGGGCTTACCGGAGAGGGCTTGATTGACCCCCAACATCCCGCCAGGGGAATGACGGCAATCACGATACACAGGTACTTCCCGAGTCTCTCGCTCAACACGTTGCTTGATCGTGACATTCTTGACCTCCAGCTTGGCAATAGCGGCAGCGGCACCTTCCTGACCCTTGTCGTAAGCGACTCGGGCAACCCGCTCATCGCGAGCAGTTGCTGCCTCACAAGAGGCGACACCTTGGCCGTACTGCCAGTAACCGACCATGCTGTGACTGACAAGTATTGCCACAGTCGATGCGGCGAAAAGGTAGCCGTTACCAACGGGAAGTTTGATCATGTCAGCACCTTTCCGGCGTTGAAGTCGGCAAGCGTCAGACCCCCGGTGAATTGGAAGTGGGCTGTCTCTTTGAGCGAACCAGTCCATCTTCCGGCCCACTCGATACCGAGCATTTCAGCAACCTTCCCCATGATCTCGTATGACGCAGTGTCACCCCACATCGGCTTACCGTGCAGCACTGGTACAGCGTCCCAGGCACAACGAAACTGATGGTATGACTGATTTGCTCGGGCATTGGTTACGATATTACCCATTGGCCGTTTGGCAGTGACGTTCTCACCCTTGACCGTGCGACCGATAGCATAGAGGGTGTTTTGTTCACCACCTGAACGGTAAGTACAGTAGATCAGGACGTCGACGCCGGCCTTCTTGCACATACCTTGCCACTGCATCGCCTTTGCACGGGCTGCAGGATAGAGTTCGCTAAGTTCACGACTAGCCATGAGCGCCCCCGCGTCTATCCTGATGGGGCAAATTCGGATGAGGTCCGGTGTGATTTCGGCGGTCAAGCAGCGCAAGCAACACACCGATACTCAGCGTAATTAGCATATCCTTGACGGTGGCCTGCATCCCGAGGTGAACCACGCCGACAAGCTGTGCGAATGCACCTGTCGCTGCTGTGGTGTAGACGAGCCGGATCAGGTGATTTGTCTTCGGACCCATGCGGAAAATTGCCGAACCGCTCACAACTAAGATGAAAACCGCAGTTACGACAACGACTGACGCCGAGAAAATCGACACGAGGTCGGAGGGATTACTACTTATCGCCTGATCCATCTTGCAACCCCTTGAGCGTTGACAATGGGTTTCGCCGCCACATCTCGGAGACCTTGATCAGGCCGGGGATGATGTTCATAGCAGTCAGGCCGATGATGAAAGCGACGGCGTTTTCCTTGGCTGCACCAGGATTGCTCGACAAGAAAAACTGCACGGCAATCGGAGTGAAATAGCTCGCCGACGCGACCCCTGTCAGCACTGCAATAACGCCCTGTAGTGCTGTCAGATTCTTGATGAACGACAGGCTTACTACCCCGCCCCAAAAGCCAGCGACGGCGAATGCTAGTGTTACGCCGAACCATGTTCCTTCCGGACTTGATAGTGCACTGTGGTCAGCCATTACGGTAATCCTCAACCAAACTGAGCGAAGATTACCGTAAGTTGATTTTATCAGCAAGGCTATCCGCTGATAACCTCAAAGCTATGGGTCAATGATTGCCAACTTACCATACCGCTGCGTACCGCTTGAACCTCCACTCGCTTGATACCCGGCACGTTGCTGATCGCAGTGGAGACCAGGAACGGACTGGTGGCATTGGTATATGTCCCGAGCAATGTGTTCGACTGGTTGTAAATCCGTACTGTGTATGTCACACCGGCTTCCGGACCTATATTCCCTGTGCTTGTCGGGACGAGGTCGACCGTCTGCTGTGTACGATCTCGATGGGACCAAGAAAGCGTGATCCCTGCCGAAGTCAGCACATTTACAGGGTAACTGACATTGTTGATCTTCAGATTACCTGGCGGGTATGGTTTTTGGGCACGACCCGGCAAACTCAGAGTAACAGTCGACGCTGAACCAAGTGCCAGTGCACCTTTACCCGTATTGGTCAGCATCCGGTAATACACCGTCTCACCACTTGCTCGTTCTGTCGGATCACCGAATTGCGCATCAGTGACGAAGAACATCCGTGTTCCTGCTGCATGGGCCGCAGGAACAGTGTCGAGCACCCCACGGCTTGCCGTCACAACGCTCGTATCGGCATCAATCGTGATGACACCGAACGCCTCATCATCTATGTAAAAATAATCACCGACCTCAATATCATCCAGGTCCGCGCCGCCAACTATCTGGATGGTCACATTCGCAGCACCAATCGGGATGCTGAGTTGATTTGTCCCTGTTGGCACGAACTGCTCGTTCATGACTTCTTCATACGGCCCTCCAGCTACCGAGGACGCCATTAGATTGTAACCACTCGCATCGGTAACTGGTTTCGCAGCCAGCGTTGAGCCGAAAGCCCATAGTGGTTCAAGATATGCGAAATCCGAGGCCGACATACGCCTGACAACATCCCAATACGGACTTTCAATTGCACGGTACTGGGTGACCGGGACAGGGGTGCTACGGTGATCTTGCCAGGACGTGCCAGCCGACGAGACGTAAGCATTGGCAGGCATCTTGAACACGTCCTGTACTGCTTCAATATGAATTTCTCCGTTGAGTAGCGTACCTTTATTGATCTTGACCACTCTGAACGGTAGGCCGTTGATCTGCTCTTTCGGCCAGTTCAGTTTGAACACGTCTCCGGCCTGCCAATCCCAGGCAACACGATTCACGATCATGTCGATTTTCGCGAGCGGTGTGGACACCGAGATCAGGTCACGTTCAGCCACCCTTGCTGCAAGCTCAGGTGTACGGATACCCGGATAATCACGGGTGACCGAAATAACCCCGCCTTGGGCATCAATGGCAGCAAGGTTGTGAACGGTTACGGATGCTGTTTTTTGCTCACGGTCGAAATACTTTACAGTGACCTCATTCGCAATCTCCCCCCACCCGGTTCGCTGAAGCGATGACACCTTCAATATGTTGCTCGGGTTCAACTCAGGGATGGTCGAAAGGTTGTAATCGTCACGGATCAGCTTCAACTGCAGCTTCCCGGTGCGAATGTCATAGCGACGGACACCATCAACGTGGGATAGGATGAAGTCGATGAAATCGTCTACGCTCTCCTGCTCTAACCACAGTAAGGAAAGACCGAAACCTTCGTTGTACAAAGTATCAGCGACTGCTCTGAAATTCGCGTCGTCAAGGTCATCTACAGGTCTGCCGGCACCCCAGTTTGTATCCGTAGTCGCCTGATAGACAATATGGGCAGGGTTCATGTCGAGACTATTGATTGTCGCTTTCGCCGAGTACCACAGTGGGGTACTCCAACCGCTCAGAATGCGCGTAACACGAAACCAGGGTGATTTGAAATATGGGTTCATCGCAGACCACATAAAACTGCGAGAGGACTTCCCTCGGAACACTGCCGACACGACGCCCTTAAAAGCAGGCATAAGGGCACCTATTTTGCCGGTGAGGTACGTATTCGGTGTCTGAGTCGCTTCCCCCATCATAATGTCCACTACGCCTTTAACCCCACCTTCCCTACTCTGCCCTCCGAACAACGTCAGTGCGTCTACCTGCATAGCGGACGATGTTGTAATACTCCCTGCCCATGCTGACCGTTCACCGATGATGAGTTCTGATATTTTGTCGACAGGACCGTGACACAGGACAATATGCACCCCCATGTAGTAGTTGTATCCGACAGTCACTGCTTTCGGGCTACCCATTCTCGCTCTCCATCCTCTTTTTTGCTTGTTCGATGACCGCCGTCACCATACTGTCGTCTATTCCGTCGAATGCGCTTTCTGGTAGCCCTTGGCTCAGGAAGGTCGCATAGTCCAGGCCGTAGCGTTCGGCAAAGCGACGGCAACCCTTTCGACAGTAACCAATCGCCGCTGCGTCGTTGATCGTGACCAAGATCACTTGCCGGCCTTCTTCTTGATTGGGGTAGTACTGGCATCCCCAAACCACACGACATTCGACTGCTTGATAATGTTCGTCCCGAAGGGTACGGGAACAGGGCGACCTACTTCGGCTGTCGGAATGTCAAGTTGCCCTGCCTTCGGTGCTTCAGGTTTAGGTGCAGTTGCTGCCTGAATTGCATAACTCAATGCAGACATCACGACAGCGTAAAGTAAGTATTCCCATCCCATGATAAATACCTCAGTAGAGCGTTGCCCCGGTGAACGGATTGATAGTTGGAATATACGGGAATCCCCCGTAGTTGTCTTTGTTGTTGAATTTGGTACTGCAAGTTGAAATCGAATGGTCACAACCTGCATACACGCTGACATCCTGTCCGACCAAAAGACCGAGTGTTGGTGCACTGAACGTGATCAACCCTGTCGTCCCGTTGGAGGTCATGACCATGCGACTCTCAGGGCTTGGCATACCTGCTTTTGTCCAGGTGAGAAGCCCGCCTGCAAAATAGTTGTCAGGGAGTCCGATGGCGACAGGTAATGTGAGTGACAAATCACCTAGCGTGAGGATAGGCCCGTTGAGCCGGTAGGTATCCCGCGACACGCCGCATTTAGTACTATAAAGCGGGTATGGGCATGCTGTACCGTAGGTGCGACGGACGCCGACTCGCCTGAGCGACGAAACGATAGTCTCAGTAATCAACTCGACCCACGGGAACTTCCAATCGCAGTTGACGATACGCCCCTTCCAGGCCACCACGTAATCACCCGGCGAACTCATATGCTGAACGTACATGGTCAGCGACACTACTTCTGACGGAGGTTGAATCCTGAACAAATCGGAAAAGGCAACGTCATGTGGGAAGGTAAACGACAGGCCGTTTTTACTCGCGCCGATTTCTTGCTCAATTTCGGACGCGCTACATGGGATCGGTTCGAAGGTAAAGCCGTCAAGCGTGATTGCCTGTGCTGCCGATGTGTACCGCCAGCTTGCCCCTGAATAAGTGATCAGGAACAATTCAACAGGACGGCTATCGTCAATGCTTGTTTCCATTGCAGCAAAACTCATGACTACCCCTTGATATTGATGAACGGCGTGTTTACCACAACCACGCTGTCGGTATGCCACTGAAAACTGATGCTGTCGGTGTTCAGGCGACTCAGCATCACCATATGGATTGCCTGAACGTCGCTAGGTGTGAACGAAACCCCGACAGCAGAATCAAGCACGATGGTTGTTTCTGTGCCGACCGTGTTCGCACTGAGAACTTGTCTGATCAACCATTGACCTGATTTCAGTCTCACAACAAGGTGTTGCCGAGAAGGGGCGGAACCTACCATCTCGGCAAACTCGTTTGCCTCAACCTTGAAGCTAACCGCAAGGGCACCGACATCCTCGATCAGAGTCATGTCGGAATGCCATGTTGGGACGAACGCAGCCTTCATTCGCCCCCTTCTCCGAGCCAACATCTCACGCATTTTTCGAATCGCGTCACGATCCTTAAGAAGCCAGTTGTAGTTGCGGTTGATCCGTGGGAAGGCTTCAGAGTCGTACCACAAAATTGTGCCGGAATCGGTGTCCAATGTGCTGAACACATAGTCGAAAGTGTTGTCGATACCACCCTGCCAGTTCGGCTGCCTACTCACAACCTCAACCCCCTGATGTGTCATTGGTGCAGCGGCGACAGGCAGATACGGGTCGGTTGCGGCAGGCTCACATGCGAAGTCAACTGTCACGCTGATAGCAGAGTCTGTGAGTCGATTGACGGAAACTTGTTTCGGTAGGTGAGCGATGACACACGGGTACACCGAAATACCAGCAGACCACGATGACTCTGTTGGACGCTTCAAGGTCAACGCGGACGCTGTCAACGTGTTTATCTCGACGATCTCGAACCGCCGACTATCTGCGTAGACGATAGCTAACCCGCCCTCGGCGAAGGACTTGTTGACTGTCGATAGGTTGATTGAGAGCGCACCCGCATTGATATCCGAAATCAACTTCGACTTGTCCATCCACACAGGTACTGCAAAATTCCGGTTCTGCCAACCCCACAATAGGTTGTCGAGGCGTGATGGTTCCCGACCATGCAGGGTCAGATTGTAGGTGAATGAGCGCCTCGGACGAGTGCGTAATTCCCGCCTTACCTCGCTCCCATCGAACGACCGAAGTATGTCTGTCTTCCATTCGATCACTTCAGTCACAGGCGTCTTCCAGTTTGGCTGGTACGGCCAGGTTACGACACGGCGACCAGTGACCACGAGCGATACAGCTTCTGCAGTGAAACCGAACAGGAAGACCCCGTTGATGATAGCCGGCCCATCGAGGGATACGTTGAGGGTGAATTGCTTTTCGGCGAGGACTGAAAATGTGATCGGCAGAGTCGAAGGGGTCGTTATCGACATACCGTCAGTGCCTATCCCGTCAATGGTGTCAAGCACCTTCGGTGTCAGGTGGGCGTTCCACACATTGATAGTGCGAGTCTGATTACCGAACGTGTTACCGAGGGCTATATTCCGTGGTGAGATATGCACTCTATGGTATAGGTCGTCGAACCATGCACCGATCAGCGAGCCTTGCTTTTGGTACGGGGTCGTGCTGACCGGGAATTGAGGTACTACAGGGTATGTCACCAACTGAACATGCGTATCCAGTGGTGCGTCACCTGTAGCGACATATTC
>ERZ724524.2856-NODE-2856-length-11085-cov-3.938350_pt1 | contig 11085 bp, 9 predicted proteins | sample MGYA00376057_ERZ724524 | MGnify/ENA primary metagenome ERZ724524 (study PRJEB28724, sample SAMN07190888) | wastewater metagenome | isolation source: influent of sewage treatment plant in Hong Hong | place: USA: Christiansburg, Virginia | collected 2016-03-01 ...
TTGAGTTTGTCCAAGACGCCCTGGCAAGGGGGGGGTGAACAAATTGAATTTGTCCCAGGTGCCCTGGCAAGGGGGGGGTGAACAAATTGAATTTGTCCAAAACGCCTAGGAAAGGGTGGGGTGGACAAATTGAGTTTGTCCAAGACGCCATAGACCCCTGTCCTACGCACTAAGCGGTTCGAGTGGTAGCCCCCACCAGGCGGAGCAGCAGGAGCCGGAGATCGTCGTCGGCAATCTCTTGACTGGCCGTGGCTACAGCCAATTGGGTCTCTAGGCTTACCTTCGGCGGCGGTTTGCTGCTGCGGGGTGCGGGTCGGTCCTGCCATTGCGCGGGATCGGGCAGATCCGCGAGCTTGCCAACACGGTGCTGGAGTCGGAGCACGGGCCGAACCGCCCGCCGCTGTCGATCTTCGAGTCGGCCGACGGCTTGGAGTAGTTCCCGGTTGATCTGTTCGAGCAGCAGGTCGCGGACAAACGACAGCTCGCTGGCCACGGACGAGGAGGTCACCACCACCGTCAGCGTGCCATCCACAAGCTTCTCGGCGCGTGCAAAGACCGACAGGCGAGGCACGCACGCGTGCAGGGTCAATGCAAACGTGCGGCAGACCCACTGCTCCCACAGCTTGGGCCACAGCCCCAGTCGATCGGCCCCTGCTGCGAGTAGGGAGAGGCCACGAACCGGCGTGGCGCGATGCTTGCGAGGTCGTTTGCGAAGCACCGTCTTGGAATCCGACGATGCCGACTTGCCGTTGGTCTGAGTCGGCGGCAGTGCAAAAGCCTTGGCTTGGCCTGGAACCGGGCCGCTAGAGCGAGTGGACACACCTACAAAGTGACACACTCAGACGAATTTGGGCACTTTTCCGCTTGCCCGCTATGTGTATGATGCCGCCCAAACGACTCATCTTGTGAGGAAATCCATGAAGAAAAGCTCTGCGATTACATACGCAATGGGGCTGGTGCTGCTGGTCGGCTGCTCTAGTGGCGGCGGCGGTGGCAACCAAAACATGAATGGCCCAGTCGACATGACCGTGGTCGATGATCCAGACGGCGGTGGTGACCCGACCAAAGACATGACCGGCATGCCACCAGAGGACATGGCCGGTATGACGACCGGGGACATGACGGTCACCGTGGGTCTGCCCTGCACGCCGGGCACCTACCGCTGCGGCGCGGGTCTGGCCGTTGAGATTTGTAACGCGACCGGTACGGCGTGGCTGTACTCGGCGACCTGTACCGTGGGCTGCACCGCTGGTCTGTGTACGGGGGCTTGCACTCCGAGTGCCAAGCGCTGCAACGGCAAGAACGTCGAGACCTGCAATGGTACCGGCAGTGCCTGGACCGTGAGCGAGACCTGCGGCACCTTCTGCGATGAAGCGCGCTGTGCTCTGCCGAGCCTGGACGTTGGTGCCAACAAGACGCTCGATGGTGATCAGCTCATCGACGGCGACATCATCATCCGCTCGGGCGCGACGCTGTCTTCCCCGACCGGCAACTTGACGCTCCGCACCAGGGGCTCGATCACCGTCGAGATGGGCGCTTCGATTGTGGTCAACCCGACCGGCAACTCCCCAGACGGTGCCGGTAGTGGATACTATTCCAGCGGCTCGTACTATGCGGCTGGTGGTGGTGGCTACGGCAGCTATGGCACATCGGGTCAATACGGCTACGGCTCTGGCGGTTCTACCTGGGGCAGTACGACGGATGTACTTGTGGCACCTGGTAGCCCAGGTGGTACCGGTGGTGGTTACAGCATGGTCGGTGGAAGGGGGGGCAAAGGCGGCGGCGTGCTTCGCCTCATCGCTGCCAAGACCATCACCATCGACGGCCAGGTGACTGCCAACGGCGAAGCGGGCGGCAGCTCCGGCAGCTATGGCGGCGGCGGCGGTGGCTCGGGTGGCGGCATTCTGATCGCAGCCCAGAAGAAAGTGACCGTCACCGGCTCGATCTCGGCAGCTGGCGGAGCGGGTGGAGCGGGTGGTTCCTACGCTGGCGGTGCAGGTGGTCAGGGTCGGATCAAGATCCTGAACAGTGGCGATAAGACGGTGACCGGCACCATCAACGGTGCCAAGACCGAGGGACTGATCCCACCGCTCAGCATCTCGTCTTCATCGCATCCGGACCAGACGCTGTACTACAACGACGACTCCCCCGGCCTGTCGCTCGCGTGGGATCAAGCCTTCATGGGACGTCAAGGCTACTACTGGGGGGTCAATACCGCTCAGTCGCGTCCCCCAACCCCAGCCAACGGTGGCAAGGTTGCGGCCACCGAGATGACCACGGCAGCGGTGAGCGAGCTGACCGAAGGCACCAACTACTTTCACATCGTGCCGATCGATGCGATGTCAAACATTGGCACGATCGAGAACATCTTCAAGGTCAACATCAACACCGTCCCGCCGACGGTGTCCTCCACCAGCCATCCTTCGCAGGGGACTTGGTATCCGGGGGTCGATGTCTTCTTCGCGTGGACCTTCCCGCAAGACGACAAGAACTTTAAGGGGATCTACTACGTGCTCGACCGCTACGGGGAGACGCAGCCGGCTGCCTCGATGGCGACCATGGTTCCTTCGACCCAGAAGCAGCTCCTGCGGGCTGGTCTGGCCAACGGCATTTGGGTCATGCACGTGGTGCCGATCGATCAGCGCGGCTACCTGACCAAGACCGCGCAGCACTTCCGCGTTCACGTCGGATCTGATCCGGGCAAAGGTGCCCTGCTCGGCCAAGTCGTCGACGGGATGGGCAAGCCGGTGGTGGGTGCCAGACTCACGGTGAACCGTGGACTCTATAAGACCACCACCAATAGCTCGGGCGCTTACAACTTCCTGACCACCATTCCGGTCGGTATGTGGGAAGTTCGGGCGGTCAGCTCGGATGGTTCCCTCACCGAGACCAAGATGGACTCGGTCACCAAGGACGGCACCACGACCGTCAACTTCACACTCAAGTAGTCTCTTGGCCCCGTGCCCGCAGCCGCTTGTGTTGCGGGCAACCTTCTTCCTTCCATCCACTAGTTGTCCCGGTGTGCCGGGTCGCCTAAGCTCTGCGGCATGCGACCTCGGCGCGTGCGACCCCTTGCGTGCTTTGTGCTGGCGCTGGCCATGGCGGCGCTGTCCGGCTGCTGCACGTCGGTCCTGTGCGACCGCTGTCAGCCGTCAGGCCTGTACCTGAAGGTGAGCGATGCCTGGACCCAGATGGTGCTCACCGATGTGACCGTATCGGTGAAGGGTCAGCCCTGTGCGCTTTTGACGTCCAACGAGCAGCTCGTCTTTCTGTGCGTGCTAGCTGCTGGCGAACACACCATCGACCTGGAGGCGGCAAACTACAGCCCACAGCAAGTGACGGTGACGCTCAAGGAAGAGAGCGCGGAGAGCTGTTGTCCTTGTGGTCCGATTGGTTATGTCACGGCAGAGTTAACGCCGCTGGAGTCGATGTAGAGCAGGCAGGGTCGCGGGGGCTGCGCTCGGATCGCGAGATCCTAGAGCGAGAAGGTCGAGCGGCGCACGAACTGTCCGTGACCGGGTCGGCTGACGTACTGGCCTTGATCGATGACCATTTCCCCACGGGAGAAGACGTAGCGGGGCGAGCCGGGCACCGTCTTTTCGGGATACGCGGCGTAGTCGACACGCATGTGCAGGTTTTCGTGGGATAGCTTGAGCGCACGCTTGGGATCCCACACCACCACGTCGGCATCGGAGCCTACCGAGATCGAGCCCTTGCGTGGATACAGGCCGAATATCTTGGCCGGGGCCGTGCTGGCGATCTCGACGAAGCGGTTGAGGGACAGCTTGCCCTCGGCGACAGCCTCGAACAATAGGTGCAGGCGGGTCTCGATGCCGGGCATCCCGTTTGGAACCTTGGCGAAGCTGTCGCGACCCAGTTCCTTCTGGTCTTTCATGCAAAACGGGCAGTGGTCGGTCGATACCACTTGCAGGTCATGATTGCGCAGGCCTCGCCATAGGTGCTCATGGTGGCTGGCTGGACGAAGCGGCGGGGTGCAGACGTACTTGGCACCATCAAAGGGATCGTCGGGGGTGCCACGGAGCGCGTCGTCGGATAGAAACAGGTACTGGGGACAGGTCTCGGCATAGGCGGGTAGGCCCCGGTCCCTGGCTTCGCGGACTCGATCGAGCGCTCGGGCCGCCGACAGGTGGACGATGTAGACCGGAACCTTGGCCATCTCCGCAAGCGCAATGGCGCGCTCTGTGCCGGTGGCTTCGGCCACCTCAGGGCGGGTGAGGGCATGGTAGATCGGGGCGGTGTGGCCTTGGGCAATCGCTCGTTCGACCAGCACATCGATCGGCAGGCCATGCTCGGCATGCATGCAGATGAGCGCGCCAATTTCCCCAGCGCGCAGCATGCAGCGGAAGATCGACTGATCATCGAGGAGCAGGACGCCCGGATAGGCCATGAACAGCTTGAAGCTGGTGACGCCTTCGCTCACGATGTCGCCCATCTCTTTGAGGACCGACTGTGGGGCGTCGGTGGCGATCATGTGGAAGGCGTAGTCGATGCAGCCTTTCCCGGCCGCCTTCTGATGCCAGGTGTCGAGGGCGTGCCGCAGGGTGCCGCCCTTTTGCTGGATCGCGAAGTCGATGATGGTCGTCGTTCCGCCGTACGCCGCGGCGCGGGTACCGGTCAGGAAGTCATCGCTAGAAGTGGTGCCGCCAAAGGGCATGTCGAGGTGGGTATGGGCATCGATTCCACCTGGAATCACGTAACAGCCAGCGGCATCGACGACTCGAACATCGCTCCCGGTGGGGATGGGCTGGCTCGGATGGGTGTGGCTGACGATCTTGCCGCCATCGATCCACAGGTTGGCTGCAAATGTGTCGCTCGCCGTGACGAGGGTACCGTTCTTGATGACCGTGACCATGCTTTCCTCCGCGTGGCGGGGAACGTAGCGCAGTCGAACGCGACGTGAAAAGCCCCCAAAATCGTGGGATTTGGGGGAACAGGGTGTGAAGGACGGGCCAAGGTGCTGTAATGAAGAAGTTGAGGCACACACGGTGATGCGAAAGCTCGGGCTCTGCGGTTTGCTGTGGCTGGTCCCACACCTTGCCCATGCGGCAGTGCCGGTGGGGTTACGCAGCTCGACGGTGCGTCCGATTCCGCAGTACCTTCACAACCTGCCGCCGCCTCCCCAGCCGCCTCCGCCGCCACCGAGTGATGCCCAGAGGGACCATCAGCTTGAGCGGGACGTGGTTCGACGGGTGATGTACCTGCATATCAAGCAGGTTCGGTACTGCTACCAACAGGCACTGTTCAAGCAACCGAAGCTGGCCGGGCGACTGGTGGTCCGCTTCGACATCACGCCCCAAGGCAAGGTCGAGGAGCTGCTCGTCACGGAGAGCAATCTGACGGTCGAGGTGCAAAGCTGTGTGGCCGAGACGATTCGTACCTGGGAGTTTCCGGCGAACGACAGCGAGGAAAGCATCTCGGTGATCTACCCGTTTACGTTTCGACTGAAGACGCCTGAGACCTTTGGCGGGCTCCAGGTGAGCGACAGTGAGCTGGAAGCGCTTGGGGTCTTCAAAGATCCAGAGCCACCGCCCGTCGAAATCTTGTTCTAAACGTTCGGTCGTCGGCGCTCGGGCTAGCTGGTGCCCTCCGGGGGTTGATAGCGAGCCAGCTTGTGGTAGAGCGTTCGTCGGGTAATGCCAAGCTGGGCAGCCGTGTGCTGCTTGTTGCCATCACAAGCTCGTAGGGTGGCCAGGATGAGTGCCCGCTCGGCCTCCGCCAAGGAAGTTCCGATCGGCAGGCGGACCTCGGGGATCGGCGTGGAGGTGGGCAGGAGCGCTCGGATCTGCTCTGCCGTGATCGTCGGGCCTTCCGAGCCAAGCAGGGCACGGAGCAGGACGTTGGATAGCTCGCGAACATTGCCAGGCCAGCCATAGCCACCAAGCAGCGACAACGCCTCGGCGGACAACGTGGGTGGCGGGCGATCTCGGGTGTGGGCGTGGGCGTGCTCGGAGAGCAAGAGACGGCAGAGATCCGGCAAATCGTCGGCACGATCGGTGAGCGCTGGGATCTCAATGCGCAAGACCGCGAGCCGGTTGTAGAGCGAGCGCCCAAACCGACCGCTTCGCTGAACATAGTCGAGGTCCGGCAAGGCAGTGGCACACAGTCGAGGGGGATTTGTCATCCGGGCCAGGCTACCTAGCAGGCACTGTAGATCGCGCTGGCCATACTCATCGAGCCGGTCGAGGTCAGAGACGAGTAGCGTCCCACCGCGTGCGCTCTCCGCTGCCAAGGACCAGTTTTCCGGCAATGAGGTGGCCAAAGACGACACCTCGACGATCGGTTTGTGGGCTCGCGGCGACAGTGCGTGTAGTGAGCGCGCCAGAAAGTTCCGACCACTTCCACTCGGACCGACCAGCAGCACGGGACGCTCGACCGCCGCTGTGGCCGCTGCTCGCAACAGACCAAGCAGCCGTCGCATGGCCTGAGAGCGCACGACCACCATGCCCGGTGCCAATGGTGAAACCGGCGCGGCGAGGAGGGGCAGTGCGATCTCGGATATCGAAGGAAGCGCAGCCATTGCGACGACTGGTCAGACTATTCCCGTCGCTGGTCAGGGCTCAATGGGTAAGAGCTGGGAAAACGCCACCCAGCGACTAGGTGCCGTCGGTGTGGCAGTCGGTGGTGTTAGGGCAGCCATCTGAAGACGCCTACTTCGTTGGCTGCGCCATTGTTGGCGACTACGTAGATATCGGGCGGGCCGGATGAAATATTCTTTTCCGTGTAGCCTAGTGCGATGGCTACGGCTGTATAACCAGCCTTGATTGCCAGGTTCTGCGGTGCGGAGAGTGTATTTGTTGCCTCTGTATAAGTAAAAAAAGAAATGTTGGAGCCATTGATAGCGATCAGCTCGTCGATGCCATCAGCATTGAGATCTGTGAACATCAACTTGCTTCGATCCGCTGATGCGGCTGGGATGTTTATGTTGAGAGCCGCTTTCGGGGTAATGGCTCCGCCGGTGGTTACTATGTGCGGAACGATCTGTGGTGGCGTGGGTGCGATATTGATCACGACTGCATCATCGTATGAGTCGTTGCTGAGCCGTGCTGCCATAATCCGATTGGTGTCGGCAAAAGTGGAATTGAGAGCAGTGGTCCCTTTCCCTATTGCTGGTGAGCTGGTGTGGTCATTGTTATAGGTTCTCATCCTGCCAGTGCTGCCGTTCACTTCTAGTGCGATCAGGTCTAATATTCCGTCCGCTTGTACGTCATCTATGCGTGCGCCGGTAGCGTTGCGTGGTTCAAAGTTGGCATTGATGTTTAAATTGGCAAGCATGACGGTAGAAATCAGTGTGGCACTTGTGTTCAATTTGACAGAGATTGCTCTGTCACCAATCATGGCATCATTGCTCTTTTCATGTAAGATGAAGATTCCATTGGTGGCGGCCTTGAGTGGAGGAACGCTTAGCTCCCTTCTGGGTGACTGACCGCTAAAGTTGGCGTTGGTGATCGTTGTGTGCATAACTGGTATGCCAGTGCATGTCGATATTGCATTGGCACTGGAGTTGTTTCTGGCCACTACAAAGGCACCGGCACCGGTTGCAATATCAGTCGAAAACCCTCTCAGATCCCAGATTGCATCATTGACGACGCAGTCACTAGCGGCACCGAACGTACAAGTCGGGGAGCCAGCAAGTTTGTAGATCTTTACTGGAGACGAGTTGGTCGAAACTGCAACCTCGGCCAAACCATCCTTGTCAATATCCATCACTGCAATTTTGGTTGCGGCGATGCTGCCGAGGTTAATCGCAGTAGTATAGGTAGAATACGAGTACGCAGTCGACTTCGTCGTCGTCAACCCACATGGCTTCGGCGGCATCGTCATATCTGGTGGTGGGACAGAGGTGAGGTCGGCCCCGGTGAGGTCGTCGGGAGGGGGGCCGGTGAGGTCGGCCCCGGTGAGGTCGGCAACCTCGACCGAGCCATCGGGATTGTCAAGCGGTGAGAGGTAGCCCTGCCACAGTGCGTTGCAGCCGATGAGGGTAAAGAGTCCCAAGCCAAAGCTGAGCCAGGTTGAGCGCATAGTCGAAGACTCCTTCAGCCGATGTGGTCGCCAAGGCGTTTCGTGTCGGCTAAGCCTTTCGATTTTACCTCACCGCGAGGAGCGGGCGCAGTTGCCTATGGGGATATTCTGCGAAGTCGCGTGGTTACGTTCGAATCGTTAGATAAGCAGATGGCGGGCGGCAGCCATCTCTCGGAGGTCCGCCGCGATGGTCTCGACCAGCTTGCGGTCGGCGCGCTTGGCAGGTGGCGGAGGGGCGGACAGCGCGGCCAGGATCGCGGGCAGCAGCTCGGACTTTTCGATGACGACGCTGGCCTGCCCCGACTGGGCGAGTGCCCGGGCGAGCATGAGCTGGTGGTCGTTGATGGCCTCTCCGAAGCGAGCCAGTCGTGGCACCAGGATCGGGCGCTTGCCATGGCGTAGACACGTTCCGATAAGCCCGGCCCCCGCGTGACAGATGACGACCCGGGCCGAGGCAATGCGTTGTTCGAGCTGTTCATTGGGTAAAAACGGATAACTTTGGTAGTGAAGTGGGTAATGGTGGGCATGTCCGCGCTGGGCGGTGAGCGCGTAGGGGAGTGCGCCCTGCTCACATAGGTCATCGAGCCAACGCAGCAGGCGATCGAAGGCGCGTTGAGAGGTACCGACGGCCACAAAGAGGCTGCCATCGTCGGGACAGTGGGGTGGTTCGGTGACAAACATGGGTCCGAGGTAGCGGCCTTTGGGGAAGAACCGGCTTAGCGAAGGCCACTGGTAATAGAAGCGATCGGCGAGCGGCACCATCATGCGTCCGGTGAGAGAGGGCTCATCGACGGAGCCAAACGTCTCGATGTAGATCGTTTGACAGCCGAAGAGTTTTCCGACGGTGGCGAGCGGTACGATGGGTCCGGCACCAGTGGATAGCAGGACATCCGGGCGGTTGCGATGAAAACTCTCAAAGGCCTCGACCAGGTTCCATAGAACGAGTGAGTCGCGCTCGGCGTGGGCGATCTGCTCGATCGGGCCGGGCAGGGGCACGTTGACCTCATCGTTTACAATGAAGCGCACTTCAGCAGCCCCAAACGATGGGACTAGCTCCAATACTTCGCGGAGGTGTCCACCGACGGAGCTGACGACACAGAGGCGTAGGCGACGGGTCTGTGCGGACATGGGTGGCCATAGTAGCCGAAGAGGTTTTGTTGCGAAGTAGTCACTTTTGGCAGTAGATTCGCGCGCCATGGATGCGGCGACTCCCGACGAGCCAGCGCGAATTCTTCTAGTCGATGATGAGAAGGTCGTGCGTGAAATGCTCATGCACGTCCTCTCGGCAGAGGGCTTTTCGGTGCGACTTGCCGAGGACGGCCTGCAAGCCTTGCAAGAGCTACAGCGGCGCTCGTATCACCTGGTCTTGTCCGACCTGAAGATGCCGCACATGAACGGGCTGGAGCTGCTCCAGCGCATCGCCGAGCAGCGGCTACCGGTGGTCACGATCATCATGACCGCGTTTGGTACCGTCGAGACAGCCATCGAGGCGATGAAGCGCGGGGCCTATGACTACATCCTCAAGCCGTTCAAGAACGAGGATGTGATTCGGGTCATCCACAAGGCGCTCAAACAGCAAAAGCTTCAGCAGGAGAACTTCCTCCTCAAAGAGGCGGTGACGCTGTATCAGCTCTCGGAGGCGATGGCGCATGAGCTGTCGCTTGATCGCATCTTGGACATCATCCTAGATGCGACGCTCATCGAGGCGGAGGCGGACGTGGCGACGCTGACGATGCGCCACCCGGTGACCGGTGAGTTCGTCGAGCGCACCCGCAAGTATTCCAAGAATGCGCAGACCGACCTCAACTGGTATGGCTCAGCAACGGGTGTGGGGGAACTCAACACCAATGCCATTCTCGATCACTACATGCAGGGGCGACCGCTGATTGCCCATGGGATTCGCGCCCTGCGGTACTTTGCGGAGCCGCCCAAAGACAAGCGGCTGGTGTCGTTCTGCTCGACGCCGCTCAAGATTGGCGATCAGGTGATCGGCATGCTCAACGCGTACTCGTATACGCGGGGCTACCGGTTTTCCGAAGGCCAGCGGCGGCTGCTGACCGTCCTGGCATCTCGAGCGGCGGTGTCGATCGAAAATGCGCGCCTGTATGAACAGCTCCGGCTGCGCAATGATGACCTGACCCGCGCCAACACCTCGCTGCGCGAGAACTTCCGGGCCACCGTGGTGGGTTTTGCTCATGCGCTGGAGGAAAGCGATCGCTATACCCGTGGTCACTCCGAGCGCGTCAGTCGGTATGCGGAGCTGCTCGGCAAGCGGCTGACGCTGTCGGAAAACGAGCTGGAGATGCTGCGCTGGGCGGCGCTGATGCACGACATCGGCAAGATCGGCATCCGACAGGAGAAGCTGAACAAGCCCGGCAAGCTCAGCCCCGAGGAAGTGGCGATGTTCCAGACCCACCCGGCCAAGGGCAAGCGCATCCTCGAACCGATTCCGTTTATGGCCGATCTGGTACCGGGCGCGTTCTGCCACCACGAGTCCTGGGACGGCAACGGCTATCCGCAGGCGCTGATGGGAGAAAACATCCCGCTCATCGGTCGAATCGTTGCGATCGCGGATAGCTACGACGCGATGACGTCGGATCGGGCGTACCGCAAAGCCATGCCGCACGACACGGCGATCTCGGAGATCGAGCGCTGCTCGGGCGTCCAGTTTGATCATCGGCTGGTCGATGTGTTCTTGGTCGCCATCGATGAGTTTCGAGCGAGCGGGCAGCATCTTGGTGCTGAGCTAGTACGCTGATTGGGTCATGCGAATCCTTGGCCTCAATGCCTTTCATGGTGATGCCAGTGCGGCGCTGCTCATCGATGGAAAGCTGGTCTGTGCCGTCGAAGAAGAGCGGCTGAATCGGAAGAAACACTGCGCCGGCTTCCCATCGCTGGCGGTGCGAGAGTGTCTGCGACTCGGTGGGATTTCGGCGAATCAGCTTGATCATGTGGCCATCTCTCGGGATCCGCGGGCCCACCTGTTTGACAAGCTGCTCCACGTCGGGACGCGCCTTATCCATAGCCGTGACCTGAGCGGGCTGT
>ERZ724524.2859-NODE-2859-length-11079-cov-3.564768_pt1 | contig 11079 bp, 7 predicted proteins | sample MGYA00376057_ERZ724524 | MGnify/ENA primary metagenome ERZ724524 (study PRJEB28724, sample SAMN07190888) | wastewater metagenome | isolation source: influent of sewage treatment plant in Hong Hong | place: USA: Christiansburg, Virginia | collected 2016-03-01 ...
ATCGGTTCAATTCATCGATCTCAGCGCGATCTCCGGTCTTTAGGAATCCGTCTTCTGTGAAGCAGGCAGCGGTGAGAGCTGGGTCTTTGTGATAGCCCACCATGGAACCCGGACTCTTGACCAGAACTTCCCCTTGCGGAGATATCTTGGCCTCTACTCCCGGCAGCGGCTCACCGACGTATCCTGCCCGGGTTCGTCCCGGCAACGCGAGGTGTGAGTACGCGAAGTTTTCGCTCATCGCGTAGCCTTCCAACATCTCCAACCCAAGGTCGTTGTACCACTCGATCAACTCGGCAGGAATGGGGGCCGAGCCGCTGACTGCCATTCGGGCGTGTTCCAGACCGAGCCCAGAGAGCACCTTGCGCCGGATGATTCCACCGAGAATAGGAATCTTCAGCATGGTGCGCAGCTTGTCAGCAGGCATCTTTTCAAACACACCCTGCTGGAACTTCAGCCAAAGCCGGGGAACTGACTGAAACAGCGTCGGTCGAGCACGCTTGATATCGGCCAAAAATGTTTCCAGGGAGTCCGCGAAGAAGAGCTGACATCCGGACCACATGGATGCTGATTCCACTGCGGCGCGCTCAAAGACGTGAGCCAGCGGTAGATAGGACAGAAATCGGTCTTCAGGAGTGAGCTTGAGAACCTGCTGGAATCCGGCGCAGGCGACCGCCATCGCCTTGAAGTTGTGGACGACTCCTTTGGGTTTGCCGGTACTCCCTGAGGTATAGATGATCATCGCTGCATCGTCAGGCGCACGCACAATTTCGCCGCTTAGAGGCGGCTGCGATTTGATGATCTCACCCCAGGCAGGAACGCCTGCTTGCACATTTGGTTGATAGGAGATGCAAGCAACCCCTTTGGGAACGGCCTCTGCTTGCGATTCCCAACTCTCGAGCTTGCCGATAAACAGCGCCTTTGCATCACAGTGCTGGAGGATGTAGGCAACCGTATCGGCACCCAGCGTCGGGTAAATCACCACCGAAACGTGTCCTGCTAGCCAGATCGCAATATCGGACAGTACGAGCTGAGCACAGTTTTTCGACAGGATTGCGATCGACGATCCGGCAGGAAAGCCTAGTGAGCGAAGATAGCTTGCCATGCGCCGTGCCTCGTCCATGGCTTGTCCGAAGGTGTAGGTCTGGACCGAGCCCCCCGCCAGAGGTTGGGTCAGAAAGACCCGACTGGTTAGCTCTTTTTCCCACCGATAGAGTCGCCCCAGAACTAGATCGCTGTTGCTCATCATAAATTGTCATCTTATCAAATGCCTCAGCTCAGAGCGCAGATGCCGTCTTGGTAGCTGGTCTCCGTCGGGAAAATCCGGGCGTGGGTGTGGCTTGGCACCCCGCGCCGCGTTTGCTCAATTTGCGATAATGTGTTCGTCCATGATGTTGCGGAGTGCGAACTTCCGTCCGTCTGCTCGTTCCCTGCTCGTGGTTGCGGCATCTGCTTCCGCAATGTCCTGTGTCACGGCTCAGGGGGTCGGCCAATCGACGGGTCATGTGTCCGCCAAGCCGCTGTCGCAGGTGCATTTGGTCATCGATGTCGGCTCATCGGGAACGTCGCTGTGCATGTTCCCGGTTCGAATCGAGGCAGAGGGACGCCGCTGTGCGGTAGGGAACATCGCGCCAGTGTGTGCAAAATCGAAGGGAGGACTTGCCTCCCTGACGCTGGGCAAGAGTCCGAACGCGATCGCCGAGCTGGTGCAGTCACGACTCGCGGTGGCATGGGACTCACTGGGTGACCCGGGAAAGGGCGGACGTCCAGAGTGGCGGGCCCAGGTGCGGGCGGCGGCGGCGCTGGGAACCGGTGGCTTTCGCGACCCGGTGAGCGGGCAGCCGCTGTCGCGTCCCGAGTGGGCGGCGTTGTGGCAGGCGGTTCAGCAGTTTTTCGTCCAACATGCAGCGATCCGTAGCGTTGTGGCCCGACCGATTACCGGGAGTGAAGAGGGGCAGCTAGCGTGGCAAGGGGTTCGTGAATCAGTGCAACCCGGGGAACGGTTTGCGATCATGGAAGTTGGGGGAGCGACCGTGCAGTTTGCGACCGCAGATGGTCCGTTTGAGCAGGATCCGGCGCGAGTGGTCGCGGTCTCTGACGGGCGTGGTCAGGATGTTACCTTCGCCCGCTTTACCGAGCCTCGGACCATGCAGCCCAGCTTTGCGGTGTGCCACAGCCCAGAGCACCGAGAGCGACAGAGCGGCTCGGTCTGCATTGATTTTCTGTTCGACCAGGTGTTCGCCGATTCACGGGTTGCGGGGCTCGCTGCGGTGACTCCGCCTCGTCGAGTCTACGCACTGGGGGCACCGTGGCTGGGTCTCTTGCGTGAGTTGCCATCGGCACCGCCGTGGACCATCAAGTCCAACCGCGATCTGCCATTGCAGGTTCGGCTTGGCGATCTGCGAGCACTGGCCGAGTGGGTCTGCCCGAAGACCGATCGCCAACTGTTAACCATTGCACCGCATTCCTATGAAGCCATGCGTGGTGCTGGCAGAACCTGTTTTTCCGTCGCGTACCATGCCGCCTACTTCCAGGCAATTGCTCCAGCAGCGATGGGGGCAGAGGTCATCCCAGGGGGGGATGAGCAGTGGGCGCGTGGTGCTGCCTCAAGCGATGCGTTTTTTGCCGCCTGCCGTTCCACCTCTGCTAAATAACCCCTCACGATGAGGCTGCGCGTCGAAAAGGCTGCTCGGACCGTGCCGCTGCTGTTCGGCTTGATGACCGGGATGTGTGGCTGTGGAACCCTGGGCGACGGTGTCCCACCTGTGGATGACTGGCCCAGAACCCCACTGCGCGGGTTTGTGCTGCGCGACCAAGAATCGCCCTTTGTGCTGCTGCGAGCCGGTTTTGATCTCGATATGCCGACGGTGGAGCCGCGTAAAATGGGTGCTTCACTACACATCTATGGCCAGATGTCGCCGCGCAACCAGCCCGAGCGCTCACAACTGTTTTCAACTGAAGTCACCAATCTTGCCGAGGAATACGAGCCACAAGAGACCCTGTCGGCGATTTTGCCGTGGGAAGGGCAGGGCATCGCCAACCCGGTGTGGCTGACTGATCTGCCAGGGCTGGAGCCGCTTCTACTGTATACGTCGATCGACGGCGCGATCGGGGTGTTCCGGCGTGCTGCGGATGGTTCACTCGAGCGACTGAGTCAACCACTGGCTGCTGCCAAGACGCTATCGGCCGGCAAACTGGGTCGGGTGAGCCCGACGGTCGAAAACGGTCGCTTGCGGCTCTATTTCATCGTGGATGATTGGTCTGTTCGCTATGCCGAAGCGGATGCCGCTGAGGTCGCGGCGTTTGTGCGAAATGACAGCCCAGCGGTTCGTTTTGGCGTGAGTCCAGCTCTCATCACTGCCGCCGACTTTTTGGTCAGCATTACCCGTAGCCAAGAGCAGGCTGCGGATCGTTTGAGCGGACTGTTTGTCCGTCGAATCACCACTCCTGCGGGTCGTAGTCGCTACGACCTCTATGCTCGAGCTGAAGCCATGGGCAAATCAGTCCTGGTCGCTGCCTCTTCGTATCGAGGTGATTCCAGTGAACCCTTCCTGGCGGTGCCTGATGCGCTGCTGGCTGCTACCGCAGGTGGAGTTCCGATGGGTCCGTCGGTGATAGAGCAGAACGGACACACCTTGCTGCTGCTTGGACTAAAGACGGTCCAGGCAGGAATTGCCGTTGCTGTGCCGCAGGCCGATCTGCCCAAGAAGCCATGAGCCATCCTGTCGATGAGGTGGAGTCGATCCTGCGTAGGGGTGTTGGGGTGGCGTATCCCTCGGCTTCACTGAGCTTCGGGGTCGGATCCACCCCTCGGACTTTTTCGGTAGGTCACGCGACCGATGAGACCTGGTTTGACATTGCGTCGGTGACCAAGGCACTGGCGACGACGCTGTTGGTGATGAAGCTGTGCGATGCAGGGCTCCTTCATCTCGATGAGGAGGTGTTACCAGGTGTGCATCTGGCGCACCTGCTGTCTCACTCCTCCGGGTTTCCTGCGTGTTTTCCACCACTGTGGGCAGAGCAGCAGGGCTTTCTGGTGTCTCCGTCGGGCCGTACTCGACAAGCTGTTCAGTCCGCAGTGTTGGCAACGCCTCGGGACACTGCCGGGGTTCGATCGGTGTATTCCGATTTGGGCTTCATTGTCTTGGGCGGTCTTGTCGAGCAACGGGCTCAAGATCGCCTTGATGATCTTTTGGCGCGCTGGCTGGGGCCGCTGGACCTGGCCCTCTCGTTTCGGCCGCTCGATCGGCACGTCTTGCCCGATGAGACCCGTTGTGCGCCGACACGCCGAGAGTCAGGTGCCCGTGAGCCACTGCAAGGTGTCGTTCACGATGATACCGCTCGGGCAATGCTTGGCGTGGCCGGCCATGCTGGGCTGTTTGCACAGAGCGAATCCGTGTATCGGCTTGCCCGAGCGCTGCTCGACTGTTACCACGATGCGCCATCGGCCCCTGCGCGGGCGCTGGGGCTGCGATCGACCACGGTGCGACGTTTCTTCCACAGCCCGGGCATTGCTGGCCTTCCGGGCACCTGGGGGCTCGGTTTTGACCATCCGGATCCGCTGCTTACGGGGATGCCGTGTACCTCATCCGCTGGATCGCTTTGGTCCCGGCTTGGCGTCGGACACCTGGGCTTCACCGGCTGTTCGCTGTGGATGGATCCTCACCGTGGCTTGATCGCGGTGTTGCTCTCGAACCGAGTCCATGTCGAGTCGACTCTTGCTGCGGAGTCGAGCAAGGTGGCGCTGCGAGCGCTTCGTCCGGCGCTTCACGATGCGATTATGAGAAGCCAATCGCCGTAGGCGATTGTGAAAATCTTGGTCAACTACGAAACGGTTTCGCCAGGGACAGCATCTACTTCGATCACAAGCGTGCGATTTTTAAGTCGCCTTCGTCCTCGGCGTGACCCATTCTGAGGGGACTCACTTGCTAACGCCGCAAGGCCAATTGAAGCTTGTAGGCTACCTGTTTTGATAGGAGCGTAGGAATGTTCGGTGCTGCCCGTCCCGCAACCCAATCCGATCCCGTCGAGGCGGCTTTGCTAGAATTGTTACCGCGTCAGGATGAGACTCCCGAAACCCTGCATCGTGCCATGCACCACGCGGTGTTTTCGGGAGGAAAGCGCATTCGTCCGAGGCTACTGCTGACCGTGGCCTCCTCTTGTGCTGCTGATGACACCGAAATGGATCTGGCGATGCGTGCTGGCTGTGCGATCGAGTTCATTCACTCAGCGTCGCTGGTGCACGATGATCTACCCTGTTTCGATGACGCGGACTGTCGGCGAGGCAAACCGACCGTTCACAAGCTGTTTGGTGAACCGATGGCAGTTCTCGTCGGAGATGCACTGTTGGCGCGGGCCTTTGAAGTATTGGCAGATGCCCCGTCTCGGCTGGCCCGGCGGGCGCTGCGTATTGTCGGTCTGCTCGGACAAGCGACGGGCTCGCAACACGGGATCATTGGTGGACAGAGCCTAGAGCAGAAGGGTCTCGATGGCAGCATCATCGATCGCTATCACGCAATGAAGACGGCTGCGCTGTTTCGGCTTGCCGCGTCAGCCGGCGCGGTTGCTGCGGGGGCCACCGATGCCGAGGCGTGGGGCGAAGTCGGACAGTGTCTCGGATTGGCCTATCAGCTCGCTGACGACCTCTGTGACGCCGTAAGTTCTGTCGAAGTGGCAGGGAAGCCAGTGCGTCGTGACGAAACGCTCGGTCGACCGAACGCGGCGCTTCTCGCTGGAGAAAATCAGACGAGACAGCGGTTGGTGTCTCTGATCCTCCGTTCGCAGACGCGCACCCGCGAGCTGGCCGCCGAACCCAAGCCGCTGATCGAGCTGATCGACGATCTCAGTGGCTACTTCCTCAAGACCACGCAGAAGGCTTCCTCACCAAGCTGAGTGACTGCTGGCTATACTGCGACTGTGAAAGACGAGCGCTCGCTTCCCACGGGTCGGTTTGGACGGCTCGGCCGCCTGGTTTCCATCGGGGCCCGTGTGGGTCTAGATCTGATGGGCAGCCGCGACGCCCAGCCGAGTGCGCAGCGCGCTGCGGAGGTGCTGGGGACACTGCGCGGACTCGCCGCCAAGGTTGGCCAGATGGCGAGCTACGTCGACGGGGTGATCCCAGAACAGCATCGCACGGCCTATGAAACCGCAATGGGCACGCTTCGGTCGGCCGCGCCGCGCTCCCCCTATTCAGAAATCAAAAGCCTCATTGAGTCTGAGCTTGGCACTTCCATCGACGAGCTGTTCCATACGTTTGAAGAACTGCCAGTGGCCAGCGCTTCGATCGGTCAGGTGCATCGTGCCATCGTTGTGACCAGCGATGCTGCGCAGCAGCAAGAGGTCGCGGTCAAGGTTCAACATCCCGGCATCGTTGCTGCGCTCGAGAGCGATCTGGCCAACGCGTCCATCCTTGAACAAATGATGGCGATCGGTGGCACCCGCCGCTTCAACAGCCAGGGCATGCTCGAGATGATTCGCACCCGCTTTCGCGAGGAACTCGACTATCGACTTGAGGCCGAGCGTCAGCGTGCCTTTGCCAAGGTCCATGCCAACGATCCGACGATCCGGGTTCCGCGAGTTCTCGACGGATTGTCCAGCGGTCGCGTTCTGACCAGCGAGTTTGTGCGCGGAGCGTCGTTTGAGCAGGCCGTCAATGCGAGCGAATCCGAGCGTCGTGCCTGGGCCGAAACCATGTGGCGTTTCGTCTTCAAAGGGAACATCGTCGGTGGCATGTTTAACGCTGACCCCCATCCTGGAAATTATCTGTTTTCCGAGGGTGGCGTCGTGACTTTCCTCGACTATGGCTGTGTCCAGCCGATTCCGGCGGACCAGCAACCGCTGGCGTTCGAGGTGCATCGCTCGGCAATCGCTCGGGATGAACTGGCCTTCCGCGAGGCTGGCAAAAAGCTCTTGGCGACCCGGCCAGGACCACTCGAGGTGCTGGTGCTGCGCTATCTGCGACGCTGCTTTGAGCCGCTGTTTGTCTCACCGTTTCGGATGACTCGCGAGTACGCACGCAGCTTGGTCGAGGACTTCAAGGAGATGTCGACGGCGGCGCTCAAGATGGACGCGGTTCACGCATTTCCGATGCCGACGGAGATTCTGTTTATGAATCGGCTCCAGTTTGGCTTCTATTCGGTGCTGGCACGGCTCGATGTAGACGTCGACTATGCTGCCATCGAAGCCGAGTTCCTGAAGTAGACGTGAACAGATTGCGGTCACGTCGATGACGCTGAGTGCGCCAGGATTCAGTTGTTGAAGGCGTAGAAATGAAAAAGGCCGCCTATTGGGGCGGCTCATTCACAGAAAAGAACGGAAAGGGTTAGGCGTACGGAAGCAGTAGACGGATCGCCTTCTCGTTCGATTCGTGCACCACTTTGGTGCCGCGCAGCTTGCGCTTCCGCTTGCTGGACTCGTGGGTGAGAAGGTGGCTCTTGTGAGCCTGCTTGTGCTTGAAATGCCCCTTCGCCGTACGCGAAAAGCGCTTCTTGGCGGCAGAGTGCGACTTCATCTTGGGCATCTGAAAGGTCTCCTTACTACGAACTTACCACCAAGCCCTGGACATCGAGAACTTAAATTTCCGAGGCTGGAAGGATTTTCGAGTAGGCGCGCACGGGCTTGAACCGTGGACCCCTACCGTGTCAAGGTAGTGCTCTACCACTGAGCTACGCGCCTAAGTGCCGAGGCCGAATGACCGAGGCCCACGACTAATAGCTCTGTGGCGCGGGCGGCGTCAACTCTTTTTTGGGCGCTTTGCTTCCGAAAAGACGTGCCTCTCGCAGCGCGACGGTGTGAACAGGTATTGTGGTTTCGGAGGCGACCGATGCACGTAGGGATCAATTACGCGTGGCGAAACTATGCTTGGGACTTTGGTGAGCCGCCTCATTCCGACGGTGGTGCTGCATGGGGAGCGAGAGCGGCGTGGATTCCGACGATCGACGACGAGCTGGCCGAATTTAAGCTGCTTGGCTTGCAGGTCGTGCGTTGGTTTCTGCTCGCCGATGGTACGACGTACGGAATCAACCAGCACAAGCCGGCTCTTGATACACAGCGATCGGGGCAGTGGCGCTTTCATGAAGTGCCAGAGTTGAGCGAAGCCTGGCTCGACGACTTCACTCGCTTACTGGTGAGCTGTGAGGCCCAAAAGATTCAGCTTCTGCCGTCGATCATCGACTTCCATTTTTGTTTTCCTGGTGTCGCCGTCCCCTCGTCTCCACATGTGAAGTGTGGAAGAGCGGACGTGATCATCGACCCGGACAAGCGGCGTCGTTTTTTCGAGCGTGTGGTGGAGCCGATCATTGCTGTTTGTCAGCGCTTTCCAAACACCGTCTATGCGCTTGAACTGATCAACGAGCCCGAGTGGTGTACCGACGACAGAACCTGGCCCAGCGACAAGAAGGTCGTGCCACTGGGGTCGATGTTGGACTTCTTGTCGGAGGGCGCGGCTCGCATCAATCGGGCTGGTCTACGCTCGACGGTGGGTTTTGCCAAGCATCGCAGCATGAGGGCGTGGGATTCGCCGGGGCTCGGGCTAACGCTGCACCAGTGGCACTATTACTGCGATCCCGAGGTGGTTCCCGACAACGACATGGCAGCTCATGGGCCATGTATCGTTGGCGAGTTTCCGTCGGGACGATGGCGTGGTTGGCGTGAGCTAGGCGACGCGCAAGATACGCGATCGCGACTGGCTCTGTTGGCACGGAAAGGTTACGACGGAGCGCTGCTGTGGTCAGCCAACCGAGAAGAAGAAAAGATCGCCGAGCCGGTCGTTGAGTGGTCCGAGCGAGTACGCGATGAAGTGGCCGCGTTCATTTCCGGTCGATAAGCCTTCGCCTTGGCGAGCGACTTCCCTGTTTCCGTCTGTGTTGCGCTGAGGCTTTCGGGATCGCCCGCAAAGACGATCTGTCCCCCTTGTTGACCTGCATCGGGACCAAGCTCGACCACCCAGTCAGCCGCCGCGATCACTTCGAGGTGGTGTTCGATGATGACCAGCGTGTCGCCGCGATCGACCAGTTTGTGCAGCAGTTCAATCAATCGCCGGGCATCGGAGAGATGCAGTCCCGTCGTCGGTTCATCGAGTACGTAGACCGTCGGTTCGTGGTGACTGAGCGCCGTCAACTCGGCCGCGAGCTTCAGCCTCTGCGCTTCTCCTCCCGACAGCGTGTGCGAGCCTTGGCCAAGCTGGATGTAGCCAATGCCTAGCTCACACAGCGTTTGCAAAGGACGCCGAATCTTTGGGTGATTGGCAAAGTGGCGCACCGCTTCCTCTGCGGAAAGCTGGAGCACATCTCCGATCGTCAGCCCTTGAAACTGTACGGTCAGCGTCGACGGCTCGAACCGTTGTCCACCACAGGCCTCGCACGGGGTAATCACGTCGGGGAGAAACGACATCTCGCTGACCTGCACGCCTTGGCCTTCGCAGGTTGGACACCGCCCTCCGCCCGCGGAGTTGAACGAGAAGCGTCCCGCCGCAAAGCCGCGTACCTTCGATTCCGGCAGCCCGGCATAGAGTCGGCGAATTTCGTCCCACACCGATAAGAACGTCGCGGGTACCGATCGCGGAGTGCGTCCGATCGGTGACTGATCCACAAGAAGTGCGCGCTTGACGGCTTCCGCACCGTCGAGTTTGGCATGTCCCAGCGGCGGCTCACTGGTCAGTCCCAGCGCCAGTCGCAGCGTCGGATAGAGCACTTTTTGCACGAGCGTGCTCTTGCCTGAACCACTGACTCCAGCGACGACATTGAAGCGACCCACCGGCAGCTTGAGAGTCACATTCTTCAAGTTGTGCGCCGAAGCGCCGCGTAGTGTGAGCATCCGAGTCGGCGGGGGTCGCTTGGGACGAGCGGCAGGGTGCAAATCCAATGCCTGTGCCGTTGGAGAGAGTGGATGCTTGAGCACCTCTGCGGCTGGACCTTGGGCAATGATCTCGCCGCCATGCTTGCCTCCCGATGGACCCAAGTCGAGCAGATAGTCCGCCGCCCGAATCGTCGCCTCGTCGTGCTCGATGACCAAGACCGTCGAGCCAAGGTCCGCCAGGGCTCGTAAGTTGCCGAGTAAGCGATCGGTATCGCGAGGATGGAGACCAATCGTTGGTTCATCGAGCACGTACAGCGAACCGGTCAGTCCCGCGCCGAGCTGTGCCGACAGCCGCAGCCGCTGCATTTCTCCGCCGGACAGCGTGGATGCCGCCCGATCGAGCGACAGATAACCCAGCCCAACCTGTTCGATAAAGCGCAGGCGTCGTCGCAACTCGTGAAGCGGTGCGTTGCTCACCTTTTCATCGCTACCGACAAACTGCCACTCTTCGACGATCGCGAGTGCACGACGGACCGATTGCGACGTCAACTCGGCGTAGGTCAGATCATGAAGCCGAACCTTGCGCGGAAGCGGAGCAAGTCGCGTTCCGTGACAGCCTCGACATAGCTTGGTTTCGTTGTCGGGATCGTGACCTCGACCTTCACAGAGGTTGCACTGACCCTGCTTGGTGTTAAACGAAAACCAGCGTGGGTCTAGCTCAGGGATGCCTTGACCGCACTTGCCGCAGGCCCGCTTCGTCGAGTACGTCCGCTCGTTGCGACCAGCTTTGGCGCTGGGCTCACCCGGTGCAATGGTGACGTTGCCATCGCTGAGCTGAATTGCCAGGTCAATCTGCGCTCGCGAAAACTGGGCCGGACTGCCGTGCGCCACGATGAAGTCGATGTGATGTTCCGCTGTCTTCACAAGTCGTGGCGGAGGCTCGGTGGCTACCAACTTGCCATCCACCCGTGCTTTGGCGATGCCCGAACGACTCGCGAGCTGAAAGACCTCTAGATAGGTTCCTTTGCGACCTCGAACCGTCGGTGAATAGAGCGTATACGGCTCGCTCCCGAGCTTTTGCAAAAGTCCCGTCAGAGCTTCCGTCGAGGTCGCATGGGCCGGTTCATCGCAGGTCGGACAATAAGGCAGACCGACCTTGGCATATAGCAATCGCAAGTAGTGCGCGACCTCGGTGACCGTTGCCACGGTCGAGTTCGCACCGGCACGGCTGATCCGCTGCGACAGCGCGATCGCTGGCGGCACACCGCTGACATGATCGACGTCCGG
>ERZ724524.2863-NODE-2863-length-11068-cov-5.361936_pt1 | contig 11068 bp, 14 predicted proteins | sample MGYA00376057_ERZ724524 | MGnify/ENA primary metagenome ERZ724524 (study PRJEB28724, sample SAMN07190888) | wastewater metagenome | isolation source: influent of sewage treatment plant in Hong Hong | place: USA: Christiansburg, Virginia | collected 2016-03-01 ...
GATCAGTGGTCGCCAGCCCGAGATCAGCATGGAAGGCTTGACCGTAGCGCGCTACGGTTAACGCCACCACCTTCCCTCTACACCCCCTCGCATTAAGCGTCGGCTCCACCGACGCTTGGCCGCCGCATGCCCGCCGCCGGGCTGGGCACTTTCACGTCAGCACTTTTTAGACTTCAACTGAAAGCGAATCATGGGAACTGTTACTGCGTTTGTCACGATGATCAACGACATCGTCTGGGGGCCACCGATGCTGATTGCCATTTTGGGCACCGGCTTGTTTTTGCAGCTGCGACTCAAGTTCATGCCGGTCACCAAGATCATTGCGGGCTTCATCATGATCTGGCGGGGCCGCAAGGCCGCACCCGGTGCTGCGGGTGAAATCACGCCCTATGCAGCGCTCATGACCGCGCTGGCTGCCACCGTGGGCACCGGCAACATTGCAGGCGTGGCGACCGCCATTGCCATTGGCGGCCCCGGTGCCATGTTTTGGATGTGGATGACCGCCTTGGTCGGTATGGCCACCAAGTACGCCGAAGTGCTGGTTGCCGTTCACTACCGCGAAACCGATGACCACGGTGAGCAAATCGGCGGCCCGATGTACGCCATCAAAAACGGGCTGGGTCGCCAATGGCGCTGGCTGGCCTCGGCCTTCGCACTGTTTGGCGGCTTGGCCGGGTTTGGCATTGGCAACATGGTGCAGTCCAACAGCATTGCGGGGGCGCTGGCGGCGGGCTTTGGCATCAGCCCGTGGGTGTCGGGCGTGGTGATGACGGTGACCACCGGCCTGGTGCTGCTGGGCGGCGTCAAGCGCATTGGGGCGGTGGCCGAGAAGCTGGTGCCGTTCATGTGCATCAGCTACATCGTGGCGTCGCTGACGGTGTTGGGCATTTACGTGGATCAGATCCCCGCCGCCTTCTCGTTGATTTTCAGCAGCGCTTTCAACCCGGTGGCGGCCACGGGCGGTTTTGCCGGGGCAGCCATCATGATGGCCATGCGTTACGGCGTGGCACGCGGCATTTTTTCCAATGAAGCGGGTCTGGGCACGGCGGGCATTGCCCAAGCGGCAGGCCAAACGCGCAACGCGGTCGAGTCGGGCTTGGTGGGCATGATGGGCACCTTCATCGACACCATCGTGGTCTGCACCATGACCGGCTTGGTGCTGATCGTGACCGGCACCTGGAGCAGCGGCCTCAAGGGTGCGGCCCTCAGTTCTGCTGCGTTCACGGCAGCCTTCCCCAGCTTTGGCGCGCAGTTCTTGGCCGTGGCGCTGGCGATTTTTGCCTACACCACCATCTTGGGCTGGGCCTATTACGGTGAAAAGTGCTGGGAGTACTTGCTGGGCACCTCGGTGGAAGTGCCCTACCGTGCGCTGTGGACGATCTTTGTGCTGGTCGGTGCCGTCACGCAACTGGACTTTGTCTGGCTGGTGGCCGACACACTCAACGCCTTCATGGCTTTGCCCAACTTGGTGTCGTTGCTGCTGCTGTCGCCCGTCATCGTGAAGTTGACCAACGCTTACTTTGCCAAGGCAGCGTGATGAACAGCGCCCATGCCACCCACGCCGGAGCCTTTTTAAGCATCGACTTGGATGCGATTTGCAGCAACTGGTGTGCCCTGTCGGCACGGCTGAACGGCACCGTCTGTTCTGCCGTGGTCAAGGCCGATGCGTATGGACTGGGCGCGCGCCGCGTGGGCGCGGCCCTGTACGCGGTCGGCTGCCGCCACTTCTTTGTGGCGCACTTGAGCGAGGGCCTAGACCTGCGCCCCGCCCTGCCCGCCGATGCGACGATTTACGTGCTGCACGGCGTGCCACCCGGCGCAGAGGCCGATTGCGCCGCGCAGGGCTTGGTGCCGGTGCTCAACAGCCGCCAGCAAATCGACAGTTGGCGGGCGTTGGCCCACGCCCTGGGCCAGCGGCTGCCCGCCATCGTGCAAGTCGATAGCGGCATGGCGCGGCTGGGCTTGTCTGCCAGCGAGTTACTGCAACTGAGCGACGACCCATCGGCCTTGGACGGCATCCACGTCGCCTATGTGATGAGCCACTTGGCCTGCGCTGACGAGCCCACGCACCCCGCCAACGCGGCGCAACTGGCGCGGTTTGTGGCGGCACGCCGCCTGTTGCCCGCCGCCCCGGCCACGCTGAGCAATTCGTCGGGCATCTTTTTGGGTTCGGCGTTTCACTTTGATTTGGCACGCCCCGGCGCAGCGCTTTACGGCATCGCTCCCGTGCCCGGTCAGGCCAACCCCATGCTGCCCGTGGTCACACTGCAAGCCAAAGTGATGCAAACACGCACGGTAGAAGCAGGCACCAGCGTGGGTTACGGCGGCCACTGGGTTGCGCCCCACACCAGCCGCATCGCTACCGTGTCGGTTGGCTACGCTGACGGCTACCTGCGCAGCTTGAGCAACCAAGGCTCGGCTTGGCTCGGCGCAGTCGAACTGCCGCTGGTGGGCCGCGTGTCGATGGACACCATCACGCTGGATGTCACCGCACTGCCCGACAATGCCATCCGCCCCGGCACACTGGTGGACTTGCTCTCGCCCCGGCACACCGTAGATGATGTCGCGGCACGCGCTGGCACCATCGGCTATGAAATCCTGACCAGCCTGGGCCAACGCTACCTGCGCCGCTACGAAGGCGGTGCAGCTTCAACCCCATCACAACGTTTGAAAACCTCTTCACCATGAGCACCCTCCAACGCCTGCACCCCGGCCCCCGTTACAGCGAAGCTGCTATCCACAACGGCACCGTTTACTTGGCCGGACAAGTCCCCAACAACACCGCCGCCGACATCCAAGGCCAAACCACCGAAGTGCTGGGCATGATTGACAGCCTGCTGGCCCAAGCCGGTAGCAGCAAAGAGCACTTGCTGATGGTGCAAATCTTCTTGGCCGACTTGGCGGACTACGACGGCATGAACGCCGCCTGGGACGCTTGGGTATCGCCGCGCAACGCCCCGCCCCGCGCCACCGTGCAAGCCAAATTGGCCCGGCCCGAGTGGCGCATCGAAATCGTGGTGACCGCCGCCGTCGCCTGAGGTGGCGATGACGACGCGGCTCACCGATGTTTTAACGCTCTCCAACGCCCAGATCGCTATCGAAGCCGCCGCCACGGTGGCCTTTGCGCTGTCCGGGCTGATGGAAGGCGCGCGCAAGCGGCTGGATGTGGTCGGCATCAGCATGGTGATGGGCTTGACCGCCTTTGGCGGCGGCACGCTGCGCGACATCTTGCTGGATCGGCGGCCCTTTTTCTGGGTCGAACACGCCGTGTGGCTGTGGGTGCTGCTGGCGCTGTGCTTGGGCGCGATGCTGTTCATGCGCGCCCGGCACTTTGCGCCCACCCAGCGCATCATCCAATGGCTAGACACCCTGGGCCTGGGCTTGTACACCGCAGGCGGCACCCAGATTGCGTTGGACAGCGGCATGCCCATGATCGTCGCCGTGCTGATGGGCGTGATCACCTCCTGCTTTGGCGGTGTGCTGCGCGACATGGTCTGCAACGAAATTCCCAGCGCCTTCCGCGACCACCAGCCCTATGCGGTGTGCTCGTTTGCGGGCGGCTGGGTGATGGTGGCCGCGCACCACGCGGGCGCGCACCAGTGGGTGTGCCTGATCAGCGCCGCCGCCACCGCCAGCTTGCTGCGCGTGCTGACGCTGTACTTCAACTGGCGCATTCCTGGCTGGCCGGTGGGGAAGGTGAAATAAGGCACGCCATGCTCACCCATCGCCAACTGCGCTACTTTGTCGAGATCGTGGATGCGGGCAGTTTCAGCTTGGCCTCGGAGCGCCTGTTCATTGCCCAATCGGCCCTGAGCCGACAGGTGCGTGAGATGGAGCAAGCGCTGAACGTGCAGTTGCTGGAGCGCGACTCCCGCCATCTGGCGATGACGGCGGCGGGCCAGTCGCTCTACGCCGATGCGCGCCACATCCTGACCGCGCTGGCCGATGCTGCCGCCCGTGCCACCCACGCCCAGCGCGGCACCGCAGGCACGCTGCAACTGCTGCATTCCAGCTCGGTGCCTCTGACCTCGCCGCTGCTGACGCTGTTGCGCCAGCACGTGGCGCAGCACCCCGGCATCTCGGTCGAGATCGCGCAGGCATCGTCAGAAATGCAGGCGCTGGACATTCACGAAGGCCGGGCCGACTTGGGTTTGGCCCGCGCGCCCATCTTGCGGCGCTATGGCGATGTGCAGTACCAACCGCTGTACGACGAGCCCCTGGTCGCCGCGCTGCCCGTGGGCCACGCGCTGGCGGATCGGAGCCAGCTGTCGCTGGTCGAGCTGCGGCAGGAGTGTTTTGTGGCGACACCGCACCTGGAGCGCGGCGGCCTGAGCCATCGCGTTGCCGAGCTGTGTCAGGCGCGCGGTTTTCAGCCTGAAGCGGCGCGGGTGCGTTCGCGCAAATGGGCGCAACTCGCGCTGGTGCAGGGCGGCTTGGGCATTGCCATCGTGCCCGCGTCAATGGGCGCGTGGGCTCCCGCTGGCGTGCGGCTGCTGCCCTTGACCGATGCGGACTGCACCACCCGCGTGCTGGCGCTGTGGCGGCGTGCCGCACCACCGCTGGTGCAAGACTTTGCCCGCGCTTTGCAAGCTGGCATCGGCCAACCGCTGCCCCCGTCTAGCTGATTTCGCGATCCACGCACGCCGCATTTGGTATTGGCGTTTTGCGACCTGCATCCCTAGAGTTGCGGCCATCTTGTGCTCTGTTTGATGCCCGTGAACTCTCTGCTTGACCTTGTTGTGACCTATCTGCCGCTGCCCCCGCTGGAACTGCTGACGGTGGGCTTGGGCGTGAGCGTGGCTTATGTGATTTTTGGCGTGGCGGGCTTTGGCACCGCCTTGGTCGCTGGCCCGGTGCTGGCGCATTTTGTGCCGCTCGCCACCATCGTGCCGCTGCTGGCCTTGCTGGATTTCGCTGCCGCCGTGGTCAACGTGGCACGTGACGGTCAGGCCGCCGATACCCGCGAGCTGCGGCGCATCGTCCCGGCGATGGCCTTGGGCAGCTTGGGCGGCGCGGCCATCTTGCTGCTGGGTCGCCCGTCAGCTTTGCAATTGGCGCTCGGCCTGTTTGCGGTGGCTTATGCGCTGTACACGCTCAGCGGCTTCAAATCAGGAGCCCGATTCACGCCACGCGCCGCGCTGCCATTTGGCGTGGTGGGGGGCGTGTTTTCGGCACTGTTTGGCAGCGGTGGGTTTATCTACGCTATCTATTTGGCCGGGCGCATAGAGGCCAGCGAGCGCATCCGCGTCACGCAATCCACGCTGATTGGGCTGTCTACATTGACGCGGGCCGTGCTGTTTTTGCTGGCGGGCGTTTATGCCAACCCGCGCATCCTGGCGCTGGCTGCGGTGCTGGCATTGCCGATGCTGATCGGCACCGCGCTGGGGCGACGCATCACGCTGATGCTGACCCGCGCCCAGTTTTTGCGCATCGTCAGCCTGATCGTGCTGTGCTCAGGCGTGACGCTGATCTGGCGCTACAGCAGCGCGAGTTAGCCCCACGCGCAATGTCTGCCAGGAGCGAGCGCTCGAAACCCATCAAGCCGCCAGAGCAAAACGATCATCATCAGGTACGAGCTCTTCGGCCACCCAACGCCCCGCTTCGGCGTGGACGACGATCTTTTGATGTACCAGCCGCTCCACCGCCATGATCCGATCCAGCGCGCCGCGCAGCGCCTTGTTGTTGGCGTGGTGCAGCAACACCATCAACCGCAGCAACTGATCATTGGCTCTGGGCACTTTGCCGTGGCGCTCCCACAGGCTGACGTTTTGCTCTGACACGCCCTGCGCCTGCCCCAGCGCCGCTTGCGACAAGGCCAGATGCACCCGCAAAAAACGCAGCTCCTTGCCCGTCAGCCGCCCGGGTTTCTTGACCAACTCGTCAGCCAACAGCTTGTGCAGCGCGTCCACCTGCTCAATGGACACTGCCTTGCCATAAGCCGTCTCCTTCAAGGTGTAGCCATTGCTCAGCCAGACATTGTCCAGCCCGCATTCCTGATAGTGATACATATCCGCACCTCCTGCTTCACAACACCAACACCGTCACCACGATCAAGTCGGGGTCGTCGTCATCCAAGGCCACGCACGCCGCCAGATTGCGACCGCAAACGTAGCGCTCCATGCGGCAAATCAGATCGCCCGTTTTGAGATCTGCCTCCGGTTCCAGATGGATCACGCCTTGCCGCAGGCATTCGAGCACCTCGTTCAGCAACACCTTGCGCTGCGCCATCCGCTGTTTGGCATGCACAGTGACGAAAACCGCCGCACTGTTGCGCGCCACCTCGCGGATATGCCGTTGCAGTTGCAGCTTGGTTTTGCGCTGAAAGGGCTGACTCACCTGACACCTCCTTGAGAAGCGGCCATGCTAGCACAACCCATAATTTTTATGGGTTAATCACCCCTGCACCGACTGCACCCAGCGCGCAATGTCTGCCGCCGAGCGCATGGCTCCGGCTTGGCGCGCCACCTCGCGGCCACCCACAAACAGCGCCAGCGTCGGGATGCTGCGAATGTTGAAGCGCGCCGCCACGTTGGGCTGATCTTCGGTGTTGACCTTGACCAGCCGCACATGCGGCTCTAGCTGCGCCGCCGCTTGCTCGAACGCGGGGGCCATCATGCGGCACGGCCCGCACCACGGCGCCCAAAAATCCACCAACACCGGAATCTGGCTACGGCTGATGTGGCGGTCAAACCCCGCTTCGTCCAGCGCCAGCGGCTGGCCGGTGAACAGCGGCTGGTGACAAGCGCCGCAGTCGGGCGCGTGGCTGAGCTTGTCCGCAACAATGCGGTTCACGGCCTGGCAATGCGGACAGACCAGATGAAGAGGCGAGGCAGACTGAGTCATGTAGAGATACTCCTTTGGGTATCAAGATGCAGGCGGGGAACGGGGTTTCAAGGGACGGTGGCAAGCCCACCGCCATGCATCTAACCTGCATGGAACTCCAGTCACATGGCGCTCGGGTGACGGATACTTGGCCCCACACGCTCTAGATTTTTCTCGCTATTGCACGACCAGAGCATCATTGAATGCCAGTAGTCTCAAGCAAGAGAACCACTCCATCTACCCCATTCCACCATGACCCTCGCTTTATGACCGTACATCCTCGCCCCTTCGCAATAAGAACGGGCCTATTGCTGGGGCTGTTGCTCAGCAGTACCTCTGTGGCCTGGGCGCGAGGCACTCCAGGCTCGGCCTTAGAATCTGTATTGGAGTTGGCTGTGTTCGCAAGCTTGGTCGCGGGGTTGAGCTTATCCGATGCTTTAGGCCGAGTGGGCTGGTCTAGACTGGCAGGATGCGCGGTACTGGCCTGCATACTGGCACTACTCTGGCCCGGCTTGGGATGGCTGTTGGGCGTGCTGGCTTTCGGGGCGATATGCCCCGCTATTGCCGCTGCCTACGTGGTGCGCGACAGTGGGTTGTTGTCATCGGCAGCAACCGCAACATCAGCCGACGATCTCGAAGCCGCACCAACACCAGTACCGGGGTGGAGCCTGATGCGCTGGGTCGCCACAACCTATCTGTTCTGGACTGTCGTGGCTTTAACCAGCTTTGAGCTGCTGCCCTTCTTGGCGATCCCCCTGTTGCTCATCATCCAGCCAGAGGCCATCAGTCGGTTCTTGCCTTTCATTCTCCCTCCACTGGCTGTAGCACTTGCCACAGGTACCGGCATCACCGCCTGGGTCAGCCTCCAATACCCTGCCAGACGGCGCTGGCTGCCGCTGCTGTGCAACCTCTGCGTACTGCTGATTTTTATAGGATCGGCCGAAATGGCCCAAAACCACGGGATAACGCTGGGACTGCAAGGCCACCAACCTCAGCACCTAGAAAGCCGGTCATTTCTGCGGTCTGTGCTGGAGTACCAGCTCCGTGCACCGCATGCCAGCTTTCAGGAAAACGGTCACACCTACCACTGGAGCTATGCACAACGGCAATTCATCCGACTCGACCAACCGCCCATTGAAAGTCAGGGGCGCGCCATGCGGTAAACACCCCTGACCTGCGCTGCAGCAAACACTACGCGAGTGCAGCCTACAACAAAAATCCCCACCACCTAAAAGGGTCGGCGGGGATTTTTGTTGAGCGCGGCAGCCTGAATACCTGAGTTACTCCACCCACTCTACAACAACCGCGCCAGCGCCCCGGCCACCATGCTCAGTACCAGCGCTGAGGCCAACGGGATGAAGTATTCGCGGCCAAACAGGCTAAATCTAAAGTCGCCCGGCAGTTTGCCCAGTCCAATTTTTTGCAGCCAGCTGTGCAGCCCGTTGAACAGCAGCAGGGCCAGGAAGATGACGATCAGCCAGCGGATCATGGTGTTGGCCTACAGCGCGTGGCAGCGGTCGCCGTGGGCAAAGCCGCGTGCGGCCCAGGGCTCGCCGGTGCAAAAGCCCACTACTTTGAACAGCTCGCCCATTTCATGCTCGGCCAGCAGTTTGTGGGCCATGATGCGTTCGGGGGTGCTGGCGCGTTCCAGCGCGTCCACCAAGCCGCAGTTCAGCAAAAAGCGGCCTTGGCTGGTGTAGCCCAGCACGTTCAAGCCCGCATCCTGCCCGGCCAGCGCCACGCCGGTGAAGTTGACGTGGGCGGTGATGTCTTTCAGGCCCACGTCGGCCAGCGGGTTGTCGTCGGATTTGTGCAGGCGGTGGCACATCACCGTGCCCATGTGGCGCTGCTGGTGGTAGTACTCGCCTTCAGGAAAGCCATAGTCAATAAAGAAGGCCGCGCCGCCTTTGCCGCCTTGGCGCACGCTGGTCAACAGCCGGTCGGCCAGCGTGGCGATGAAGGCTTCGCCTTGCGGGTGGATTTCAGTCAGGTAGTTGTGCGGGCCGGGAATGCGGATGGGCGGGCGCAAGTCGGTGGGGCGGTCGGCCCAGGCCAGCGCGCCCTGCTCTAGCGCCACGCCGCGCTCGTGCCACACGCCATCAGCGTCGCTGCCATAGCGCGCCAGCAGTTTGACGGGCATCGCGTCCAGCACTTCGTTGCCGACGATCACGCCTTGCATCGCCTCGGGCAGCGCGTTCAGCCACTGCACTTTGGGCGCGTGCGCGGCCAGCGCGGCTTGCTGGCGTTCGCGCAGCGTGCCCGACAAATCGACGATGGTGTAGCGGCGCACGCGCTCGCCCAGCGCGTCCAGCAACTGACTGGCCAGTGCGCCCGAGCCTGCGCCGAATTCCCAGACTTCGTCGGTGCCGGTGGCATCCAAGGCTTCGGCCACTTGCGCGGCCAGCACTTGGCCGAATAAGGGCGAGAGTTCGGGCGCGGTCACAAAGTCGCTGCCGGACGCGGGCATTTGCCCGAACTTGGGCAGGCGGTTGGCGTAATAGCCCAGCCCCGGCGCGTACAGCGCCAGCGCCATGAACTGGTCAAAGCCGATCCAGCCGCCAGCGGCTTCCAAAGCCCGCACGATTTCATGGTGCAAGGCGGTCGTTAAACTTGGGTGTTCTGTCATCGCCCCGGATTGTCCCTGAATGTCTCGCCCTGCTCTTGCTTCGTCTGCCGCTGTTGGTTTGCCCGTCCGCCCCCGCGTGGTGCTGGTGACGGGCGCGGCGCGGCGGTTGGGCCGTGAAATCGCGCTGACGCTGGCGGCGGGCGGCTGGCAAGTGGCGGTGCATTACCGGGGTTCGGCGGATGACGCACAGCAAACCGCCGCCGATTGCGCCCGCTTGACCCCCGGCGCTGCCGCCTTCCAAGCCGACTTGGGCGACGAAGCCGCCGTGCGCGCCCTGCTGCCGCAGGTGGTGGCCGCGCTGGGCCAAGTCGATGCGGTGGTCAACAACGCCTCCACCTTCGAGCACGACGACGCGGCCAGCTTCAGCTACGCCGCGCTCGACAAGCATTTGCATGGCAACACCGGCGCGGCCATTTTGTTAGCGCAAGCCCTGCATCAGCACCTGCGCCAACGCGCCGCTGCGGGCGAAACCGAAGCACGCGGCGCGGTGGTGAACTTGCTTGATCAAAAGCTCTGGAATCCCAACCCGGATTTCTTGAGCTACACCCTGTCCAAAGCCGCGCTAGAAGCCGCAGGCACGCTGCTGGCGCAAGCCTTGGCCCCGCGTGTGCGCGTGGTGGGCGTTGCGCCCGGCCTGACGCTGACCAGCCACATGCTGAGCGACGCGCAGTTTCAGGCGCTGCACACCTTGAGCCCGCTGGGCCGCTCGTCCACCCCGGAAGACGTGGCCGCCACCGTGAAGTTCGCGCTGGACAACCGCGCCATCACCGGCACCACGCTGCTGGTCGATGGCGGCCAGCACCTGATGAAATTTGAGCGCGATTTTTCGCTGATGTGACCCCCTTCCCTCCTGGATTGGCAAAGCGCCATCCGGGCAACCGACACCGACTAGGCACTGACAAGGCAGCTATGGCCCACCCTACCTCTGGCACCCAAATTTTGACGCTCACCGGCCTGCGCTTTGATGCCAACTTGGGCATCTTGGAGCAAGAAAAATCTGCGCCCCAGCCCATCCAAGTCGATGCGCAGCTCAACCTCGGCCCGCAGCCGCTGCTGCCGCACGACGATGACATCAGCCACGTGCTGGACTACCGCAAAGTGCGCCGCATCATCATTGACGAATGCACCGCCGAACACGTCAACCTGCTGGAAAGCCTGATCGGCAAACTGGCGCACCGCCTGATGCAACTGCCCGGCGTGCTGGGCGTGCGCGTCAAAATTGCCAAACTCGAAATTTTTGACGACTGCGAAGTGGCGATTCGGGTTGAAACCGGGCAGTGGTAAGCACCGCTGCCGCCCGCACCCCGCACACATCACGCACACATCACGCATCCAGCCCTCGCCACCCACGCGCCCTGAACTCTGAGCCTTTCATGACCACCGACACCACCACCTCTTGGATCGACGAAGCCGCTACCGCTGCGACCGCCGAAGCCGATGCCGCCGCCAAAGCCACCGTCAAAATCGAACGCGAAACCCACAAGCTGGAAAAGCGCCTGTGCCGCCAAGTCGGCCAAGCCATCATCGACTTCAACATGATTGAAGAAGGCGACAAGGTGATGGTGTGCATGTCCGGCGGCAAAGACAGCTATGCGCTGCTCGACATCCTGCTCAAGCTCA
>ERZ724524.2865-NODE-2865-length-11067-cov-4.098166_pt1 | contig 11067 bp, 8 predicted proteins | sample MGYA00376057_ERZ724524 | MGnify/ENA primary metagenome ERZ724524 (study PRJEB28724, sample SAMN07190888) | wastewater metagenome | isolation source: influent of sewage treatment plant in Hong Hong | place: USA: Christiansburg, Virginia | collected 2016-03-01 ...
TTCCGCAGCAGGAAGCGCTTTGTCCTTGCCCGCCAGCTTGTAACTGCCGAGTGCCGCTAGCTCCTTCTCAAGCGCCTTGATCGATTCAGGATTGCTCCAGATGTCTTGGATCAGACGTCGCAGCTCCTTGCGGTTGTCGATGTTCGCTTGCATCTCTAGGAGAAGCTTGCGCAGCATGAGCAGCGCCCGAACCTTGGGAATGCTGTCTGCGACTTGCTCTGGGCTAAATGAGCGGCGATTCCGAATGGGAATGCTCAGCTCGAGCGCTTCATCACTTCCCGGGTCGATGCGGTTTGGAACCTTAAAGTTGAGTGACATCCGCATGTTTTCCATGAGGCTGTCTAGGTTCTTATCGGTGAGAGACCGTAGCCTTCGACCGTCGAAACTGACCTCGCGATCAGTGGAAGAACCGCAGGACAGATCTCCCATGATCATCACCCGGAAGGGCAGCTCGAGCATTTGCCCGGCCCCATTTATCTCCGTCCGATAGCGAAGGTTGATTCGTGAGCGCGGAATTTCATCTTGAATAGACACGCAAGCACTCCTACAGGAGAGAAACGCTGTGCGCGCAGCGGCAGCACCCATACTCCGGCGCGCGACAGCCACATTCTGTTCTGGGTGCCGAAAGCAATTGATGTGCCGCTTGGCCTGGTGCGGTTCCGGTCCCTGCCATTCGCACGCTGTGGTGCTCTGCGCTTACCTATTAAGGATCTCTCTCAACTCATGAAGTCGCGGATCGATGGATGTCGTTCCCTAGGGCATGCTCGGCACTGTGCGCGAGCAGTGCGCGAGCAGTGCGAGCAGTCAGGCGCACGGGTTACTGTCAACCAAAAAGGGGCGACCGGAGAGTTCCTCCGTCCTCCACCCTGACTGGGTACGTCCGCTCAGCCGTTGGCACGGAGTCTGCTCCATGCGGAACCTTGCCAACACCGCTTTGGGAGATTCCGTGAGCATGTCGAAAGAGAGGGTTCCGCCATCAGCACGCACTGCCCCAAACTCCCTGAATGAACAGTTTGACGGATCACCGGCAGAGTGTCTGGCTCTGGTGATCCTGTGGTCCGCTCGTGAGCCGCACCGTGTGGGAGAAGTGGCGCTGTTACCTGAGGAATGCCCTGTCTGGATGTTTGGCAGAGACCCAGACCAGCCCTTTGGCGATGAAGTACAGCTCCGTGCGCTCGCCGCTGCAGAGGAAGTTCACTCACATTCGTCGCGGAGTCCGGGCGGTCGAGCACCCCGGCCCGTGCGATTTTCGCGTCATCGCCCCGAGGGACTAGACCCAGCACCAAAGCCTGCGCAGGGAATCTTGGGAGAGAGCATCTCGCGACTACAGCTTCACTTGAGCTATCGAGAAGAAGGACTCTTTGTTCACAACGTCGGTCGCTGTGAGCTGATGGTAAGTGGCCAGGTCACGCAAGCCTCGCTGGTCACTGAGGGTGACACGCTCTATCTGCGCGGTCAGCTACTCCTTCTGTGCACACGGCGGCCCCTCCAGATGCCCATGCTGCGGGCCTATCCACATGACAGGCGGCCCGAGTTTGGGGAACCAGATCTAGATGGAATGATCGGCGAGAGTTCGGCGCTGTGGCACCTGCGAGAACGACTCGCGGTATCCGCCCGTTCCGATCAAAACGTCCTTGTCATCGGTGAAAGTGGGAGTGGCAAAGAACTGGCGGCGCGAGCGATTCACAGACTCTCCCATCGATCAGGAAAGCCACTGGTGGCGGACAATATCTCGGCCATTCCGCCAAGCCTGGCCGCAGCACTGCTGTTTGGAAACAAGCGCAATTTTCCCAATCCCGGAATGGAGGAACGCACCGGTCTGATTGGTGCGGCGGATGGCTCGATCCTCTTTCTTGATGAAATCGGCGACATGCCGGAGGAGGTTCAGCCGATGTTTCTGCGAGTCGCAGACCGGCACGGTGAATACTTCCGGCTAGGAGAGGAAGGAAGACTCCGCCGCTCGGACTTCCGGTTGATCGGTGCCACCAATCGACCCGAGCGTATGCGCTACGAGCTGAAGCGTCGATTCCAAAGAGAGGTTCGGATTCCCAGTCTCAATGAACGAAGGGAAGACATTCCACTTTTGATCCGACATATCTTGGAGACTCAAGCGAGGCAGGTGGATGAACACGCTGGCCGAAGAGCAAACGCCCGTGTTCCGATTCCCACGCTCCATCCGCTGCTACTCGATCAACTGGTGCGACATCACTATGTAACGAACGTCTCCGAAGTGGAGTTTATGCTGGGGCATGCCATGGCGGAGAGTACCGGTGACGTCCTGGCTCCGATTCGTGGCCCACTCCCCCAACAAGGTCGCTCGGTTCGGACGCCTACCGATCAATCCGTCCTGACCTCGCGGATTCCAGCTCGTCGTCTGTCTGCCACCATTCCGAGCCCTGAAAGGGCGCAGCAAGCTCTCGAAGAGACCCATGGCAACGTCGTCCGGGCGGCGGCGGCCTTGGGCATCAGTCGACACCAGCTCAATCGCATCATCCGGCGGCACGCGCTTAGCAAACCGCGTCTACTTCGCTCCCCGAAAGAGCCGCCGACTTAGCCTGTAAATGCGTGGCCAATTGCTCATTGTATTTGGTCGCGATTTCGAGTTACGATGGTTGCGTACCGCCATGCAGAGAGTGATCCTGACAGGCCCTCCCATCGAACCTCATCCACCCGCACAGAAGTCTACCGAAGTATTTTCCTTGGTGATTCTCTGGTCCGCGCGCGAACCACATCGGGTTGGAGAGAGTGCGAACTGCTTCCCTAGCGTGCGTTACATCTTGGGCCGAGCCCCCACCGAAAGCAGTGTAGAGTCTCCACTGTGCTTTCATCCACGTCGTCCGGGCACACTGGCGGCTAGTCAAAGGAGCCCCAACAGCGAAGCCTCCGAACTGCTTGGGGAATCCATTTCTCGACGACAATTGGAATTGTTCGTTGATGACAAAGGGCTCTATGTCCGCAACGTCGGTCGCTGTCCGTTGTGGCTAAATGGCAGTCTGACAGGTACGGGCACCGTGATGCATGGTGACACCATTCATCTCCAACAGCAGCTACTCCTGCTCTGTGTTCGGACTCCGCTTGAGCCATCTCCCCTGCGATTCTATCCTGTCGAGCGTGCCGGTGATTTTGGACATGCGGACAAAGACGGAATCGTGGGCGAGAGCACTGCGACCTGGCGGCTTCGTGAAGAGATCGCTGCCTCCGCTGTCAGTGAAGGTCATGTGCTGGTACTAGGAGCGACTGGTTCAGGAAAGGAACTGGTGGCACAGATGGTCCATCAGCTTTCGAACCGGAAACAGCAATCGTTGGTGGTTGATAACATCTCTACGATGCCAAGCAGTCTGGGTGCGGCGATGCTGTTCGGCAACCGCCGTCACTTTCCAAATCCCGGCATGGAGGAGCGCAAGGGACTTCTGGGACTGGCTGAAGGAGGGTCTCTCTTTCTAGATGAACTCGGAGACATGAGCGACGAACTTCAACCCATGCTCCTTCGCGTCATGGAGCGAACTGGGGAGTACACCCGGCTTGGGGAGGAGTCGCAGCCAAGGCGCGCAAACATCCGGGTCATCGGTGCCACCAACCGTCCAGAGCGGATTCGCATCGAGCTGCGGCGCAGATTCCAGCATGAGATCATCGTTCCTGAACTGACCGAGCGGCGCGAGGACATCCCACTTTTGCTGCGGCACCTGCTGCGCATGAGTGCAAACAGCAGAAGGTACGCCGCCCGTTTCCTTTCCCAGGGAGAGCCTCGGATCGATCCACTGCTGATAGAGCAGCTTGTTCACCATCCCTACTCAACCCACGTGGCAGAGCTAGCGTTCTTGATCGAGCGTGCGCTCAAAGACAGTGAGGGCGAGATCCTTCGTCCATTCACTGGTGGTCTACCGAGGCTCCATGGCCGCTTAGGGAAGGCCCAGAGTGGTCCGGTCGCTTCCTCACCTCCGTGCGACCATGAGACAGTTACGTTTCCACTCCCATCGCTTTCCTCTGCACGTCTGCCCAGTCCACAGGAGGCCCAGCAAGCACTGGACGACATGGGTGGCTCCGTGGTGCGAGCGGCAACGGCGCTCTCGATTACTAGACATCAGCTCAACCGGCTGATTCGAAAAAGTGGACTTGTTGTGAACCGTCCCTCATTGGAACATCGCAAGCAGCCGGAAAGGACTTCACGAACTCGTCACGGCTAAGGATCACTTGGTCTGTTTGGATTCTGCATGCCACGCCCACAAGATGCTGCCCACACTGAGTAGGTACAGCATGAGGAAGGGGCCGCGGCGAACTTCTTCGAGTACCGAGCCTGCGATGATTCCAAAGAGCGGAATGATGGGAGCAAAGTACAGTCGCGGCACAGGAATGCAGGCCAGGGTGAAGGTTGCCCCAGCCCAGATGATCATCTCGGTGATGAGGATCTGGCGAAATGGCACAGTCGGCAAGGTCAGCAGCCACAATCGATGAATCAGAATCTGAACGAAGGCCGCTAAGAGTTGCATATACATTTGTCGGTGAAAGCGGTTGACTCGCAGCGTTCGCCGATTCAAAAAGCCGGTGAGCAAAGTTAGCAATACGAGACAGAGAGACACTCCCACTGCTTCGCGGAGAATCCGCCCATGCCGGCTCGACGCAAACTGTACCAGCAGGCACGCACAAATCGCTGCTGGACCCAGTGCCAGCAGCAGGTTGCGCCGGGATCCCGCTCCAGCCTCGCGGGTCTGCCCCTGTTCCTCTCTGAGCGCTTGCAGGAGTTCGGTCATGGAAGCAAAGCGGTCTGTTGGATTGATCGATAGACCACGAGACAGGATGCGAATGACCTCTGGTGGAAACGCGGTCTCCACAGGAGGAGGCCGCAGGGGCCCGCGTACGCTGACCGCGTGCTCCTGAAGGGTGGAACCAGAGAACGGAAGATACCCACAGAGCGCTTCATACAAGGCCGCGCAGAAACTAAACTGATCGCTCGCACTACCTACTGGTTCGTCTCCGTACTGCTCAGGGGACATATATCCAGGAGTTCCGGAGAGTGCGCCCTGATAAGTAAAATCGGAGTCATCTGGCGGATCTTCACCGATTCGTTCACCATCCGCCGGACCCTGCCGACCGAGGCGCGCCACGCCAAAGTCAAGCACCAGCGGAAGTCCATCCTTTCCAACGAGTACGTTGTCTGGTTTGAAGTCCCGATGAATGACGCCCGCTTCGTGGGCGGCCTGGAGCCCTTCTCCGGCTGCAATGAAGATCTGAAGGATCTCGCACCAGGACCGAGTCTGTGCGGACAGCCAAGCGCGCAGCGTAATTCCGTCTACAAACTCCATCGCCAAATACAGTTGGTCGTTCGTGGTTCCGACATCATAAATCGAGACCACTCGCGGGTGACGAACGCGAGCGAGCGCTTTGGCTTCGCGTAGCGTTCTGTCTCGGTGGCTGTGACTGCCACGCTCCGGATTGTGTAGTATCTTCAGCGCTACCTTCCGGTCGAGCTGCTCATCATAGGCCGCAAAGACCGTTCCCATCCCGCCCACTCCAAGCTGGCGAATGATCGTAAATCGACCGAGTCGAGCACTGACACAGAGACCTCCGTACCCGTCTCCTTTCTCCACTTCGCGACCTAGGACTGGGTCCGCCGTTTGGACCGAAAGCTGCCTGTGATGGCGTTCTACCTGGTAACCCGCGTCCGAAGAAGATAGAGAGCTCATGTTCGCATTGTCCCACATTTCGCGGTGGCGATTCGCGAATTGTTCCTTGTGGTACCAACGCTCCGTAGTGGGTGGAGGTAGTGGGTGGCGCTCCATCGATCAGAGCGCGAGCAGGGCCTCCGTACTGGCTTTGGTCCGAGCAACAGGACGTCTTCAACGCGATCGGCCCGCTGGAGTCCGCAGCTCGGCATGCACTGTGCAGGACAGATTCCATCGATTAAACCAGCGCTGCACGTAGTCGCCCAAGGAATCACAAGATGGCCACACGAATTGATCCGATGGGGTCGCTCGATCTATCCCGTGTCTCTGCAAAGGAATACTCCGACCTGACGTCCACGTTGACAGCCGCCCCCCCAGGCCCCCACCCTGGATCGAAGGCACCTGCGGCACTGTTTCAGCAGACACCGGCCTACAGCGATCTATCCGCTCTCGCGGCGGCCCGGCCTGTGGACCCCTATTTGTATGCCGCGCTCGAATCGCTGCTCGGAGGAGTCTCTTCCGGTCCGGTGCTGCTCTGTTCCCTGTTCCGGGTCATCGATGAGCATCAGGTGGTGGTACGACTGTTCTTTCCTATCCGCCCACCTGCGGACGATGAAGCAGAGCGCCCAGCCCGTCCCCTCTACTTTCGACTGAAGCGAAGTCAAGCCGTGGCGGCTGAGCACAACAAGTGGGTGGGCGCGGGCGCAGCCGAATGGCTCGCACTGCTGGCAGCGGTCTATTACACGTACATCGGTGATCGGAAAGCGTACTACGGGCGTACCGAACTCGGAGGAGGCGACAACGCGGCGTGGCTCCTGCTATTTGGCAAAGACTCCAGCCGTGCCCCACCGCGACAGAGCACGGACGATAAGCAGAAGGAGCCAACGACCACATCGACCGCAACGGGGGACCGGACGGAGGTCCTCCATAAACTACTCGGAGTGCCGGACGGAATGGTCGATCTCGACTTCTGCGCAAGCCAGATCTTTGATGAAGACAGGAGCCAGCGACCCCTTAGCAAGCAGTGGCAGAAGTGGGTGACCCAGATCAAGATTCATCCGCAGACCAAGCTCCGTGGGAGTCTTACCATCGACGCTGCGTGCAAGCACAAGGAGTTTCGCAAATGGCTTCACAAGGAACGGAAAGGTCTGCCCACCGAGATCATTTCGCGGCTGCTGATCATGCTAGAAGGGAATGGGCTTTTGGTCGGGGAAAAGGCGCAGCGCTACTCGAACCAGCGACTTCTGTTGTGGAAGCGCATTAGCAAAGCGCTGGCCCAAAAATCGGTGGTGGCGATCGAGCCAAAGCAGGATGCAGCAGACTTCCTCGGCCTGGTTCGAGGCAGTCCGGCTCTGGTCGAAATTGTGGGTCTCAAGGTGTTGCCGCTGCCGTCGGTTCAAAAGAGTGAGGAGCGCGCGCTGCGCTATGTGATTCTGCGGGCTCCCAAAGGGAGCAAAGAAGGGAATCGAAAGTTTGTCTGGGAACAACGAGATGGCGTGCAGGTTCTCTCCGAACAGCCAAACCCGAAGCCCCAGCACTGGCTAGAGCTTGATGCAGTCTTTCGTCAAGGAGTTCGCGTCATCGGTGGACCTAGCGCAAAGGCAGCTCTGGCGCAGGCGGCTGAGAAGACAGACAAGGACTTCGAGATATCCCTGATAGACTCGAAGCCGTAGACCAAACCAGCGAAGCGCCTACTGTGGAATAGTGGGCTCTGGCTGAGCGCAGAGCTGTGCTCGAACGGTTAGCACAACTGGTGGTGGTGCGCACTTCGAAGCGCTTAGGTCGCAATACGTGCTCGCACACTGGCTGTCCACAGTGCATGCCGATGCATTGGGGAGTGGAACGCCGCATAGCTGACTGGGCAAACAGACCAGATTGCTGGTTGGATCGCAGCGGGCCGGACTGACGCAGGACTTTCCCAGAGGGGAATATGCGGTGCACTGAGCGGGGGTGGTTCCGGTAGCTTGTGCACAGAACAGACCTGTCGCACATCCAATGGTCGTGTTAAACGGCTGACAAGTTTCACCAAGCTTCCCACGCGGAACACATTTGTTTCCACTACACACCGTATCCGGTACGCAGCTATTCACACCCATCTCACACGCAGTACCTGCTGCCGAAAGCGGGATCAGAACCTTGTCGCAACGGTTGAGAGGAAGCGTCAGAACATCCACATCACAGTCGCGGAATCGAGCACTCTGGCTGCTCAAGCAATCGGCGGCCGCCTGTTTGTCAAACGCAATGAGACCACTCGCAAGATAGGTCAGCGTTCGCGACACATTCTTGTAGAAGGCTGTGTCTAGCTGAGGACTGCACAGTGTGCCGCAGCAGCGGTGCCGTGCTTCGCAGGTCTGTTGGTAGGAAAGTCTAAGGAACTCCGAGTAGTCTTCCGGATTGGTGGCTTGCGCTGGCACACCACAACCGAGTGGCCCAATCAGCAGTGCCCCAACGGCAACTCCAAGGGCATGCAGTGTCGAAAGCAGATGTTGGTGAGGTGACTGTTTCATCAGAACACTCCGATGGCGCCAAAGGTTCCAAAGAGACTGATGCTGTACAACTGGTCTGCGCGCAGTCCAGAGGGGCTGTCCTTCTTCACAAACAGATGATCTCCGGCAACCCCTCCGATGAACGAGATGGCGGCTTGCCGCAGCACATAGAAGCGCAATCCCGGACCGAGCTGATAGCCAAGTTGGAAGGTCGTGCTGGGAAAGTCGGTGGCAACCGTCGAAGGAAGGAGTGGGTCAGCACTATGGGCGGTACTCGATCGCCCCATTCCTAGCTGTGCGGAGCCTAGCAGTTCGAATCGACCGGCCGCTGCACGCAGGACAGAGAGCTGTAGTGCGGGTCCAATCAAAAACGAGCTGGTACTCACCGAGCTGATCGAAGATCCGGCGGCGGAGCCAAGTTGGACGGTGCTGCCCATCGCATCGAGTTCACCCCACAGGCTGAGAATCACCCTGTTCAGTTTCACACCGAGGAGCAAAGACGCTCCGACGGTGCTGCCTGCGACACTGGTATTCCCATCGACCTGCAGAATCGGCTGTCGCGTTGCGATTCCTAGTCCAACTACCAAACCGTTGCGCGCCTGTCTTTCGAGCGGTTTTCCGGCTCTTAGCTCTTGCTCTTCCTGTTCCGGAGTACACAAAGGAGGAGGAGGCGGCGGCGGTGGCGGCGGGGGCTTGAACGGAGCGGGCGGTGGCTCGTAGTCGGCTTCCGCTTGATAGAGATACTCCTGCGCCTTCTTGGTGAGCTCAGGATCCTCCTTGGCGTCCGCACTCGCTAGGTACTGTCGCAAACTCTCGATGGCCGCTGGAAGCCGATTCAGCTTCTGCTGCGCACGACCAATATTCACGAGCAGCCAGGGGGCCGGAAACTGCGAGTATGCCGTCTGATAGAGCGTCAGGGCCGCCTCGACCTGACCAATCTTGGATAGATTCCGTGCTGTTTCGTTTAGCTCGGTACACTTTGGATTGGCGAGACAGACATCCACTACCGAGGACTGCGCTTGTTGAAGGTACTCTTGCACCTTCTGGGTCAGGAGTGGGTCCGTCGTTGTCTCAATGCTGGCCAGGAATTGGCGGTAGCTGTTGATGGCCGCCGGCAAGCGTTCTAGCTTCTGCTGGGTACGGCCAATGCTCACCAACAACCAGGCTGCGGGATACTGCGCGTACGCGGTCTCGAAGAGAGCCAGTGCCGCCGGATACAGTTCGGCCTTGAGTAGGTTGTTCGCCGACTGAAACAGCTCGACACATTTCGGTTCGGACAGACAGACATCGTTCGTGCTTGGGGACTGTACTACAGGGGGACGCTGGCGATTGTGGCGAGGGCTCTCTGCCATCACAGTTCCGCATGACCAAACGGTCCACAGTGCCAAGACACTTTGCAAAGTGGAACCCGAGCACCAATGGTTCCGTCTGTTCTTTCGCAGCACGTAGGTCGATTGAGCATGGCTGGCCATTGCTGCTATCACCAAGCACACGGCGCGCCATCCCATTTCCAGCGTGATCCCTGAGCTTTGGAGGGCGTTGGCAGCAATCGCAAAGAGCGCCCGCACAGCGCGGCTCTGCTCGCAAACAGTGCGCGAGCAGTGACGAGTGTCGCCCTCCACTGTCCGAGTGCCCTGCCTTCGGACAGCAATGTGAGGAGTCCTTCTGATTTGATCAGATGCTTCATCATGGCCTACAGATTGCTTTTTGCACCTTTGTCCTTTCACCATCAAGGAGCGCGCTCATGGCAACTGTCGATACTCCTGTACCTGGGTACCCGTACCTCATCGTTCGCACCGATCCCGACAAGAACCCGACATTCCATCTTACCGTCCTGGAACAACTGGCACTCATCGCCAGTAAGCCGATCGGCAAGAAGCTCCTGAAGGGAATCAGCGAAGGGAAGGGAGCCCCGACCAGTGGCTACAAGGTTGCGATCACGCGCGCAGACAACAAGGTCGACAACTCAACCCAAGACTCGAAGTGGAGTGGCGGAAACGTCTGCGTGCGTGTGAACGAGGCGAAGGCCGGCAATGGTCAGGGAACCGCCTCGGCCATCAAGTACAACCCAAATTTGATGAAGACGCCGGATGGAGAGCGACCACCGTGGGTCGGTCTGGCCCACGAGCTCTGCCACGCACTTCACAACATCGAGGGCGTCGCCAAGATTCGAGACGTCAAAGAGGAAGAAGAGATGACCGTTGGACTTGGCGACTACGCGGCTGATGATTCCGCCATTCACGAGAACAACATCCGCAAAGAGCACGGCATCAAGAAACGCAAGAGCTACACCTGAGTCGACCCTATTCTTAGGATCCACATCGAGACCCCTGTCGATGAACTAGGGGGCCAGATGGAAGAGGAGCGGCAAACTCACATACATCGACACCGCCAGCGGCCACTATCCAGCATCTCGCGAACAACTGATGGAGGGTTCATCGAGGAACTTCAAGCGCGCTCTGCGACCCCTATAAACTTCCCCCTGTGCGTCACTCGGTTCTAGGGAAGTATTTTCGGCGTTCTCGACGGGCACGATGGTACGCGGGAAACTTAGGAAAACTACGCTTGGCGTCGAAGATGCCGCTACGGGGTGGCTTGAGGGGACAGGTTGGGAGAGCTCGATCTCACGAGCCACTCGCGCCACGACTTCACCGTGACGCAAACCGAGGCACATGATGACCAGTGCCCCAGAGCGCAGACGCTTCGCCGGCCTCGGCTCGCTGTATCCACCTTGACCCACATCACTGGCTGCGGTACGCGGTCCATCGTGGATTGATTCAGCATGACACAGAACGACAACAAATCTCAGTTTCAAGCAAAACTGCTTCGTCCTGCGAAATCAGAAAACGACAATCCGTGGGCTTTTAGGTTCATCGCCCAACTCCGTGGGTAGCGGATTCATCTGTTAGGAAAGCGGGCGC
>ERZ724524.2866-NODE-2866-length-11066-cov-4.839887_pt1 | contig 11066 bp, 11 predicted proteins | sample MGYA00376057_ERZ724524 | MGnify/ENA primary metagenome ERZ724524 (study PRJEB28724, sample SAMN07190888) | wastewater metagenome | isolation source: influent of sewage treatment plant in Hong Hong | place: USA: Christiansburg, Virginia | collected 2016-03-01 ...
TGTTGCGCTCCGAGGTCTCGGAGCCAGAGCCAAACAGCTTGCCCAGCTTGGGCACCAGGTCGATCAGCGATGGCAGAACAGCAGCAATGAACGGGGCCATGGGCGCCTCCTTGGGGGTGATCGTGTCGGCGGCCAGCGCCGCCGGGTTGATGAAGTCGGACAGCGGTGCGGCCTTGGGGGTGTTGGCGTAGCTGCCGCCGTGCTTCTCGTACTCCTGGCGCGCGCGGGCCATCGTCACGACGGGCTGGCCGTAGGGGCTGCCGGGCAGGCTGGCCCATTCGCGGTTGCACTTGCGCACGGCCTCCTCGAAGCGCCCCGCAACCACGTCTTCGAGCGCCTTGCGGCCCAGGATCAGCGCCACGGCGCCCAGGTCCTGGTTCTTCGGCGAGAAGTCGCGGAAGCCGTACTGCGCGACCAGGCCGTCCCAGGTGCGCGAGAGGAACTGGTAGGCGCCGGCCGCGGTGCTTGTGATGGGGGTACCCCCCAGCTTCTTGGTGATGGCGCGGCGCGGGTGGTCGGCAAAGCTATCAAAGCGCTCGCCGCCGAACATCACGCGGTAGCCGTCGTCGCTGGCCGTGCCCTCGCCGTGGCGCAGCATGCGCAGGAACGCGCGCACGTTCGGGTGGTCGAGCGCCTCGATGAGCGGGATCGGGTCTTTGGTGCTCACGGCCGCCCCACGTCAAACAAGCCCTTGAACAGCAGTGCCAACCCGGACCAACCGCCCACGGCGTAAAAGATACCGCCCAGGGCGAGGAACACCAGCAGCTTGCGCAGCAGCGCGCCCAGCCCCCCCAGTACAAAGCGCCCCGCATGGTTGGCCGCCTGCTTCTGGAAGACGGCGAGACCCGCCATCCAAAACGCCTCTGCGGTCTCCTCGGTCATCGCCCCTTTGATACCGTCACGCACTGCACTGGCGACGTGGGCTCGAATTTGCTGCATGGCTTCGGGCGCCAGCACCACGGAGGCGGGCTGTTCCGGCGGGAGCGTGTCGTTTTCGTGCATCGTGTTCCTTTGTGGCGGTCAAAAAACCAAAGCCAGAACCAACAGGGCTACCAACACCGCGGCAAATGGGCCCGGCGCCCAGTCGGGTAATGGGGTTTCCTGCTCGCGCTCCCACTGCTTGAAGCAGTGGCGCGGTTCCCAAAAAAACAGCTTGTCGATGGCGCGTGCCGTCCAGCCCCAGTAGGGGTGGCCGCTGACTTCCATGCGGTGGGCGCGGGCGCTCAAGGTTTCACCAAAACTGCCGCCCAGCACGGCGTTGACGCAGCGGTCCAGCCACAGCAGAAAACTTTTAATCCACCCCATATCAGACCTCCTTGATGCGGATTTGGATGTCGGCCTCTTTGGTGCGCCCGCCCACGGTGTGGATGCGCCCCGTCAACTTGTGGGTCAGGCCGTTCTCGGTGGCCTGCACGAAACCCACGATCTGCCCACCTATGCGGTCGGTCTCCAGCACCTGCATGCTGGATGTGTCCGGTGTGATCGTGAAGCCGTCGGCGCTGGCGATGCTGGCGATGCTGTCGCCGCAGTCGTCCAGCCAGGGCTGGAAGTCGTAGCAAAAGTCGAGCACTTCGCCCGGCTGCATCGTGAACTTGCCGAGCAGGCCGGCACCGTCGGAATAGATGCGCACGGTGCGCAGCTCGCTGGAGAAAGCCCGCAGGGCGCCAAGCACGCTCCAGGCGCCGCTCTGGCTCGCTCCTACAATGAACGCAGGGTCAATGTCTCGCACGCTCCAGGCGCCGGCCTGGGTGGCGGAGACCAAACCCAATACGCTCCAGGCGCCGGCCTGGGTGGCGGAGACCAAACCCAATACGCTCCAGGCGCCGCTTTGTGTGGCGCTGACGACAGTTACCCCCGGCGCCAGCACGCTCCAGGCGCCAGGCTGTGCCACCGCAACCAGGTTCCTCACCCCCCAGGCGCCGCTCTGGCTAACCGACACCAAGCCGCGCACGCTCCAAGCGCCGGGCTGTATCGCGCCGGCAAACCCCGGCGCCAGCACGCTCCAAGCGCCGGCCTGCGTGCTAGCGACCAGCTGGCGCACGCTCCAAGCGCCGGCCTGTGCCGAGGTGGCAGGGTTGCGCACGCTCCAGGACCCCCCCTGGACCGCCGTGGCCGTGGCCGTGGCGTCATAGAGGAACACCGTGAAATACCCAACCTCAGAGCCGTTCTTGCGCAAGCGGATAACCGTGGAGGTGGCGTCGGGCCCCTGGAAAACGCCAGTGCCGTCGGCGTAAGGGCCGTCGGTCCAAGCGCCGGTCGCGGGGGGCGTGACCAACTCCCAGTCAAACCAGTCGTCCTCCTCACCGGCCTGGACGCACTGGGCCATGAACGAACCGGGGTGGTCCAGAATCCACTGGCCGGTGGCGCCGTCACGAAAAGTGGTGCGCAGTCCCAGCGCCAGCACGGCTGTGTCATTGCCCGACGCGTCGCGGTGCGCCAGGTAAGGGTAGTAGTCGGTGCTGGCTGTCAACCCCGTGGCGTTGAAGGTCTTCGCACCTGTGCTGGCGATGGCCTGGCTACCAGACCACGCGGCGGCAGCCCCGGTATGGTTCTGGCCGGCACACACCTGCGCGGCCGTGGGCGCCGTGGCGGACGCTGTCAGCACAGCGTACAGGGTGCCGTTGGCTTCATCGGTCGTGGCGCCCAGCGCGATCAACGCGTTCGACTTGACGGTGGCGGTACCGCTGGAGAGCAGGGGTGGGGTGGTGTCCGCTAGCCCCGTCGTGAACTGCGCCGAGGTGGCCGCGGCCGATGTGTTGGCCGGCGAGGCTGTATCGTCCTGCACTACGTGCATATAGTAGCTGGTCGATGCCGTCAGTCCACCGAACGTGAACGCCGCTGCATTGGCCCCGACGCCGAGCGTGGCGTTGGCGAACGCTGCCGCAGCGGTGCCAGACGCATTCTGGCCTACCTTGACTTGCGCGGCGGTGGGCTTGGCGGCGCTGGTCGTGAGAACGGCCCACGCAGGCCCCGCTTCGTCGGTCGTCACTCCGCCCCCAGCAGAGGTCGCGCCGGTCGCTGCCGCGCTGGCAGAACCCAGCGTTGGGGGGGTAGTGTCGGCTGCGGCCAGCGGCCCCGCCTCGAAACTGCGAAACACGTCTACCAGGGTGCTCGTAACCCCGTTATAGGAGGTGGCAAAACCTACAGCGCCGTAAGAGGGGTCGTTGAAGTACGCCGTATCCTCGTTAGTCACTGTGGTGCCGTTCACCTTGATGACCAGCCGGGCGGTCGAGTCTTTCATTTCTATGTGCAACTCGTCCCCTGCAGCCAAGGCTAGGGTAGCGGAGCCGGCACCGGTATGTGAACCTCCCCTCGATCCACGGACACGCAGTTCGGATGTCGCCGCGTTGTAAGAAACGGTGAATCGGGCATACCTGTTGGACGCCCCAATGTGGATCAGTACGTTGTGCTCAGACGCAATGAACCCCGCCCCCACCACTACTTTGACGTATAAATCGGTAGACCCAGTGGTGTGCAGTGTGACGTTACCGTCGCCACCCGCAAGTACCTTGACGGCCCCGTTTCCATCCAGTACATAATAGTTCGCATACCCCGACGCACTGAGCGCCCACCCCGTGCGCCCGCTCACCGGGGCGTCGGCCGCCCCATCAAATGTGTCGGTAAAGACAGCCATGCCTTACTCCGGGTAAGCCGCAGCCATCGCGTTGACTGGGTTGTTGGTGAAAACGCCGCCGCCCTGTGCCCAGCGGGTGTCCTGGGCGAGCCGCGCACTGTTAACCACAGCGTCCCCGCAGGCTTCGTGCGCACGAAGGGCGCCGTATATCTCGGCGCAGTAGCCACTGGGGCTGGGGTTGCCTTCAAAGCTATACCAGGGTGTCGCGTTTTGCAGTCGACAGAAGAACGCCCCAATGCTGACGCTGGCGGTTACCGGTATGGGGGGGCCACCGACGGTCGCGGCCAGCTGGAACGTGTTGCCCGAACTGTTCACCGCGTAAAAACGGGTGTTGTTGGTGGCTTCGGCAAAGGGCTTGTTGGGGCTGCCAACGGAGCCGGAATTATCCGTAAAGGCGAACACGTCCCCGTCGGTGATGGTGGTAAAGGCGGTCGCCGTCAGGCGTCCGGTGCCGGCGTTGGTGGTGATGGCCCCCGCCACCCCAAACACCAGATCGGCCGTGGACTCCATACGGGTTCCGTCCCCCTTCCACTGGCTCATACGGTAGGAGGCAATGCAAGTTGAATCCGCTACAGCGTGTATAGCGGAATAGAACTTAGCCAGGTGCTGGCGAAAAGTGGCGGCCCCCGCGATGTCTGGCAAGATCATTGACTGGTGGCAAACCGATTTGCTCAGGTACCCCAGCGCCCACGGGGACTCGTACCCAGTGTCGCCCGCGTCGTTTGGCAAAAACGAGACCAGTCCGCCGGCCCGCCAAGACGCCGGCATGGCGCTGTTGTAAGCGTTGATAGCCTCGAAATAGCTCCCCACCACGTCGCGCAGGTACGCGCGCAGCGCGGTGCCTTTGGGGCAAACGTCCGGGTAGATGGCCGCCGCCTGGCAAAAATCACGCGTACCCCAGGCGGCCACACGGTACAGGTTGCCGCTGAAAAGCATGCCCGCACCTTTGTAGGTGACGCCATTGATGATGGGGTCGCGGTCCCCGCTCCAGGAGCCCGAGGTGGGCGAACCGCCGGCTATCCCGGCGCCAACCTTCCATGTCGTGCCTCCAGGCGGACCGGCAAGGATAAGCTGCGTCGCCTGCTCCACCATCAGGTCCAGGTACTGCGGCTCGCCTGTGAGCACGTAGGGGTAGTAGGTGGCTGCTGGGCGGTGGCTGGGTTCGTACTCGCTACCCCACAAATGCCCTTCCGGTATCGACGGAACTCCAAAGGAGGTTGACTCCCCCCAATAGCGCCAGCTGGGCTGGGTGGCCCCCAGACCGGTGTAGCTGGGCTGGATGCTGACGCAGGGGACAATCTCCTTGGTGGCGCTCTGGCGCAGGCAGGTGCGCCACCCGCCCGAGGCCAGTCCCGTGACCCGCACTGCACGCTCGTCGGACGCCGATTGCGTCAATACGTGGCGCGCCGCCCAGGCGGGCATTATCCCAATCTCGGCGCGCGGACCTCCCGAGCCCATGGCGCGTAATTCGCAAGCCCCCTTGGCCTGCGCGTAGTAGTCAACAGCGGGGCCGTTTGTTGGCGTCAGCGCCATATCGTATGCCGGTATCAGCCGCGGCTTCATGAAACCGGCCTTGTCGCGCACGATGCGCACCGTGCCGTCTGCTACCGCGCTGCCGCCGCCCTGCACATAATCCCACCGAGCGTCGGCGGCACAGGTAAAAAAGTCAGTGAATTGTGGCAGGGTAATGGTGCTACCCAACAATTCCCCGATCTGAATCCCTTGCAATGCCCGCACGGTGGTGGCCCCGGTCAGGAGCGCCGCCGTCAGGGTTCGGGTAGCCCTCGCGGGGGTGGCTACGTCGGTCCAAGGCTGGGCAATGCGGCCCAGGTAGCGTAGGCCCAGTAACCCCCCTGCGCTATTGGACAGCGCGGCGACATAGTGCCAAGCATGTATCTGGCCATGGGCCGTGCCCGCTTGTTTACAAGCCCCCCCAATACGCCATACTTTACCTGCGGCGCCATCCCCGATCACTACTACATCAGTGCCGTCGGCAATGGCCGTGTTGAGGCTGGCAGTCCAGACGCCAGTAAGGTTGGTAACCCCTGTGAGTTCGGTCTTGATGTCGGCTGCTAGCAGGTCGGTCGTGCTGCGCGCGCTGGCGGTAGGCATGGCGCCGCCGTTTTTGACCTGTACCACCAGCGACCCCGATCCAGGAACCGGGGCCGGCACACGTACCATCGCCGCGCAAAACTTCATCGACCCATCCGGCCAGCTCGTCACGCCCCACAGGGTGGCTGGGCATGGCGTCCCGTCCAACAATGAGAACTGAGGTGCCTGGCCTGCTGGCACCTGGCCCTGCACCAGCGGCAAGCCAAACATCGGCGAAATGAAGCCCGCGCCCTGTACGCTCGCCGAAGTGTTCTCCAGCGTAATCGTCGAGAGTACCGTGCCCGCGGTGGGCGCGGCCACCCCAACGTACAGTGGGGTGCCGGGGGTGCCGGGGTAGCTGCGGTTGACGGCCTGTGCCATGTGGGCCGCCCTATCAGGTGGTTTCGCAGTCGAACGATAGTACGAAGTCGTCGTTGGTTGTAGCCAGCGCGCCCGCCGTGACCGTGCGGCGCAGCCACAGCGCACGGTGCTGCCCTGCCGGCAAGTTACCCAGCGCCAGACCGGCGGCCGCGTTGGCCGGCTCGCTGAACGTGACCCCTGCAGGAGCGGTGGCTTCGTTGGCAATGGCCGTCTCGGTGGCGTTCACGGCGGCAGCGCCCACACCAATGGCCAGCACGGTGCCGGCCAGCGGGGTCTGCTGCGAAATCCAGGCGCGCGCGTTCGTCATGGTGTCCGCGCCATTGGCGTTGTGCAGGTAAATGCAGCGGTACTCGACCAGGCCCGCGGCGGCTTGCGCAGCGCTCACGGCGTCAAACAGGCCATCGACCGCTGCGCTCATGGTTTGCGAACTTTTGGCGCCCCCAATGGACGCGTTGCCAACGGCGTTGGCGGCCCCGCCCGAGAGGCGGCGCGAGAAGTCGGCGGTGATGATGGACATGGTTTCCTTTCAGCTGGGGGTCAAAATCAGGCGCCCGTCACTTGCGGGCGGTTGGGGTTGCCGGCGGGGTTGGGCGCCACGGCCACGGTGCCCCGTATCTCCACGCCCAGCGCGTTGGCAAACGCCGCGTAGTGCGCCTGGGCGCGCGCCGCGTTGCCGGCGTACTCGCTGTCCTTGGTGTAGGCGCGGTAGAGCACGTAGTCCTGCACGGCGTTGGCATAGATGTCGGGCACCCCGAGGTCGCCGGTCACGGCGGTGTAGAGGGCGCCTTCGGTCGGCTCAACAATGTCTGGCGCCATCGAGGCGTAGGTGACATCGAGCGCCGCGCCCGAGGCGGCAGCGGGCGGGTAGACATAGAACACGCGCGGCTCGCGCAGGTCGTACATGTAGTGCAGCAGCTCGGTCACGCCCGCCTGTGCATGCCAGGCGGGCAACTGGGCGTCCAAAATCTCGCGGTTGGTCATGCGCACGGCGCGCTTGGAGCCGGCGCTGTTGCGCACCACTTCGAGCAGCTTGGTGCCCCCCGCCGGCAGGGCCTGGCGCGAGCCAGCCACCAGGGGCACGGAGGCGTTGGTCACGGCCGCGTCGGGGCGGTGCATCACGATCTCGCGCTGCGCGTCGTTGAAATAGCGCACCAGCTCGCTGACCGGCCAGCGGATCGAGGTCGGGTCCTGCAGCGTCTCGACGACGCGGCGGATGATGGATTGGGCGGGGATGGGCATGCAGGGGTCCTTGGGAAGATCAGCACCAGGCGACGCGTGCGCGCGGCGTACTGTTGGTGTGGCCGCGCCAGGCGTCCACGGACGCGCTTTGGACTGCGCGCTCAAACATCACCGTGTTTGCCGAGGCCAGATCCACATTGCTCCAGGCCTGGCCGGGGATAGCCATCAGGCGCGCCTTGGCGCCGTAGCCGATCGGGTCTGCGTACTGGGAATACAGCTCGTTGGGGATGCCCACAGCGCGCTCGCTGGGCATCAAAGAGGCCTGAATCGAGAGCGTTTTGCCGCCCTGCTGCGCGCGGCCCAGGCGGAAGGTGGCCCGGTCGGCGCTCAGCAAGCCACTGCCCGCAAAACCGCCGTCGGCCCAGTCGCCCAGCTGCGTGCCCGGCGAGAGCACATCGAGCGGCGCGCCCGCGGCGCTGGCCTTTTCCACCCGCACCACCACGCTGCCAAAGGGGATGTCCAGGTCGTACTCCACCGCGCCGTCCTGCGTGACAGTGGGGTCGAGCCACACCTTCCACGCGCGCGTACGGCGCAGGAACTCTTGCGCCGCGCGGCGCAGCTCCTGCGCCAGCAGCGGGTCGGGACAGCCCAGCACATGCGGCAGAACGTTGGGGAAAAAGTCGCTCCAGATGGCCATGGCGCATCAATCAGGCGGCAGGCTTGGCAGGCGCTTTGGGCTTGGCAGGCGCTTTGGGCTTGGCAGGCGCCGGCGGCGTCAGCGCCTCGATGGGCGCGCTGTTGCTGTTGCCCAGATCGTCCAAGTCGCCGTCGCCGTCGCCGTCGCCGTCGCTGGTCATGGCCAGCGCCCGTGCGTAGTCCCCCTGGTCGGCTGGGTAGAACAGACCACCGTCGAGCAAAAAAGCCACCGTAGGCTCGTGCTCAATGGTGCAAGTGAGTTCACCCTGCGCGTCGGGCTCAAACACATGGGCGGCGCCGTCCAGACCCAGCACGCGCACTGTGCCGTCGCGCCGGGGGGGGATACAGGTATGTAGGTTCATGGGTTGTGTCCAGAAAAAGGGGCGGAAGTTGCCCGCCGCCCCGTTGTCACCACTCGCGCGGCTATGGCCTTGGCGTCAGGCCGCGCGGTACCACAGCGTCACGCCCAGCGTGCCGGCGGCGGGGGTGGTCGGGGCCGTGGCCACCAGCACACCGAGCTTGCGGTCGCCCGCGGCTGGCGCCACCTTTTCAATGGCTTTGCCGTTGCGCGTCAGGCGCTGGGAAAAGGCGGTGTTGACCGCCGTGGTCGAGCCCCAGTTGGCGCCCCCATCGGCATTTGTCACGGACAGGGCAGCGCCCGCGCCGTCCCAGATCCCCACTTGCAGCACCATGGCGGCGGCGCCGGTATCCACGTCGTCGCAGTCCACCTGCACCTCCAGCGGGATGCAGCCCGCCGGCAGCACGCCGATCTGGCCAACGCGGTTGAGCGTCAGGTCAGCGGTCTTGAGGTCCAGCGTGAAACGCACTGCCAGCACCTCGGCGCCGGCGGGTGTGGGCACCGGCTTGCGCCCGGTGATGTGGTCGTTGCTGTTTGCAAAAGGCATGATTCAATCTCCTATTGGTGGCCCACTCAGCGCGAGGCTGCGGCGGTGTCCAGGGTGAACAGGCCAAAGTCCTGCGGGCCAGCGTCGGTGTCAAAGCGCACTTTCTTGGTGCCAAAGATCGAGCTGGTGGAAATGACCACCTTGTCGCCGTTGTCCCGGGTCTCTTCGTGCCAGTCGTAGCGCAGATTGGTACCGGGCGAGCCAAAGGCGCAGACCCCGGCCTGGGCACCCATGAACAGGGCGCGCGCGGCCTCCACGTTGCCAGCGCCGGCGTCGGCCGAGCGGATCACGTTGCGGTGGCTGTGCAGGATCACGCCGCGGTACATGCCCAGCGAGCCTTTGAACAAAGGGCTGTTGCGGCCCTCGGCGGCAGCGGCGGCGCGCTGGATGTCCATCCACTGGCCCGTGCCGGTGTTACTGCGCAGGTCATCCTCCTGGAAGGTGTGCATCACGCAGACAAAGGTCTCGTTGCCGTCGATCTTGCAAGGCTGCAGCACCGGCACGTTGGTGGCCCCGCCGCCCTGGGCGTCCGCCTTGGTCTTGGCGCGGTCAATCAGGCGCAGGTCGAACTTGTCGCTGGCGTCGAGGTTGGTGTAGTCGGTCGCGTCGCCGCCATAGACCACATGGTTGGCATCGGGTGCGGCCAGCGGGTTGTTGGCGCGCCCGGCGTAGCCCGTGGGCACCAGGAAGTTGGCGTTGATGCCGCGCTTGCCCGACAGGTAGATGAAGATCAATTCATCCTGCAGGCGCGCCCACCAGCTCGATTGCTGCTGCTTGGCGCGGCTGCGCAGATCGTGCAGCGTGCGCTTGCGCGTCATGCGCCCGCCGGTGTTGACACCGCAGCGCGCCTGGTCGATGTAAATTTGGTCGGTGTAGAAGCGCTGGCGCTCTTCGTTGCCTTCCAGGTTGTCCTCGCCCTCCACCGGCGCCATGGTCAACTCGGCCAGCAGGTCGTAAGTGATCTGCTCGCCCGCGTCGGTCTCCAGGTCGGTGAGGATTTGAATGGGCACTTCGGCGTCTGCACCGCGCTTCATAAAGCGCGGGCCGAAGTACGATTTTTGGCTGGTGTCTACAGCCAGGAGGCCAGAGAAGCGCTTAACCGCCTTCGGGTCGTTGACGCCAACAATTGTGCGTGCCATATGGAATAACTCCTAAAAGGTTTGAGCTTTCGGAGCACTCCTGCGCACCTGTTTTCCTGGGTCAGATTGCCATGCTTGGCACGGCGATCTAGGTCGGATACTGGCATGCTTGGTGCGAACCTGGCACCACCAATTCCGCCCTTTTTTCAATCAACACTTCGCGCGGCGCTGTCACCCGCAGGCGCGCCATGCGCCCGCTTTTGTGCATCAACTCCACGGTCACGACGCCACCATGCAAGGCCAGGCGCTCGCCTGCGCGCAGGTCAATAATGACGCTGGTCGGCCTGGTGGCTTCGCTCATCAGCGCCCCCGTGTGTACTTGTCGAGCTGGACCGGTGACATGCGCGCAATGGCCGCTTCCAGGGCCTCACCGTCCAGCGCATCGACATCAGCAAACTCGCCGCCCACATCGCCCGGGCCGTCGGCGCCGGGCACCATGGCCAGCGTCTTGGGCGCGTCCTCCACGGGCATGCGGCGCGAGGGCGGCGGCGCTGGTGCTGGTGTGGGCTTGGGCTTGGGGGTGATGCCGTGCAGCGCCTGCACGCGCCGGTGGCCCTCTTGCAAGTACCAGTCCATGTCTTTGTCGGCATGGGCGGGGTTTTGCGCCAAGGTACGCACAAACAGATCGAGGTCGCCCGCCTTGGCGGTATCGGTGCGGTAGTCGATCGCGCCACCCTCGGGCTTGGCTGCGGCATCAAAGGCGCGATCAATGGCCGCTTGCCAGCTTTGTTGGGCCGACTGCTCGCGCATTTCTGCGGATATTTCCGCCTTGGTGCGCAGTTGCGAGAGGGCATCGCGCTGCTTGAGCAGGGTGTCGCGCTGATCCTCGTAGTCATCGACATCCAGGCTACCGTCCTTGAACTGCGTGCGCAGCTCGCTCAGCCCCTGGGCCACAGCCTGCTGCTGCGCCTCAAAATCGGCCGGTAGGTCGGCGCTGTACGCGGCGGCCTGGGCGGGCGCTGCAGCGGGGGCAGCGTCCTGGGGCGGGGTGGCGGGCGGGTCTGCAGCCGTCGAGTCGGGCGTGGCAGTGAAGTTGGCGGC
>ERZ724524.2872-NODE-2872-length-11048-cov-11.864914_pt1 | contig 11048 bp, 9 predicted proteins | sample MGYA00376057_ERZ724524 | MGnify/ENA primary metagenome ERZ724524 (study PRJEB28724, sample SAMN07190888) | wastewater metagenome | isolation source: influent of sewage treatment plant in Hong Hong | place: USA: Christiansburg, Virginia | collected 2016-03-01 ...
AAAAGGCGTTTGACGGCTTGAACAAGGGCAACCAGGAAGCGCTGCTCAAAGCCGGTAAGGACGCCGAAGAGCGCGGCTGGGCAGCGGCCGAGAAGGTCAACGAAGACACCCTGGCCAAGCTCAAGGCCAACGGCATGCAAGTGCTTCCGCCCTCGCCCCAGCTCAAGGCCGACATGGCCAAGGTGGGAGACACCATGCTCAAGGAATGGCTGGACAAGACCGGCCCCGAGGGCAAGGCCCTGGTAGACGCCTACCGCAGCAAGTAAAGCCCACGCATGCGCCGCCTGCTTGAGGGAATCTACAGCGGCGCTGCAGCGCTGGCGGCGCTGTGCATGGTGCTGCTGCTCCTGGCGGTGCTGGTCTCGATTGTGAGCCGGCAACTGGGCTTTCAGGCGCCGGGTATCGACGCCTATGCCGGCTACCTGATGGCTGGCGCAGGCTTTTTGGCGCTGGCGCACACGCTCAAGCGCGGCGAGCACATTCGCGTCACGCTGGTGCTCAACCTGCTGCGCGGCCGCTGGAAAAAAGGCGCCGAGCTGTGGGCGCTTTCCGCCGCCACGTTGCTCGCCCTGTTGTTTGCCTTCTACAGCTGCAAGCTGGCCTGGCAATCGCACGTGTTCAACGATATTTCGACCGGCAACGACGCCACGCCCCTGTGGCTGCCGCAAATCGCCATGGCGCTCGGCACGGTGGTCCTGGCCATCGCCTTTGTCGATGAACTGGTGCTCGAAGTTCTGGGCCGGCGCATCCAACCGCAAAGCAGCGAAGCGCTGCGCAACGAATAGGCCCCGCGCGCCATGAGCGACATAGCCATCACCGGCCTGCTGATTGCCACGCTGTTCCTCATTCTGGGCAGTGGGGTGTGGATCGGCCTCACGCTCTCGGGCGTGGCCTGGATCGGCATGCAACTGTTTTCGTCCCGCCCGGCAGGCGACGCAATGGCCGTCACCATCTGGGGCTCGTCGTCGAGCTGGACGCTCACCGCCCTGCCGCTGTTCATCTGGATGGGCGAAATCCTGTTTCGAACCCGCCTCTCGCAGGACATGTTCAAGGGCCTGGCGCCCTGGGTGCAGGCCCTGCCCGGACGGCTGTTGCATACCAACGTGATTGGCTGCACCATCTTCGCCGCCGTGTCGGGTTCCAGCGCCGCCACCTGCGCCACCATCGGCAAGATGACGCTGCCCGAACTCACCCGCCGCGGCTATCCCGAGCACATGGTGGTGGGCACGCTGGCGGGCTCCAGCACCCTGGGCCTGCTGATTCCGCCGTCCATCATCATGATCGTCTACGGCGTGGCGGCCGACGTATCGATCTCGCAGCTCTTCATTGCTGGCGTGCTGCCAGGCATCCTGCTGGCCGCGCTGTTCTCAGGTTACATCGCTCTGTGGGCGCTGCGCCACCCGGATCAGATTCCCCAGGCGGACGAGCGCCTGACGTTCACCCAAAAGCTGGCGGCTTCGCGCAGCCTGATTCCGGTGGTGCTGCTGATTGCGGCCGTGCTGGGCTGCATCTATACCGGCATCGCCACCGCCACCGAAGCGGCCGGCGTGGGCGTAATGGGAGCGCTCATCCTCTCAACGCTTCAGGGCTCCATGAACTGGGCCACCTTCAAGGATGCGCTGATGGGCGCCACGCGCCTGTACTGCATGATCGCGCTGATTCTGGCGGGTGCGGCCTTCCTGACGCTGTCCATGGGCTACATCGGCCTGCCGCGCCACCTGGCCGAATGGATTGCCTCGCTGGGCCTGAACCAGGCGCAGCTGGTGGCTGCACTGGCCGTTTTCTTCATCGTGCTCGGCTGCTTTCTCGACGGCATCTCCATGGTGGTCCTGACCATGGGCGTGCTGATGCCCACGGTGCAAGCAGCCCACATCGATCCGCTGTGGTTTGGCGTATTTGTGGTGCTGGTGGTGGAGATGGCGCAAATCACGCCGCCCGTTGGGTTCAACCTGTTTGTGCTGCAGGGGATGACGGGCCGCCAGCTCCCCTGGATCGCCCGCGTCACGCTGCCCATGTTCCTGCTGATGTGCTTGGCCGTGGCCATCGTCTACATCTTTCCTAGCATCGTCACCTGGCTGCCGCAGCAGATGAGCGCGCGCTGAGGCACCGGGGCACGCTACCATCGCGTTCCATGCTCAACGTGCTTTCCATTTGCGCTGGTGCCAGTCTGGGCGCCCTGGCCCGCTGGCGCTTGGGCCTTTGGCTCAGCCCCGGCGGCCTGCTGCCCTGGGGCACGCTGGCAGCCAACCTGGTGGGCGGCTACCTCATCGGGATTGCGGTGGGCATTTTTCAGGTGCTGCCCCAACTGGACCCAGCCTGGCGACTGGCGCTGATCACCGGTTTCCTGGGAGCGCTCACCACGTTTTCCACTTTTTCCGTGGAGATCGTTGAAATGCTGCAACAGCAGCGCGCCATGCTCGCATTTGCCAGCGTCGCGATGCATCTGGGCGGTTCGCTGCTGCTGACCTGGCTGGGTTTGCAGACCGTGGTGCTGGCCCTGCGGACTTGAATTAGGCAGTCGGCAGCGGGAAGAGGCGCAGCGGCACCCGCGCCCAGCCACTCGCCGGGTGCAAGGCCGGCTCGGGCGATTGGCCGGTCACCATCTCCATGCTTGCGCCGCAGGCCAGCACCTCTTCCAGCAGCACGCGCAGCTCCATCTGCGCCAGCGGGGCGCCGGGGCAGACATGAATGCCCGCGCCCCACAGCAGGTTGGCTTCCTGGCTGCGTTCGGGGCGGTATTCCAGCGCGGCGTCGAATGCGCGCGGATCGCGGTTGGCCGCCGGCCAGTGCAGCGTCACACGCGAACCCGCCGGCAAATGCCGGCCGCCGATGTCCACCGGGCAGGTGGTGACACGCCGGTTGGTGGCCAACGGCCCACGCAGGCGCAAAATTTCTTCCACCGCCGCAGGAATGGCAGACGGGCGCTCGCGCAGCTGCGCTTGCACCGGCGCGTGGTGCGCCAGCCAGTCGCACAGAATGCCGGCCGACGCCGCCATCGTGCCGATCTCGCCCACCGTCCAGTTGCGCAGGATGCTGGCAATTTCTGCATCGGTCAGAGGCACGCCATGGACCGTCTCCTGCATCAGTGCGCAAGTGAGGTCGCCCGCCGCTGCAGCAGCGGCGCCAGCGCCGCGGCGCCGCTCCAGTTGCGCCGTCACGACGGCCTGAAAGCGCGCCGCCAGCTCGGTATGCGCAGCGCCGTCCTGCGCCAGCGTCGCCGCATGGTTGGCCTGCATCCATTGCGCCAGAGCCGCATGGTCCTCGTCCTGCCAGCCCAGAAAATCGCACTGCGCCCACACGGCAAACGGCAGGGCCAGCGCGCCTATCCACTCAAGGGCCGGGCCACGCGGCAGGGCGGCGATCAAACTGCGTGCCATGGCCCGGCACTGCGGCTCGAAGGCATCCACACGCGCCCTTGAAAAATACGGCTCAATGACACGCCGGTAGGCCGTGTGCTGCGGCGGATCCATGCCGTTGGGTACCGCCGCATGGCGCGACACGACGCTACTGAACGTGGTGTGGTCTTTGACAGCACGCAACACATCGGCTTGGCGAAACAGCGACCAGTGCAGCGCCTGGCTCCAGGCGACCGGGCAGTGCTCGCGCATACCGTCGGCGGTGGCCTGCGGATCGCGCTGCGCTTCGGACGAGAGCGGGTCCCAATCGGGATTTGGATGGCTTGGCATGAAGGCATTTTCAGGCATATTCACCCGCACATCGAGCGCCGCCCGGCTGCCGTGAGCCCTCGGGCGCCAAAGGCTGAGCGGAGAAAAGTGCAAAATCACTATCTCTTTCATAGCTGGCAGCGCTCGCCAGTTGTGCCCAGAGGGCATTTTTGCCTAAGTTTTTCCTCGCCTGCGTGTCTCGGAAGCGCGAGCCCCAAGAGAAAATTTTATGGACGCCACCACCCACCTCAACGAACGCAGGCTCACCGACGCGCTGGCCGAACTGCAGCCCAATCCCCTGGACGCTGCGGCCATGCAGCCGCACTCGGACCGCCTCGCCTTCACCGACACCGAATTCATGCTGCGCCGCGAGACGCGCGGGATCCGCTTTCAGCTCGAAATGCTCAAGCCCGACCTCGGCCAAACGGCGCAAGGCATTGAAAACACCATCGTCGTCTACGGCAGCGCACGTTTTGTCGCTGCCGACGAAGCCGCCGGGCTGCTGGCGGCTGCGCAGGCCACTGGCGACGCGCAAGCCATTGCCCTGGCCGAGCGCGCCGTACGCAACGCCCGCTACTATGAGCTGGCGCGCGAGTTCGCCGGCATCGTCGCCCAGCACAGCAACCGGCAGGAGCTGGCCAACCGGCTCTACGTCTGCACGGGTGGCGGTCCCGGCATCATGGAAGCGGCCAATCGCGGCGCCAGCGAAGCCGGTGCGCTCACGGTAGGCCTGAACATCGCCCTGCCGCATGAGCAAGGCAGCAACCCCTACATCACGCCCACGCTCAGCTACCGATTCCACTACTTTGCGCTGCGCAAAATGCATTTCATGATGCGCGCCAAAGCGTTGGTGGCCTTCCCCGGCGGTTTCGGCACCATGGACGAGCTGTTTGAAGTGCTGACCCTGGTGCAAACCGGCAAGGCCAAGCCCGTGCCGATCATTCTGTTTGGCACCGATTTCTGGAACAGCCTGCTCAACTTCCAGGTGATGGTGGACGCCGGCACCATTGCAGAGGAAGACCTGGCGTTGTTCCACATCACAGACGATCCTCAGGAGGCCTGGAACAAGATCAAGGCCTTTTACCAGCTCTGAGGGTCGAGCGACAACGCTACCGACTCACCGAATCACTCGAATCGGAGGCGGAATGAAGATGATTGGAGGCAGCCTCACAGGAGGGATGATGACGATGGGGGGTCTGGTCCCACCGCCCGGTGTCGTAGTTCCAGGCGTCGTAGTTCCAGGAGTCGTAGTTCCAGGAGTCGTACCTCCGGGTCTCGTACCTCCCGGTGTTGTCGTGCCGCCCGGTGTGGTCGTACCTCCGGGCCTCGAGCCACCCGGTGTGGTCGTCCCACCGGGTGTCGTCCCACCGGGTGTCGTCCCACCGGGCGTCGTCCCGCCGGGTGTCGTCCCTCCCGGAGTAGGCGCCCCTCCGGGTGTCGTACCCCCAGCGTCAGGCGGAGTGGGGGTCTCCGGAACGACCGGCTCAGGCGCCCGGAACACCGACGCATTGCTGCCACCGCTGCGCACTTGCTCGCCTACGGCATACGGCCTCGCAGGCGTAGGCAGGGGAAGCAAGGCCTGCGTATTGGTATAGACCGCAAGCCGGTCGCTGGACAGTACGAGCACCGACTCGCCCACTTTCAACCCGACGCAGCCAGCTTGGGTGCAGACTTCGATCTCGTCTTGCTCACCGCCCACTTCCAGCTGCCCTTGAGGGTTAAAAAAGGCCCTATAAGCAGAACCCCGAATGCCAACCACCGCCGTCGGCGTGGTGAGTTTGTAGTTGGCCGGGTTGCGCTTGCCAATCAGCCCCGTGATCGCGCGCATGCCGCCCCGCAGCAGGCTGACGGCAAAGCTATCCTGCGCTGGGTCCCCGCTGTCTACGTAACGCGCCACGGTGAACTCGGAATCGGAATACAAGGACACGAGACCACCGTCGGTAAACCGAAGCTGGGCACGGCCCGTCGTCCCGGTCAAGACGGTATCACCGGTCTCCAGAGACGCTCCACTCGCCAATGCGGCCAGTGCAATGCCCCGGCGCATCTGAACGTCTCCCGCGGCAAACTGCACCAAGCCAGCAGCTGCCAGCGCCGACAACGGAAGCCCTGCCGCAACGACCAGCACCAGGCATAGGCGCGCAATGCAATGCTTAGGTTTCATGACATGTCTCCGTCTGGCTGGGACACCGGCTCACTTCAGAAGTCACGCCGCACCGTGATGGAAAAGACCCGCCGCTCGTATTGAGTGACCGGGATGCTGGAATCATTTTTTACCAGCATCCATTGCGGGGTAATGCGCCAGTCCTGCGCCGGCACCCAGGACACGCCCAGCGACACGCCCGCCTGCTGGTCGCGCCGTCTCACTGCAAAGAATGGGTCACTCGCGCCGTAATTGCGCCTCTCGCCACTCAGCGCGGCAAAGAGAGCCACGCTGTGTGTCAGTGGCACCTGCCCACCCAACTGCCAGCCCATCAGATGCAGCCCAAGATCCTCTACCCCAGACGCTTGCGGAGATTCGCGCCCCCCATAAAGGCTGCCATAGGCCAGCGCACCATTTCGAAACACCTGGGAATACGAAACACCCGCTATCGAACGATGCACACTTCGGATGGATTGGTGGGGGTAGCGCACATCCAGCCATTGCACAAAACTGCCCCACTGGCGAAAGCCATCGATCCGGTAGATCCATTCCCCCTGCACACCGCCCATGTTGCGCAAGCGCGCACCATCGAGCAGTTGCGAGCCATACACACCAGAGAGAATGACTTCGTTGCGTTCCCGGCGCCATGCCACACCGGCATTCGCATCGAACTGACTGTTGTCATAGGCACCCGCAGCCTGTGCGTGGTGCCGGGTGCTGGCAGAGGCCGCCCCCACCAACGACCAGCCCGCATCCAGCACATGGCGCCCGCGCACCGCCAGCAGCGCCGAACCAAAACTTGCGGCGGTCTCCTGCGCTCCGGGAGCCAATACCCACGCGGGTACCCCGGCCAAGGGGACCGCCAATATGTCGCCTGCATTCGGCCCCGCATTCGCATTCGAATCGTGGCCCACGGTGAGCTCGGCGTAGCCCTTGATGCTGGAGGCGCCTCGGTAGTCAGCTCGGTCGTAGGAGACTAAAAACTGATCAATATCCAGGGCTGCATCGACTGGAATACCTTCCTCACGCACCAGCTTGGAGACGGCCAGCGCTGTGCGCTTGTCACCTACGGCAAACAGAGCGCGACCCAACTCCAACTGGGCCATCGCGTTGTCTGGCTGCAAGGCGACCACACGCTCCCAAGCCATCACAGCTCGGGGATATTGACCCGCAGCATGCGCGGCACGGCCCATGGCTGCGTCAAAGGTTGGATCGCCGGCGCGCGCCTGCTCTTGCTGGCCCAGCAGCACAAACGCCTGCTCGGCGTCGCCCTGCTCGACAAGGCTTTGTGCATGGTCCAGCAGCGCATCGGCCTGCGCCGGGGGAGAGAGCGCCAAACCCAACAAGGCGGCGAAAAGTAGCCGCCGGCTGCGCAACAAGCCCCAAGGAATGATCATGTCCTGCCCCCTGTACTGTGACGGGTGGAAACAATTTACTCCTTTCCTAGCAATTTGCTACTGCTGCAAGCCCTTGGGAGGCATAGCGCAACACTTCGCGGCTAGAAATCCTCGTCCGCATCCGACAGCGCAAGCGCGCCCGGCCCCGGCACAGCAACGCCCTGTGCCTCGGGGGCCGGCAAATCCTGCACGTCGCGCAGCCGCCGCTGGATGGCGCGGGTGCGAACGTCCACTTGCTCAAAGCGCTTGGCGGCGGCGTCGATGGACTTTTTGGTGGCTTCGACCACTTCGCCGAACTTGCTGAACTCGGTTTTCACCGTGCCCAGCAGCGCCCAGACCTCGGACGAGCGCTTCTCGATCGCCAGCGTCTTGAAGCCCATCTGCAGGCTGTTGAGCATGGCCGCCAGGTTGGCCGGGCCGGTAATCATGACGCGGCAGTCGTTCTGCACGGCCTCGACCAGGCCGGGCCGGCGCATGACCTCGGCAAACAGGCCTTCGGACGGCAGGTAGAGCACGGCAAAGTCGGTGGTGTGCGGGGGCGAGACATATTTGGCGCAGATCTTCTTGGCTTCGAGGCGGATCGACGCCTCGAAGGCGTTGCCGGCCGAAGCGATGGCCGGCTTGTCCGCTGCCTCCTGGGCGTCGAGCAAGCGCTGGTACTGCTCCACCGGGTACTTGGCATCGATGGGCAGCCACACGGGTGTTTCGTGCGACTTGCCGGGCAGGCGGATCGCGTATTCCACCATTTCATCGCTGTCCGGCACCGTCTTGACGTTGCGGCCAAACTGATCGGGAGTGAGCACGTTGTCGATGATGGCGCCCAATTGCATCTCGCCCCAGGTGCCGCGCGACTTCACGTTCGTCATCACGCGCTTCAAGTCGCCCACGCTGCCGGCCAGGGTCTGCATCTCGCCCAGCCCCTTGTGCACCTGCTCCAAGCGATCACTCACCAGCTTGAAGGATTCGCCCAGGCGCTGCTCCAGCGTGGCGTGGAGCTTTTCGTCCACCGTGCGGCGCATTTCCTCCAATTTTGTCGCGTTGTCGGTCTGAATGGCAGCCAGGCGCTCGTTCAGCGCCGTGCGCAGCTGTTCGGCGCTTTGCTGGCTGCCCTGCACCAGTCCGCTGAGCTGCTGGTGCACCGATTCCTGCAGGAACGAGAACTGCGTGCGCAGCTGCAGGCTGTTGTCAGCGAGCTGGTCGCGCAGCGTGTTTGCCATGCCCAGCAATTGGGTGTGGATGTCGGCCTTGAGCGAATCGAGCGACTGGCGGGTGGCCTGGGTCAGCGCCTCGAAGCGCTCCTGAATGCGCTCTTGCGCCTGCGCGCTGCTGTGCGCCAGGGCCTCGCGTGACTTCACGCTCTCGGCGGCCAGGGCGCCAGTGGTGGCCACCAGTTCGGTGCGAAACGCCGCCAGCGTGATCGCCAATTCACCGCGCGCTGCGCGCGATTCCCCCACGGCCTGCGCCAGGCGCTCGTCTACAGCCTGGCGCAGCGACTCCTGCGCCACCTGCGTGGTCTGGGTAAAGCCGCGCAGTTGCTGGCCCATGGCGTCGAGCACACCGTCGTTCTTGGCGACGGCCCATTGCGTGGCTAGGCCCGCCTGCTCCAGCGCCTGCAGCCGCGCCAGCCATTCGGGCGGCAAGTGCACGCGCGGCTGGCGCAGCAACAACGCCAGCAGCAGCAACAGCACCAAAGCCAGAGCGCCCAGGACGAGCCAGGTGTCAGAACTCATTTCACTACTCTTTTAATAGCTATAGACGCTTATGGATAAAGCGCTATGTGCCAATTTATACTAATTTTTTGACCGTGCCGGCAGATTCACCGGACTGGGCAGCGCCTGCCCAGCAAAGAAGGCCAGCAGGTTATCGGCGGCCTTGTTGGCCATGGCGCGTCGCGTAGCAAGCGTGGCGCTGGCGATGTGCGGCGTGAGCACCACGTTGGACAATGCCAATAGATCGGGGTGCACTTGCGGCTCGCCCTCAAACACGTCCAAACCGGCGGCGGCAATGCGGCGCGCGCGCAGGGCTGCGGCCAGGGCCACATCGTCCACGATGCCACCGCGTGCAATGTTGACCAGTGTGGCCGTGGGCTTCATGCGCGCAAGCTCGGCCGGCCCAATAGCGTGGTGCGACTCTGCGCTGTAGGGCAGCACCAGCACCAGGTGGTCGCTCTGGGCCAGCAGCTCGTACTTGCTGACGTACTGCACAGCGCACTGCGCCTCCAGCGCGGGCGCCAGGCGGGAGCGGTTGTGATAGATCACCCGCATGCCAAAGCCGTGCGCCCCGCGCCGGGCAATGCCCTGGCCGATGCGGCCCATGCCCAGGATGCCCAGGGTGCTGCCGTGCACTTCGGCACCGGCAAACAGGTCATAGCGCCACTGCGTCCAGCGCCCGGCGCGCAGGAAATGCTCGGCCTCGGTCATGCGCCTCGCGGTGGCCATGAGCAGCGCAAAACCGAAATCGGCGGTGGTTTCGGTCAGCACATCGGGCGTGTTCGTGCCCTGCACGCCCGCTGCGTTCATCGCCTCCACATCGAAATTGTTGAAACCCACCGCCATGTTGGCCACCACGCGCAGGTGTGGGCAGGCGGCCAGCAGCGCTGCGTCAATGCGCTCGCCGCCGGTCGTCAGCACGCCATCCTTGTCGGCCAGCCGGCGCGCCAACTCGGCCGGCGCCAGGACCTGGTCCTCCTGGTTGGCTTCGACATCCAACGCAGCGCGCAGGCGCTCCAGCACCTCGGGAAACACGGCCCGAGCGACAAGGATTCGGGGGCGCTCCATCAGAACCATATGAACGTCATCACGACAAACAGCGGCACCAGGATGCCCCCAGACCACAGCATGTAGCCAAAGAAGCTGGGCATCTTCACGCCGCGGTCCTCGGCAATCGCCTTGACCATGAGGTTGGGCGCGTTGCCGATGTAGGTATTGGCACCCATGAACACCGCACCGGCCGAAATGGCTGCCAGCGTCGGCGCCAGCGTCGTCATCAGCGTGACCGGGTCGCCACCAGCGGTGTTGAAGAACACCAGATAGGTCGGGGCATTGTCGAGGAAGGACGAAAGCGCACCCGCAGCCCAGAAATACATGGCAGGCAGCGGCGTACCGTCTGGACCCGTCACCGCTCTGACGATGGCACCAAACGGTCCGTCCACTCCGGCCTTGAGCATGGCGATCACGGGAATGATGGTGAGGAAGATGCCGGCGAACAGCTTGGCCACCTCCTGCATGGGCGCCCACCCGAATTGGTTGGCGTCATGCACGCGCGCAGGGGTCAGCCAGAGCGACAGGCCCGTGACCATCAGCAAGCCGACGTCGCGCACGATGCCGGGCATGCCCACTTCGGTGCCAGCGATATGGAACACCACCGGCGATTTCCAGAAACCGCTCAGCAGCACCAACGCCACCACGGCGCCCAGCAAGGCAAAGTTGACCTTGCCGTCAAAACCGATACCGCGTGTGTCGGGAGTGGGGTCGGCAGCCATGGTTTCGCCGCTCTTGTGGAAGAACCAGCTGTCGATGGCAAAGAACAGCGCCAGCAGCACGCCCACCAGGAACAAGGTTTCCGGAAAGATGTGGCTCACGGTCCAGAAGAAATCCACGCCCTTCAAGAATCCGAGGAACAGGGGCGGGTCGCCCAGGGGGGTGAGCGAGCCCCCGGCATTGGAAACAATGAAGATGAAGAACACCACCACGTGCGCCTTGTGGGCGCGGTTGTCGTTGGCGCGGATCAGGGGGCGAATGAGCAACATGGACGCGCCGGTGGTCCCCATAAAACTCGCCAAGACCGCGCCTATCGCCAAAATGGCGGTATTGAGCAGGGGATTGCCGTGCAAATTGCCCCGGATAT
>ERZ724524.2875-NODE-2875-length-11043-cov-4.111394_pt1 | contig 11043 bp, 9 predicted proteins | sample MGYA00376057_ERZ724524 | MGnify/ENA primary metagenome ERZ724524 (study PRJEB28724, sample SAMN07190888) | wastewater metagenome | isolation source: influent of sewage treatment plant in Hong Hong | place: USA: Christiansburg, Virginia | collected 2016-03-01 ...
GCCTACCTGCCCCTATCCACTGCTCGCGGCAGATACTAGACCACCCGAATCAAGCACGTTGCGCCGGCATGATCGGTAGGGATCGAAAAATACACCCCATTCAGGTGCGTTTCTGTCGGAGAATGTGCGTCAACTTGTGATTCTGAGTCCTTCGGACAGAAATCGTCGGTGTTTTTCCGCACGGTCTGATAGGAATGTGTTCCACACGGACAACGGTCTATAGTGACCAGCCGTGGAGAGAGTCGACTCTACCAGCCGATTGACAAGGTCGATCCCGGTGTGAAACCAGCGCCCAAATCGCAGCCGGGGTGGCGCGGGCTACGCAACTTGGTAGGCCGTGCGAGGAATCACAAGAACTGTTCGATCAGGTTCATTAGTACATTCTGATCTAGATTCCCTTTGGTCAAATACGCGCTCGCGCCTGCGGAGAGTCCTCGCTCGCGACTGTGCTCATCATCGTTGCTGGTAATGAGAATCACTGGCAGCGTTCGGAACTGATCGGACTTGCGGATGGTCTGCGTCAGCTGAAATCCATTCAGTAGCGGCATGTCGACATCGGAGAGGACGAGGTCCACTCCGCCTGCTTGTACGCGCTCCCAACCCTGTACGCCGTCGGATGCCAATTCGACGACAAAACCTGCCGCTTCAAGAAGATTTTTTTCCAAGCTGCGCGTGGTTACAGAGTCATCTACGACCAGAATCCGTCTCCGCTTCCGGTCGCTCTCTCCACCCACGCGCATTTTTTGCAACAAGGAACCAGTTCCTGGTGCCATCGTTCCCTGCCTGTGGAGCAAGTCCGCGACATGCAGCGTGAGCGCAACATAGCCATCAGGAAGAATCCCCGCACCGGCAATGTTGCGGATGCGCTGCACACGACTCCCGAGGGTTTTTACCCTCACTTCCTGTTCGGCAAGCAGTTCGTCGACCAGAAACGCAGAGATGCGATGTTCTGACTTCAGCACAATCACGGGTCTTTTGCCTGACCAGCCTTTGATCGGTGACTGTGGTAAGGCCAGCACTTCTGCCAACGGAACCAAAGGAATCGGAAGGCCATCCACCAGAATCATGGGGCGCTCCCCGACCCATAGGACTTCGGTTTGCCGAAGTCGAAGCAGCTTATGAACGTAATTATTACTGATTGCAAAGGTCTGCTGACCCGCCCTCACAAGCAGCACACGCAACAAGGTCAGCGTCAACGGAACGACCAGACGGAAGGTCATTCCCTTGCCCTCTTGCGACACGGCATCGACTTCTCCGTGCAGCGCCTTGATCTGGGTCTTCACCACATCCAAGCCAATGCCCCGACCAGAAACAAGTGATACCGCATCTGCGGCGGTCGAGAAGCTCTCCGTAAACACCAGATCAATCATCTGTCGGTGATCGGTAGGAATTGGCAGATTCAGCTTCTTTGCCCGTCGCTGAATGGCTTCCACTGCCAGACCCCCACCATCATCGGACACCGTCACCTCGACCTGTCCCCCGAGCAGCGCAGCAGAGGCCACAATCGTACCTCGTACAGGCTTTTTCGCCCGCTTCCGATCTTCGGGTTTCTCTATGCCGTGATCGATCGCATTGCGGATCAGGTGACGAAGGGGGTCTTTCAGTCCCTCCAAGATCGAGCGATCCAGTTCCACATCTCCGCCTTCGATGCGTAGCTCCACCTCTTTTCCCGAAGCCCGTGCGAGATCGCGAACCATTCGATCAAAGCCCACACAGCCGTGCGAAAATGGAAGCATGCGGATGCGCGAGACCTGCTGATCCAGAGCCGCTCCGGTATGATCCAGATGGCGCCACTCTTCTCGGAAGGACAGCCGCAGTCGTTCTAGATCGGCAATGAGTGCTTGAAGCCGTGCAGGGGTCTCTTCCCACAGCTCTCGGCTCTTCGACTTGGAGGACGCAGCGCCGCTTGGGGGGACGCCTAGTGCGGCGTGACCGGGAGTCTTGGTGTGACGACGCCAGTCTGCGTGAAGGGACGTGAGCGCTTCCGAAAGCCCGGTGAGTCGATCGGAAGTCAGTCTCAATCGCTGTCGTGCGGCCAGTAGCTCACCACTGCGCGACAGCAGGATATCGAGCTTTTCGGTGTCGATCCGAACGGTTAGCGCCTCCTGCGTTGGCCCTCCATCGACGGAAGGATCAGACTTTCTTGCCGGTGGAGAGGCGACTGCGGGCATCGAGACAGAGGTCGGCGGAGTCACCTTCTGGCTTGTTTGATCTCGGTTCTCCGCAGCCGGTCGGATGGTGGTCTCGATAAACATCTCCATCTCAAGAGACACACCGAACAGCAGAGAGCCTTCCAGTGACTCCTGTTTGCGGAGCAGCTTCGCCGCTTCCGCCAGACCATCGAGTACTCCGAACAGCATCTGGATAAGGTGCTGCTCCAGCAGCGCTGGCGTCCTCCTTACCGCAGACAATATCTCTTCCAGTCGATGACACGACTCTTCGATCAGCGGCTGGTCAACAGCACGTGCGGCCCCTTTCAGACTGTGGGCATGACGCATTAGCTCTTGAATCCGCTTGTCGCGTTCCGCAGTACCGGACTCGGTTGTCTCCAGCGCCAGTACATCACGACTCATCGCATGGAGCCGCTCATCAAACTCAACCAGAAACACTTCCATCAAGCGCTGGACGAGCAGCGTCTTGTCCATGTCTGGCTCCTACGCTCCGGTGGGACCGGATTCCTTGAGGAGATCGTTGAGCTTAATGCCGATGTGATTCAACTCCTGGGCCGCGTTTACGGTCTGTGCCGTAGCCGAAAGATTCTGGGTCGCGATCTGGTTGATGCTGGCCATCGACACCCCAACTTGTTCCACCCCGCTTGTCTGCTGAGAAGCAGAGGTCATGATCTGGGAAGACACCGTTGCGGCCTCTGCAATGATATCGCTGAGCAGCTTAATCGTCTCTCCAGCTTGTCCTGCGGCCTGAGTCGCGGTGACCATACTGTGGATGCCTTGCTCGGTGGAATAGACCGCTGTGCTGATGGCTTTTTGGATACTTTCCAAGATGCTGCGGACTTGTCCGGTGGCTTTCTTGGACTGCTCCGCCAGCGCCTTCACTTCACTGGCCACGATGGTAAAGCCACGTCCGTGCTCGCCCGCCCGCGATGCTTCAATGGCTGCATTGAGCGACAGCAGGTTGGTCTGTTCCGCAATCTCACTGACCGTTGCGATGATCTCTCCGATGGCCTGGGTCTTCTCTGCCAGCGCGACGATATTCTCGGCCACTTTATCGGATCGCTCTTTGGCCACATTGAGAACATCCACCGTGTCGGTAACTGCTTTCCGTCCCGCCTTTCCGACTTCTTCAGAACGACGGACGGACTCTGCAACCTTGCGTGCGCGATTGGCGGCCTGGGCCGCCGTGCGAGACACTTCATCAACGGTAGAAACGGTGGCTTTCACTGCTGCCGCCTGTTCCCGCGCACCATGAGAGAGTCGACCTGATGCAGTGAGAATGTCTCCACTGGTGATTCCTAGCTGGACCACGACGCCACGAATCGTCTCTCCCAATCGCTCACGATGACGGATCTGCTCTGCCAGTGCATCACGGGAAACCAGTGTGGTCTTCAGATCTGCGATCATCTTGTTGAATGCACTGGCCAGCTCTCCCACTTCATCTTCTGAGACGACTACAATCTTCTCATGAAGGTTGCCGGAAGCGATCAGACTGGTGGACTGCGTAAGCTGCACAATCGGTCCCGAGATCGAACGCGCGACATACAGTGCTGTTCCAATGACCACGAGGATCGCCAGGAGTGCGATGACGGTCTGATCTCTTCGCATGGAAGCGATTGATGCGAAGGCCTCGTCGTACTCAATCTTGGTCACCATTCCCCAACGGAACGAGGGCAGGAATCGCCAGACCGCCAGCACGTGCTTGCCACCGTAGTCTGTCACGACCGCTGCTTGGGTACTTGCTCGACCGTTGGCGGCCTCGTGCAGAGCATGGTATTTGGGCAGCTCTTTGAGCGATATCTGCCGTCTGAACGCCGCGTTGGGGTCGTGACGTGTGGGGGCCATAAAGATGAGCCTCTCCCCACGCAGCGAGCTAACCACCGTCTCGCCCGTCTCACCCAGGCCGGTATAGTCCGACAAGAGCTTGTAGATCTCGGAATTGTTGAGCTGTAGCTCGATCACACCAATCAGCGTTCGACCCCGCATCACCGGTGCAGCAATGAATGCGGCGGACTCGTTGGACGACTGGTAGTAGTCGAAGTCCGACACCTCTGCATCTAGCATCGATTTGGTACGCTCAAAGACCTTGGCCAGGCTCGATTCGCGATAGGGTCCGGTGATGATATTCGACCCCATCACCTCCCCCTTGGTGACCGAGAACAGACACTCTCCATCCGGAGAGATCAGAAACAGATCGGAGTATCCGCGTGACTCTTTCACCGAGGTGAGAAATGGTCGCATCCGTTGATCAATCTCTTCGTATTCCGCCGACTTGTTCCCTGCCTTGTTGAAGGACTGGTTGAAGTCTGCGAGCGCGGCAATGATGTCTGGGATTCGTGACAGACCCGAGACATTGCGCTTGCGCTCCACCACATAGTTTTCGACTTGCACCGCCTTGGCTTTAGATGATGCTTCAAGGGACTGCTCGACCTCTCGACGGATAGCAGCCGCTCCGCGTTCATAGGTCACATACATGATGAGCGCCATCGGGACGGTGGTCAGGAGCAGAAACCAACCGAGCAAGCGGGTCGCGAGTCGCGGCTTTCTGAGGCTACCAATGAACTGACGCAATGATGAAGACTGCATGGCTTACTCCTACGGCGATTCGACATTCTGCCTGTTCGGATTCACCCACTGATGCTTCCATCCAATGAACAGATCGTTCAGGAGCTTCTCCCAGTCCGCTTTGGTCCGGTAGATGGGGTACGGGACTGGCCGTAGTGGCCGCTGCGAGTCCCACACCACATCAAAGTCTCCCTCGCTATCGATCTTCCCAATTCGAGCCGTGCGCCAGACATGATTGTTCTCTGCGTCGATGTACACTTGTCCCTCTGGGGCGCTATAGCTCTGGTTGGAAGTGCTCCGCGTACTAGATCTACAGAAAAGGAATTGGCCGCCTTCACTGCGGCAGCCCACAGATACACGCCGAAGTAGGCAGACTCAATCGGATCATCTGTCACAGCGTCTGGACCAAATCGTGCCTTGTAGCGCTTGAGGAACTCTCGGTTTTCTGGATTGGGCTGACTTTGGAAATAATTCCACGCGGCATAGTCACCGACCATTTCCTTGACCGACAAGTTGCGCAGCTCGCGCTCTGCAATGGTAAACGACATCGTCGGAATCTTGTCCGGGGTGATACCGGCCCGCCGCAGCTCCCGAAAGAAGGCCAGGTTACTATCACCGGTGATGCTGTTGAGGATCACGGTTGGCTTGGCGGCGACAATCTTGGCTACCGTAGCCTTGGCCTCTTTGCTGCCCCACAGAATGTAATCTTCCCCAACCACCTCGCCTTTGAGCGCGGCGACCTGATCCTGAATCATCGCGTTGACTGCATGCGAATGCACCAGATCAGAGCCCACCAAGAAGAAGCGTTTTCCCAAGTTATCAAAGCACCATTTTACTGCCGGAATCACTTGCTGGTTCGGGGCAGCACCCGTGTAGATGATGTTGGGGGACTGCTCAAGGCCTTCGTAGGTCAGCGGATAGAACAGCAGGTGATTGTGACGCTCGAACACGGGCTTGCTGGTCTTGCGACTAGCGGAGTTTAGGAGTCCGAAGATCACCTTGACTCGTTCTTCAGTGATCAGACGCTCTGCTTCACGTGCAAAGGTGGCCGGGTCGGATCGCCCGTCGACCAAGATCGGCTGAATGGTCTTGCCAAGGAGTCCTCCCTGCTGATTGATCTCCTCAATCGCCATCAGCGTGGCATCGGCAACGGGCTTGGCGCTGAACGCCATTGTCCCGGTTTGTGCGTGCAGTACTCCGACCTTGATCGGACCATCACTACCGGACTCTCCCTTTTTGATACAGGATGACACTAGCAGCACAAGACAGCTCGTGATGAGAAGCGGTCCTAGCCTGCGGTACCTAGACATATTGTTGATGGTCATCGGTGTGCTCCTTGTGAGCGGTCCGGTTCATTACTTGCCAGTGCGCTGTTGAGCGAGGTCTCTGCGGCTTCAAGTAGGCGACGAATCTCTTCCTTCTGAGTGGTCAGCTTCATCAGCTCTTCTCCTCCAAGCTGCAGCTGGTTCACCGAGTCTCTGACATGAAGAAGCGACTGAGTCTGTCCCGACACCACGGATAGAATTTGTGTGCAGGTCTCTGCTGCCTCTTCCGCCTCGCTCTGCAATCCCAAAAGTAGACTCTCCGTTTGCCTGGTCGCTTCGACCAAGACATCGACGTTGTGCTCACTGTCCATCGCAGAAGCCAGCGTGGTTCGACTCGACTTCTGAATCTCTTCCAGCACCTGACGCATCTGCTGCGCGGACCCCTTCGACTGATCCGCCAGCGAGCGTACTTCCGCAGCTACGATCGAAAAGCCACGTCCAACATCACCGGCTCGCGCAGCTTCAATCGTCGCGTTCAGGGCTACGTGGTCGATCTCGCTGGCCAGTAGTTTCACGGATGCTGCGATCTGCCCCACAGTCTGCGAGCGATCTAGCAACTCCTGGATCGCGGTCGACAGGGTGCCACTCTTATGTCGCAGTACCAGGAGCTGTCGATGGGCCGACTCCGTCGCGCCATGGCCTTTGGTGGAGAGTTCACGGAAGCGCCCGATCTTTTCCCCAGTACTACGGGTTCGCTGTAGCGCATCGTCTACCGATTGGCGCAGCTCATCCAGTGCACGCGGTGCAGTCGAGCTCCCCGGACCGACCCAGGGCAACAGATCAATGGAGCGATCCAGGATCCTGCGCGTATGCTCAGCGTGGGTACGGAAGATGCTTGCGCAGCTATCCCTGACCGATAGGATCTGCTCTTGCAGTTCACCACAGCGACGAAACATCGAGACGCTGTTGGCACGGTGCAGTCGCAGCGCAGCGGCCAACAACTCACACTCTGTCCCACCGCTACCTGTCAGTGACATCTCCTCCACCTCATGCAGCGAGCGCCGGGTGAGCGCGTCGGTCAACCGCTGCAAGTGATCAAAGAAGCGCTGAAGCAGTAGGAAGGCGACGATTGCGGCCCCGGTGGCCAGAAGCGGTGGACCATAGGTAAACATTCGTACTGTGAAGTTCGGCGCTGCTGAGGAGATTTCGTCATCAAGAGACAGACTCTTGGCAATCACAAACGCCGGTGCCCCAAAGATGATGAGGAGGAGCAGGTAGAACACCTGAATCCTGGTGCTAGAGAGCGATGATCTCGCATCGACCATGTCCGTATCTCCTACCCCGACTGATTCACGTACAATCGGGAATCTTTCAGGAGTTCTCTTCCATCCAGTAGTAGCAGTCCATCGACCGTCACCCCTGCTGCACAGCGGCCAAGCGGTGGAACAGACAGCTCCGCAGAGTTTGAAATCGTCGACTTCGCCAGCCGTGCGGTTTGCCCAAAGCCTTGGCAGACCACTCCCAATTCTGGACGTTCTGCCCCCACAATCAGCAGCTGTGGATGGATGGCGGCATCGTCTTGCTTCGAGGAGGGAAAGCCAAACAGCAGTGCCAGGTCCATCACCAGCAGAATTTGTCCTCTGACACTGCACGCTCCGAGTACGTGAGGCGCCACGCCAGGCAGCGGGGTCACTGTGGGAAGTGCGAGCATCTCGAACACAAAGCGAGTGGGAATCCCACATCGCTGACTGCCAAGGTTGAACGTTAAGACCTCAAGGTTCAGCTCTTCGCTGCGTGACCGCGCTACAGCCAGCGCCATCAACTTGGCACGCTCGTCCAGAATCTGTCGCGTACGTACGTCGGAGTGTCCGAGCGTCTCCTCCATGGCGGTGGCGGCCTTGGCCAGTCGATCGAGAAGACTCTGCCAGCGCTTGTTGATCACGGGAGTCCTCATCGTGTCTTTCCTCCCGCCGTTGCCGCATCGCTGAGTGCGCTGGCAATTGCATCGCGCTCTGCACTGGCAAGGAATCGTCCCAGGTCGTGGATGAGCACCATTCCGTCTGGTCCGTTGGCAACAGCCGCTACCAGGTCGGAACTGCTGAAGTACTTCCCGGATTCACGAGATTGGTACACCGGCAACCGCTCGAAATTGAGAACCCGATCCACGCGCAGCGCCACCCACCGGGAACCTTCCCAAGCGATCACAAAGTGATCAGTGACCGATAGTGGCCGTGCCGGAAGGCCAAAGCGCCTGCGCATGTCCAGCAGCGGAATGATCTCGCCCCGCACGTTGAGGATACCCTCGACAATCGGCGGTGCATTGGGGAGGGGAACCGCACTGAAGGCGCGCAGCACCTCTCGGACAATGACCGATCGCACGGCGTACTGTTGCCCGGACTGCTCGAAGATGAGCAGCTCCTCCATTGACAGCTCGGACTTCTGAACATCCCCCATGGACAGGTACACTCCGAAGTGCAGAATGCCTCTGCAATAATATATACATCAGAAGCTCCTTATCATGCATCTAAAGATCTACTTATTCAGTGGCCGCACCTGGGTGAGCACCCCAGCGACGCTCCTCAGGAAAAATGAAACTATATTAGGCACTAAGCATAGTTCTGTTCACAAACCAGATGGTTCGTGCAGAGCACTCTCTGGTGTGTCAAGGTAGATGCCGCAGTGATCTTCTCACATGAGGACACATCCATTTCAAAGACCCCTTTTTTCTAGCTCCTTGAGGATTCCTTTTGTAGCCGATGCCATGTTACCCTGCTGCTGTTCCGTATCAAGATCGGTGTGTGGTACTGCATGACCCCTGATCCGTCTCCTGGTCAACGCGCCAAAATATTTGTGCTGGATGACAGTCCGACCTTTCTAGCGTACGCACGGAACCTACTAGAGAGCGAAGGATACAGTGTGTCGACATTTGACTCACCCCTTGGAATCACACGTGAGGTCATCCGTCAACAACCAGATTTGGTGATTGTCGACGTAAACATGCCTTCGATAACTGGTGACAAGGTATGTCAACTGGTGCGCTCGGCTAGCTATGCACGAAGCGTAGTAATTCTCCTCCACTCTTCGATGCCGGAGGCAGATTTACATGACCTGGCGCAGCGATGCGGTGCCGATGGGTATGTTCCGAAGTCAAGGGATTCCAAGCGACTCGTGGAAACGGTCATCAGGCATCTTGCTGGGCGGTTGCGCTTCCTCTCCCCGAGAGTTTCTAAGCGCTAACCGACCAGGACGCCTAGCGCTGTCTGGAGTATGAAGTGATGTCAGAAATCTTCCTGTTTCGTAACGGCCTACACAGCAACATCCTGCTGCACGATGTGTCTACGGATGGTCTGGCCGTGCAAACGAATCATCATCTGATTGTTCACGGTAAGTGGTCGATGATCCTCGATCCTGGTGGACAGACCGTGTTTAACCGGGTGCTGGCCGACTCGACGCTGGTGTCGGCAGGTGCCGAAGTAAAGTACGTGTTTCTGTCTCATCAAGACCCGGATATCGTGTCGGGAACCAATGACTGGCTGCGGGAAACCAGCGCGGATGCGTACATCTCTCAGCTCTGGCTGCGTTTCGTTCCTCACACAGATATTGCAGAGGATCTTCAGCACCGGCTGCGATCAATTCCTGATGAAGGCATGTGGATCGATCTCAACGGCTGCGAGCTAGCCATTTTACCGGCTCACTTCCTTCACTCTCCAGGTAACTTTCACGTCTACGATCCCCTCTCGAAAATTTTGTACACCGGAGACATTGGTGCGTCGCTGGGATGTGAATATCGACGAGTCGAAGACTTCGATGATCATGTAGCGTTCATGGTTGGATTTCATGAACGCTACATGGCCTCTGCGATCGCTATACGGACCTGGGCACGATTGGTTCGGTCACTGGATATTGAGATTATCGCGCCACAGCATGGGGCTCTGTTTTATGGCAAAGCGATGGTGAATCGACTCCTAGACTGGCTTGAATCCTTACGCTGTGGAGTGGACCAACTTCCCGATCAATACCAGGTACCTCCGCACCGGCCTGTGACCCAATATTAGAACCATTGAATACGCCTTTTCAGCGACTCCGTCTTGCGGAGCGTCCCCCCAAGGAACGAGGCATGGCACGCTACGATCGCATCGGAAGAGACTATCAGCGAAAGCGGCGAGCAGACCCACGCTTCATCGCCAAGATTGAAGAGGCTCTGGCGGACTGCATCACCGTACTGAATGTCGGAGCCGGAACGGGTTCCTACGAGTCTCCCGATCGCAAGGTCGTGGCGCTCGAGCCGTCAGAGACGATGATTCGTCAGCGCCCCCCCGAAGCGGCACCAGCGGTACAAGGAGAGGCCGAGCGACTGCCGTTCATTGATCAGTCTGTCGATGCGATCACTGCATTTATGACGGTCCATCACTGGCTGGATGTGCCGCGCGGCCTGCGTGAACTACGGCGAGTGGCCAGGCGAAGGGTGGTCATCATGACCTATCTACCTGGAACCGGAATGTTTCCCGACCGCTGGATCACCAACGTCTACTTTCCAGGAATTGCAGCAGCCCACCGTCGAAGAATGCCGGACTTGAGCTTCTTTGAAAGTGCGCTCGGTGCTGTAACCTGTGTGCCGTTGCTGATTCCACGCGACTGTACCGATGGATTCATCGATGCCTTTTGGGCACGACCGGAGGTCTATCTGGACCCTGCGGTGCGGGGTTCCATGTCCGCCTTCCAACTGCTCAATCCGCTGGAGCTGGTGCAAGGAATCGCGCAGCTCCGTGCCGATCTGAAACAAGGACAATGGGATGCCCAGTTTGGTAAGCTGCGGGCCCAGAATGAGATGGATGCTGGCTTGCGACTCGTTGTGGCCCGATTGGATGAGTAGCCTCGCTTGACCAAAGAACGGCTACAAGGTGCGACGCTGGTTCTACTGAGTGGAGTGAGTCTGTCCACCAAAGCGATCTTGGCCAAGTTGGCGTATCGTCACGGTGCTGACGCTCTGACCGTTCTGTCTCTACGCATCTTTTTCTCTTTTCCTTTCCTTTTGCTCATCG
>ERZ724524.2879-NODE-2879-length-11038-cov-4.417008_pt1 | contig 11038 bp, 12 predicted proteins | sample MGYA00376057_ERZ724524 | MGnify/ENA primary metagenome ERZ724524 (study PRJEB28724, sample SAMN07190888) | wastewater metagenome | isolation source: influent of sewage treatment plant in Hong Hong | place: USA: Christiansburg, Virginia | collected 2016-03-01 ...
ATCCATCCAGCCAGTCTTGGTCTTGGTGCGAACAGCAGGACCGACGAAGGACAGTCGCGGCGTCTCGTTGCCGACGGGCTTCTGCAAAGCCTTCGGAAGCGGCGGCGTCTTCAGCTTGGCCCCAGCGGTGAGCGGTGACTCACAGACACCAGGATTGCTCTTCTTGAGGAGCGCAAGCCCGGCCGCTCCGTCGCCGTACACCCGATGAGCCAGCTTGGCGCAGTCCTCACCGGGCTGGACCACGCTTTCAGGAAAAGCAGCATGGGAAACCCCCACGTGCGAGAGCCACAGTGGGACAACAGCCACGAAGAACAGCCTACGCATCGTGCTGATTATATCGAAATAATCAGCAATTCAGGACACAAATATCTCATTACGGCCGGCCGCAACCTAACGACGACTCCGGCGATCCTCGACTTCCTCGATGTGAGCCCCAAGTGAACGCAGGCGCGAGACGATTCGCTCATAGCCACGTTCAATCTGACCGACGTTGAGGATGGTGCTCTTACCTTGCGCACAGAGTGCGGCGAGCAGCATCGCCATACCGGCCCGAATGTCCGGCGATTCAACGGTGCCAGCGCGGAGTAATGAGGGTCCATAGACGAGCGCCCGGTGGGGATCGCACAGAATGATGCGTGCGCCCATCGAGACGAGCTTGTCGACGAAGAACAGCCGAGACTCGAACATCTTCTCGAACATCAGGATCACGCCCTCGCACTGGGTGGCTGTGACGATCGCAATCGAGAGCAGGTCCGCTGGAAACGCGGGCCACGGCTGATCCTCCAGCTTGGGCACGTGTCCGCCCAGGTCGGAGCGAATCTGCATGCTCTGAGCACTCGGGATGATCAGGTCGTCACCTTCGATGCGGCAGGTGATGCCAAGCCGCTCGAACCCAAGCAACACCATCCGCAGGTGACGGATTCCAGCATCGGCAATGCGCAGCTCCGAGCGGGTCACCGCAGCCAGACCGATAAACGAGCCCACCTCGATGTGGTCGGGTCCGATCGAAAACTCGCCGCCATGCAGCGAACGGCCACCATGGATCATGAGCTGGTTCGAGCCAATGCCCTCGATGTGTGCGCCGAGGGTCACCAAGAAGTTGCATAGATCCTGAACGTGCGGTTCGCAGGCGGCATTGCGCAGGGTGGTGGTGCCCATCGCAGCAACGGCAGCGGTGATGGCATTCTCGGTGCCGGTGACGCTCGGCTCATCGAGAAACACATCGGCCCCCCGCAGCTTGGTCGCGGTCAGGTGGAAGCGCTCGGAAATCTGATACGTGGCCCCAAGCTCACCCAGTGCCAGAAAATGGGTATCGACACGGCGACGCCCGATCACGTCGCCCCCGGGTGGTGGCAAATGAATTTCACCACAGCGGGCAAGCAGTGGAGCAGCGAGCAAGATCGATGCACGAATGCGCCCACACAGATCCGGGTCGAGCGATGCAGCCCGCACCGTCTTGGCATGGATATGGAGCGTATGTGGGTCGGTGTGGTCCCATTGGGCATCGACACCGACTGTCCGAATCAGGTCCACCAGCGTTTCGACGTCACGGATCCGTGGGACGTTGTGCAGCGTGACTTTTTCGCTGGTGAGCAACGCCGCAGCAATGATCGGCAGCGCCGCGTTCTTATTACCTGCGGGACGAATCGTCCCATGCAGACGATGTCCTCCCTCGACGATGTACTGGGTCGCGGCCAATGGCGCCTCCTTGTATGGCGGGGAAACCTTTTGTCAGCACCGACCCGCCAAGTCAAAAAAAGCCATGGTGCGAACCGCTCGGACGACTCTATTTACGGCCGAGGAGTCGTCGGAACAGACCCTTTATCCACGACCAAATGACCGTGAAGATCAGCGATCCAGCGTCGAGTGCGTCCTCGCCATCGGTTGGCGCTGCGAACTGCGCAGGCGCAGCAACAGGCGATAAGGTGGGTGCAAGCGCTGCGGGAGTAGAAACCGGCGGCACAGTGGGAACGACGGTCGCTGGCTCCACTGGCGGGGCTACATCGGGCGCGACGAAAACCGGCGCGGGCTCCACTGGCGAAGCCGAGACCGGCTCAGTGCTTGCGAGGGGGGATGCATCGACGGAACCGCTCACGAGCGAAGCGGGTGCCACCGGCGTCGGTTCAGTCGAGGGGGGAGCAGCCGCACGAACCTCGGTCGGGGTCGGTTCAGCCGAGGGCTCTACGGACAATGCCGGCCTCTCCGCAGGAAAGGACGGCATCGGTAGCGCAGCGATCGCCGAGCGGGCCCGTTCAACAAACTGTTTGAAGAGTTGCTTGGCGACGGCTTCGAACATGCCGCGCCCAAACCGGACCAGCTTGCCTGCCAGATCGACATCGGCGATCACCGAAACTTCACTGCCACCGCCTTCGCTAGCGACCACCTGACACTGCATCGTCATGCGCGCCGATCCACCGCCTGCTTTGTCATCGCCCGAGCCGGTGATGGACATGCGGTGCTGCACATCGTCGACCTCGGTCAGCGTGGCACGTCCGCGAAAGTCCTGCATCACCGGACCGACCTTCACCTTCATCGTCCCGAGATAGGTGTTGCCACCCTCTTGACCATCCAGCTTGGCCCCCGGCAGGCAGCCCGCAACGAGCTCCGGGCGCTTGAGGAACTCCCACACCCTTGCCACCTCGGCATCGACCACAAAGCGCTCCTCAACCTTCAAGCTCGACATCGACCAATCCTCCGCTCAGCGACCTTCCTCCTGTATCGCAACACGCCACAAAAGACCATGGTCGTGCGGTGCTCGACGGCAGCAATTCATGGACTCTTCGCTGCGCATTACCGGATTCTTCACGCAGTGGCCTCACCGTAGGAATTGCAGCGAGCCGAGTCGTAGGTAGACTGCTCGCACTTAGTTCTTGTACGGAGCTTACTTTCGATGAAAAAACGAGCAGATCACGTCGCCATCTTGATGGATGGCTGCACTGTATGGTCGAGTAGGCGCAACCTGAGTCCGACCTCTGGACTGTGGGCTTCGGCACTGGCAGCCGCCTCGACCATTGAGTCCGCCGCCCAAAGCGGCATTCGTCACTTGACCTTGGTCCCGACCGATAGCTTCCCACTGACTGGCGATAGCGAGGCGGGACTGGTGATCTCTCAGCTCCTACGGAGCCATGCCGATACCTTCCGGCACCTGTCGCTGCGCTTTTCGGCTCGGGGAGAGCTGACTCAACTGCCCGCAGATCTACAGCAGCGACTGTCAGCGATGGAAACCGCGACGGCCCATGAGTTGGGTATGAACCTGACCCTGCTGCTTAGTTATAGCGGACGCCGCGACATCCTTCGCGTCGCCCGCGATCTGGCCCGTGAGGTCAAAGCTGGCAGACTTTCCGCCGAGGGCATCTCACCTGCACTCATTCAAAAACGGCTCATAACGGCGGCCCTGCCCGGCGTGGACTTGATCGTCTACACCGGACAAAGCCACCGACTCGCCGATGCGCTGACCTTCGAGTCTGCCTACGCCGAGTTTGCTTTCACCGATTGCCTGTGGCCGGACTTCACGCCCTCGGATCTGCAAGGAGCGCTCGCCGACTTTGGGCATCGTGAGCGACGGTACGGAAAGACCTCGGCGCAAGTGCAAAGCCCCACGCCATCGTAACCAGCCTGCTACTTCTTCGGACGCATCGCCTGAAACAGGGTCTTTAGCCGCTGGCGGTCGTACCGTGCGTACTCACTGAACTCTCCCGCCCCAGACAGCCAACTACCACCGTCGATGGTGAGGCAGTCGCCGTTTTGGTAGGGACTGGCATCGCTCATCAAAAACACCGCCAGGTTGGCCAATTCGCTGTGTTCACCAACGCGACCCATGGGGACGCGCTGCTCGACCAAACCCTCAATCATCGAAGCCTCGGGGACAAGTCGCGACCAGGCCCCCTCTGTCGGGAACGGGCCGGGGGCGATCGCATTGCAACGAATCCCGTAGATGCCCCACTCCACAGCGAGCGAGCGAGTCATTGCGAGCACTCCGGCCTTGGCGCAAGCCGACGGCAAGACGAACGCCGAACCGGTCCAGGCATAGGGAGTGAGGATCGAAAGCACAGAACCCGGCGCACCGCGTGCAATCAGGTGTCTGCCAACGGCCAGCGTCGCATTGACGCTGCCGTAGAGCACGATCTTGACCACGGCATCGAAGCCGCCCGCCGATAAATCCTCTGCCGCACACAAGAAATTCCCGGCGGCATTGTTGATGAGCCCATCGATTTTGCCGTAGCCTTCGACGGTCTTGGCCACGAGCTTGTCGATCTCGGCCGGATCCCGAACATCGCAGGGAATCGCCGCCGCCTTGCCGCCAAGCGAGCGCAGCTTTTCCACGGCTTGACCGAGTCGATCGGGGTTGCGGCCACAGATCACGACCTGAGCACCGGCCTGGCACAACCCCTGGCTCATCGACAGGCCCAGGCCAGAGCCTCCGCCGGTGACGATGACCACCTGGCCATCGAGCAGGTCTTTGGAAAATACCGGCGTCGAGCGCGGCGTACGACTGGGACGGCTGGCTTGGGTGGTCATGGGATGTCCTGTTTACATCGACAGGCCGCCATCGACGTCGATGGTGCGGCCGTTGAAGTAATCACACTCAATGGCGAACTTGACGGCGAGCCAAATGTCCTCGGGGACACCCACGCGACCGACGGGAACTGCTGCGACCAGGGCGTCACGAGCCTTTTGGTTCATACCTTGGGTCATCGGGGTCTCGATCATGCCGGGAGCAATCGCGACACAGCGGATGCCGAACTGGCCGAACTCACGGGCCCACGTGACAGCGTTGGCAGCCAGAGCAGCCTTGGCGGAGACGTAGTTGGATTGACCTCGGTTGCCATGACGAGCGACCGATGACATGTTGACGACGACACCCGGACTGCTGCCGGTCTCGACCATCTTGGCAACGACTTCACGAACCATAAACGTCGCGCCGTGAAGGTTGACATTGAGAACGGTGTGCCACTGCTCAGTCGACAGCTTGACGACAGCGCCGGTGGCCTTGTCCTTCTTGACGAGCAAACCGTCGCGCAGGATGCCGGCATTGTTGATCACGCCGTTGAGTCCACCCATCGCGCCGTGTGCCCAGGACACAAAGGCCTGGACCTCGGCCTCATCGGCGACATTCAAGCGACGACGGTGAATGCCCGCCGGAAGCTCGGCCAGGCCCGCCTCATTGACATCGCCCGCCGCCACCTGCGCACCCGCCTCATGGAGTCGCTTGGCAAAGTGCGCACCCATTCCCTGCGCAGCCCCGGTCACAATGATCTTCATATCGGAAAGACGCATCGGTTGTTCTCCTTAGACTCGAGTTCGTCCACTACTAGCGGCGGCAGCCTATCACTGAGCAGGGGTTCCATGCCACAGAGTTGCGCAGCAGGAGCAGAACAGCTCATGCCACTCCTCCGAAGCACGCTGGAGGTTACAAACCGAGGTCGCCCAGAAAGGGCTTGAGTAGTTCGATGAGAGCCTTGATACGCGGAATCTCTGAAAGGACCGCCGGGACCACGATGCGCACCCCGACCTCTCGCCCAATCAGCTCGGGAAGCACGGGAACCAACGCTCCTTCCGCAACTCCCGGGTCTGGCACCATCGCATCGGGAACCAACGCGATGCCCAGTCCCGCGATCGCAAACTGCCGAATCAGATGAATGTGGCGCGTCACCATCACCGGTGACACCGGAAACGTGCCACCACGAATCAGGGGCCACAGCTTGCCATCGTCTCCAGGACATTCCCACGCGAGTAATTCATGATCGCGAAGCTCCTCTAGCGTGCGCGGAGTGCCGTGCTGCGCCAGATACTCTCGACTCGCAATCGCCCAGACCCGGATAGTGGTCTAATTTGACGGTCCGACCACTCGTTTCCGACGGAAAACACCTGAACATCCGGTCATACTCACACAGACCTTCTACGCACGATCGGAGTGACAAAGCCAGGCTTTACCGCATCGCGCTTTTTCTTGTCGATAAGCTCGATAATGTCCTCGTAATACCACGGATTGCGTGCGAGTTTCGCCGCCATTGCTGGCGTGCGGCCTAGCGCCATGTGAACGCGGACGAAGTTATAATAAAATATGTGAAGTGCGATGCTGTGCTTATGATTGGCAATCGATTTGCTGAATCCGTTTGTCTTGCGCGTAAACCTGCGATCGGTCATGCGCACAGTTAGGTTGTACCGCTCGATATAGCTTGTATTGATGTGATACGGATCTGGCTCGCCAAAGACCGGATAGCCGAATACCTCCGAACCGTCGGACTCTGAAACGATCGCGTGCTTGGCGATCATGGCGTAGTCTACTGAGTCGCTGTAGAAAGCGGCTTCTACCGCCGTGATGTATGGCCTATGGCCATCGGTCGAAAGCTGTATACGGTCTACAAGCCGCGAGGCAAGGTCTTTGACGAAAGCGGTAGCAGACTTCTCACCGCGACAGCCGACATGATGCGAGATGATGAGCTTGGAATCGGTACAGATAGCGAGCCACAGCCAAGCGTCGCCAAGACCAGGAAAACCTTTGAACGGCGCTGGTACGCGCTTTTCCTTCATGTAGACGAAAGACCAAATTTCGTCGGCTTGCACGCGGCGGATGCGTAGGCCGCGCAGCTCGCGGTCAAGGTAGCTGGCGCAGACCGCACCGGCATCTTTCAGCAGCGCCAAGATCGTCATCTTGTGCGCGCCTGTGTGGCGCGTAATGGTGGCGATGGAGCAACCTTCGCAGAGAAGCGAAAGCAACTCGGCGCGCTTGCGCACGGATAGGCAGTTCATGCCTAGCACGGCTTTCGGCTTGGTTCCGTTCGCAACGGCTAGCTTCTAAGAGGTGGCGCGGCGGCTTCAAGCCTGAACGTCCGCGCAGCACTTCGCAGTGAGCGGCACGGAATCATCACCAGTGCGATCGGCTTGGCAGACCAGCGCAGCACGTAAAAAGGTGGCGAGCCGTTCGATCTGACAAGCTGCGCGATTTCCAAAATTCGACCGTCAGCGACTTTTAACCGAACCGCTCGCCACATCGGCCAACGTCCGGTGTGTGTCCTCACGATCGTTTCTTTTAGGTATTTTTCGTCGGAGTTGTTTTCAGAAATTCCAAGAATTTTTTCGATCTTTTTCGCTTCCATGAAGAAACCTCCAGAAAACGAAGTATTACTTTTTTACCTACTGAAAGTAGAGAAAAATGATTACACTTCCTCACGATTCGCGACGATCGCAAGATGCGCCGCGTGTCGCCTCGCATACCTGAGCCGAAAGAACCGCCACGTCCGCACGTCGTCTCACTCCGATTTTCCGACTCGGAGAAAGCGAAGCTAGAGCGAGCTTGCGACTTGTACGCGCAGCACTGGAAACGCGACCGAGTAGGCCAAGCGGAGCTGATACGCGCAGCCGTCGAGATGATTCTCGACGAGCTAGAGGCTGTTTCTACTAAGGACCGCGCCGCGAAATAAAGGATACGTTATGGTCAAGAGAGCAATAATCAAACGTCTCACAACCAACGATCGCAATTACTACGCGAGGCAGGTCATGGCCTTTATTCGAGATTTGGCAGACATAAAAGAGGAAGATCGCTTACCTTTACCACCGAAGCGAAAGTCAAAAGATCCTCTCGTTTGCTGCCTACAAGACTACTTCCAAATTTACACGCCAAGCAGCCTCAATTTCATGGCGGATTACGAAAACAGAGCTATCGTTTTGGACATCTTAACTGATGACAAATCGAAGCAAATGGTTTTGATTCCACATCAAGGATTAGGAACCATTACGCTAATAGAAGGTAAGATTCCAGATAAGGCGCGTATTGAGGCTATTAGCGTTGGTAATTCTAAGAAACTGTTTAATATAACTTCTCAAGAAATATCCGATGAAGTAGACAGAGCAATTTATTCAATAGGTTGTAAGATACAAAAGCGTTTTAAAGAGGAAAATTCAGATCATAACCACCGCTTGGCTGGCGGTGATCTGTTTCCTCCTCTACCTAACTAGGCTAGTGGTCGGACCGTCAAATTAGACCACTATCAAAATCCCGTTCCCAAAAAATACTCGGCACCGATCGCAAGCGTGCCACCAACCGGACTGGAGGTATCCGCCTGAGCCGCTGCCTGGTCGCCCGTAACCGACGTGTTACTCGTCGACACACTCGCGAAGTATTTGAACACGTCAATGTAGGCGTACGGCGCGACGCGATCCTTTTTCGGTTCACGCATGTACAGCTTGAACCCGAGCGACAACGCAAACTGGAAGAAGCTATCCGTCGTCGAGGTGACCGGATTGGCCGCCATCTGCTTGTCGGTGTTGAGGCGGGCCCAGCCTAGGTCGAGGCCGAGCATCAGACCATAGCGCTGGGCAAAGAATGCTCCAAAGTACGGGGCGATCGACGTGGTCTGGAAGCCCTGGTTGGGTACCGCCAGATCGCCAGCCGTTGCAGCTACGTTGGGAAAGTGCGCCATGGTGTAGCGGTACGGCTCAACTCGCGAGCCTATCGCCACGTGCACATCCGCATGGGCCACGCTCGCAGCACCAAGGAGAAGGCTCGCCGTCGAAAAAGCGAGCAGCAAGCGTCGGCTCTGCATACGGGAATCGTCACCACGCATCGTTAGGTTCCTCCGAAAAAAGACCGGTATTGAGACGGTACACACACGACCGTCTACATGTACGTGGCGCTCTTATACCGTGTCTTGCCTAGCGGTTGGCGTGAAAAAATTTGACTGTGTTACTTAGTGGTTGATCTCGACTGGTCCTCGGGCGCGGGCTGAAACACGGAACATGCAGAGACCGGCTGCCGTGGATACTTCTGAGGCAACACCGAGCACATGATAAACACGCTGCCCTTTCCAGAACGAATGTACCGGTGAGAGGTACAGCGATGGCACTGACTCGCGGGAAACGGTAGGTCATCGAACCGTAGGGGATCGGGGGGGGTCGAACTCGAACTCATGTGCATCCCAGGCTATCCGGTCCGCAACCGGTTCCCAACCTGAAGTGATGGAGCACACGTACGCCACCACAGCACGCACGCCACCGCATATCCACCAACACGGCAAATCGAAGGAAGATCGCGGCTCCACCGCAACGCAAATGAGTAGCTTGTGGTACGATTCTTTGTATTTCCGTGCGCTCTTAGCGCATGGCGTAGCCGAAGATGAGCGAACAGCCTGAGAGCGGAAAAGCAGCAGAGTCCGCGCACAGCGCAGCCCGTCGTGCCCCTAGTGGCGGCGATGTGCTCGACAACATCTACCGGCTCGATGCGCCGCTAGGCAAAGGTGGCGTTGGTGTCGTATTCAAGGCATGGCACCTGCACCTTCAGCGACCGTGCGCGATCAAGTTTCTGCATCCTCAGCTCGTCTCCAATCCAGAGCTTCGGACGCGATTCCGTCGCGAGGCCCAAAGTGCCTTTCAGCTAGGGCATCCACACATCGTCGCAATCACCGACTTCCGCGACGATCCGAGCAACTGGCCCTATCTGGTGATGGAGCTGGTTCAAGGCGAGTCGCTGCGCGATCGTCTGGAAAAAGGTCCGCTCGATCCGCCGCTCGCCGTGCGACTGATGTCGGAGCTAGCCGATGCACTAGTCGCAGCTCACCGTCGGGGAGTGATCCATCGAGATTTGAAGCCAGAGAACCTGCTGTTGGGTACGGTCGATAAGCCCGGTCCCGGCGAGCCGGATGTCCATCTGAAAGTGCTCGATTTCGGTCTGTCGAAGATGCTCGATGGCGTTGAAATCACTGGGTCGGGACGGCTGGTTGGTTCACCGTCTTATATGTCCCCGGAACAGGCACGCGGGGATTCTCACATCGTCGACGCACGATCGGATATTTGGTCCGTGGGCGTGCTCCTGTACGAGTGTCTCACGGCCGACAAGCTGTTCTCGTGCGAAAACTTCGAGCAGAAACGGCAGCAGATCATCGGGGCCACACTGCCGCCTCTGCACTTTACGGAAAAGGGACTGCCGCCGCTCATCGAGAAGATCATTACTCGATGCTGTCAGCGCGTGCCTGAACACCGCTACCAGTCGGCAGCCGCACTGCTCAACACGCTCAATGCGGTCTACCCCAAACCGACGCCTCGGCTCGATACGCTGCCCCCGGGGGCCAGGATGTCCGGCGGCGTACTGGTCATCCCGGCGACACCACCATCGGCTTCCCCAAGCGGCAGCGATGGTGGTTCCGCCGCTTCCGCAGCAATTTCAGACGGCAATCCATCGAAGGCATCCGGGCCAGAAGTGGTCATCGTCCCGGCGCTGGTGAAGTCAATGCTGCCCGATAGCTCGGCGGCATCCGTCATCAAGAGTGGAGAGATGGTTGCCGATCACTCCGGTGGCACGACCCCGAAGCGCAGCGGAACCGGGATCGCGATCGGACTGGCAGTTCTCGCGATCGGCTTTACCGGCTTTGCAGGTTACACACTGTGGAGCAGTCAGCAAAAGCTACCCGCAAGCAGCGGTGCCTCGCTCATTCATGGGCCGAAGGTAACCGCAGATCCAACGGGCATTCACCCGAGCGCTGGCGACCCGAACCCAGTCAATCTGCCGAAAGCCAGCGAGACAAAACCCACTGTCGACAACTCAAAACCCGATGCTGCGATGCATCCGTCCGCAGGTAGTGGTACGCCGGACCTGCAGGCTGCTCCTACCGATGCTGCCCCAGCACTTGAGCTCGATGGGGATGCCGCAAGCAAGCCCAGTGTGACACCGCCGCCCCACAGTCCATCCACGCTACCGCTGCGCGGTCCTCGAGCCAAAGCGGTGGGTGAGATGCCGACCCACCCACTGCGGTTTGGTCCTCTGCGACTCGCTCATGCCATGGTGCCGCCCACAACCGGAGCAGCCCCGGTGGCAGCGCCCGCAGAAACCCCGGTCCCAGCCCCGGCCACCGTCCGCAAGCCGACGACCGATGGCTCCGCTGATCCCGTGTCAACGCAGGAAGCCGCCATGTCAGCGGCCACACTAATGCGTCGAGCGACCGGCCAAGTTGGTCGCTGCTATCCTGTCGAGGCCTCCTTGCCGACCAAAATCAGCGTCGAGGTCACGGTCGCTGCAAGCGGAAAAGTTGGAGAAGTAACCATT
>ERZ724524.2882-NODE-2882-length-11029-cov-3.522417_pt1 | contig 11029 bp, 18 predicted proteins | sample MGYA00376057_ERZ724524 | MGnify/ENA primary metagenome ERZ724524 (study PRJEB28724, sample SAMN07190888) | wastewater metagenome | isolation source: influent of sewage treatment plant in Hong Hong | place: USA: Christiansburg, Virginia | collected 2016-03-01 ...
CCCCCCTTCTCGACCCCACCCGAGCCGCTGCGCGGCTCTCCCATCCCCCCGAAGAGCATGATTTGCCCTGTAAACCAGGCGCAAGCGCCTGGAGGGGCAAGCCCCTCGGCCTACGGCCTCACCCCCTGGCAGCTCAAAAGCCACGCGATACAAGCATTAACGAGCCCTGTAGACCAGGCGCAGGCGCCTGGAAGAGCACTCTCAAGGGTGCAAGCTGCTACGCAGCACTAACACCCCAGCGGCCGAACGATCCTGGTTTTACGCCAGAGGGGTGTCGGCGGTGGCCATGTGGCCATCCTGGTAGATCGGCGCTGCCTTTCAATCCCTCAAGTGTCAACCATCGGTGCCCAGGAGTGTGAAAAATGCCCGAAAGCGGCGGTTGACTACCTGCCTGCCAGGTATCCCTCAAGTGTCAACGAGCTAAAGCCAGGCTGTACGCCTAGTGCGCCGTGGGTTGTCCCTCAAAGGTCAACGAAAGTTTAGCTAAAAACCGTTGAATAATAGGACATTTTGTCCTATTATTTGCATCGAGGCCGGGCACTTCGCCCAGGTCACTACCGGAGCACTTCCGATGACTAAAAACCAGCAGCAGACCATTACCTGGAACGGGCAGCAGTATGCAGTCCCGAGCATGGCCGAGCTTGAAGCGATGGTATTCGATAGCGTATGTGAAACGCCGGACGGCGACACCGTAGAGCCAGACCACCCTGATTCCTGGCTGTCGATTCTCGGACTCATCTGATACACCAACCTGCCCGGCCTTGGCCGGGCATCTTCAAGGAGGAATACCCCATGCTGTCCATCTTCAAATGGGCGATAACAACACTTCGACACCATGACGACCAGGTGGCAGCCCTGCGCGCCGAGATAGAACAACGTGACCAGCGCATTGCCGAGCTGGAATCAAACGTGAAGGCGGCAGAGAAGAGAGCCCACCAGATCGCCGAGGAAACGCGGTACATGCTGGAGGCTGCTGCCGAGGCCATCCAGAAGGAAGACGCTGCGCGGGGTGAGGCGCTGGCCAGTCTCGCCCATGCCCTGCCCTATGTTCTTTCCGGGCGCCGGCATTGGGACGATTGGCCATGCACCAGGACAGCGGAAGGAGCCCGCGAGTTGGCTTTGAAGGTGACGCGGCAATATGGCTTTGAGCTGCCGGACGTGCCCACGGTTGCGGTCAAGAGCATGTTGGAGCTGGCGAGCATGATTTTCTTGCCCGGCCGGAGTTTGCCGGTTGAGTCCTGGAGACAGCGCTATCCCGTAAGCAGGGGATAGCAGTAAAACAAAGCCCGGCAGATGCCGGGTTTTTTACGCCAGAGGGAAATGCTTATTTCGCAATAACGAAAAAAGTGCTTGCACAAATAGGACAAAATGTCCTATTATTTGCATCGAGGCCGGGCACTTCGCCCAGGTCACTACCGGAGCACTTCCGATGAACAACACCGAACTGCAACACCAGCCGATCACTGCCAATCTGCTGCCAGAAGAAAGCCGCATGGGCTTCCTGCCGGCGTTTTTCGGTCAGGCCATGATGATTGGCGAGGGGCTTGTTTACTGCTGGATGCGTAACCTGTCCGAAGACTACCAGGGCGGCTATTGGGACTATTTCAAGCTCTCCAATGGTGGCTTCTACATGGCGCCGCGTACTTCCAAGAAATTCCGCGTCCTGGTTGCCGGTAACTACTTCGAGGGCGAACTGTCGGCCGATGCTGCTGGCATTGTGGCGACCCTGTATGCCCTGTGCGAGCTGGCAAATCGAACCGCCTCAGATCGCATTGTTGACCTGTACCACTTGCTGCGCGATTACGCGAGTGAGCACCCCGACGCCGGCCAGATTTTCGCGGCCATCGACTAAAGCACCCACCGCCCCGGCCTTCGTGCCGGGGCTTCTTCCTGGAGAAGACGATGAAAGCGGAAGACGTGCGCGCCCAGGCAGATGCTGACGAGGTGTCGAAGTACCTGGCGAACATTGTGCCGGCCTCGGAGATCGGCGCGAGGAAAAACGGCTTTGACTTCCTGGCCGGCTATTCGCGGATTCCCTCTGAGCCCAAGAAGTACCGCGCCTGGCTTGAAAAGCGCCTGGAGTCAGAGCTGATCGAGCTGGAGCGCGACAAGGCTCGCTATGAAGAAGTTCGACTTGGCGGGCTGGATGCGCTCACCGATGGCGACCTGCTGTATGAGACTGGTACGGCTACGGAGCGCGCCAAGTCGGCCTTTGAGACGATTTTCTATCTCAAGTCAGCCCATATCTCAGCAGGGCATTCGAGCATCCAGGGCATCCGCAAGGAGCTGGAAAAGCTCAAAGACGGCCAGCAGCAGGGTCAGCAGAGCGAAGCGGTAGAGGTGCCGCCTGGCTTTGAACTGGTGGACGTTATTCTGCCAGCACGTCAGGCATTCATTGTGAAGAAGTGGGCCGAGGCGGCAGAAGCCAAGATTAAAGCTGCTAGGAAGAAGCGATAATGGCGGGGCTAGAGGGATATGAACGTGTGCGGGCGATACTGCCCGCGCATCAGGCGTACCAGGTGAAGAGGTGGGCCGAGGCGGCAGAAGCCAAATTGAAGGGCAAGCAGGCCGAGGCCGCTCCGGTGGAGGTGGCAGAGAAGGCGCCTGTGAGGGGGGAAGTTTTCCCCTACCCCGAAGGGTTTCCTGAAAATCCACAGCACCAGGTTGAGGCTACGGAGGCGTTCAGGGTGGGATTGCGTTGCCGCATTGAGCGGGTGCATCACAAGGTTTTCATCAAGACCGTGGGGCAACACATAATCATCACCCGCGTGCATCCAGACACTCGCCAGGTGTGGGCGCACGACGATAAGCCGACAAGATACAAGTACAACCAGCGCGGCCGGCAAGTTGTGGCATACGACCCGCGTTGCATTCAGTCCTGCTACAGCATGAATGATATTTCGATCATCCGAACCGACCAGGAACAGTCCAAATGACAGAGATAAACATCCGCTTTGAGTGCCTGCGACCGGCCTCGGATGGCTGGGAAACACCGACTGCCGAAGAGGTACGAGAGCTGTTGCGGATCATCGCGGCCAACAAGAGCATCCCAAAGTACACCGGCAGCATGGCGGCGCGGTTCCTTGGGCTTGGCGATCAAGGCGACAGGACGTTGCGGCGCTGGACTGGTGGGAAAACGCCAATCCCGTATGCAGCATGGGCGCTGCTGTGTCATGAGGCGGGTTTTGGCGTGATATGGAGCAAGAGCTAAACGGCTTCGCCTTGTTCTACGCCAGGGGAAAAGATTTAGCCGCTAAAATTCCGGGTGAAGATTAGCTAAACTTATTGCTTTATAGGACAAAATGTCCTATATTACTGCTAGGGGAAGGCTGCCTTGAAAGGGAGCGCCCCGGTGTGACCCAGGGCGCTTGGCGTCTGCGCTGTCACACAGAGGCCGCAGGCATAGCGGAGCACTCGCCTGTAGCACCATTGAAATGCAAGCACATGGAGGGGTCAAGCATGGCACGGATATACGACTTTCCTGGAGTCAAGAAGGCGCCGGTTTCTGCTCCTGCCCCTGCTGCTCCAGTTGCCCCGGCTAACCGATTCAAGAAGGTGCTGGCGTCTATCTCTCGGGGAACCTGGACGGCAACCGTTCTGCTTTGGCCTGTGCTGCGTTGGGTTGTGTCCATTGACGTTTTCATTCGCCTCCTGGTGATGCTCTATCACTGGGATACCCCCGGCACCCATGCCGGCTGGACTTTCCTGCTTCATGCCGCTGTCTTGGTGGCTCTGACCTATTACGTCAGCGCTTACCGGCCGAAGGGTATTGAGCGCTAAGCCGCATTTTAGCCGCTAAAGTTATTGACTCTTTTCGCTTTGTTTAGCTAAACTTGCTCCCGTACTGGCGGCTGTCACCGCCAATTCAAGAGCCAGGTCGCGGAGCAAAGGACATGGGTGCATTCAATGAAGAAAAGGCTATCGGAGGCCGAGTTTTCAGCGGCTTTAGCGGGCCTGGACGTGGGGGCGCAGACCGAGGAAATAGCGCGGGGCGTTCTCGTCCAGGGGCGCCAACAAGCGGAGTTTGTGGAAGCGCTGGGGTTGTCGAAGGGGGCTGTCTCGCAGGCGGTCAATCGAGTGTGGGCAGCGCACGAAGCGCAGGTGCCTCCGGGGTGCGAACGGTTGACCGTTCTGCTGCCGAAGCATCAAGCATTCATCGTCAAGAAATGGGCGACCGAGTTCGCCAAGAAAAGGGAAGTGAAGGCATGAAGACAACGGTGGTCGCCAACCAGAAGGGTGGTGTAGGCAAAACAGCAACCTCTATTCACCTGGCGTTCGACGCCCTGGAGCGCGGCAAGCGCCTTGTGTTCATTGACCTTGATCCGCAAGCGAATGCCAGCGATAGCCTGGAAGCGTTCGACTCCGGGCTGAAATCAAGCGCCCTCTTCCTCGGTGCCGGCCTCGATCTTCGCTCTGCCCTGGCGTCGGCACTGGAGCAGGATGGCCCTTGCATTGTCTTGATCGCCGCCGATCCTTCCCTGGCGAACCTGGAGAAGAAGGAGCTGGCCGAGGTAGGGGCTAACTTCAAGGCCGCGATTCAAGAGCTGGCCGTCCTGGGTTTCGAGCTGTGCTTGATCGACACCCCGCCGACCATCGGTAATGCCTTGGCCGCAGCGCTCTACGCTGGCGACTTTGTTCTGTCGCCGATTGAGCCTGAGCCCTACAGCATCAAGGGCATCAAGAAGATGAATGCGACCATCGCCAACATTCGCAAGGTGAACCCTGCGCTGGTGTTCCTGGGCATGGTGCCGAGCATGGTAGATGGCCGCAATCCTCGCCATCGGCAGCACCTGGACGAGTTGAATGCGGCCTACCCGCAACTGATGATCCCGGCCCCTGTCGGTTTGCGCAGCAGTATCGCGGATGCTGTCGCTGCCGGCGTGCCTGTGTGGAAAATAAAGCGGACTGCTGCTCGGGTGGCTGCTAAGGAAGTTCGGGCTCTGGCCCAATACGTTTACGCAAAGATGGAGATTGCATGATGGGCGCTAAAGCCGATAAGAAGCCCCAGGAGGGCGGTAAGGTGGGTGGCATGGATTTGGGCAGCATTGGCGACCTTTCGGCTCTGCTGCACGCGCCAGAGGCTCCTGCGGCGAATACCGGGCCGCTGATCCTGGATATGTCGCTGATTGATGAAGACCCGAACCAGCCCCGCACCGAAGACAATCCGGGTTTCTCAGCCGATGCCATCGCAGAGATTGGCGCGACGATCAAAGCACGGGGCGTAAAGACGCCGATTTCTGTCCGCGATAACCCGGAAGCCCCTGGCCGCTACCTTATCAACCACGGCGCCCGTCGCTTCCGTGGTTCTAAGTGGGCCGAGAAGACCACGATCCCGGCTTGGATCGACAACGACTACAACGAAGCCGACCAGGTTATTGAGAACCTGCAACGCAACGACCTCACCGGCCGCGAGATTGCCGATTTCATTGGCCGTGAGCTGGCCAAGGGCAAGAAGAAGGGCGACATTGCCAAAGAGATTGGCAAGTCCGCGTCTTTCGTGTCGCAGCATGTAACTCTGCTTGACCTGCCCGATCCCATCGCCGAAGCGTTCAATTCTGGACGGGTGAAGGACGTTACTCTCATCAACGAGCTGGTGACTGCGCACAAGAAGGCGCCGGAGGAAGTTACCGATTGGCTGGAGGATGACAGCCAGGAAGTAACCCGTGGCACTGTAAAACTGTTGCGCGAGTACCTGGACGACAAGGGCCAGGACTCCAATGGCGAGAGCCTGGCAGAGCAGGCTTTGCGCGAAGCCCGCGAGCGCAGCGGTGGTGGTGACGAACCGCCAGAGGAAGAAGAAGGCGAGCAGGGCGGCCGGAAGGACGCACCCGAAGCCGACCCCACCAAGCTCAAGAAGGCTATCGTCCAGGTCGAGCATGATGGGCGCCTTGCGCGCCTGACCCTGAATAAGCGCCCCAGCTCGGCCGGCCTGGCTTGGATGAAGTACGAAGACGATGGCGCCGAGTTTGAGGCTGTGCTGTCTGACGTGAAACTGGTTCAGCTCCTGGAGGGCTAACAGGTGGCGAACAGCAAGGACGAGCTGCGCGAGAAGCTGGCCCAGGACATGGCCGAGTTCAGGGGGGAGGTGGTCAGATATGCGGCCGTTCCGCCCCCGGAGCGTAGGCCGTGGAAGCGGCGGCCGAGCCTTACAGATGAGGCGTACCAGCAGGCGCTGCTGGATGCCGAACAGCAAGCGAATCGAAGTTGATCCACACCAAGTACCCCGCCTCGGCGGGGTTTTTTTTGGCCTCGAAAACGCCGGTAACGCTTGCCAGATCATTATAATCATCCTATTATTATTCTTATCTGATCCCCAACCGAGGGCGCCGCTATGGAAATCAACAAGGAAACACGCGACCGGATTTTTGCTGCTGCCGATCAGCTCTTTGAGCAGGGCGGCCGTGACGCCTTCCCAACGGTTGACGCCGTGCGCAAGCAGGCCCGCGTCAACATGAACGACGCAAGCGCCGGCATGAAGGAATGGCGACGTGCTCAGACTGCCCAGGCGGCGCCTATCGCCGTGAAGGTGCCGGAGGCTGTGCAGCAGGCCGGCGATCAGGCGGTAGCCGTCATGTGGCAGCACGCCCAGGAACTGGCCAATGAGTCGCTGCGTGCCGCCCAGGCTGGTTGGGATAGCGAGAGAGCGCTTATCGAGAGCGTGAGCCAGCAGACGAGCCAGGCGTTTGATGAGCAGGCCCAGGAGCTGGAGACGCTACGGGTGGCCAGCTCGCAGCAGGCCCAGGAGCTGGAGGCCCAGCGCCTGACCATCGAGCAGCAGGCGCAGCAGATCGCCCAGCTCAAAGAAAGCCTGATGGCCATGACCTCGGAGGCCGAGCGGCACAAGGCACGTTCCGAAGAAATCGAGCGCCGGGCGAACGAGCTGCGCACGGAGCTGGATCACGCGCACCTGGTTGCCAAAGCTGACCAGGCGGAAACGGAGCGCCTGCGGGACGGCCTTGAACAACGATCCAATCTCATCGAGGCGCTGCGGTCGGAGCTGGCCACCGTCAAGGCGCACCATGACGCCAATGCCCAGGCGCACCAGGAGTATCGCCTGACAGCAGCCCAGGAAGCCGAAAGGATTGCGGCTGATGGGGCTCGGGCAGTTGCGGCGGTACAGGCTCAGCTTGACGGGGTGAAAGAGGACTTGAAGAGCGTCAGGGCCGAGCTTGCGGCCGAGCGTTCAGCATCGAGCAAGGCGCAGAGTGAGGCGGCGCGTCTGCAAGGTCAGGTCGAGGTTTTGCAATCGGATGCGAAGAAGAAACCACACGGGAAAAGCTGAAATCTGTGATTTGACGTCAAAATGTCGTGCGAATGGCTTATATGGTCACTGCTTAAAAGTGGTGGGCTAGGCTAAAATTTGGAGTTATAAGAATTTTAGCCTCTCACTTTTAGACAATCTGGAGCCATAAATGAAGCAGCGCCTTGTAGTTATGAACGGTCAACGGGTCGTTCAGACTACACCGCCCGGCACTGTGTCTTTTGAAGCGGCAAATAATGTGGTTGTGGGTAAGGCTAACGGACTAAAGCCAGGGGTGTACAACCTCTATTCTTCTTTGCCAGCAGACAAACAGCAGAGCTACAGCGGCCAGATTCTCCACGCCGACAAAGAGTCCGTCTTTCAGAAGACGGGTGTGAACATCATCAAGCACAGCCGTTCTGATTTCGATAAAGTACCTGAAATCGGCAGCGTCATTTCCATCAGCTACAACGCGCAGGGCCGAGCAGAATCAGCGGCCGCCACCATGCAGCAGGGGCGGGGGCTCAAGAGATAGACAGACTTTAGCGGCTAAATGGAGGTGCTTATGAGCGGGCCAGGCCAAACGGATCGAGCCATTGGCGGGGATACCCCCAGGATCACAAGGAGCAGTGACCTTGCTGCGGCAGGGCGCCAGGATTCCCCTGCCAGATCGGGCGATGCCTTGTACGAGGACGCCCAGGAGCTGGAGCGCGAGCAGCAGGCGATGCTAGAGACTGCGCCCGTTGAGCAAGGCTATCAGGAAGCTCTAGCGGGCTATGTCCAGGCAAAGCACGACCAGGTAGAGCGGATCGAAGATCGCTTGGAAAACTTGATTGAGCAGCAGCAGGCACGCTTGCAGCAGACCTTTGCGGCCCAGCCTGGCCTGCTCTCGCGGGGCAGTGCCAAAGCAGCATGGCAAGCCCAGCAGATGCAGCAGCAGGCCCGCTTGCAGAGCTTGCATGGTCGTCTTGAAGCGGTTCGTGAAATCAAGGACAGCATGGGTATTCATGGCCCACGGATTGAAGAGCTGGCAACCAGGAAGCTCAGGGCGAAGGAGCCGGGCCTTGCCAATGACTTCGATGAAATGCAGGAGGCGCAGCGGCGCCACCAGGCTCTTCTGCGAAAGCAGGAGCAGGAGAAGAAGCTGAAACAGCAGCAGGACAATCAGCAGCAGCTTGGCCGAGGCCAGCGCCTGAGCATGTCTCAACCGCGTTGACGGTCAGAGCAAGAAAAACCCCGGTCATGCCGGGGTTTTTTTTCACTGCACCAATCACGTTAGCGCGACAAAGAGGGTGATCGCCGCAGCGGCGAACGTCATGCACCCCGCAACCACATTGAAGATCGCCAGATTCTTCGCCTCTTGAGTGGCCTTGCTAACCCGTTGCAGGGCGCCGTCCACTTCTGCCCTGACGGCCTCGGCCGTCATCTTGGCGTTGTCCTGCATTGCCTTGTTCATCGCGTCACGGCTTGCAGTCAGCGCGGCATTCAGGATGCGCTCTGCCTTCTCCTTGGCATCACCACTCCAGCGGTAGGCGATGCTCTCCAATTCCTCCTTGAAGGTGTCCAGGATTACCTGCTGCGCCCTCGATGAGTCTGCGAGCAGCCGTGAGTTGATCGTGTGCAGTACCAGGATCGGATCGTCACGCGAAACCGCAACACCATTTTGCTTGGCAATCTCCTGAATCAGCTCATCAACGGCATCTTGCATTTACAGCTCCGGGAGGTTGTCCAGTTGATCGAAGAAGCTCTTCTTGACCAGCTTCAGGCGCTGGCGGGTCATGATGGACAGCGAGTCGCTGGCCAGAGCTTCATCGAATGTCATGTGGGCTTGCAGCATTTCGCTGAAATCACGGCCGGCCAAGTCTTTCTTGAAGTCCTCGACAGCGACGAAGCCGATAATCTGCCCCTTCGCTTCCTTGAGGGCTGCCTTGTATTCGGCGCTCTTCTCGAAGGGCTCCCCGCTGCTGGATTGCACCGGCCCCCAGTAGGGGTTCAGCCAGATAACGAACTGGGTGCTCTTCGGGTACTGGCCCACGATGGCTTCAAATCCGTTGACGGTATCCTCATAAGCCTGGCCACCAGTGATGGCGATATGCGCGATGAGCTGATGGCCCATATCAGCAAGCATCTCGGGAACCTGGTTGCCGATCAGATAGCTCGAAAGTGGCACGAAGGAGCTAGCGCCATTGTCGATAACAATGTCTCCAGCCTCTTCTGAGGCGATCCACTCAATGAGTTGGTCGAAGTTTCGTGAGTTGATTTCGTCGCCGTCCATGATTTCAAGTCGGCGGACATTGAGAGTTTCATACCCTTCAAAAGTGGCATTCACCGGGTCGGTGTCTATGCACAGGACGGAGCCGCCCTTGCTCTTTTTGTACTGTGCGAGGATGGCGGCCATCATCGACTTGCCCACACCGCCTTTCCCTTGAAGCGTCAGGTGTACCTTAGCCATTGTCTGTCTCCCTTCTGTTTTTCGGTTTTGGGTTGAACTGGAAACCCTTGGTTACTGGCGCCGGTCTAGGTTCTGGCGCCGGGCGTTGATCGTTTTCTTTAGCGGCTAAAATCGGGCTCTCGCTCGAAACCGGCTCCGGTTTTTTTGCCGGCTGCGGAAGTTGGGAAGGCCGCGAGGGAAGGGGGCTTGGCTTATCGGCTTTCGGCGCTGTGATGAGTCGCCGGACGTACCCTATGAATGCGTCATAGCTGAATGAGATTGCACCCTCTTCCCGCAACGTCTCCCAAATCTCTTTGACCGGCCACTGATGTTCCAGGGCCTTCGCCACCTCATCCTTTACCGCCAGAAACTCGGCACGGTTAGCACCGCCCCGAGCCTGCTTCTGCTTCCTCTTCGCCCTCTCAGCTATGCGCTCAGAAAGGCTCATTCCTGCCTTCTTAGCCATCGGTTAAGCGTCCGTTGTTATGTCGTCTAAAGCGCGATTCTATCCCTTCTAAAAGCCTCAGACGCCCCATTCTAACGTGTTTTGCGCGGATTTCATTATATCCGCTGAAATTTGGCCAAAAATCGTGGCTTAATCGGCTTCGTATGCGATACTCACCTGGCGTTAAACGTCTCGAAGAGACGGGCAAGACAGGTGAAGTAGGCCCACCCGCAAGCGGGTCGGCCTTCTTCACTTCCCCCACATTCGCGCTACGCGCTCAAGGGGGTCTTGCTCTGCGAGGCGCCGGCTACCGCCGGCAGAAACGAGAAGCCAAAAGCATGAAAAAAGACCAGAGCGAAGCGACAAGAAAGAGCAGTCCGCCAATCAAGGTTTACTGCCTTCCAGATGAGAAAGCGCACATAGAGGGCGGCGCCCGTAATGCGGGAAAATCAGCCTCGGCCTATTTGCTTGCGCTGGGTATGGGCTACGAAGTTGGAAGCGTGATTGACGCCGAGCTGGTTGGAGAGCTGGCGAAGGTCAATGCCGACCAGGGACGGTTAGGTGGTCTGCTCAAGTTGTGGCTGACCAACGACGAGAGGTTTGCCGGTTTTGATGAGGCCACCATGAGGGCGACTATCAAGGCAGTGCTCTCGAAGATTGAGGCGACACAGGACGCTTTGCTGGAGCTGGCGACCCGTGGCGTCAAATTTTAGCGGCTAAAGGGAATGGGGCCGCATGATTAGCAAGCGGATACCGATGACCTCTGCGAAGAAAAGTAGCTTCGCGGGGTTGGTCAATTACATCACCAACAGCCAGGGGATCAGCGAGCGCGTTGGTGAGGTGCGGATTACCAACTGCCAGAGCGAAGACCTTCGCTGGGCGGTTGGTGAGGTTCTAAGCACTCAGCAGCAGA
>ERZ724524.2887-NODE-2887-length-11014-cov-5.464732_pt1 | contig 11014 bp, 9 predicted proteins | sample MGYA00376057_ERZ724524 | MGnify/ENA primary metagenome ERZ724524 (study PRJEB28724, sample SAMN07190888) | wastewater metagenome | isolation source: influent of sewage treatment plant in Hong Hong | place: USA: Christiansburg, Virginia | collected 2016-03-01 ...
GATTATATACTTATATAATGGTTTTTATGAACCAAATACTTTGCTTGCTGAGAATATTGGCAATTTTTTAGGAATTGAAATTAGTACATTAATTTGTTTTATATTAAATAGACAATTTACCTGGTCTGATAGGCCTAAGTTAAACAACCAAAAGCTTTTAAGACAAATTATAATCTATCATCTTGCTGTAGGAATATCTATAATAATAAGATTAATTATATTTCCTTTAATTCAGTTCACTGGATTGGATTATATAAGTAATACATTAATAGGTATTACAATTGGGGCTATAATAAATTATTTTATGTTTGATAAAATAGTGTTTAGAGTAACACAATCAAATTATAATATGGTTACTAAATAAATTTGTATTAGCTATTTCAATAATCAAGGAGAAATAAAATGAAAGAAAATTATGATATTTGCGTAGTAGGCGGAAGTGGCCATGTTGGCTTGCCTTTATCTATTGCTCTTGCTGATAAAGGTTTTAGGGTAATTATATATGATAAAAATTCTTCCGCCAATTTAATGATCAACAATGGGAAAATGCCTTTTTTGGAAGAAGGTTGCGATTCTCTTTTACAACGTAATATTAATATACGACTTTGGGCAAAAAATGATATTAAAGTCATATCACAGTCACATATAATAATCATTATTATTGGGACTCCTGTTGATGAACATCTTAATCCTCGTTACGGAGTATTTAATGATTTGATAGTTGAGATATTGCCATATTTAAATAATGAACAAATAATTGTGTTAAGAAGTACTGTATACCCAGGAACTACAGAGTATTTGAATACCAAATTAAAAAATTATTATCCTGATATATCTGTTTGTTTCTGCCCTGAAAGAATAGCTGAAGGAAGAGCTATGGAAGAATTATTTACTTTGCCTCAAATTATTTCTGGTTTTGAAGATAGGGGGATTAATGAAGTTAAATTTATTTTCTCCAAACTAACAAAGGATATCATAACAGTTTCTCCACTGGAAGCAGAGCTTGTAAAATTATTTACTAATGCCTGGAGATATATCCAATTTGCTACAGCAAATCAATTTTATATGTTTTCCAGGGAGTATAAAGCGGATTTTTATAATATATATGATGCTATGACCTTCAATTATCCTAGAACAAGTTCCTTTCCTAAACCAGGTTTTGCCGCAGGACCTTGCTTGTTTAAAGATACTATGCAAATTTCTGCCTTTACAAATAATAAATTTTTTCTAGGGCATAGTGCTATGTTAATAAATGAAGGATTGCCCAATTTTATTGTAAGCCAGCTGAAAGCAATGTTTGATTTAAGACAAATGACTGTTGGTATTCTCGGGATGGCTTTTAAAGCTGAAAGTGATGATATCAGGGAATCTTTATCTTATAAATTAAAAAAAATCCTTGAATTTGAAGTTAAGAAAGTAATATGTTCAGATTCTTATGTTAAAGATCCTTGTTTTATTTCTGCAGAAGAATTAATAACTTCTTCTGACATAATAATTATCGGCGTTCCCCATAATACCTACAAGAATTTGGATTATAAAGACCGGCTTGTGTACGATGTGTGGAATTTTACAATGGCATATAATAAAATTTATTAATTTAAATTAAGGAGTTAATTATGCGTGTATTAGTTACTGGAGCCAAAGGTTTTATTGCTGGCTATGTAATTGAAGAATTACTAGCTCATGAATATGAAGTTATTGGCTTGGATAATCTGTCTAAATATGGATATGTAGAAAAGAGTTATGATTATAATCCTAAGTACCAATTTATATTCGGTGATGCTAAAGATGTTGAGTTATTAAAAAGATTATTGTTAAATTGCGATCATTTTATTGCTGGTGCTGCTATGATTGGTGGTATTACTTATTTTCATGAATATGCTTATGATTTATTAGCGGAAAACGAAAGAATAACAGCAGCTTCCTTTGATGCTGCAATCTGGGCATATAAATATGCAAAATTGAAAAAAATAACAATAATTTCCTCTTCAATGGTTTATGAAAGCACATCCAATTTTCCAACTCCTGAGGGTGATCAATTAATTTCACCTCCTCCCTTATCTACTTATGGATTTCAAAAACTATCTACAGAGTACTTTGCTAAAGGTGCCTGGCAACAATATAGTTTGCCATATACAATAGTACGACCTTTTAATTGTATAGGAATCGGCGAAAAAAGAGCTATTTCCGACAAACAAATTATGTCGGGAAATGTCCAACTTGCTATGAGCCATGTAGTGCCAGATCTTGTCCAGAAAGTTTTGAAAGGTCAAGACCCTTTGCATATACTTGGTAATGGCAATCAAATAAGGCATTATACTTATGGTGCTGATTTGGCTGAAGGTATACGGCTTTCTCTGGAAAATGACCTTTCCCTAAATGACGATTTTAATCTTTCTACTCCAGTTTCTACCACTGTTTTAGAATTAGCAGATTTGATATGGAGAAAAATAAATCACAATAAACCATTTAATTATGTTTCAGATGAGGCATTTCAATATGATGTTCAAAAACGCATACCAGATGTAAGAAAAGCTAAAGAACTTCTTGGTTTTGAAGCAAAAACTTCGTTAGATAAGGCATTAGATGAGATTATACCATGGATTGATAATCAGATAAAAATGGGGTATATGTAAAAAGAATATTAATCGTTGAAAAGATATGGATATTATGTTACAGGAACAAAATATACAAGATATTAAACAACCTATTCTTGCTTTAATTGTTCCAGTATATTATGAACAAGATAATATCATAAAATTACTTGATGATATCCAAGAAAAAATTAAAATTCCTATCAAGCTTTATATAATTTATGATACAGAAATTGATCCAACAGTAGAAGTAGTAAAAAAAATAAAAGATCAATATCCTTTTCCAGTAGATTTGGTATTGAATAGAATCGGACCAGGGGCGTTAAATGCTATTAAAACAGGTTTACATATATTTAAAGAAGATGCTTGCGTAATTATTATGGCTGATTCTTCAGATGATCTAAATACTATTAATGGAATGTATGGATTATTTTGCCAGGGATTTCATATTGTTTGTGCTTCTCGTTATATGAGAAATGGGCGACAAATCGGTGGTAATTATTTAAAGAAAGTTTTAAGTAAAATTGCAGGTAAGAGCTTATATTACATAACAAAATTACCAACTCATGATGTAACCAACAGTTTTAAGCTATATTCTAAAGAAGCCATTTCTCAAATTAATATTAAAAGTTCAGGGGGTTTTGAAATCGGTATGGAAATAGTTGTAAAATCTTTTTTAAAAGGGCTTGCCATAGCTGAAGTACCTACTATTTGGCATGATAGATATGTTGGTAATTCCAAATTTAAATTATTTAAGTGGCTTCCTCATTATCTTAAATGGTATTTACTAATATTATTAAAAAATCCATTTATAAACCACAAGAAAATTAAATACAATAAAATAAGAAAAATAGGTGCATAATAATGCAAAATGATAATATTATTGATATAAACAATTTTGATAAATCAAGAAAAAGGCATATTTATATTTCTATAATTATAACTGCAATTCCTATTCTGATTGCACTTTTATATGTTATAAAATATACATATAATGCACCAGTTACTCATGATTGGTGTTTTTTTGAAGTTGTTAAAAACTCTAATAATCTCGGGGAGTTAATAAAATATATATGGAGCCCTCAAAATGGGCATAGAAATTTGATAATTCAAACTATTTATTTGATTGATTATTATGTATTTGGATTTAATACTGTTCATTTCTGTTATTTGTCGGTTATTATTCTATTTACAATATGGTATGGGATATGGAAACTATTTAAGACATATTTTGACAATAATTTATTTTCTTTTTTACCAATTACTTTAACTTTATTTTCTTTAGTCCAATACAAGGATTTAACAACTGCTTGGCAATTAACTGTTCTTTTAGGAACAGCAGGAGGTATATGGGCATTTTATTTTGCAAATAAGGGTGGAATTAAAAACATAGTTTTAGCTTCTCTCTTTTTTATATTATCCTTCTATACATTTGGAAATGGATTAATGATAGCTCCATGGATTCTTATATTGCTTATAGTTAAAAGAAAAAGTAAATATTGTATTTATTATTGGACTGTATTTAGTTTTTTATCTATAATATTATATTTCTGGAACTATAACATAGGAACATCTACTATAAATCCAACTGCTATTTTTACTAAGCCGTTAAATTGCATAATGTTTCTTCTCTCTTTAATCGGTTCTCCTTCTGGGTATTTATTTAATTTTGCAGGACGACCTGGAGTATTTATATGTGTTTTGATTGGGATATTTTATTTGATTGCAATAGCTATATTCTGCATATTATTAATAAAAAATAGAAGTTATAAAGAATATTATTTACCTTTAATATTCTTATTGTACATCTTGTCTGTATATTGTTTAATCACTTTTGGTAGAATGAATAGAGGTGCTAACGCAGCCAGAGCATACTGGAATTTTCCATTACAAAGTTCTGCTCCAATAATTACTTTAGGAATAGTTTCCCTGAAACAATTAGATATTAATGAAAAAATAAAGAAATGGATAAAATATTTAATTACATTATTGATGATTTCAATGGTTATACACTCATTGTTAGCATTGTGTTATGGGCTAAGCTGGGGACCTTATGTAAAAGGAAATAGAATTAAACAAGAATATAAAATGTTACATTATAGAGATTATAATTATAATATACCTATTAACGAATATCTTGAACAAAATAAAAAATCGGTATTTAAGAACAAAAAACAAACTGATTATTTCCTTCATGTGTTTGAGCTTGATAAATTCACTGAAGAATCTACTAATTATCAGTATATAGATACAACACATTCAAACTATATATTCACTATACCAGTAAAATCTTCAAAGTCAATTGGTATTTTAGCTCATTCTTATCATCCGATGAAAAATGATTCTTTGATAATTAAGATATATAAAAAGGAGAATGATATACCCATATTTCAAAAATCAATATCTGCTCAAGAGATTAGTAAAGAAGGACGGGCTATATTTAACTTGGAGGAAGCCAATTTTATGTATTCGGATTTATTATTAATTTCCCTAATAAGAAAAGGTAATTCCATTAATATTTTTGGATATGATTATTATCCTGGTTGCCCAATTCCGAGCAACAAGATAGAAGATAATAAAACTATTTCTTTGGAAGTAAATCCACCGAATGAACTGAAAGGGTATTATAGACAAATAGAAAGGAGAGGGAAATTAAAGTATATAATTAATAATTCTAATTTCCATATATAATGTCATTAATATGGATCATTTATAAAGTGCCGGATATAAAGGAAGGAATTTATAAAATTATAAAAAGTGAATATGATCAGCCAAATTTTGATTATTCACCTTATACTTGGGACAAAATGCGTATCAAGATTAAAAACATAATAAATAACGATAAGGGGAAATAATGGATTTTTTGTTACGGTTCTCTAAAGAGGAAAAAATTTCTTTTAAGGTAAAATATATTAATAAACTGAAAAGTATAGATCCCCAAAATGGAGTTCTCTATATAGAAAAATTAAGCCATCTTGATTATAGAGAAAATAATATAGAGGATGGGATTAAAGAGATTATAGCTGGAGATATTATCAACTATCATTCCGACGATGAAATGGCGAATAAAGGTTTCTTTTATATCATTAAATATGATACAGCAGCTAATACAATTGAATTTCATTCCGATTACCAAAGCTTTTTACCTATATATTATTATGAGGATGAAAATTATTATCTTATCTCATCCTCCGTGGATATTATTTATACCTTTTTACAAGAATTGGAAATCAATCAGGATTTCATTACGGAGATAGCTTTACTTAATGCCCCTTTTCAGGATAACTGTTTCTTTAAGAAAATTAAACGACTTAATTATGGCTGTTTTTTAAAAATAGACAACAATGGCTTAAAGGAAATAAGAACTAAAAGATTCTATGATTATTATTCCGAAAATCCAATTCCTTATAAAAAAGCTCTTAATAGAGTAGTTGAGTCATTTATAGATAACTGCTCAAAATATTTTACAGAGCCAGCTTATGTATCTTTAACCAGCGGTTTTGATGGTAGAACTGTTACATCAATAGCTCATTATTGCAATAACGATTTTATTGCTTTTTCTCATGGGAAAGCTGAATATTCAGATGTTTTTATCCCTCTTAAGTTGTCTCAGAAGTTTAAATTTCCCTATAAACTAATAGAACTTGGTGATAATTATGTTGAAAATTATTATGAGAGATTTGTAAGAGAATATCTTATTTATTCTGGAGGGATGAATGGTTTTTTATATCCCCATTTTCCTTATGATGCTTTTATGTTAGCGGAAAATCCCAGACCTATAATTACTGGATATATAGGAAGTGAATTACTGCGAAATGCTCACTTTGCCGGGGCAATTACATCTCAGTTTGTGATTGATTTTCTCAATTTTGGAGATAATACTTCAATATTTAATGCTCAGAATAATCCAAATTTTATAGTATTAAAGGATTATCTGGATTTAAAGGCAATACAGGATTTATCTGAAAGAATTAAAAACTACTTTATGATAATACCTAAGGACATAAATAATAACCAAAAATTGGCTTGTTTTGAATTTGAAGAGGTCCTACCTAAATTATTTGGAACTTGGGTTTATGCGGGTATGCATTATGCCAAAATTAGAGCACCTTTTATTGACAGGCAATTTTTTGGGGAAATAGTTAAAACTGAGATATCTCAATTCTATCGTAAATTTATGGAGCAAAACCCTTTAAAACGATTTTGGGGTCAGTATTTATATGCTCAAATAATAAATAAAACCTGGCCCCAAATAGGGAAAGAAATGTCCGGGAAAGGATATGCTCCTGCGGATTTATTATTTTTATGGGGTAGAATAAAGATTACTTACGGATATTCAGGTAAGAAGAAAAGAATGAGAAAAGGAAATTTTGATAATCTGGGACTGATTTCAGGGATGATGCATTATGTAAAGTCAATTAAAGACACTCAACTTCAAGATATACTTACAGATGATTATGTTAACAAATTACTAAATAATGAAAAAGCAAGAGACATCCTCTTGACGCGCTTATCTACATACGAGTATCTAAAAATGCATTTAATATTATAACTTAGATAGCTGAATAATCATTATGCTATAAAATTATTTTAATAAATGTAATCATAAGAGAATCAATATTTTAAACAGCTAAAATATAATATAATTATTAAAGAATAAAAAGAAAATATACTATAATTTATAAGGATATGTTATGGAAAATATTATTGCACTATGTGATTATAAGGGAATCTTTGGTTCAAAATATGATGCAAAACCATATCGTAGTGGTATGGACAAAGATATTTTAGCTAAAGAGTTTTCCAAATATGGTTATAAAATCAAATATATTACTTTTGCTGATATAAACAATCGGGAAATACCTAAAGGACAAATTGTAATATATACATCTTCCGAGGATCCTGAATATAAATACAAAGAGTTTATTGAAGATGTTGTGTATTATTTAGAAATTTGCGGAGTAAATGTTATCCCTTCCTTTAAATATCTAAGAGCTAACAATAATAAAGTTTTTATGGAATTATTAAGAAAAATTGAACTATCTCCAGAATATCAAATTGATACGAAAGTTTTTAGTTGCCTTGAAGAAGCATTATCAGGGGACTTGGAATATCCCCTTGTTATTAAATCTTCTAAAGGTGCTTGTGGCTCAGGGGTATATCTGGTTCATAATAAAGATGAATTAATTAAATATATAAAAATGGTAGCTGATACTAAAAATTTAAAAAATGATTTTCGTGAAATTGTAAGAGTTCATAAATATAAAGGATATATTAAAAATTCATATTATCGTGAGAAATTTATCATTCAAAAATTTATATCTAATTTGAAAAATGATTGGAAAGTATATGTGTTTTGGGACAAAATGTTTGTATTTTATAGACCTGTTTTAAAAAAAAGGATATTCAAAGCAAGTGGGGGAGGTTACGATAATTATAAATATGGGGAGAATGCTAATGTCCCTGTGGGATTATTTAATTTTGCTTTAGAAGCAAGAGAGCAGCTGAATGTACCTAATGTATCATTAGATATTGCTTATGATGGATTAAAATTTCATTTGTTAGAATATCAATGTGTATATTTCGGAACAGCAGGAATAGCAAGATCTAATTACTATTTTATAGGAGAAAAAGATAATTGGATTTCTTATCATAATGATGAAACCACTGAATCCGTTTATGCATATTCTATTGCTAAATATATCAAGCATACACAGACATAAAATTTATTTATATAGATATATAATTAATTTATGAAGGTTCTTTTTGTCTTTAGCGGCAATTCCAGGGTTTTTGCTATCTCACCTATCATTCAAGCTCAAGCGGAATCTTTAAGAAAATTGGAGCATATAATAGATTATTTTCCAGTTAAGGGAAAATGGTTTGGAGGATATTTATCAAATGTTCCTAACCTCTATAAATGTATTAAACAAGGGGATTATGATCTGATCCATTCTCATTATTCCTTTTGTGGAGTTGTAAGTGCTTTAGCAACAAAGAAACCAGTTATTTGCTCACTAATGGGTAGCGATGTTCAAGAATCGGGCTTATGGAAAATAATTATTAGATTTTTTATTAAGCACAAATGGAGAAAAACAATTGTAAAGTCAGAGGGAATGAAAACAGAATTGGGTATTGACACAGTAGAAGTAATACCCAATGGAGTTAATTTGGAACTATTTAAACCAATGGAAAAAAAAGATTGCAGAAAAGTACTGGGTTGGGATATGGATAAGAAAATAATCCTTTTTGCTTCCAACCCGGAAAGACCCGAAAAAAACTTTTTGGTAGCAAGGCAGGCAATAAATAACTTGGATTTTGCAGATGTGGAATTACAAATAATATATAACAAACCGCACAAAGATATATCTGTATATTTGAACGCTGCTGATTTATTGTTATCTACATCTCTTTGGGAGGGCTCTCCCAATGTGATTAAAGAAGCAATGGCATGTAATTGTCCAATAGTTTCCACAGATGTAGGAGATGTAAAATGGCTGCTTGATGGAATAGAAGGTTGTTATATTACTTCCAATGATCCCAATGATGTTGCTGATAAAATAAGGAAAGCGTTGGATTTTAAAGGAAAAGCAAAGGGTAGAGAAAAACTTATAAGTTTAGGTTTAGATTCAGAACATATTGCTAAGAGAATAATAAAAGTATATGAGGAAGTAATTTTATAACATTCCCACTTAATGAGGTTATTAATTTTAGAGTAATGGTATTTTATAATAAATCTATATTATATCTATACTAATTTCAATTTCGTCACTTTTCGTTACTTAGCTGATTATCTTATAATCCTCTAACGACAATCTAACACATCTCTAATCTCGTTAAAGGATTGTTAAAGAAATGAAATAGGATTGTAAAATAATGCTCCTACTTAAATAATATGCCTTACGGTGGGAATATCTGAAACAATGGCATAAAAAATAGATGAAAAAAGACAGAATGCAGAAAGAGGAAAAGAATTATAAAGGTTTAATGTAATGAAATTAACATCCTATCTCATAATAAGAACATCTAAGGAAATTATATATTTTTTTAATGGGCCTCCCTTATTGAGAGTATAGAATTTATGCAATGGACACTGCTTACAAACGATGAAATAACAAGTGAACAATGTTTGTCATACATTGATAACCATCTTTATGGAACAATCTTTCATACTCCCTATATGTTTGATGTTTATAGGGAAACTCCTAACTATGAGCCCTTTGCTTATTATGCAGTTGATGAAGAGAAGCAAATTAAAGCAATGCTTTCCGGAGTCATTGAAACAGTAAAACCCGGTTTTTTATCTGGTTTGAGTAAAAGAGCCGTAATGCTGCAAGCGCCAATTTTTGATGAAACAGAGGCACTTGATTATCTTCTCTCCGAGTATTCTAAGATTATGAAACATAAGGTTGTTTATTCTGAGATTAGGAATCAATATTCTTATGATAAAATGAATATGGTAATGATAAATAGAGGGTTTGAGTTTACTCCTCACTATAATTTTATTGTTGATTGTATTGATCCTGATAATACTTGGAAGAGAATTAGTGAAAGTAAAAGAAGGCAAATAAAGAAGGCATTGAAGAATGGTTCCGTAATAGAAGAAAATCCTGATATAGGGCAAATTAAAGAATTTTACAAAATATTAGATAACTTATATAAAATTAAAGTGAAAAAACCTTTAGCTCCCTTTCAATACTTTCAAGCATTATATGATGTTTGCGTTCCCAATAATAAAGTAAAATTCTTAATAATAATGAAAGAGTTAAATGTTATTGGTGGAATTGTATGTCCTATAAGTAACTATAAATTTATTCACGAGAACTATATCGCTGGCTTAGATCAGGATTATAAAGATTGCTATCCAAGTGTTATGGCTACCTGGGCTGCAATTGATTATGCCTGTAGAAATGGAATAGAAAAATTCGATTTTATGGGGGCAGGGAGTCCAGGTGATGATTACGGCGTTAGGGAATTTAAAGAAAAATTCGGAGGGGAATTAATACATACTGGACGATATATTGGAGTGCATTCAAGACCTAAATATTGGATTGCCAATTATGGTTTTAAATTATACCAAAAATTGAAGTATAAATGAGAATATTAATAGATATTGGTCATCCAGCTCATATACATCTCTTTAAAAATTTTGCTTGGAGAATGCAGGAAAGAGGGTATAAAATACTTTTTACTTGTAGAGATAGGGAATGTGTTTTAAATTTACTGAGGGTTTATGGTTTCGTTTATGATAATTTTGGTAAACACTATAGTAGCGTTCAAGGCAAAATTTTTGGCTTAGCAAAGAATGAATTGCAAATGCTAAATACTGCTATCCAATTTAAACCGGATATATTTGTTAGTCATGGGTCAACTATAGCAGCTTTTACTTCATTTATTATGCACAAACCCCATATTGCTTT
>ERZ724524.2892-NODE-2892-length-11006-cov-4.421879_pt1 | contig 11006 bp, 8 predicted proteins | sample MGYA00376057_ERZ724524 | MGnify/ENA primary metagenome ERZ724524 (study PRJEB28724, sample SAMN07190888) | wastewater metagenome | isolation source: influent of sewage treatment plant in Hong Hong | place: USA: Christiansburg, Virginia | collected 2016-03-01 ...
AACACGATCGAAAAAGAAATCCTGCTCGAGGTGTTCTCCTGCTATGAGGAGGGGTTGTCCATCCGTCGCTCGCTGCGCGGGCGCGTCAGCGTGCGCGTTCGCATGAAGGACGGCTGCGGCGTAGTCGAGCCGGGGGGGGACTCCCTGCCGGATCCCTTCACGACCGCTTGCGTGCGCACGCGCTTCGACGGCTTCAGCGCCTCCTCCCGCACGAACCAGGCACCCTCACCCACAAGCCCCCCGGACCGCCTCGCCGAGCAGATGAAGCAGCAGTCTTTCGTCGTACAGATCGACCTCCGCTTGCGGCCTTCCCCAGGTTCCGATTCCCGTCCTCGCCAAGCCGACCGCTGCGACCCTCTGCCGCGCGAACATATGCCGTGCACGCAAGAGCATGCGGTCTGCGTCATCACGCATGGAAAGCCGGGAGGGTGGAGCTCGGCCCTGTGGTGCCGAGGAGGAAAGTGGGTCATCGAGAACGAGCGGAACGTCCCCTAAATCCGGTGCCCGGGGTTCTATGTCTTGCGACGCACGTGGAATCACAAGCGCTGCTGGCGCGGCTTCTCAAGGAGTACACTGAGGTCATGGCCAATGTGGCAACTGTCTTCCTCCGCATCGTGTCCGCAGGCGAGCGCGCTGTAGCGGTGAGTCACGCCGCGATTGTGCGTGCGCTCCTCGGGGAAGATGACAGCTCGTACTGCGTTCCTCTGGTGATCGGTTTTCGCGATCGTTGCACCGACGTTCAAATCGGCAGGCGCTGGAGCCCCGGGGAACTGGCGGAAGATCTGCTGGCGGCGCTTGGAGACGGAGACCATCGCATCTTTGTGCGCTGGCACAGCTCAGGCGGGGACTTCGACGAGATCTACGAAGTTGATGGCACGGGCCGGCAAGCTCCACGCGGCTGTCGCTATGCCTTTGATGAGATCGCGGTACGGTACCGCGTAAAGCCCGAAGCCGCCCCGCCCCCAGATGAGCTGGGCTTTTCCGTCTATCCAGTGAGCGGCACGTATCTCGGTGGCAACAACCGCTTCGCCGATTCCTCTGCTCCGCTCACCCTGACCACGCCAGCCGGAACATCCTCTCCGGCTGCACAGTTTGAGCCAGCTTCTGCCGCACGGCTCATTGCCTCGCTTGCCTCCGAAGGAATGGAGCCGCAACCGACGATTCATACCATCGAGTGGCGCCACCAGCGTCGGGCCGTTCGCATCGAGCGTCGCTTTCAAAGAAGCAGGACTTCTCAGTGGGGGCTCGATGACTGGGACAACTGCGCGGATGGTGCATATCTACTTTCGCGTGGACGTGCGCCAGTGGTTCCCAATGAGGTGGCAGCCCTGGATCGTGAGTTTGTAGCCGAGGACGGCTGACTCACGCTCTGCGTCTCCGTAGCCATCGGAACGCGTCGCTCCTGAAGCGCTGGTTGCGCGAGATCCATCAGGGGTTCGGTCGCGAGCGGTCTGGTTTATGGTCGAGCGGTCAGGTACTTCAAAATCTGTTCTTCGTTCGGACCGAGATATCCCTTCCAACAAAAGAGCTTGGTCGGAGTGGGCTGAACGCAGGTGCGAGTTTGGTTCGAAAACACCGGCACCGTATGGTTTGGGACCATGGGTAGCGTCTCGGTGAGCTCTGGGACGTTTGCCCATCGCGGTGCCGCGCCGCAGCGGATTCCTTGGCCGAGCGAGCTGACGCACAGATGGTTATCGATCACGGTGATTGCAGTGGCATCCGTGATTCCAGGCAGAGGAGTGAGAGTAGGGGCCGCCGACGCGCCTTGTGCGTTTTCCAGTTCCTCTTCGCAGTTGTCGCCGAGTGCGGGCATCGGGACTTTCTCTGCTTCGGCGCTCTCGAAACGCGTTCTTGATCTCTCGGCCATCGCACGCACCAAATACGGGATCTGACAAACCCTGATCCGCTCAGCGCGTGCTTTGCGGATGTTCTGCGGATTGCCGCATACGACTTGCCCGTTTGCTTGCAGCCCACACACGACGTCCGAGAGTGCTACAATCGAGCGCAGCGTCGACGTTTTTGGCACAAACGGTGGATGGATCCTCTCAAAGGAATTTCCATAGGGACGACAAGTTAGGCCTCCGCTGCTACCGAGAGCACACCAGAAGGTGTTGCCAGGGGCAAACTGAACCGTGTCTGCGGGAACCACATCGGGTTCCCCTTTCTCTGCCTGCCCGAATAGGAGTTCATGGGAAGGCATCTGGATGATCCGTCCGGACTCCGTCCTGATCCACAGCATGTTCCCACGTGTGACGATCTCGACGGCAGCGTCGACTCCGCCGATTGCTTTGGGAAGATCGGATTCGGTTGGAAAGTCGGTTCCGAACATTCCGCGTGGGTTTTCTCCCCAACACAGAACCTGGCTGCTCCGGAGTGCACAGCTAAAGTGTTCACCGGTGACGACCGCACTGGCCTTGTCGAGCGTCACCACCTCAGAGGCTGGCATCATTCGCTTCCTGCGACGGCCGTTACCTAGCTGGCCTTGGCGGTTGTTTCCCCAGCACAGGACAGTTCCCTTGGTGGTGAGTGCGCAGTGATGGGTCTCGCTGGAAGAGATCGAAACGACCGCACTGCCCGAGGGGATTCCGGGTGGGATCCCTTTCACGAGCTGAGCGGTAATCAACCCTCCCGTCGCAAGGCACGCAAGCAATGCCAGTGCAAATGCCACCACAGAGACTTGCTTGGGAGTCCGTGACAGCACAGGAATCCGCGCCAGCAGCATCCCACTTGCACTCAACACCATCGAAGCCGCAGGAATGATCAGCGCGTAGGCAAACAGAGACTCCTGGAGAGGGATACCATCTTTACGAGAAATGATTTCAGCGATAAACAAAGTCGCGAGTCGCAGATGTACGGCACCACAGATGAGCGCCGCCACCGCCGCAACCAGAAATCGTCTGGGTTGTCCTTGCCACAGTGCGATGGCGATCAGCAGCAGGAGTCCCAACTCCAACGCAACGCCGCCACCGAATACCAGATAGGCCACAATCTCAAACGCGGACAGAAGCCCATTGGCGGTATCAGTCGCAGCATCAAAGAGCTGGTCACAACCGATGGCAAACAGCAAAAGCAAGGTGGCTGCGAGGGTGATCCAGCGCCGCAGTGGCTGCCAAACGGGCTGTGAATCGTGACCAGACATTCCGGCATTGTACCGGATCGAGGTGCTGAGGGGGAGACTTCGCGTAGAGCTGCGAAGGGGAATGCCAATTGGCCTCCCGCTGGGCCAACAGGGAGCACAGGTATGGCATCCAATAAGAGACGTCTAAAATGTCTCTTATTGGAGCATTCTACTGAACCGGAGTGGCTTCAGCGGTGGCGGCGTCCTTCGATTCGTCCTCTTCAGGCGGAAGGGATTCAGCAAGACCACGGAGAGCATGCTCGGCTTCGGCAATGACGGTATCGGGCACCGTATCGCGCAGCGTTTCGAGCATCTCGACGAGCTTTAACACGAGCCGCAGCATCTCTTTGCGACGCTTGCGTGCCTCCACATCGGCATCAGATGGGAACAGCGACTCTTTGAACTGACGATTGAGTTTACCGAGGCTGAGGCTGTCATCGAAGACGGCTCGGCGGACTTCCGATAGCAGATCGCTCGGTGCCTGCCCGCTCTCAATCGCTTCCTCGGCACGGCGGAGAAAATCGATGGTTTGGATGCTGGGAATCGGCTCGCCCAGGCCATCTCGTTCGAGGATTTCGGGGGCAGAGCGGCGAAGAAAGGCGTACGAACCGACGAGCTTATTGACCGTGGCGGTCTTCAGGTGCAGCTCTTTGCGGTAGTACTCCTCGAATGAGACAAAGCCCCACTCGGTGTAGCGCTGACCTTTTTGGCAGCTCGAGAGGGCTTCGGCCAGTTCGATCCAGCTTGCTTTGAAGCGGCGGGCGCGGGCGATCAGCTCGGCCCGCTCGGGATCCTTGGCGTGGCGGCGCTCGGCAGCAGCAAGAGCGGCGTCGACTTTGGTGGCAGTGGCGTCGTGGCTGGCGGAATGCATGGTGGGTGCCTTATAGCACGTTGCCACTAGCGGACGACTGGATCGAGTGGTGTCTTGGGATACCCGGAATCGAGCCGGGCACCCTCTTCGATAGCGGACATGACCGCGAGGGCTACGTCTTCACGGTAGGGTCGAGCGACGACTTGCACACCAATCGGGAGTCCTTCACTACCACGCACAACCTCTGCGCAGCGTTTGGCGATGCCGTCGATCGGCGGGGGACCAAGCCAGATCGTCTCGCTGTGTTCGACGCGAGTAATCGGCACGACCCCAGCGGGGAAGTTGAGCATGACGTAGCGGAACATATAAGACAGCGTCAGCGTCAGATCACCGGAGGTGCCTAGCTGCATCGCGGGCAGGACGTGCGGCGGACAGATCACTGCGTCGACGTTGGCTTCGTTCCAGGCGTCCAGCTCGTTTCTGCGCATGACGGTTCTCTCTGCGGTCAATCGCCACAGCTCCTCGACGGGTTTGCGTCCCAGCGACTTGAGCAGTCGAGCAAGTCGAGCATCGCCCTTGAGCGCCAGCAGTCGCGCTACCGTTGGCTTGAGCAGGTCCGGCAGTCGTGCGGCCTGCAGCGTCGGTTGAAGCTGCTTGCAGACCGTTTCGTTGGCGAGCTGCTTCTGTAGTGTCACCGCCGCGTCGCTGCTGATGACGGCCATCCACAGATAGAGGAGGTCACCGGGCGACACGGGCCGATAGTCGACAAGGTGGGCACCTGCGGCCTGCAAGATCGACTTCGCCCGCTCGACACCGCGAACAATGGTGGGGCAGGGTGACATGAAGCCATCGTCGGAAAACCAGCCGATGCGCAGTCCTTTTAGCGAGATATGGCTCGGATGCTCTACGCGCATTGGCAACACCGCCGGATCTCGGCGTGCTTGCCAGGCTGGATCGAGTGCGGTCATCACCAGCGACAGATCTCGAACGGTGCGTGCCATGGGACCGGACGCGGCGCGGACGACTTCTTGACCGTCGATGCCACCGAGCATGCCACGGGTCGACCAGCGATCGACGGTGGGCTTGAGTCCTGCAATGCCACAAAAGTGGGCCGGGATGCGGATCGAACCACCAATGTCGGAGCCAAGGCCGAGCGGCGACTGTCCGGTGGCGATGGCTGCTCCTTCACCGCCCGAGGAACCGCCCGGACTTCTACCGAGGTGCCATGGGTTTTTGGTGGTTCCATAGATGCCGTTGTCGCTTTCCTGTACGAGCAAAAGCTGAGGAACGTTGGTTTTGCCCAGGATGATGCTGCCGGCCGCTTTGAGCGCAGCGACAGCAACCGCATCTTTTTGACTGTGATGACTGCGTCGACTGGTGACGCCGAGCGTGGCCGGGGTACCGATGACCTCGAAGTTGTCTTTGATCGTTATTGGCAGGCCGTGGAGCGGTCCGATCTGATCAGCTTGTCGGCGAGCTGCATCGGCCGCTTCAGCCGCTTTGCGGGCACTGTCATCGAGAGGCAGGACGATGGCACCGACCTTGTCACCGATTGCGCGGCGCCGGTCGATGAGCGCGTTGACGATCTCGACCGACGATGTCTCGCCTTTGGCGAGCGCAGCGAGGAGCGCCGTGGCATCTAGCTCGTGTAGCTTCATGAGCAAGCAGGATATCGCAGTCTGTGGGCGAGACGCTTCTTCTTTGACAGAGCGCTCGACGAGCGATACACCGGGCAATTGGAATATGCGAGGATCTCGACCCCAATGAGTGACGTAAAACTTGTGTCGGAGCAGCCCTTCGGTGAAGGCGGCCTGCTTGCCCGTCTGCATGTACTCGGCAATGGACTCAAGGTGCTACTACTGCGCGACCCGTCGGCCCCGGTGTTTGCCTACCAGACCTGGTTTTCCGTCGGCTCGCGCCACGAAAAAGAGGGCAAAACCGGCATCGCGCACCTGTTCGAGCACCTGATGTTCAATGAGACGCAGAACCTGCCGCATGGCGAGTTTGATCGTCGGTTCGAGCTGGCGGGCGGCAACACCAACGCGGCGACGTGGGTCGATTGGACGTACTACCAGGACGATCTTCCCGCGAGTGAGCTAGAGCTGGCGGTGAGCCTGGAGTCGGAGCGGATGCAGAACCTGCTGGTCCGCGAGCGCCAAGTCGAGACGGAGCGCGGGGTTGTGATCTCCGAGCGGCAGATGCGGGTGGACGACGACGTCGACGGCTTCATGAGCGAGGAGCTATTCCGGCTCGCGTTCACAAAGCATCCGTATCACTGGCCGACGATCGGCTGGATGCAGGACATCAAGAATCTCAGCCTCGATGACTGCGTGAACTTCTATCGAACCTACTACGCGCCCAATAACGCGACGGTGGTGGTGGTCGGTGACATCGACGAGCAAAAGACGCTCGATTTGATCGTCAAGCACTACGGAGCGATTGCCGCTCAGACGATTCCCGTCGAACAGAAGATCGTTGAGCCGGTGCAGCGTGGTGAGCGATGCGTGCGCTTTCGCAAGCCGGTGCTGACCGACAAGATCCTGATGGGCTACAAATCTCCAGCGCTGCTCGATCCCGACCACCTGCGCTTGGAGCTGCTCGGCGAGTTACTGATTGGTGGGGCCTCGTCGCCGATTTATCGCGACTTGGTGATTGAAAAGGAGATCTTTTCGTCGATCGGAGGCTCGGTGACGCCGTTTGGTGATCCCGGTCTGTGGGAGATTTCGGCATCGCTTCATCGTGGCCACACCGCCGACGAAGGGCTGGCGATGTTTGATCAGCATATTGAGCAGGTCATCGCTACGGGTCCGACGGTGGAACAGGTCGAGCGGGCACGAGCGCGGATGCTGACCAGCTTTTACATGTCGCTCAAGACGGCGCACGGAAAGGCTTCGTCGCTGGGAGAGTCGCAGACGACGCTCGGTGACTATCGCGAACTGTGGCGAGTGCCGCAGATTCTTCGGGCCATTACCGTCTCGGACCTCCATGGTGTGGCCCAGCGTTACCTGTCCAAAGAACGGCGCACGGTGGTGATTGCCGAGCCGAGCGGTGAAGCCGTCGAGGGTGACGAATCAGACGATGACGCAGAAGGGGCGGAGGCGTAGGAGGTCCATGAGCATGTCCACCACACAGACTTCTTCCCCGGCGAGTGCGCGCAGCGAGGGATTGATTCTTGAAGAAAACCACGACCTGCCGCTGTGTCGACTGCAACTGACGATGCGGGTCGGCTCGACGTCGGATCAGACGGCGGCGGGTACGGCGGCCTCGGGCGGTGCGCCGATCCTGGGCCTGTGCAACTTTGCGAGCGAGCTACAGCGGCGTGGCGCGGGAAACCGAACGCGGGCGGCGATTGATGAAGCGCTCGACGGACTCGGCGCGGGTCTGTCGATCGTTTGTTGGCACGATCAAGTGCTCTACGACGTGATGGCGCTGCGTGAACACTTCGACCGAGCCGTTGAGATTCTGGCCGATGTGGTACTCCGTCCAACATTCCCGCAAGACGAATCAGAGCGGCTGCGGCGCGAGTTGCTGGCCAACCTCGACGATCTTCGCGACGACGACAGTGGACTGTTGCATCGCTTTTTCGCTCGGGCACTCTACGGTGACACGCCCTATGGAAGAGCCGTCGCTGGCACCGAAGAGAGCACGATGGCGCTGCACCTGCCCGGCGCGCAGGCTTGGCACCGTCATCACCTGGTCACGGGCAACTTGGTAACCGGGGCAGCGGGTGCGATCTCGGGGTCGGATGTGGAGGCGCTGCTGGCTCGCCATTTTGGTGAGATTCCCCTCGGTCCTCGTCGCGATGAGCCGATTGCTGCTCCACCCTTACGGCGTGGACGCAAGGTGCTGATCGTCGACAAGCCCGAGCGCACCCAGTCGCAGATCCTCATCGGTCAGCTTGCGCCGCACTGGAAGGATCCGAGCTGGCTGCCACTGCATGTCTCGACGATGGCGTTTGGCGGCACGTTTACGGCGCGGCTGATGGACGAGGTCCGGGCCAAGCGCGGTCTATCCTACGGAGCATCGGCGCGGCTGGGCAACGGACGAGGCCAGCGGTCGCTGTATGCCCACGTGTTTCCCTCGGCGCAGCAGACCGCCGAGACGGTCGAGCTGGTACTCAGGCTCTACGAAGAGTGGGCCGAAAAGGGGCTCCGTCCCGGTGAACTCGACTTCGTGAAGAGCTATCTGCAAAAAAGCCACGCCTTCACAGTTCAGACCGCCGATGATCGTCTCGGGCTCCGCACGCGCCTTCAAGTGTGCGACATGCCCACAGACGATGAAAAGACCTATCCCGACCGAGTGGCACGGGTCAGCGAGGCCGAGATCGCGACCGCGATGAAGACCTGGCTGCGCCCCGATGATCTGCTGATTACGATCGTCGCCACGGCGGAAACGGTGATGCCTGCGCTTCAGAAGCTCCCCGGACTCAAAGACGCCGAGTTCGAGGTCGTTCCGTACGATTCGTACTAGCCGCCGTCCCTCACACGGCCCCAAGACCCCTTTCGTCGTACCGAAAATGGTGGTCTAGTGGTTCTATCTATCGCCCTGCTTCTTCACCTGCAGTCGCTTCGGTTGAGCGGGCTTCCCGCCTGTCTGCGGAGACGTGGCTGCGCGGATCGATCGCGTTTGTGTGGATTGCGACCGCTCTTGGGGTCTTGCATCCGTACTACCGGGCGATCGGTGGGGCATATCTGAAGGAGCTGGGTTTACCGACGGCCCTGATGCCGCTGACCTGTGCCTTCGAGCTGGGATTGGGCGTGGTGGTGCTGCTCACTCGGCCTCGCTGGTGGCTGACCGTGTTTCAGGCCGCGCTCGTGCTCGGCTTTACGGTGATCCTGGCGATTCACGAGCCGCTGCTACTCGCAAGTCCCTTTGGCGTGCTGTCGAAGAACCTGCAAATCCTGGTGGTGCTGGCTGTGATCGATCGGGTGGCACGAGACGGGCAGTGGACAGCGCAGACCCGCTCCTGGCTGCGCGTTGGGATGGCGATGGTGTGGCTTACCGAGGGGCTGTTCCCCAAGCTACTGTTTCAGCAACAGATCGAGCTGGCGATGGTGCCTCGGATTGGCATCACCCACATCTCTCCATCGATACTGGTCGGCGCGCTCGGGATCGGCCAGGTGCTGTCGGGAGTGCTCGCGCTGTTGTTGACTGGAAAGCCACTGAAGCTGCTGCTCACCTGTCAGGCGCTGGCGCTCATCGTCCTGCCACTCGCCGTCGGGGTGTTAGAGCCAACGCTGTACGTGCATCCGTTTGGCCCGTTCATCAAAAACATGCCGATTTTGGTCGGAACCTGGATCGTGAGGCGCTCGTGTTGTGGTTCTTCCTAAAAGCGAGCCATGTCTTGTTCGCGATGCTGTACCTGGGGACCGGACTCGGCAGTGCCTATTACAAGCTGCGAGCGGCCCGGAGCGGCGATCCCAAGATCATGGCTTTTTGTGACCGCGAGATAGTGCGGGCCGATTGGATCTTCACGGTGACGTCTGGCGTCGTCATGCCGGTGACGGGCACCTCGATGGTGATGATGCTGCGGCTGCCGTTTTCGACGTCGTGGGTGGTGACGGCGTTTGCGCTCTATGGAATCGCGGGGCTTCTGTGGGTGGTTGCTGCAAATCAAGATGCGTTGCCTATCGCAGCAAGCAGTAGAGCGCGGCGAGCCGGTCGGTCCCGAGTATGTGCGGGCGCAGCGGCAGTGGATGTTACTCGGGATTCCGGCGTTTGTTGCGGCGGCAGCGACAGTGGTGGTGATGGTCGTAAAACCGACGCTGTGGTGAGCGGGTGGTGCGTCGCGGCTACAGATAGCCCTGCGCTTGCAGTCGGAATAGCTCGGCGTAGCGACCCCCGCTTTTCACGAGCTCGGCGTGGGTGCCTTGTTCGGCGATGTGACCGCCTTCGGGACCACCTTCTAGCACAACGATCCGGTCCGCCATCCGCACGGTGGGGAAGCGATGCGAGATCAGGATCGCGGTGCGACCTTGGGTCAGCTCTCGGAAGCGCTCGAAGATCTTGTGTTCAGCCTCGGCATCAAGCGCCGCCGTCGGCTCATCGAGCACCAAGATGTCTGCTTCTTCGCGCATGAACGCTCTGGCCAGCGCGATTCGCTGCCACTGGCCACCTGACAGCTCAACGCCTTTATGGAACCAGCGACCGAGCAGCGCTTCCATCCCCTCTGGGAAGCCACGTACGAAGTCCTCGGCTCCTCCTCGATCAAGCGCTCGCGAGATCCGGGGCTTGTCGTCAAAGTGATTCACGCTGCCGAACGCCACGTTGTCGCGCACCGAAAACTGATACTGACCAAAGTCCTGAAACACCACTCCGATGCGACGACGTACTTCGTCTTGCGGTAGCTCGCTCAGGTCTTCCCCATCGAGCAAAATCCGTCCCTCGGTGGGTTGATACAGCCCGCACAAAAGCTTGATGAACGTGGTCTTGCCCGCTCCGTTGTGACCGACGAGCGCCAGGCTCTGGCCCGCTGGAATCGACAGGCTGACATCGTGGAGTGCGTCGTGACTGCTTCCGGGGTAGCGGAAGCTGACGTGCTGGAACTCGATCCCGGTGCGCGGCAGCACTTCCGAAGGCTTGGTTTGGGCGGCCAGTTGACGCATCGTGACCGTCGGAATCGCCAGGAACTCGAACAAGTTCGACATATACAGGTCGTGTTCGTAGATTCCTCCGAGGCTGCCGAGCGTCGTCTGAAACGCCTGCTGACCTTGCCGGAACGCGACCACATACAGCGTCATATCACCGAGGCTGATCTTTCCCGCGACCGCCAACCCGACGATCACCACGTAGCACCCGTAGAACGCGAGCGTGGCCAGCAGCGACAGCAAATAGCCCCAACCAGCGCGCCGGATCGCCAGGCTGCGATCGTCGCGATACAGCGACTCACCCAAGGTTCGATAGCGATCGAGCAGCCTGTTGCCAAGCCAAAGCACCATGACCTCTTTGGCGTGTTCATCGCTGCCCAGTTGGCCTGGCCTGAACTCAACTTCGGCATCCCATGGCTGAGCTATGGCCGGCTGCGCCCCCTGCACACCAATGCGGTGATTTTTGCTTTTGGCGGCAGTGCACTCATTG
>ERZ724524.2901-NODE-2901-length-10983-cov-5.212573_pt1 | contig 10983 bp, 9 predicted proteins | sample MGYA00376057_ERZ724524 | MGnify/ENA primary metagenome ERZ724524 (study PRJEB28724, sample SAMN07190888) | wastewater metagenome | isolation source: influent of sewage treatment plant in Hong Hong | place: USA: Christiansburg, Virginia | collected 2016-03-01 ...
GCGCAGGCGATGGACAAGCCCACCAGCTACCAAGACGCCACCAGCTACAACAACTTTTACGAGTTCGGCACCGACAAGGCCGACCCGGCGCGCAACGCCCACACCCTGAAAACCACGCCGTGGACGGTTGAAATTGAGGGCTTGGTCAAACGCCCCGCCAAATACACGCTGGAAGACTTGCTCAAGCTCAGCGCGCAAGAAGAGCGCATCTACCGCCTGCGCTGCGTCGAAGGCTGGTCGATGGTCATCCCCTGGGTGGGCTACTCGCTGGCCGAGCTGATCCGCCGGGTGGAGCCGCTGGGCAGCGCCAAGTACGTCGAATTCGTCAGCCAAGCCGACCCCAAGACCATGCCCTTCGTCGGCTCGCGCATCCTGGACTGGCCTTACGTTGAAGGGCTGCGGCTGGACGAAGCCATGCACCCGCTGACACTGCTCACCTTTGGCATGTACGGCGAAATCCTGCCCAACCAGAACGGCGCACCCGTGCGGCTGGTGGTGCCGTGGAAGTACGGCTTTAAAAGCGGCAAGAGCATCGTCAAGATCCGCTTCACCGACCGCGAGCCGCGCACCGCTTGGAACAAGGCCGCGCAGAACGAATACGGCTTCTATTCCAACGTCAACCCCAACGTCGATCACCCGCGCTGGAGCCAAGCCAGCGAACGCCGCATTGGCGAAGACGGTTTGTTCGCCAAAAAGCGCAAAACGCTGATGTTCAACGGCTACGAGGCGCAGGTCGGCCAGCTTTACGCGGGCATGGACTTGAAGAAGTTTTACTGATCATGGCCGCGAACATGGCTTCTACGGCAGGCGCAGCCAGCCCGGCGCGTGCGCGCAGTCTGTGGCTGCATCCGGCAGCCAAACCCGTGTTGTTTGTGCTGGGGCTGCTGCCGTTTGCCGTGTTGGTCGGCGGCGCGGCCAGCAACCAACTCGGGGCCAATCCCGCCGAGTACCTGATCCGCGCCACGGGCGATTGGACGCTGCGCTTTGTGTGCCTGACGCTGGCCATCACCCCGTTGCGCGTGGGCTTGGGCGTGCCCGCGTTGGCGCGGTTTCGGCGCATGGTGGGGTTGTTTGTCTACTTCTACGTCGTGCTGCATCTGCTGAGTTACAGCGGCTTCGACATGGGCTTTGAGTTGGCTGACATCGCCAAAGACATTGCCAAGCGCCCGTTCATCTTGGTCGGCTTTGCGGGCTGGGTGCTGCTGACGCTGCTGGCGGCCACCTCGTTCAACCGGGCTATTCGCACGCTGGGCGCGGCGCGATGGCAGATGCTGCACAAGGCGGTGTATGCGATTGCGGGCTTGGGTGTGCTGCACTTTTTTTGGATGCGGGCGGGCAAGCACAACTTTGCCGAAGTGGCGTTGTACGCCGCCATCCTTGGCGCGCTGCTGGGCTGGCGTGTGTGGCGTTGGGCGCAGAAAAAAGCCCAGACCCGTTGAGCGGATCTGGGCGCTGCAATCGCCTTGGGGCCGTGTGCCGGTCAGCCGACCAGCGATTCCGTAGCGATCTGGTCAGCCAAGGTTTCGCGGCGGCGGATCAGATGGGCTTGCGTGCCATCTACCAGCACTTCAGCGGCGCGGGCGCGGGTGTTGTAGTTGCTGGACATGCTCATGCAGTACGCGCCGGTGGACAGCACGGCCAGCAGGTCGCCGGGCTGCACCGCCAAGTCGCGCTCGCGGCCCAGCCAGTCGCCGCTTTCGCAGATCGGGCCGACCACGTCGTACAGCGTGGCGGCGCTGTCGCGCGGAGTCACGGGCACGATCTGGTGGAAAGCCTCGTACATGGCGGGGCGAGGCAGGTCGTTCATGGCGGCATCGACGATGCAGAAGTTCTTGCTCTCGCCCGGCTTGAGGTACAGCACCTCGGTCACGCACACGCCCGCGTTGCCGACCAGCGAGCGGCCCGGCTCGATCATCAACAGGCGCTCGCCATAGCCGCGTGCGTCCAGCTTGGCCAGCAGTTGCGCCCACAGCGCATCGGCTTCGGGCGGGGTGTCGCCGTTGTAGTTGATGCCCAAGCCGCCGCCAAAGTCGATGTGGTGCAGCGTGATGCCTGCGGCTTCGATGGCATCGACCAAGTCCAGCACCCGATCCATCGCGTCCAGGTAGGGGGTGGTGTCGGTGATTTGCGAACCGATGTGGCAGTCGATGCCGACCACGCGCAGGCCGGGCAGGCTGGCGGCGCGCTGGTAGGTTTGCAGCGTGCGCTCGTGGGCAATGCCGAACTTGTTGCCCTTGAGGCCCGTGGAGATGTACGGGTGGGTCTTGGCATCGACGTTCGGGTTGACGCGGATGCTGACCGGCGCGGTGGTGCCGCAGGACTGGGCGACTTCGCTCAGCACTTCCAGCTCGGCTTCGCTTTCGACATTGAAGCAGCCGATGCCCGCTTGCAGCGCCTGACGCATTTCGGCGCGTGTTTTGCCCACGCCAGAGAAGATCACCTTGGCCGCATCGCCGCCAGCAGCCAGCACGCGCGCCAACTCGCCGCCCGAGACGATGTCAAAGCCGCAACCGGCTTGGGCAAACACTTGCAGCACGCCCAGGCTGGAGTTGGCTTTCATGGCGTAGCAAATCTGAGATTTACGCCCTGCAAAACCGCGCTGGTAGGCAGCCAGCGCTTCCAATATGGCCGCCTTGGAGTAGACAAACAAGGGCGTACCATGAGCTTGCGCCAACTCCGGCAAGCTGACGTTTTCAACACACAACGTGTCGTTTTGATAAGCGATGTGGGGCTGGCCGGGCAGGCGGGCCAAAGCAGACGAAGAGGGCGACATCATGGAGCAGTAGTTGCGCGAGCAGGAGAGGCTGCGCCAGCGCTAGGTGCGCTGGCAGCGGGGCGGGCAGAAGAGGCCGCTACGGGTGCGGCGACAGTGGCGCTGGCGGGTAACACCAGCGGGCCTTTTTGGCCGCAAGCACTCAGGAGTACCGCACTGCCAGCAAAAGTCAGCGTGCTGACTAGAATTTGGTGAACCTTCAACATGGGCAAATTGTAATGACCGACCTGGAATTCATGGACCGCGCCGAAACGCTGCTGCGCAGCATCGAGGCCAATTGCGACCGACTCAACGACAGCGCCAATGTGGACATTGACAATCAGCGCGTGGGCGGCATGGTGACGCTCACCTTCACCAACCACAGCCAAATCATCATCAACTTGCAAAAACCGCTGCATGAAGTGTGGCTGGCGGCCAAGTCTGGCGGCTATCACTTCAAGTTTGATGGCGCGCAGTGGCAAGACACCAAAGGCAGCGGCGAGTTCTTCGCCAGCCTCTCGCGTGATGCCAGCGCGCAGTCTGGCGCGGCGCTGCTGTTTGTGGCCTGACCTGACTCGGCTACTGTGAGATGCGCATGGGGGCTTTGAGGCCCCCATGTCATTTTCAGTTGCGGAACAGGTCGAGGATGCTCTTGCGCTCCTCGTTGGCAGGTGCCGGCGCTGGAGCTGGTGCGGGAGCCGCTGGGGTTTGCGGTGGCGGTGGTGCATCGCTGGTGGCCGGGCGATCTTCGGTGCCTAAGTTGGTCACGCCGCCGCCTTGTGCGTACTCGTCATAAATCCACTCGCCGCCCACGTTGGTCAAGCCTTCTGGTGGTGGGGTGTTTTCGGTCACGGGTACGCCTCGCAAGGCGGTTTCCATGTAGCTGATCCAAATCGGCAAACTCAAACCGCCGCCGGTTTCTTTGTCACCCAGCGAGCGTGGTGTGTCGTAGCCCATCCAAACCACCGCCGCAATCGTGGGTTGAAAGCCTGCGAACCACGTGTCGATAGAGTCGTTGGTGGTGCCGGTTTTGCCATACAAGTCTGTGCGTTTGAGCATGGCTTGCGCTTTGGCCGCCGTGCCCGAGCGGGCGACTTCTTGCAGCAGTCGACGCATGACGAAAGCGTTGCGTGCCGGAATGGTGCGCGTGGCTTCAGTCAGCGTCGGCGTGGGCGCTTGCAGCAGCACGCGGCCCCGTTGGTCGGTGATGCGGTTGATCAGCCAAGGATTGACCCGGTAGCCGCCGTTGGCAAACACCGAGTAAGCCGTGGCCATCTGCATGGGCGTGACGGAGCCCGCACCCAGCGCCATCGTCAAGTAAGGTGGATGGCGTTCGGGTTCAAAGCCGAAGTTCTTGATCCAGTCTTGGGCGCTTTGGGTGCCCACGGCTTGCAAGAGGCGAATCGACACCATGTTCTTGGACTTTGCCAAGGCGGTGTGCAGCGGCATTTGGCCTTCAAATTTACCGTCGTAGTTTTTAGGCTCCCAGGGTTGCCCGCCGGTGGTGCCTGCGTCAAAAAACAGCGGGGCATCGTTGACCATCGTGGTCGGTGTGAAGCCTTTTTCCAAAGCAGCCGAGTAAATGAAGGGCTTGAAACTAGAGCCCGGTTGCCGCCACGCTTGCGTCACGTGGTTGAACTTGCTTTTGTTGAAATCAAAGCCGCCGACCAAAGCACGCAAAGCGCCATCACGCGGGTCAAGTGCCACAAATGCGCCTTCAACCTCGGGCAGTTGGGTGATTTCCCACGTGTTTTTGGGCGTGCGCGCCACCCGAATCACCGCGCCAGGGCGAATGCGGATTTTGGGTGCAGCTTTGTCAGACAAGCCCGATTGCACCGGGCGCAGACCGTCGCCCACGATGTCGATGGCTTCGCCGGTGCTGCGCACGGCGGTGACTTTTTTGGCGTTGGCTGAGAGCACCACGGCGGCCATCAAGTCGCCATCATCGGGACGCTCTGACAGCACATCGTCGATGGCATCGTCGCGCTCTTTGGCGTTGGTGGGCAGGTCGATGAACTGTTCGGGGCCACGGTAAACCTGACGGCGCTCGTAGTCCATGATGCCTTTGCGCATGGCGCGGTAGGCGGTGTCTTGTTCGTCGGCCTTGATGGTGGTGTAGACGTTCAAGCCTCGGGTGTAGGCGGTCTCGCCGTACTGCGCCACCACGATTTGTCGCACGGTTTCGGCGATGTATTCGGCGTGAACGCGGGTGTTTTCCGGGCTGCTGTGGATGTTCAGCTCTTCGGCTTTCGCGGCTTCGCCTTGAGCGGCGGTGATGAAGCCGTTTTCCACCATGCGCTCAATGATGTACAGCTGGCGGATCCGGGCTCGCTTGTAGTTGTTGATCGGGTTGTAGCTCGACGGCGCTTTGGGCAGGCCCGCCAACATGGCCGCCTCGGCAATGCTGATGTCTTTGAGCGGCTTGCCAAAGTAGGTTTCTGCTGCTGAGGCAAAGCCATAAGCGCGGTGGCCCAAGAAGATCTGGTTCATGTAGATCTCAAGGATCTGATCTTTGGTCAGCGTGTGCTCTAGCTTGAGCGTCAGCAAAATTTCAAACAGCTTGCGCGAGTATGTTTTCTCGGAGGTGAGATAGACGTTGCGCGCCACCTGCATGGTGATGGTCGATGCGCCTTGGCTCTTGAAACGTCCCAAGTTGGCCACGGCGGCACGCGCCATGCCCACGTAATCCACGCCGCCGTGTTGGTAAAAGCGCGAGTCTTCAATGGCCAGCACCGCATCCTTCATGACTTTCGGAATTTGGTCGATAGGCGTGAGGCTGCGGCGCTCTTCTCCAAACTCGCCGATCAAGGCCGCATCAGCGCTGTAGACACGCAGCGGCAGCTTGGGACGGTAGTCCGACAAGTCCGAGACATCCGGTAGCGTGGGGTACGCAACGGCCAATGCCAGTGCCAACGCGATGAACCCCGCGCTGATCAGGCCAAACAACATGCCAAAAATACCCATCAAGGTGCGCCAGATGGATCGCTGCTGCGTCTCGGTGTGAGACGGCTGCGACTGGATCTCGTCAGCAGGCGTAGGCGAGACATTGCTGAGGGGATCAGGTGGTACATCGTTCGAAGGGGGTTCTGAGTGCATGAAGGGTGCTCGCGTTACGACGCGAGGCCATTATAAAAATCGGCCTGAATCAGGAGGATGTGGGCGTATCGGATTGTTACTTGTCGCGGTGAACTTTGTCGCTGTAGTTCGTTAGGATTAGCACCAATCCACCAGCAGATCGGCATTTTGCCCACGCTGACCAACCGCAGCAGGCTAAATTGGGGTTTTTCCCGCGTACATGCTGATAGGATAGTCAGGAATTTCTACGTTTTCCGGTCGCATCTTGGCCGGGTTCAGGGGACTTGTTTGATCTCATTGGGCTCCTTATTCAGCCGAAAAGCCCCGACCATGCTGGGGTTGGACATCAGTTCGTCCAGCGTCAAGCTGGTCGAGCTCGATCGCAATGCTGCTGGCGTTTACATCTTGGAACGCTGTGCTATCGAGCCCCTAGAGCGAGGCTGGATCACCGATGGCAACATCGAGAAATTCGATGAAGTCGTTGAGGCTGTGCGCCGTGCGATCAAAAAAAGCGGAACCCGCACCAAAAATGTGGCGATGGCCTTGCCGCCGTCTGCGGTCATCACCAAAAAAATTGTATTGCCAGGCGGCTTGAGCGAAGAAGAGCTAGAAGCCCAGGTCGAGTCCGAAGCTAATCAGTACATTCCCTTCTCGTTGGATGAGGTGAGTTTGGACTTTTGTGTGATTGGCCCCAATGCCGCCACTGAAGGTGATGTCGATGTGCTGATCGCCGCTTCACGCAAAGACAAGGTGCAAGATCGACAAGCTTTGGCCGAGGCTGTGGGGCTGAAGTCTTTGATATTGGACGTGGAGTCGTATGCCTCACGCTTGGCAACCAGCCGTTTGATTGCCAGCTTGCCTGATCAAGGTGAGGGCGCAGTTGTCGCCTTGTTCGAGATCGGCGCTCATGCCACAAGCATGCAAGTCATTCGCAATGATGAAGTGCTTTACGACCGCGATCAAGCTTTTGGCGGTGCGCAGTTGTCGCAGTTGATTGTGCGTCAGTATGGTTTTACTGCTGAAGAAGCTGAAACCAAGAAGCGCAATGGAGAATTGCCCGAAGACTATGCAAGTGGCGTGTTGCAGCCCTTTGTACAAAATATGGCGCAAGAAATTAGCCGCGCACTCCAGTTCTTCTTTACCAGTACGCCGCATAACCATGTGGATTATGTGATGCTTGCTGGGGGTTCATCCGCTTTATCTGGATTAACTGATGCGGTAGCACAGCAAACTTCATGCCCCTGTAATGTGGTCGACCCTTTTGAGGGGATGGAGATGGGTGGTAGCGTGCGAGAAAATAAACTGCGTCGTGAAGCCCCTTCTTACCTTACCGCTTGCGGCTTAGCGATGCGGAGGTTCTTGCTGTGATCTTAATTAATCTATTACCGCACCGAGAAGCGGCACGCAAGCGCAGAACAGAACTGTTTCAGATGACATTGGTCGCAGCCACCCTAGTGGGTGTGTTGGCCGCTGTAGTTGTTTATATGTGGTATGACGCACATATTGAGCGTCAACGGGCCTCAAACCAATTTTTAGAGGCTGAAATTAAACGCTTGGAAGTTCAAATTAAGGACGTTGCTAGCTTACAAGCAGAAATTGCAGCGCTGAAAGCTCGGCAGCAAGCGGTAGAAGATTTGCAGGCCGATCGCAATATGCCTGTACATATGTTGAACGAGATTGTCCATCAGCTCCCTAATGGCGTGTACATCACCACATTACGACAAGAGAATCAAGTCATCACGTTGTCTGGTATGGCTCAATCTAATGAACGTGTGTCTGAGCTGCTCAGAAATTTAGCCTACAACAGCCCTTGGCTTGAGCGACCTGAGCTCGTCGAAATCGTAGCGACAACTGTAGCATTAACTCCAAAAGATCAACGCCGTGTTGCCAGTTTTAACGTCCGTGTTCGTTTGAAAAGGGCGTCAGAAGCGGCTGCATCTGCGTCTGCTGTTGCCAGCGGCGGCTTTCCCTCTCCCGCTAAAACTGCATCTGCCCCGGCAGTGAAGGGTTGAAGAGGTGTCTATGGATTTAAACAGCATAAAGAATATTAACTTTGCTGAAGTGTCAGTAAAGTTACAAAAGCAGTTCCAGGATCTTGATCCTAAAGATCCTTCGTTGTGGCCTCCGCTGCCTCGCTATTTGCTTTGCGTCGGGTTGACTGTTTTGGTTATCGTTGCTTTGTGGTTTCTTTGGCTCCAAGATTCTGATGTGATGCTAGAGAAAGAAAAAGCTACAGAAGTTCAGCTCAGGGAGGATTTCAAGAAAAAATTAACACAAGTCGCAAACTTGGATGCATTGAAAAAGCAACGTGAACAAGTTCAGCAATATGTGACACAGCTGGAAAAACAACTTCCAAGTAAAGCTGAAATGGACGCATTATTATCTGATGTTAACCAAGCTGGTCTCGGAAGAAGTTTGCAGTTTGAGATTTTTCGTCCTGGTCAGGTTACTGTCCGTGAGTACTATGCAGAGTTACCCATTGCATTGCGTGTAACAGGCCGATACCATGATATCGGATCATTCACTTCAGATATTGCACATTTGTCGCGAATTGTGACTCTTAATAATTTGAATATCGCTCCAATTAAAGATGGAATGCTGGCTATGGATGCCACAGCGAAGACATTTCGTTATCTTGATCCTGATGAGTTGGCCGCTCAGCGTAAGCCGGTACCTACTCCCGCTCAAGGAGCAAAGAAATGATCTATTTGCGTGCTCTGTGTGCATTGTTGCCATTGCTCTTCTTGGCTGCATGTTCTGAGTCGGAGCATGAGGAGTTACAGCAATGGATGGCGGAGCAACGTAGTTTGACTCGCCCACAAGTTCCTCCCATTCAAGAGCCGAAAAAATTTGCTCCGCAGGCTTATGCGCAGGAAGTGGGTGAGGAGCCATTCAGTAATGTCAAGTTGACACAAGCGTTGCGGCAACAATCCAATAACGCTACAGCGAATGCTGCATTGATTGCACCAGAGCTGGCGCGAAGAAAAGAGCCTTTGGAAAACATGGCTTTGGATAGCATGGTCATGGTGGGTAGCTTGAACAAAGGTGGACAGTTGGTTGCCTTACTCAAAGTTGATAATTTGTTATATCAAGCTAAACTTGGAAATTATTTGGGTCAAAATTATGGCCGAATCACAAAAGTTTCCGAAACTGAGATTATCCTTCGTGAAATTGTTCAGGATCCAACCGGTGAATGGATTGAGCGTGCCGCCACATTGCAATTGCAAGAGGGTTTAAAATGAAAACAAATAGAAAAATTCTGGTTAATTTGCTCTGTCAAAGTGCACTGACCCTGTCGGGTTTTTTAATCTCTTTGCCTGCCGTTTGTGCCCAAAATTCAATTAGTTCTGTCGCTGCTTCGATGCAGAGTGGCGTGGAAGTTATTCGTGTTGATTTAGCGCAAGAACTTTTGAGTCTGCCAACAGGTTTCGCGATTCAGTCGCCAGCACGAATTGCTTTAGATTTCCCTGGTGTCGTCAATGAAATGGGGCGATCAAGTGTTGATATCAATCAGGGAAATCTTAAATCTGTGAACGTTGTGCAGGCTGGGGAACGAACACGGATGGTATTAAATCTGAAACAATCCACTAGTTATAAGATGGAGTTGCAAGGTAAGTCGCTGCTGATTTTACTTGAGCCTGTGGCTGTAGTTTCTGCCACGTCAGCTGTACCTGCACTTGTGTTTTCTGAAAATAAAAATTTAGATGTATTGCCAATTAAAGATTTAGATTTCCGACGTGGTGTAGATAATTCAGGTCGTGTTGTTGTTAATTTGCCAAATAATCAAGTTGGTGTTGACATACGCCAGCAAGGACAAACGCTGGTTGTTGAGTTTTTAAAATCTTCTTTGCCTGAAGGTTTGCGTCGCCGTTTGGATGTATCAGATTTTGGATCCCCAATTCAAACTATTACGACGTTTCAAACAGCTGACCGTGTTCGTATGGTTGTGGAGCCTAAAGGGGCTTGGGAGCACAGTGCATACCAAACAGATACCCAATTTGTCTTGGAAGTTCGACCACAAAAGGCTGAGCCCAACAAGCTTTCGCAAGGTGTGGGTTATACTGGAGAGAAGCTGTCACTTAACTTTCAAAATATTGAAGTTCGGTCGCTGCTGCAAGTCATTGCTGACTTTACTAATTTTAATATTGTGACTTCAGATACCGTCAGTGGTGCAGTCACTTTGCGGTTAAAAGATGTTCCTTGGGACCAAGCATGAGATATTATTTTGCAAGCTAAGGGTTTGGGGATGCGAAAAGCAGGAAATGTCTTGTGGATTGCAGCTAAAGATGAATTAAATGCAAAAGAGAAACAGGAGCTTGAAGCGCAGGCTGCTATTCAGGGGCTTGAACCACTGCGCACACAGTCTTTTCAGCTCAATTATACAAAAGCAGCTGATATTGCGACGCAAATTACTGCTTCAACATCAGGCAGTGGAAATAATAATTCTGCACGAATACTCAGTGGAAGAGGTAGTGCAATACCGGAGCCGAGAACTAATCAATTGTTTGTTACTGATATCCCATCTCGATTGGTTCAGGTGCAAGAATTGATTTCTAAGCTGGATATTCCAGTTCGTCAAGTGATGATTGAAGCACGTATTGTTGATGCTACCGATTCATTTAGTCGATCAATTGGTGTTCGATTAGGGGGTAGCGACCAGCGGGGTATTAATGGCGGTGATGCGGGCTATACTTTAACTGGAACTAATCGAGTTGCTTTCGGTGGAAGTTATAGTGCAGTGTCTGCTACAACGGGTGAAACATCTGGAACTGCGAGTTCTAACTTTTTCAATTTTCCAGCTAGTGGAAATGCTGCTACCTTCGCAGTTTCCATGTTTAGCTCAGCTGCTAATCGGTTTTTAAATTTGGAAATTTCTGCTGCGGAGGCTGATGGTAAAGTTAAAGTGGTTTCCAGTCCTCGTGTTGTGACGGCTGATCAAACCAAGGCATTAATTGAGCAAGGTACAAAAATACCGTATCAATCTGCAACAAGTAGTGGTGCAACTTCTGTTAGTTATCTCAATGCCACGTTAAAGTTAGAGGTTACGCCTCAAATAACCCCAGAGGGCAATATTATTTTAGATCTTGATGTCAACAATGATGAGGTTGGTAGCGCTACCAGTAGTGGTCTTTCAGTTGACACTAAACATATTAAGA
>ERZ724524.2902-NODE-2902-length-10982-cov-6.655441_pt1 | contig 10982 bp, 13 predicted proteins | sample MGYA00376057_ERZ724524 | MGnify/ENA primary metagenome ERZ724524 (study PRJEB28724, sample SAMN07190888) | wastewater metagenome | isolation source: influent of sewage treatment plant in Hong Hong | place: USA: Christiansburg, Virginia | collected 2016-03-01 ...
CTGGCGTGACAAATCGTCCGGTGAACGAAAAGAAGCGACCGAATGGCACCGTCTGGTTTTCTGGGGCAAGCTGGCCGAGGTTGTGGGCGAATACTTGGGCAAGGGTTCCCAAATCTACGTCGAGGGTCGCAACAAGACCCGCAAGTGGACCGACAAGAACGGCGTGGACCGCTACACCACGGAAATCATTGTCAGCGAAATGCAAATGCTGGGTAAGAAGGAAGGCGGCAGCGCCCCGGCCGCACCGAGCGCCCCGCCGCGCGATTACTCCGACCTGCCGCCGATTCTGGACCCTGACGACATTCCGTTCTGAGGCTCACCCTTTGACCCCCTGCCCCGGCCTAGCGCCGGGGTTCCTCAGGAGTAGCAAACATGGAAACAACGACGATTTTGCCAAAACGAGCCGCCGGCTACGTTTGCCCGTCGACCGGGCGCGTAGCTGTCAGCGTTGCCGAGCTGGCTAATGACGATATGAATGGCGACGTAACGGCATATTGGCTGGACGAGAACGCAGAATTTTTCGGCCTCGATGCCTGGCGCACCGTGGAGGGCATCGACCCGCATGTCGACGGCAGCGGCGCGTTTGATGTTTGGTTTGAGAACGGCGACAGCATCACCGTAAAGGCTGACGCGCTGGTTTATCTTCGCTGGTCCGACGCTTCGCGCCTGGCCGGTGGCAACAAGGCAGGGAGGGCGCAGTAATGACAACCACTTTTCGCGTGGTCCTGGCCGGGCTGCTGCTGGTGGCGGCGCTTGTTGCGCCTCCCGCGATCCTGGCCAACGTTGTTGCCGGTGCGGGTGGCCTGGCCTTGCTGGGTTCCATTTCCGCGCCCGTGGCCGTGTCGTCCATGCCTGGCACGATGCCCCCTTCGTATCAGGTTGCCGAGCTGGCCAACGTGCCCCAGGTTGTCGAGTTGAAAGGCCGGGCCGGCGTGGTTGTATTCAAGACGGTCGACGGAAAATTAACCAGCCGTTTCTATCGCATCGCGGCTTAAAATATTTCGCGTTTGCCAAGTAAAAACGCTTGACAAGAAACGCGGCCGTTATTAAAATAACTACATAACAAAAGCATATTGTTTCAAGTCAACGTAACGAAATTACAGGAAACCGAAACCATGAAAATTCTGGCAGTTGCGAATCAAAAAGGCGGTGTTGGCAAAAGCACCCTTACCGTGCATCTGGCGTATATGGCCCTTGAGGCTGGCTTGCGCGTGCTGCTGGTCGATATGGACAAGCAGGGTAGCTTGTCCCTGACCTTCACCGCTCCGGAAGGCGCTGCGCCTGGCCTGCTGGCTTCCAAGCTGTACGCCGCCGAGCCGACCGATGAACAGCCCCAAACCATTACCGACAAGCTGGCCATCATTCGCGCCGATAACGGCCTGCTGGCCATCGACAAGGCCGAAAACGAGGTGATTCGCCACCCCGGCAAAGCCCTGCGCCGCTTCGCTGAAAACTTCGACCTGTGCTTGATTGATACGCCGCCGCTGCTGGGTATTCGCCTTATGGCATCCCTTACCAGTGCTGACTTTGTTGTTACGCCGGTTTCCGTTGGCCTGTACGAGCTGGCCGGCGTTGCCGACCTCATGCAGACCATTCACGTTGTCCGGACTCAAGGCTTTAACGCCCGGCTGCGCCATGTCGGCATTCTGCCGATGAAGACCAACAGCCGCAGCACCGAGGAACGCGAAGGGCTGGCCCAGCTCCGCGAACGCTACGGCTCCGCGATCCTGGCCGAGTCCCTGCCGGAACGCGCCCCGGTGCGTAAAGCCATCGCCCGCCGCCGGCCGGTTTGGGTCAATACCCAAGGCCAAGGCCATCTGAAAGCCGCCCAGGAATGGCGCGCGGCTTGTGAATCCGTGCTGGCCAAAATCGGCAAGTAAGCACCGACCCCAACCGAACATAAAAGGTAAATCGACATGAACAAGAAGGACAAGGCTTTCTCGGGTGCCGCTGGCGGCTTGGGCGCTGGCATTGATGCCCTGTTTGCGACCGAAGGCAACCCGAATGAATTCGACCTGATGGCCAACCTCGACGATATTGAAATTGTTGCCCAGGTCCGCGAAGAGTTTGAAAGCGAAGGCGACGAGCTGGCCCTACTCGGGAAAAGCCTTCGCAAGCGTCAATTGCAGGCAATTTTGCTGCGCCACAACGTAGCGGGTGCGGTAAAGCCGTGGCTGCTGGTGGCTGGTGAACGCCGGGTGCGCGCCGCTCGCATTGAAGGGCTAACCCAGCTCCGTGCCCGCGTTGCTGAAATGGATGATGCCGAAGCCGAGGATATGCAGCTCGCGGAGAACATCCACCGCAAGAATCTGACGCAGATCGAGGAAGCAAAGAAAATTCAGCGTGATCTGGACGAGCTGGGCAACGTCGACGCGGTGCTTGAGAAGCACCAGAAAAGCCGGGGCTGGCTGTCCAAAATCCTTTCGCTGCTGAATCTTCCGGAGCAGGCAAAGCGCCTTGTTACCGAGAACGTCAGCGCCGACATTGAGGTAATCAATACCGTTAAGACCATCGAGAACCACAGCCCGGAAAAGGCCAAGGCGTTGGTGGACGACCTCAAGAAGACGCGCGGCAAGGAGAACGCCCGCGAGAAGGTTGCAGCCGTCAAGGAGGAAGTCAAGCCGAGCAAGAAGCCGAAGGCACCGAAGGCCGACAAGGAAAACAAGGCCGGCAGCGGCCAGGTGGCCACCGAGAAGGACCGGACCGCCGAGGAACCCGGCCCGGTTTCTGTTTTCGCGGGCGAGAAAATCGAAACCGTGACCGAGGGCAAAGACCCGTTCGCCGACGACCAGGGCGAAGCCACCCAAGACGCCCCGCGCCCGGTGGCCTTTGCGCCGGCCGAGGTTCTTACCCGTGCCTACAACAATATTTTCGAGTTCGGCGCAGCGCCCAAGATGATCTTGGAAACGATGACGGCAGACGACAAGGACGCCGTAGAAGGCTACCTGCATTCGTTCTATGACGCCGGCACCAAGGCCACGGATTCGGCCCGTGCCGTTATCCAGGGCTTCCGCAATGGCCAGTTTGCCACCGAGAACGAAGGCGCGTTTGCGTTGGTGGCCTTCCTGTATGGTGCCGACAGTGACCAGAAATTCAACCTGCTTAACATCTTCGGCAGCGTCAAGAGCTAACCAGGAGGCGGGGCCAAGCGCCCCGCCCTTTCAGGAATAACGGAGATAACAACTATGAACCAACATACAGGCCGGGGCTTCCTGGCCTTTGTGATTATTGCCGCCGTTATCTGCCAAGGCACCCTTTACGTGTTCGGGCCAGTACCAGGAGCGCCGACCGTCGCGGACGATCCGTTTTATTATCTATCGTCTTTCATTATGTCTGTTGTTGTGGCCTACGTGGTGCGCTGGTCTATTGCGGCATGGAAACGGCGGCAGACACTAACCCACCACAAACCGCAAGGCACCCAATGACGACAATGCCCAAAGCGCGAATAAAGCGCCGTCTATCCGCCGCCGAATTCGACACCGTGCGGCCCCTGCTGAAAATCTCCGATGACCGCATAACCGCCGCCCGCGCCCATCTTGTCGACGGGCTGACAATGCAGGCCGTAGGCGAGCAACATGGTTGCTCAAGGCAGGCCGTCAACGACTCCGTCAACACCTTTTGGCGAGCCGTTGAGAGCTACCGCGAGTCGCAGAAGGCCGCAGCCCACGCGGCCGGCGAGCTGCCCGAGGGCTGGGAGCAAGTGACTCTTGTTGCCCCTAGCCACCTGATCGAGAAATTCCGGTATGAAATCGCCCAGGCAGCGCCGAAACCGGAGAAGAAGAAGCAGCACGCAGGACAATAAAAAAGCCCGGCGTCTTTGGAACGCCAGGCTGAAAAGTCAACGTAAGCAAAACCCAGCCAGAACCGCACCGAACCCCGCTTAACAGGCGGTATTCTAGCAAATACGGAGTGATCCAGCCATGAACATGAAGAAAGCCGCGCAGTTCGCCAACGAAGCAGGAACCGGCCAGCTCGACCGCGCGCAGCGTACCGCTTACCTCAACAGCAAAGGGATCAACCCCGGCGCACAGTTTCAGCTCGACTTGGTTTTCCCTGAAACGATTGGCGACCGTGAAGACTTGCGCCACATCCCGAACGACTACGCGCGCAGCTCAATTTTCACCGCTCGCAACAAGCGTGCAGCTCGCCGGAACTTCCTGCACGAAAAGCTATTTCACTATAACGAGTTCGTCACGATCCTTTACACCGGCATCGAGTTACGAGCCGAGGATGACGAAATCATTTGGCTGCAAATCCTCAACTATGGCCAGCGCGTGCCGCTGGGCGATTCGTTCGAGTTCTCGATTAAAGACCTTGTAAGCGATGTTGGTTGGCATAAGAACGGCCGCTACTACGACAAGGCGCGCGAGTGTATATCCCGGCTCAAGGCCAACGAAGTTTTGGCCCTGAACAGCAAGGCGTATGGCAAGAGCGGGGCAATCTCGCTTATCCAGAACTACGAGGTGATAAACGACGCCGAGGGAACGCCTACGGAATACCGTGTATGGATCGACAAGAACCTGATCCTGTTGTTTGCCGGCAATACCTTCACAAGTCATGCTTGGGAAATGTACCGGGAGCTTTCCCCGGTTGCTCGCCGCATGGCTGACTACATCGAGAGCCACAAGCACCCTTACCCGCTTTCGCTTGAGAAGTTTCAGCAAATGTGCGGCTCGACCGATGCCAGCATTACGAGCTGGCGGCAGACGGTCAAAAAGGCATGTATCGAGGTCATGCAAAAGAAGGTTGCTGTCAATGCCAGCTTGGTTAATGACCAGATCATTACCCAGCGCGCGCTTACGGCTTTCTGATGGTGACAAAATCCGGATGCCGGCGAGCTGGCCATGTCACCAATACCCGCTTTGGTGACAGGCTGCGCCCGGATCGAGGCCAGCGCCGGGCACCCGCTGTCACCATTCGGCGCGCACCAGGAGCGCCGCCGAGCTGGGCCAAGCACCCACCCACCGACAGAGGACGCGCAAGCGTCCTTTGCCGTTTGTGGGGACGCCTCAGAAAACGGAAAATAGAGCACGCTAAGGTTGGTGGGGATGCCGGATTCCGTTTCACTGCCTTGCCTGGCGCGGCATTCCGCTACACAGGACGTGCTGCGATGAGCAGAGCAACCTGCTGATTTTGGTTCATCCAGTCGGCCGTGATCGGGCAGCGCAACGCGATCAACTCAGAAATCCGCCGGAAGTCGTCAGCTAGGTTCCGTGCAAAGATTGGCTCATGGTGTGCGATCCGGTTCCGCAGGGTGCGGATGTGGTCCAACTCGTTATAAACCGCCAGGCGATACTGCCCGATTGCCCGCGGGCTGTTCGGTCCTTGCGGCAGGCCCGGGAAGATCCGCGCCATGTGGGGGACCCACAAACGATTGTCGTAACGAGCCGTGAACATCTTTTGCCAGAATACAAATTTGAGTTCTGGAATCACCTTGCCCGTGGTGTTGTGCGCTCGGCACGCTGCCCTGACGTCCTTAAGCTGGCTATAACCAGAGTGAGGGGCCGGCAAGCTTTGCTCGAAACCTACTGACCGCGGCCAGTTTTGGCCGTAAACGGCCTCCAAGGCATCCGAGACAGCGTTCCGGACGACTACCTCACAGATATGCAGCGGCGCCATGAGGGCCGCGGACACCTGAGCATTCCAGGCGTAGAGGTGCAGGGCTTGGCGGGACGTGATCGGATTCCCTGCAGAGTCGAGCGCGGCCTCGTAAGTGCCGATCCTCGGAAGGGATAGAGAGTTCTTTACCGCCTGAATTGTCGTTATTGACGGCATCGTCAACAAGCCTTATAGTTCGTTCACTAGCCCCGGGCCTTGTTGGCGAAAGCCTCCCCCCGAGGACATACGAAGTGTTTTAGGAAAGCCCGCTTTCGAGCGGGCTTTTTCTATTCTATCGGCAAATGCTTTTTCGCGGGCGCGAAAACCGGGATTCCCTTCCTGGCGCGCGCCTTCGCGCTTGGTCCCTGCGGGACTGTCCGGCGCCGCCGGCCACCATCCAGGCAACCACTAGCCCTTGCGCCGTCCCGGCGCCAACCCCAACCTGCAGCATCGACATTTCTGACGATGTTCGATAAATCGGCCCCCCCTATGTCGTTAAATCGGCCCCCCCTAAACCTATAAGGTTTTGCCTTTAGCTTTTCCTCTAAGTTTACCGATAGCAAGGCTGCCTCTCTCTGTGGATAAATCTGCAAAATTTCCGCCGCCAGGGCGAGGGGCACCCCTGTGGGGTTCCATGGCGCATCAACCAAGGCCATCATTCATGTCGCTCCGACGGCAACCGCCGTTAGAAACAAATTTAGCACCGCGATATATAGAACAGCGTCAGAGACATGTAGTCGGCGGTTGATCGCCATTTGTTGCTGCCGCCTGGTGATTTCAAGTCTCGCCTTCCGCCACAATTTCTACGTATCCAATCAATTCGGCAGAATAGCTGCCATCGCCGTTCGCAGCACCCTTGTGTTTCAGTTCGCGCTGAAGTGCCGGCTCTACAGCTTTCGAGAAGATTTCGATTCGCTGTTCTGGCGAGAACATTGGGGCAATCGTCGGTGCTTGCAGATAGCGCTCGCACTGCCGCTCTACTGCGGGCACCCTCGTGCCATCTTGCTTCACCGCTATCGACTGCACGATGACCCGGCGCTCACCGTTGCCGGTAGAGGTTTCTACTAGGGGTCGCCGCAGAATTCGGAAAAAATTGTACGCTAAGGTTTTCCGCTGCTGCGTAGCGGCCGAAACTGGCCGTCCTCAACCTTTCGGTTTTGCCGCCAGACGTAATCACCGGTCAGATTGATGTGCTCCCAGCCCAATGGCGACAGATATTGCAGCAGTCCTTCATGGATGGGTTTGCCGGTCTCGCGTAATGCCTGCGTGGCCCGGTCGAGATAGACGGTGTTCCACAAAACAATAGCGGCGGTCACCAGATTGAGGCCGCTGGCGCGATAGCGCTGCTGCTCGAAACTGCGGTCGCGGATTTCGCCCAAGCGGTTGAAGAACACGGCCCTGGCCAACGCGTTCCGCGCCTCGCCCTTGTTCAACCCGGCATGGACACGGCGGCGCAACTCGACATTTTGCAGCCAGTCCAAGATAAACAGCGTGCGCTCGATTCGCCCCAGTTCGCGCAGCGCAACCGCCAAGCCATTTTGACGTGGGTAGCTGCCGAGTTTCCGTAGCATTAATGAGGGGGTCACCGTGCCCTGCTTGATCGACGCCGCCAGCCGTAAAATCTCATCCCAATGGGCGCGAACGTGCCTGATATTCAGCGTGCCGCCGATCATCGTGTTCAGTGCGGGGTAGTCCTGTCCGCTCTTGGGCACATACAGTTTGGTGTCCTTCAGGTCACGAATGCGCGGTGCAAAACGGAACCCCAACAGGTGCATCAAGGCGAATACGTGATCGGTGAAGCCGGCCGTATCGGTGTAGTGCTCCTCGATCCGCAAGTCAGTTTCGTGGTACAGCAGGCCGTCGAGCACGTAAGTGGAATCACGCACGCCGACGTTGACCACCTTCGTGCTGAACGGTGCGTACTGGTCCGAAATGTGGGTGTAGAACAGTCTGCCCGGCTCGTGGCCGTACTTCGGATTGACGTGACCAGTGCTCTCGCCTTTTCCTCCTGCCCGAAAGCGCTGCCCATCAGAGGATGACGTGGTGCCATCGCCCCAGTTTGCGGAAAAAGTGTGGCGGAACTGAGTATTCACCAGGTCGGCCAGCCCGGCTGAGTAGGTTTCGTCACGGACGTGCCAGGCTTGCAGCCAGGCCAGCTTGGCGTAAGTCGCACCGGGGCAGGACTCGGCCATTTTAGTTAGCCCCAAGTTGATGGCATCCGCCAGGATGGCCGATAGCAATAGCGTCCGATCCTTGACCGGTTCTCCATCCTTCAGATGAACGAAATGGCGGGTGAAGCCCGTCCAGTCGTCTACGTCCATCAGCAACTCGGTGATCTTGATGCGTGGCAAGTACATGCCGGTCTGGTCGATCAGCGTTTGCGCCGCTTCGGGAACAACGGCATCGAGCGGCGTGATCTTCAAGCCGGAGTCGGTGATGATGGCGTCCGGCAGTTCGTTGGCCAGCGCCAAACGATTGACGGTCGCCAGTTGTTCTTCCAGCAGGTGCAACCGCTCATGCAGGTATTGGTCACAGTCTGGGTTCACGGCAATCGGCAACGTTTTCGCCTGCTTGAGTGTGACGAACTTCTCGACCGGCAACAGATATTCGTCAAAGTCGCGGAACTGGCGCGAGCCTTGTACCCAAATGTCCCCTGAGCGCAGCGCGTTTTTCAGTTCCGATAGGGCGCAGATTTCATAGAAACGGCGGTCGATTTCACCGTCGATGAAGACCAGTGATTTCCAGCGAGGTTTGATAAAGGCTGTGGGCGCGTCCGCCGGCACCTTTCGTGCGCTGTCGGAATTCATGCCGTGCACCACTTCAATAGCGTCCAGCACGGCCCGCGCCGCTGGTGCGGCGCGCAGCTTGAGCACAGCCAGGAATTCCGGCGTGTAGCGGCGCAGCGTGTTGAATTGTTCACTGACCAGGTGCAAGTGATCGAACGACTCGGCTTGGGCGAGTTGATCGGCATCGGTGACGCTCTGCGTGAAATCGTTCCAAGGGATGATCGTCTCGATGGCGGCGTACGGATCAGTGCCAGACTGTTTGGCCTCCAGCAAGGCATGGCCGATCTTGGCGTACAGCCGTACCTTGTCGTTGATCGCCTTGCCCTGTTTCTGGAACTGCTGCTGATGTTTGTTCTTGGCGGTACTGAAGAGCTTGACCAGAATGCGGTCGTGCAGATCGACCACCTCATCCGTCACCGTGGCTGTGCCCTCCAAGGCCAGGGCGACCAGGGTGGCATAACGCCGCTCGCTCTCGAACTTGGCAAGATCTTGCGGCGTCATCTGCCCGCCTTCCCGTGCCATCTTCAGCAGGCGATTCTGGTGGATATGGCGGCCGATCCCCTCGGGCAGAGACAGTTCCTGAAATGCCTTCAGGCGTTCGATGTGCTCCAGCATATGTCGGGAGTTTGGCTTCAGAGGGGATTGGCGCAGCCAAACCAGTTTGGTGACATTGCTTTCCGGCTTTATCTTCAACAGATCGTCTAGCCGGCGCCGGTGATGGACTGTCAGCGGCTCGGTTAATGTCCGATAGATGCGCCGGTTGGCACGCGTCACAGCTTCCGCGCAGGCCCGCTCGACGACGGTCAGTGCCGGCAGAATGATTTGCCGCTGCCGTAGTGTTTCCAGCGCTTGAGCAGCGAGCACCAAGCCTTTGTCGGTCTGCATGGCCAAATCAGTCAGGCCACGTACCAGAAAGCGGAAGTCAGATAGGCCAAACGGTGATAGACCGAGATAGGCGCGCAGTTCCTGGAGATGTTCGCGCCGTGTTTCATCGCGCTCGCCGTATTTAGTCCACGCGCTGGTTTCAGCTCGGACTTGGCGGGCAACCCATTGGATGACCGGTACCGCTACCGCCAAATCGCTGGCCAGCGCATATCCTGGATAACGCAATAGGCAGAGCTGCACCGCAAAACCGAGCCGGTTCGCATCGCCCCGGCGTTGCCGAATCAGCGCCACGTCGGTTTCGTTAAAAGTATAGTAGCGGATCAAGTCATCTTGGTTTTCGGGGAGAGCCAGCAAGCTCGTCCGTTCCGTCGAGGAAAGTATTGAACGACGCGGCATGGTCAGTCGTCCGTTCTCAGGTATTGATACAAGGTCTCCCGGCTGATGCCGAACTCACGTGCCAGCGTCGCTTTTTGCTCACCAGCGGCGGCCCGCTGCCGCAACTCGGCCGCCTGTTCGGGTGACAGTGCCTTCTTGCGTCCCCGGTATGCGCCGCGCTGTTTGGCGAGCGCGATACCTTCACGCTGCCGCTCGCGGATCAAGGCCCGCTCGAACTCGGCGAATGCACCCATGACCGAGAGCATCAGGTTCGCCATCGGAGAATCTTCACCGGTAAAAGTGAGATGTTCCTTAACGAACTCGATGCGTACCCTGCGCTGGGTCAGCTTCTGGACCAAGCGGCGTAGGTCGTCCAGGTTGCGGGCCAGCCGATCCATGCTATGCACCACGACGGTGTCACCTTCGCGCACGAAGGCCAGCAGGGCGTCGAGTTGTGGCCGCTGTGTATCTTTGCCCGATGCTTTGTCGGTGAACACCTTGTCCACCTGAACCTGCTCCAATTGACGCTCCGGGTTCTGATCGAAGCTACTGACTCGGACATAGCCGACGCGTTGACCTTTCAAAGCTCTCTCCCGAGCGAATTCTGTCAGGTAGAAATCTATGACCTGTCGCGTCACGTGTCAATAAATTGAGTTTTTGGCTCTATCCGGACGTTTGTAAGGGGTCGGCCCTGACATCAGGCTGGGGTATAGCTCAACCGGACTCGTAGAAGTATTCGCAGCTTGTGTAAATCACTATTAGTCACTACGATTCAAACTGACTAAGCTTGAAAGGATACGATATGGCGCACACAGCGACCAAAGTCCTCACCGCGCACGTACCGTTGCCACTTGCCGAGAAGGTAGACCAGATGGCAACGCGTCTTGAGCGCTCCCGAGGCTGGATCATGAAACAAGCACTCTCTGCCTGGATTGACCAGGAAGAAGAACGTAGTCGTCTTACCCGTGAAGCGTTAGCTGACGTGGATGTGGGTAGTGTCATCGACCACCAAGCCGTGCAGGCATGGGCCAATAGCCTGGGTACTGAGTCCCCGCTGCCAGTTCCACACTGATGCAGCTGAAGTGGACGAGTAAAGCGCTGGCTGACTTGGCGCGACTGTATGAATTTCTGGCGCCGGTAAATCGGTCAGCAGCAGCGCACACGGTTCAATCACTGACGGCGGCCCCGACCAATTTGCTGAACAACCCACGCATGGGCGAAAGGCTCGAAGAATTCGAGCCTCGGGAAGTTCGCCGGCTATTAGTGGGTCACTACGAGATGCGCTACGAACTTCAGGAAAGCAACATCTACATATTGCGAATCTGGCACACGCGTGAA
>ERZ724524.2903-NODE-2903-length-10980-cov-10.367414_pt1 | contig 10980 bp, 10 predicted proteins | sample MGYA00376057_ERZ724524 | MGnify/ENA primary metagenome ERZ724524 (study PRJEB28724, sample SAMN07190888) | wastewater metagenome | isolation source: influent of sewage treatment plant in Hong Hong | place: USA: Christiansburg, Virginia | collected 2016-03-01 ...
ATGTTGGAATACAAGAGCCATCAGGCCGGTATCGTCTTTGAGGTAGTCAACGAAAACTACACCACCCAGACTTGCTCGTGCTGCGGGGTTATTCCCGTCAGCAGTCCGAAAGGTAGAGCAGGTTTGCGAATAAGAGAGTGGACTTGCAGCGAATGCGGCGCGGAACATGACCGCGACGTGAATGCCGCCAAGAACATTCTCGCGGCGGGACTTCGCCGTCTTGCAGAAGGAATCTCCGGGGTTTAGCCCGGAGAGGAAGTCAAATCGCCCAAATACGCGGCCTCTGTGCTTCTAACTGCCAAAAATGCGCGCGCCACGCGGCCCAGACCTGTTGCAGCAGGGCCATGGCAGGCTCCACCATCGGGGCCAGGGCGCGCACCACCACCACTTGCGGGTTGGGGCTGGTGGCGCCTGCGGTGGCGGCCAGCGGGTGGGCGTCGATCACGGCGCGGGCCAAGTCCAGGGCGGTGTCGCGGCGGGTGCGCTCCAGCGCCGATCCGGTGATGAAAAAAATCGACGCCATGCAGCGCTGCCCGGCCAGCCCCAGCGGGCTGTTCAGCAGCAGGTCGTCGGTGGCGGCAATGTTGCCGCGCTCCAGCCACACGCCGGGCACGTCGATGTGCTGCACAAAGCGGCCCGCCGCAAAGGGCTGGTCGGCGTGGGGCAGGCCCAGGGCGGTGGCGTCCCAGCCCAAAAATTCGGCGCCCGGCGCCAGCTCCAGCGTCAGGCGGTTTTCGGCCTGGCAGTCGCTGTAGGCAATGGCTTCCAGCGGCAGCCATTCCAGCCGGGCGCCCGCGTCCAGCACGGCATGGGTGCGTTGCAGCGCCAGTTCACCCGTAGATCGGTAAAAGCGCGTGGCCCCCGGCGTGGTGATGAGGGCGTGCGCGCCGCTGGCCACCTGGGCGCGGATGTCCAGCGTGTCGCCCCCCACCAAGCCGCTGGGCGGGTGTACCAGCACGTTGTGGCAAATGGCGTCGCCTTCGGGGTACAGGCTTTTCAGGATGCGCAGCGGGCCGTTGTGTGCATGGCGCACCACGGTGCGGGCGCCTTCGCGGCGGTAGTCAAGTTGGAGGTGGGCGTGCCAGGGCATACAAAAAATTAACGCCCCGCAGCCGCTGCTGCCGGGGGGGTGTCGGCGGCGGGCGGCGCCCCGCCCGGTGCGGGCGCGGCGTGCTGCATGGCCCACAGGCGCCGCAGTTGCCCCAGCTCTATGTCAAAGCGCTGGTGGACGCGGCGCTTCTCGCGGTCTTGGCCGGTGATAAAGCGCTGTTGCTCCAGGATGCCTTCGTCGTTTTCCGCCAGTTGGCGGCGCAGCGCCATGGGCGCCTTGAGCGGGTCGTTGCGGTAGAACTCCAGCTCCACATCCAGCGTCTTGCGCTGGGCCTGCAAATCCACAATGCGCTTGGCGGCGGCGTTGCTCACTTCTTCCACCTGGGCGATGGCGTTGGCGCGCTCGGCGTCATGCGCAGCTTTGTCGGGGTAGCGCGCCAGCAGGGCACGATCGCGGCGGCGGTCGTCGGCAATGCGGTTGCGCTCTTCCTGCTCTTTGCGCCGCTGCACTTCCTGGGCGGCGCGCTCTTGTTCGGTCAGGGTGGGGCCCACCACCCGGCGCACGGTGCCCGAGGGGCCCAGCTCGCGCTGTTCGCGGTCAAGGCACTCCACGATGGGGCGGTCGGCGGTCAGCCTGCGCCCGTTTTTGTCGATGCAGGTGTAAATGCCCGAACCCTGCGCCAGGGGCTGGGCCCACGCCAGCGTGCAGCCCGTGGCCGCCAGGCCGGTTGCCAAGGCCAGCGTGCGGGCCGCCATCCAGGCACGGTGGGGTCGCAAAGGTGTCATCGCCGGGCCCTTTCCACAAAACAGTTGCGCCACACAGGACACGGGCAATGGCGTTACACGCCGTAGCGCTGGCGGTAGGCCAGCACCCGCTCGTGGTGGGCCGATACGCCCGAGCCGTCATCTTGCTGCAAATACTGCAACAAATCGGCCAGCGTGGCGATGGCGCACACCTGCAAGCCCAGTTGCTGGCGCACGTATTGCACGGCGCTGTGGTTGACGTCCTGGCCGTTTTCGGTGGCTTTTTCCTGGCGGTCCAGGGCGATGACCACGGCGTGGGGCGTGGCGCCTGCGGCCTGGATCAGCGCAATGGATTCGCGGGCGGCGGTGCCTGCCGACATCACGTCATCGACGATGAGCACGCGCCCTTGCAGCGGCGCGCCCACCAGGGTGCCGCCTTCGCCGTGGTCTTTGGCCTCTTTGCGGTTGTAGGCAAAGGGCACGTTGCGGCCCCGGCGCGCCAGCTCCACGGCCACCGTGGCGGCCAGCGGAATGCCCTTGTAGGCGGGGCCAAACACCATGTCGAATTCGATGCCGCTGTCGATCAGGGCTTGTGCATAGAATTCGGCCAGCCGACCCATCTTGGCACCGTCATCAAACAAACCGGCGTTGAAAAAATACGGACTCAGGCGCCCGGCCTTGGTCTTGAACTCGCCAAAGCGCAGCACGCCCGACTCCACCGCAAAACGCACAAAATCCTGTGCCAGACGGTCTTTCTCTATTGCTTGCGCGCCACCAACCACCATGGGAAATTCCTTGTTCAAGTTAACCAGCCTCAACCTCAATGGCATCCGCTCCGCCACCCGCAAAGGCGCCGAAGACTGGATGGCCAGCCTGCGCCCGGATTGTATTTGCGTGCAGGAAATCAAAGCCCAGGCCGCCGATATAGAAGGCAAGTTCGAGGAGCTGGCGGGCCTGCGCGGGTATTTCCATTACGCCGAGAAAAAAGGCTATTCGGGCGTGGGCATTTATACCCGCCACGAGCCCAGCGATGTGGTGGCGGGCTATGGCTCGCCCGAGTTCGATGCCGAAGGCCGCTACCTGGAGCTGCGCTTTGACACGCCCGCGCGCAAGCTCTCGGTCATCAGCGCCTACTTTCCCAGCGGCGCCTCGGGCGAGGCGCGCCAGCAGGCCAAGTTCCGGTTTCTGGCCGGGTTCCACCCGCACCTGATGCAGACCAAGGCCGAGCGCGAGTTCATTTTGTGCGGCGACCTGAACATCGCCCACCAGAACATCGACCTGAAAAACTGGCGCAGCAACCAGAAAAACAGCGGCTTTACCCCCGAAGAGCGCGCCTGGGTGAGCCAGCTGCTGCACCCCACCGAGCCCGGCGGCGGGCTGGTGGATGTGTACCGCCGCCTGCAACCCGATGCCACCGATGCCGCCTACACCTGGTGGAGCAACCGGGGCCAGGCCTACGCCAACAACGTGGGCTGGCGGCTGGACTACCACCTGGCCACCCCCGCCCTGGCTGCGCTGGCGCAGGCCGAGCACATCTACAAGGGCGAGAAATTCTCTGACCACGCGCCCATCACGGTGGATTACGCCTTCACACTCTGAGCCGCGACTGGCCCACCGCCAGCGCCCCGCCCGCCATCTCCACCGCTGCCTTCCCATGCCCGACTCCCTGATGACCACCGACGCACCGCCGTCCACCTGCCTGCACCCCAAAGACGCAGACAGCCTGTGGCGGCTGGTGAATGCGCCGCACCCCCTGGTGGGCAATGCGCACCACCTGGGCGAGGCGCTGGTGCAGGCTGGGTTGGTCACACCGGCAGCGCTGCTGCGCAGCCTGCAAATCCAGCAACAAGAGCGTGAGTGTGGGCAGCACCGCCCCGTGGGCCAAATCCTGGTGGCCCAGGGCGACCTGACGCAAGAGCGGCTGCGCCAGGTGATTGGCAGCTGGCTGGGCGGGTACATGGTGGACCCCAGCGAGCTGCCCCCCGACGCCGCCGCGCTGGCGCTGGTGCCGCGCGCCGTGGCCGAGCGCGAATCCGTGCTGCCCCTGCTGGCGCGCGAGGACGCGCTGGTGGTGCTGATGGCCGACCCGCTGGACCGCGTGCTGCTCGATGAGCTGCGCTTTCTGACCCAGCGGCGGCTGGTGCCGGTGCAGGCCGCGCCGGGCACCCTGCTGCCCGCCATTGCCCGGGCCTACCGCACCCACCCGGGCAACCCACCAACCACCGGGACGCCGCGCTCCCTGACCAAGGCCGCAGGCAACCCGCCGCCGCTGGCCATGCAGCGCGCCAGCGCCCAGGAGCTGGCCAGCGACCTCACCAGCGCCCTGCCCGAGGGCGATGCCCAGCAAGCCGATGTGGTCAGCGAGTCGGACAACACGCTGGTGCGGCTGATCAACTCCGTCATCAACGAGGCCATTGCGCACCGCGCCTCCGACATCCACATCGAGACCGAACCGGCGCCGCAGAACGTGCGCATCCGCCTGCGCGTCGATGGCGAGCTGGCGCCCTACCTGGAGCTGCCCGCGCGGTTTCGCTTTGCCATGGTGGCGCGCATCAAGATCATGGCCAGCCTGGACATTTCCGAGCACCGCAAGCCCCAGGACGGCAAGATCGACTTTGCCCGCTTTGGCGGCCCGCCGGTGGAGCTGCGCGTGGTCACGGTGCCCACCTCGCACGGGCTGGAAGACGTGGTGCTGCGCCTGCTGGCCAGCGCCAAGCCCATACCGCTGGAGCACATCGGCCTGAGCCCCGCCCACCTGCAAGTGCTGCGCGCCGTGGTGCACAAAAGCTACGGCCTGGTGCTGGTGTGCGGCCCCACGGGCTGCGGCAAGACGACCACGCTGCATTCGGTGGTGAGTGACATCAACACCGAGGGCCGCAAAATCTGGACGGCCGAAGACCCCATCGAAATCACCCAGTCGGGGCTGCGCCAGGTGCAGGTCAACCCGCGCATCGGCTGGACGTTTGCCGCCGCCATGCGCACGTTTTTGCGCGCCGACCCCGATGTAATCCTGATTGGCGAAATGCGCGATGAGGAAACCGCGCGCATCGCCATTGAGGCGTCGCTGACGGGGCACCTGGTGCTATCGACGCTGCACACCAACTCGGCGCCCGAGAGCATCACGCGGCTGCTCGAAATGGGCCTCGACCCGTTCAACTTTTCTGATTCGCTGCTGGCCATTCTGGCGCAGCGCCTGGTGCGCCGCCTGTGCGTGGCCTGCCGCCAGCCGCACCCGGCAGACAACGACACGCTGCTGGCCATGGCCTCGCAGTACCTGGCCAGCGGCGTGCAGAACACGCCCGAGGCGCGCGCCGCGCAGGTGGCGCGCTGGCGCAGCAGCTACGGCACCGCCAGCGGCACGGTCACGCTATGGCAGCGCCAAGGCTGCAGCCAGTGCGACGGCCACGGCTACCGGGGGCGCCTGGGCATCCACGAGCTGATGCAAAGCGACGACGCCATCCGCCAGCACATCCGCCAGCGCGCCAGCGCCACCGAGATTCGCCACAGCGCGCTGCAAGCGGGCATGCGCACCCTGCGCCAGGATGGCATCGACAAAGTCTTGCAGGGCCTGACCGATATGCCCGAGGTGCTGGCGGCCACCAACCTGTGAATTGATAGCCAAAAGTGCCTCCAGCCCTTGCAGGATGAGCGCTAGCAGCTATCAAAAATGCAGCAATCCGAATCGTTGCACCCCAGCGCTCAGCGCTCAGCGGCCCAGGTCTTTGGCGCTGACGCCGGCAATGCCCCAGTTCTCTTTGGGCACGTCGTGGATCCAGACGCGCACGTTCTCTTTGGGCGCGCCCACGGCCTCGTGCAGGGCCTGGGTGACTTTTTCGATGACGGCTTTTTTCTGCGCTTCGGTGCGGCCTTCAATCATGTAAATCTGGGCAAATGGCATGGCGGTTTCCTGGCAATGGTCAAAGAACGAAGGGGGCCATCAATCGAGCTTGATACCCAGCTTCTGGATCAGGCTGCCCCAGCGCAGGTTTTCTGCGCGGATGAAATCGGCAAACTGTGCCGGTGTCTGCACCCGGATGTCGGCAGAGATGGCCTCGAAGGCGTTGGTGGCATCGGCCAGCTTGGAGCCTTCGCTCCAGGCCGATTGGAGCTTGTCCACGATGGCGCGTGGCGTGCCCACCGGCGCCACCAGCCCGAACCAGGTCTCCACTTCAAAACCGGGGTAGCCCGACTCGGCAATGGTGGGCACCTGGGGCAGGGCGCGCGAGCGCTTGGGCGAGGTCACGGCTATCGCCTTGAGCTTGCCCGCCTTGATGTGTTGCAGCGTGGTGGCCAGCGAGCTTTCCATGCTCATCAGCAGCACGCCCGACAGCAGGTCGGGCACGATCTGGCTGGAGCCTTTGTACGGCACGCTGGTCAGCTGGATGCCCGCCGTGGCCTGCAACAACTCCGCCGCCAGGTGGTTGCTGGTGCCGATGCCCGAGGTGGCGTAGTTGAGTTTGCCCGGGTTGGCCTTGGCGTAGGCCACCAGGCCCTTGAGGTCGCTGAAGGGCGCGCTCGGGTGTACGACGATGACGCAGGGCGAGGTGCCCACCAGCGAGATCGGCGCAAAGTCTTTTTCGACCGAGAACGGCACTTTGGCGTACAGGTGCGGCGCAATGGCCAGGCTGCTGATGGCCGACAGGCCGATGGTGTAGCCATCGGCAGCGGCCTTGGCCACGGCCTCGGTGCCGATGTTGCCGCCCGCACCGGCCTTGTTTTCCACCACAAAGGGTTGGCCCAGTTTTTCTGCCATGACCTTGGCCGCCGTGCGCCCCATCACATCGGTGGGCCCGCCGGGCGGGAACGGCACGATCAGCTTGACCGGCTTGGTCGGCCAGGCCTCTTGCGCCCACGCGGGAAGCGAGGCCACGGAGGCGGACAGGGCGGCGCCAGCGCCGGTGGCGATGAATTGTCTGCGTTGCATGGTGTTGTCTCTTTTCTGGGTTACACGAACCGAACCGACACGCTGCCCAGGTTCTGGATGCGCAAGGTGACGTTGTCGCCCGCCTGCACCGGCACGGCTTCGGTGATGCCGCCCGACAGCACCAGGCTGCCAGCGGGCAGCGATTGGCCACGGCGCCCCAGGTGGTTGACCAGCATGGCCACAGCGGCGGCGGGGTGGCCCAGCACGGCAGCGCCTGCCCCCAGGGCCACGGGCTGGCCGTTCTTTTCCAGCACCACGCCCAAGGTGCGCAAGTCCAGGTCACGCGCCGGGGCCACGCGGCCACCGACCACGAAACGCGCCGCCGAGGTGTTGTCGGCAATCACGCTTTTCAGGTCGAACTTGAAGTCGCGGTAGCGGCTGTCGATCACTTCGATGCCGGGCAGCACCACATCGCTGGCGGCCAGCACAGCGCCGATGTGGCAACCGGGGCCGGTGAGTTCGGTGCGGGTGATGAAGCAGATTTCAGGCTCCACCTTGGGGTGGATCAGCTCGCTGACCTTGACCTCGGCGCCCTCGGCCACGACGTATTCATCCACCAGGAAGCCGAACACCGGGTCGGTCACGCCCATTTGTTTCATTTTGGCGTGCGAGGTCAAACCGGCCTTGTAGCCCACCACGCGCGCGCCCTTGCGCAGCTTGCTGGCCAGAATCAAGTCCTGGATGGCGTAGGCATCGTCCCAGTCCATATCGGGGTGGGCTTCGGTGATTTTCAGGGTGTCCTGGGCTTGCAGTTGGCAGTTTTCCAGGTGCTGGGCCAGTTCAGCGAGGGTGTGGGCTTGCAGTGGCATGGAGGGGCCTTCGTCGTAGAGTGGAAAAAATCGGGGGAATGGGAGCAGCGGGCACCGCGCTGCTCAGCGTGGCAGCCGGGCCACCAGGCTCGCCAGGGGGCGGCGGGCCAACGGGGCGGGCGGGCCCAGCTGCGCCAGGCTGCTTTTGACCAGGTCGTAGGCGGGGCGCACCCGCTGGGGTACATGGATGCGCACCTGGTCAAACTGCTCGGACTGGGCCAGCGCCAGCATGTCGTTGCGCAACCGGCGGTAGGTTTGCAAGGCGGTGGCAAACGCCTGCGCTGCGGCCACCTGCGACGGCTCGCGCAGGCCGCGTTGGTAATGCGACCAGGTGCTGTCGATGAGTTGATCGAGTTGCCCAATGCGCTCCACCACCGCGCCAATCTCGCGGCAGGCATCGGCATTCATGATGAGGATGTTGCAGGCGCGCAGCTCTTCGATGCAGTCGGCCAGTACCGCCAGCGGAGCGCGGCCAGGCAGCAGCTGCGAGGTTTCGCGCTTGAGCTGCCCGATCAGGCCCTGCACCGTGCGCAGCTGGGCATTGCTGGCACCAATCGATTCCACCGATTGCTGCGCCGCTGCCGACAGGGCCTGGGCGTTGGCCACCAAGTCCTGGCTCAGGCCCTCCTGGGTATGGGCGGCGGCGGCCATGTCGCTGGCAGCCTCCAGGGTGCGGCCCGCGCGGGTGCGGATGTCGGCCAGCGCGGTGCTGGTGTCGCGGGTGCGCTCAATGCTGCCGTGGATGTCTTGCAGCACCTGTTGCAAATAGCTGTCTGCGGCCACCGTGCTGTGGGTGATGCCGGACACCATCTGGCGGATTTGCAGCGTGGCCTCGTTGGTGCGGGTGGCCAGCTGGCGCACTTCCTGGGCCACTACGCTGAAACCCCGCCCGTGTTCACCGGCGCGGGCAGCCTCAACGGCGGCATTGAGCGACAGCAGGTTGGTCTGCATGGCCACCTTCTGGATGATGTCCAGGATGGTTTCGATGTTGTCGCGGTGTCGCATGACCTCGCGAAAGCGCTCTTCCAGGCCCTGGGCCGATGGCTCCAGCGCGGCAATGCGCTCCATGGTCTGGTGCAGCAGGCCATCGCCCTGCACGGCCAGCGCATGCATGGAATCGACCTCGTTGCGGGTGACGGCAGCCGCTTGCGCCACCGTTTCCACGCTGCGGTTGAGCGCACCAACGCCATCGAGCAGCTGTGCCAGAACGCCAGCCTGCGCGCGCGAGGCGCTCACCACTTTGGTGAACGACGACATCATGCTGGCGTTGTTCACTGTGACATCCAGGGCCTGCTGGTCCAGCCGCCCCAGCGCCGCTGCCATGGCACGGCGGCCCACGCGGGCCCACCCGCCACGGGCACGCCCCGCCACGCCGACCAGCGCCAGCAGGGCCAGACCAAGGAGGGCCAGCTCACGCAAGCCATCCCAGGGCCATGACCAGGCGGGCCAGGCCAACGCAGCCAACAGCAGCACCACGGCAAAGCCGAGCAACGTGCCCATATATCGCTGATGGCGGCGTTATGCGGCCATCAGGCCGCGCGCCTTGGCCATGGTCAGCGCCGTGTCTTCAATCATGTCCTCCTGGCCACCGACCATGCCGCGCCGGCCCATCTCCACCAGAATCTCGCGCGCAGGCACGCCGTATTTCTCGCTGGCGCGCTTGGCAAACAGCAGGAAGCTGCCGTACACCCCCGCATACCCCAGCGTCAGCGCGTCGCGGTCGATGCGGATCGGAAAGTCCATGATCGGCAGCACCAGGTCTTCGGCCACGTCCTGGATCTTGAACACGTCCACGCCGGTGTCGATGCCCATGAGGTCGCACACGGCCACCAGCACTTCCATGGGGGTGTTGCCCGCCCCGGCGCCCAGGCCTGCGGCAGCCGCGTCGATGCGGCTGCACCCGGCTTCGATGGCAGCGAGGCTGTTGGCCACGCCCATGGCCAGGTTGTGGTGGCCGTGAAAGCCCAGTTCGGTCTCGGGCTTCAAGGCCTGGCGCACGGCGCCGAGTTTTTCGCTGACGTTGTGCGGCAGCATGTGGCCTGCCGAGTCGGTGATGTAGATGCAGTTGGCGCCGTAGCTTTCCATGAGCTTGGCTTGTTTGACCAGGCCTTCTGCGCTGTTCATGTGCGCCATCATCAAAAAGCCCACGGTGTCCATGCCCAGCTGGCGGGCCATGCCGATGTGCTGTTCGCTCACGTCGGCTTCGGTGCAGTGGGTGGCTACGCGGATGGTGTGTACGCCCAGGCTGTGGGCCATTTTGAGGTGGTCGACGGTGCCGATGCCGGGCAGGAGCAGGGCCGAGACTTTGGCCTGCTTCATCAGCGGGATGACGGCGCCCAGGTATTCCTCGTCGGTGTGCGCGGGAAAGCCGTAGTTGACGGAGCTGCCGCCCAGGCCGTCGCCGTGGGTGACTTCGATCAGGGGCATGCCAGCGGCGTCCAGGCCAGCGGCGATGGTTTTCATCTGCGCCAGCGTCATCAGGTGGCGCTTGGGGTGCATGCCGTCGCGCAGCGTCATGTCGTGCAGGCGCACTTTCTTGCCTTGCAGGGGGGTGGTGGTCATGTGCGGTTCTCCTTAGGCGGCCACGGCGCTGAGGCTCAGGCGGCCAGCGATGATTTCTTCGGCAAACATCTCGGCGGTGCGCGCGGCGGCGGCGGTCATGATGTCCAGGTTGCCGGCGTATTTGGGCAGGTAGTCGCCCAGGCCTTCGACTTCCAGGAAGACGCTGACGCGGTTGCCGTCGAACACGGGGCCGTTGACCAGGCGGTAGCCGGGCACGTACTTTTGCACCTGGGCAATCATGTCGTGGATCGACTGGGTGATGGCGGCCTGGTCGGGCTCTGTCTCGGTCAGGCAGTGCACGGTGTCGCGCATCATCATGGGCGGCTCGGCCGGGTTGATGATGATGATGGCCTTGCCTTTTTTGGCGCCGCCCACTTGCTCGACGGCGCCCGCGGTGGTGCGGGTGAATTCGTCGATGTTCTTGCGCGTGCCGGGGCCGACCGAGCGGCTGGAGACGGTGGCGACGATTTCGCCGTAGGCCACAGGTTGCACGCGCGAGACGGCGGCGACCATGGGGATGGTGGCCTGGCCACCGCAGGTGACCATGTTGACGTTCATCTCGCCTTTGCCCACGTGGGCCTTCAGGTTCACCGGGGGCACGCAAAAAGGGCCGATGGCGGCGGGGGTGAGGTCGATCATGAGCGCGCCCTGCTCGTTCACTTTGCGCGAGTTCTCGGCGTGGACGTAGGCGCTGGTGGCGTCAAAGACGATTTGTACGCCGTCCGCCTTCATGTGCGGGATCAGGCCATCGACGCCGTCGGACGTGGTCTTGATGCCCATCTCGCGGGCGCGTTTCAGGCCGTCCGATTCGGGGTCGATGCCGACCATCCAGACGGGCTCGAGCACGGGGCTGCGCTGCAGCTTGGCCAGCAGGTCGGTGCCGATGTTGCC
>ERZ724524.2916-NODE-2916-length-10953-cov-4.831070_pt1 | contig 10953 bp, 6 predicted proteins | sample MGYA00376057_ERZ724524 | MGnify/ENA primary metagenome ERZ724524 (study PRJEB28724, sample SAMN07190888) | wastewater metagenome | isolation source: influent of sewage treatment plant in Hong Hong | place: USA: Christiansburg, Virginia | collected 2016-03-01 ...
AAAATCGCGGCCCGAGTGGCCTCCTGATCGCGCAGAATCTTGATGTCCTCCGCACGGAAGCCATGCAGAGCCTGTAGCAAGCTTGCGATCGCCTCGGCATCAGCTACCGCTCCGTCCAGGTTGGGAACCCGATCGCCAGTGGGATGCAGCTGATACTGATTGATCCCCACCAGCAGCGCCCGCCGAGTCTGCGCAGACACCGGGACGACCCAACTGCCTGTCACAATTAGTCCCAGCAGCACTGCAATGATCCGAAAAGTCAGCATCACGGTAGCCTCACAGTATCTCTCTCCGAACCAAAGGACAAGCCCCCCCTAGTAATCGCAGTCCGCCGTCAGGATCTCAGTGGACTCAAGCACTGCTTCCAGTAGCCAGAAGGAATCGCATCTGCGACTCCATAGCAAGTCGGGAATTTCTTCGGCGGCTTCCGATATGTTCCGCAGAGCCAGTCGAAGATCGGGAGCAGCGACGAAAAATTGCAGCCTGGTGCTGCGCTGCAGGCATCATGATGCAGGTGATGGAACTGCGGCGAAGCGAGTAGGAGGGATAGTCGCCCAAAGGAAATTCGGGTGTTGCTGTGTACGAAGGCGGTGTGGAACTTCTGGAGCAGGATGATGATTAGGAGAGACTCCGAATGGAGGCCGAGTACCAGTACGGGAATGTTTGCCGCCGTCAGTAGCAGAAGTGCTTCAAGAGGGTGCTGACGGTGCGCTGCAATGAAGTCGAGCTCGGCGCTGCTGTGATGAATACGATGCAGGCGCCACAGAAAGGGAACCTCGTGACAGAGTCGATGCACGATGTACCCGAGCAGTTCAGCACAAAGTAGCGCCCCTAGGGTGCGGATCCAGAAGGGCTGGCTTCGCAGGACGCTCAAGACGGACTGCGGAATCAACCAGTTCTGCCCCGCGTTCAGCACGCCTATCACCAGCGAAAGTCCGAACGAGAGCAGGACTGAATTGAGGAAGAAGTATAGTAGGTCTGTCGTTAGCCCTCGTCGAAACAGTCGCTGCTTAGGCTGGGCCGGAAACAGTAGTTCGATCGGCCATAGCAGAGCAGCAAACAGGAAGAACTGACGCAGTGCCGAGAGCAATATCTCGGCAATCTGTGGCGGGTACATGTGGCCCTCCGAAACAGATTCCGTTTCCCTAGTAACCGCCGAAACTGCCAACCGGGAGGAATCGTCGTAACATCGGTCTGTGAGGCGCAGAGCTTGGCAACTGCCGATCCAGTCCACTCACATCGTAATCGTGCCCATGGTTTGGCTCTACCGGAAAGATCCTGTCAATCTCACGGGAGTCCGTGTCTGGTTTGGGGGTTGGCTGAACTACCGCCGGTTCAGCATCAGCGTGACCCGCAAAGGTGAGGGCTGCAAACACACTGCCGTTCACTACCAAAGCCAACAGTGGATATCCAATTCGCGCCAGAAATGCATTATTTCGGTTCGATTGCTTGGAAAGTGTGGTCATCGACTTGCCCCTTTGGACTGTTAGAGCACTGGAACCGAGTTGGGTTCCCACTATTTTGAGCTTGCCGCGATCCCACGCGCTGAACTTCCAGACCGATTCCTTTCCCAGAGGCGTCGAAACGACATCTGGGCACGAAGATTCGTCAGGGAATAGGTCTGACAGCAACTTGTCTCAGCTCTTCCAGAAGACGCTGCGCTTCTCCGTCCAGCTTGAAGGCGCTCTCGATGAGTTGATCGTATTTATCGAGCTCCTCCACCGCGGGCCGTACTGCAAGAAAATGGAAGCGACCGTCTCGATACTCGTATGGGAACGCTGTTTGCCAGCGCAATAGGACCTTGGTGGCGTCCTTGAGGTGCGCTGCACACTGGGAAATGGCCCCGGCGACCCGACGCATCTTCCCCGTCGAAGAGGTAGGTCCATCATGGCCATCGACCAGACCTTGTACGAAACCTTTGGTTGTTTGGGTCTTCTCCGCATCCGCTTGGAGCACCGTATAGAGATCGTCCCATTCCTGATCCTCTTCTACCTGGTCGGCCAGCCGCTGCAGCTTCTCCGCATCCTGTACGAACTGCTCCATCCTTCCTTGGGAAGCGGCGGGCAATGGCAGCTCGCTCCAGTCCGTGTTCAGCTTGGAATACGCTTGATTCATCTGTAGCGAGCGCTCGACAAAGCGCCGAGTGTAATTGATCCAGGACGAGGCAATCCTGCCAAGCGCGGTCTTCGGAAACTGATGAGTGGGCTGCTTTATGCTTCCACCTTGCGCATCTCTCTGCAGGGTCCGCATCTCCTCCTTGAATGCAGCAAGAATCAGCGGTTCCTGCTCCAGCTCGCGAAACTGCTGGACTCCCCATGCGAGCAGGAGCAGCACAACGAGGGCAAACAGACCAGACATACCAATTCCTACTCGGTTGTCCGTCGGTCTCTGTACTCCAAGTTTTCGGCGCAATCTCACGAGCAGCCAGGGACTGATCACCGTGTCGAGGAGTTTGACGAGCAGTGCAACAATCAGAGCCGACAAGTTGTGGGAGGCAATCCCCACGATCTCGCAAGTAAGTGCCAGACTGAGGAGCAGAGATCCCAGCCGAACGTGCTGCGCATACAACACCCCGAGCGGCAGTGGAACAACAACGCAAAGTCCCACCAGCGTCACAAAGGAAGGAATGCGCGGGGCCGCTGGCGCTGGAACGGTCTTCTCTGGCTCCTCCTCTGGATCTTCGCTCTCTGAATCGGAGGATGCGGAATGGGCAGCAGTGGCTTCGGCGTCCTTCACAACCGCCTGTGCTGCCGCAAGATCATCCGGAGCGACACGAATCTCCCAAGAGTCAGCGGTCAACATGCCCAAGTACGGATTCCCGGCCACGCGATTGAGCTCTGCGTCGATATTCTGCTCATCCAGCAGCTGAACAATCATCTCGGCAGCCGCTCGGTCGGCAACGGTCAACAAGACTTCATTCTTGGCCATGGTGGACCCTCTGTGAGGAGCTCCCAAATGCATGACTGGCGATTCCGGTCATGGCATGGTGACTTTCGGCTGAGTCGTCTTGGTGGCCGGGCTAACCAGACCGTCCTGTCCGATCACCAGGAAGGGAGCCCAGTAGTACGGATGGCCTCGACCAGGGATTCCTCGTACCGCCCGCATTGCCTGGCGCATCGCGTCCAGACGACCTAAGGGATTCCTGCTGTCCAATAGCTTTCTATAGAAGAGCGTCATCAAATCTCCGGTCGTCTGATCATGGACCTGCCAGAGGCTCGTAACGACGGTCTCGGCTCCTGCCACGAGAAATGCTCTACGAAGGCCATACACACCTTGCCCCGCAGATAGCGATCCCTGCCCAGTCTCGCAGGCGGACAGCACTACCATTTGGGTTGCTTCGAGATCCAAGCTTCTCGCCTCTTGTGCGGTAAGGAGCCCATCTTGCTCGGTACTGCCAGACTTCGAGCCCTCGATTGCATGCGCGAGTATCAAAGCAGACCGGCTCATCGCTCCCCACGAGCCAGGGAGATGTTCGAGGTTCGCTTTCGGTCGGACTTGCGGCAACGGAGTCAGCGCCCGCAATCCCTGCTGATCATCACTTGAGACCGGGCTGTACTGCACATCCTCAAGGAAGGCACCGTGGGTCGCGATGTGCAGGATGCGCGGCGAACGTACCTGCCTGATTGCTTCCTCGCTGGCATGCCCCCCGGTGAGAGGCTCCACTCCCAGCAGTCGACCAATCGCCTGGGCTTCTCGAAGCGTTCCGGGAAGCGGCGCCAGTCCCACCAGTCGGGAATACAGGCTCTGGTTCTGCGTCTGAAGCTTCGATTCATCCCCCTTGCCGAAGTCGGGATTCGCCACAACCAGCGATGATGATCCGCTTGCACCGGATGGCTGGCGTAGCAGGTCACGACCGCTCGTCAGGTAGTGAAATCGAAATCGTCCAAGCAGGTAGTCCTTGCCATCGTGAAGGGCATCAAACGGAATCATGTGCAGCGCGTGGTCTGGCGCCAGGAACAGCTCGGTCGCTCCGTGAAGATGCGGCAGTAGTGGCCGCAGGATGAGCGTGTACAGCGCCTGCGCTGCGGACTTCGGATCCTCTCGTGGGTTCTGAAGCTTGCTGAGGAGTTCCCCGGCTTGCGAGTTGACCGCGTCGGCAGGCCCAAGATCGACCGCTGCGCTCCGCTGGTCCGGAAACAGCAGCAGGGCCAAATAGTGCGGCTCGGCTTTCAGCTGCGACAGCGAAACAGACCCAGGAAGCGCAGGAACATAGAATACGAACTCCACCAGCGCACCGCTCGTGGGCAGGCGCTGTGCAACGGTTGATACCATGGCATCAAACTCAGGCAGTCGCTGCTTTCGGCTCGCTGGAAGGTCATCCAGAAGTTGGGCCTCCGTAGACTCGACTTGACCCCGCAGCTCTTGCAGTCGATTCCGATACTGCTCGGCGGTTAGCTTTCCCATCCCACCAAATAGCAGTCCCTCAAGCGCCTGCCTCGCACCGATCCATGCGTCATATTGACGGCGGACTCCCTCGTTGCTGAGACTCCGACGTAGCAGAGTATTGGCCACACTCCCGGCTTCTGCCGCCCGTCCCTTGCGAAGGAGCTCCGTGGTCAACGCAAGCTGTCGCGATGTAGGCGCGTCTTGCGGACCGGCCAGCGCAAGACTATAGAGCCGATCCTCCGCCCCACCATTCCTCAATTGATTCAGGAACTGGGTCATTCGGCTCTCGCTGGCAGCCTCGCGCACCTGCTTCTCATCGATTTTGGCCGAATGAGCAAACAAAGCCAACGCCTCCTCGGTGTGTTGGGTGGCAAACAGCGTCAACGCCAGCGCTTCCTCCGTCCTGGCTACCAGCGGATGGTCAACACCCAGCTGGCGCTGCCGAATTGAGAGCGATTGACGGAGCAGCGCCTCGGCCTCGCCATACTGATCTTGTTTAAGCAACATATGGGCGAGCGAAAACATACCCGTTGCGACCTCGACATGGTCCTTTCCTCGCTGCTTCTGAAGTATCGCCAGAGACTCCCGCATCAGAGTCATCGCCTCCTCACGGCGGCCCTGGGAGGACAGCGCATGCGCCAGTCCGTTTAGGTTCTGAGCGACCGCAACGTGATCTTTCCCGAACACGCGCTGCCGTACTGTCAGGGCCTTTCGGTACATGGTCTCTGCATCCTGCTTCTTACCGGCATGAAGCAGGTGCAGAGCAACATTAGAGAGTGTCGTGGCATACTCTGGATGTTCCGTCCCAAGCGTTTTCTCGGTGATCGCAAGCGAACGCCTCAGCAACTGGACAGCCTCTTCCTCTCTACCTTGGTCACTCAAGACTAGCGCTATATTGTTGAGCCGAGTTGCAATGGCAGAATGCGCAGGCCCCAAACGTCGTTGCGAGATTTCTAACGCCTCGCGTAACAGTATCTCGGCATCCAAAAGCCTACCCTGTTTTGCGAGTGTTTGGCCAAGGAAATCAAGTGCAATAGCAACCTGTGGATGTTCGCGCCCAAGTGCTTTGCGTCGAATCTCCACTACAGTTTTGTATACTCTTTCAGCCTCTACCAGTTTTCCAGCATCTCGGAGAGTGGACCCATAGTGTTCCATAATAGTCGCAAAATCAGGATGTTCTTCACCTAAATTCTTTCTTCCAATAGCGAGTGCTTTTTGAATGAGGTCTTCACTCTCAGAAAATTTGCCAAGCGCTCTAAGGGTACCCGATAGATTTGTAAGGCTTTGAGCTACTTGCTCATGCTCCGCGCCGAAGAGTCTCTTCCGGAGAGCGAGTGACTGTCTATGCAGAGCTTCGGCCTCTAAGTAGCGACCTTGCTCATGAACCACTCCAGCCAATTCGTTCAACAGAGCAGCTACCTCCCAATGCTCAGATCCGTGTTCAGCCCTGCTCAGATCGAGGGCATTAATGTATACCTTCTCAGCGAATGTGTATTTTCCAAGCTGTTCTGATATATAACCTAACTCAGCAAGCACCTGTGTACGAGACACTCCAGATGTTCGCATGTCACATTCCAAAATCACTTTGAGATGCCTCTCAGCGGACAGATACTGCCCATCCTTCGATTCACATTGAGACAACTGAAATACTGATTCTGCATGTAAGCACATATCTGTTGAACCATTGCTACCAAGTCCGATCATGCCTGGTCTCTCATTGGCCAATTTCAGGATATTTTGACAAGGAAACCGGTCTTCAAATTCATCCAGTCGCCCCTGAATGCTCTCTGTTTCATTCGATTTGCCATTTTTAGCCTCGATACGCTGCAAATGCGCTAATGTTTTCATGGCTTCATCGTGACCAGATCCGAGAAAGTGTTCCCGAGTGACCAGTGCCTGTCTCATCAGGGATTCAGCCTCAGTAAATTTAGATTGTTCCTCAAGATTCAGCGCCAAGGTCGTCTGGCTCGCCGCAACATCTAGGTGTTTTGCGCCCAATAAGCTGATTCTCATGTCCAGATCCTGCCGACGAAATAGTTCCGCTTCACGATATTTTTTCTGAAGTTCAAGAGCCAATGCAACTGAGCGCATCGACATTGCTATGCGAATATCAGGCGATTTGACTGTTTTGCTATATATTTTAAGCCGCCTTTGATATATATATTCCGCTTCAGAGTATTTCTGCTGTGAGCGTAAATTAGTCGCAAGTTCGAACAGAGCTGGCAATAATTCCTTGCTATCAGGACCATATACTCGTTCAAGAATTGTGAGAGCTGTGCGATAGAGTGATTCTGCCTCGGAATCTTGCGATGTATTCTCAAGATTGTGGGCAAGGGCGCGCATGGTTTCTACCAAATCCATATGTTCGGTCCCGAGCTTGACTTTCTGGATCATGAGCGCTCGGCGGAGAACTCGCTGGGCATCTATTCGCTTTCCTTCGATGTTGCTCCAGACCATCCCCACTTCTCGGAGTGCAGTGGCTGTTCGGAGATCGTCGGACCCAAACAGCCTCTCGGTGATGTTCCGAATCTGCTCGAAGACCGGGGCTGCTTCGCTATGTTTTTCTTGCAGGTATAGAGAGCGGCCCATCGCCCGAAGGGATGCCTGCGTGTCCGCGTGTTCGGCGCCCAGCAGATGTTGTCGCATCGAAAGCGCACGGCGGAACTGAGCCTCAGCCTCAGCGTACTTCTCTTGGGCGGAGTACGCCGTGCCCAAGTCGTGGTGGACAGACGCCAGCAGGACGTGGGCGCCCGGATATTGCTTCTGTCTAAGCTTCAGGGTCTGTTCGTAGTGCTGCGCGGCATCGGCATACTGGCCCAGCTTGAGTTCACAGCCTGCCATCTGGTTCCAGATTTTGTCGTCTTCTGGTTCCTGTGGATTGGCGGCGGGGCTCTGTGCCCTAGACTCGACATACTGTTTGCAGGCAGGCAATGCCAGTCGACACCACTCCACGGTGTCCCCGCGCAGACACTGATGCGCCAGCGCGGCCGGCCCGACAGCCGCAGTTTGCGCGGAACCGGTTCGCACCACGGACAACATCATCAATAGGACCAGTTGAGGAAGCCCTTTTGTACGAAGCATCATGTCTGTCCCCCGGAGTGGCACTCCCACTTTGACGGATCATATCGCGCGCTTCCGCCTTCTCATCGAGAAATCCGGATCTTGCGGATCTCTTTTGGGATTGTGGTCGGCGCGCCGTGCCTTCGCCACGTCTCCCCCCAAGGTTAGCAACAGGCGTTCCAGATGCTGTGGGTTACCGACGTCGTCGATGAACCGTGCGTTTTCCAGACCTCGCGCGGCGCTTGCCAGGGGGACGGCAGAATCAGCCGGCAGAGTCAGCCGGATTGGGGGGGGGCTCAGTCTTTCCTGAGGGGGCGGCCCATGCCAATCGTCGGCACGGACCTTGCGAGATGCTCAATCGAAGTCTGATGCATCCGGTCGACTTCGATTTCGGTGGAGGGGCAAAGATGGACGGCAAGCTGTTTCTGGCGAATCCGCGGAATGTGGCGTTGGTCAATGGTCAGACGAAGAACCTTGCCCAAGAGCGCTGGAGTGGCATGGAGGTACTCGGGCTGGTGATTGGCATCGTGTTTTGGATCTCGTTCGCGGTGCTTTTCATTCCCCGCACATACGCCTATGTGAAGCTCAGATCTGCCGAAGTCTCAACGGCCGAAGCGCGAGTGGTTCGCGCCTGGACCGAGTTGGGAGAAGACGTGACGTACCATCTCTCCTATGAACTTCTGATTGAGCCTGGCAAAGAGATGGTCACTACTCAGGCGTCGGTTGCGTTGTCATGCTTTTCCGCTCATCCGGTTGGCTCCACACTACAGGTTCGCTACAGCCGCAGAGATCCATCGATCAATGAGCCTGTTGAGGGAAGCACGAACGGGCTAGTCGGAGTCCTCATTCCGTTACTCTTCCTCATCGGAGCGGCCTGGGGTGGCGCAACGTCCGTGCTGAATTCCTTTCGACGGGTGAAGTTGCTCGATGAACTCGCGGTAAGGGGAGTCTTGCTCCAGGGCGTTCTAACCCGTTGCGAACTGGAGACAGAGAGTGAAGGGGATCCGCTGGTTCGCTGTGACTACCTTGTGACCCCACCCAATTCAGCGCCGGTGCGCGGCAGCGGCTGGACAGACAAGAAGCGATTCGACGACGACAACTATCCACCGGCAGGGACCCCGGTCATGGTCTATTATCTCGACCCGGAACGACATTTGATGCTGTAGTGAACTGGTGTGGACATGACCAAGGAACATTTTGAAAGGCTCTTGGGTACCTTCTATCTCGAAGGGACTCCGAACCTGGCGGTCACTGCCCTCTCCTACTGGCTGAGTTCGTCGGTTCATGAGCAAAAAGACGCTGCTCAACTTGAGCTGCACAAGCGGCTCTTTCGGCTGATCCGCAAGCGTTTCCCTGAAGTCCGCGCCAGATGGCTCGATCTGTCGGAATCGAGCACGCAGTGGGGGCGGAAATTCGTGACCGAGATCTGTACGGAGTCACTTCTTGAAGCACGGCCACCGATCCAGACCGCGGAAGATCTGGATGCGCGATGGGCAGAGTTCTTGGTTTCCGGAGAGACGCAACCCATCGAGGAAATTGTCGAGGTGCTAAGCTGGCCGGACCGAATCCGTGCACGAATCGAAGCATTCCTGTCTGAACGCCGCCGCTTTGACTTTCTGTTTGGCGGTGAACGTCGCAGACGGATGCTTGGCAAGCTGGCAGCACTAGGAATCGGCAGTGATGAGAGCCTGCAGAAGTTGGAGTCCCCGTTCGATCTGGATTGTCTCGCGCTGATGAATGGAATGGCCGTCGATGCGGAGCGCTGCAAGGTCTTGCAGACAGCGCTCCTGAACCCGCTTGAAGCAAGCGACCTCGTGTACCTGGCGACCAAAGCGACAGCCAAGTGGTCTCTGTGGAGCAACGCGCGTCAGCATCCTCGCGTGCTCGCGGTCTGCGTGGATGCACTGGGTCGCGTGAGTGGAGCCCCAAGACTCGGTCTGTTGCAGATCATTGCAGAGGCGGCGTTCAGACAGGAGCCACAGCGAACCGTCAGCGCGGCACAGGAATTCCTTGCTCTGTTTCCAGATCATTCGCAGATGGCACAACTACTCCGCGCAGCTCAGAAACAGAGTCGGATTCTAGAGCGGCAGGCTCTGTTCGCAGAGTCCGAGAGCTCGCGAACCGAATTCAGCCTGAACCAGGGAATAGCTGCTCTCCAGCGCTGTCTGCTGGCTACGAAGAGTGTGTCCAGCTACCGTCTCCACCTCACAGTTCGGAATCCTTCTGAGCCGGGATTTTCGGTCCGTGATGGCCTCCAATCAGAGTGGGACCTAGACGTAGTGCTGCCAGATCGCTTTGGCGGTGAGCGCTGGTTTTGGAATCCAGAAGAAAGGACTGCTCTCGCTGATCGCTGGATCACGATCGGAACCGCGCATTATGAGAACCCCAGCTTCTGGGTACGCTTTGCCAAGCCGTTTCGCACCGCGTCCAACCTGGGCCTCTGCCTGGACGCGTACCTGTCCCCGCTCCAAACGGCAACGACTGCGCATGCGTGGGAGGTGTCTCAGCAGCAGCAGTCGTTTGTCCTGCTCGAGTTTGTGGAGGTACTGCTCCCAGAGCTCAGCGCAGCAGTGGGCAGCCCAAGCGATGTAGCACCATCTCGCGTCTGGTTGTGGATCGAATCCGAAACCGGACTCCTGGCTGCAGCGAGAGTCGAACTCCGGCCTGCAAAGCTAGCGACGCTGCTGCTGCTGGAACAAGTCTTCTTTGACTACGGACAACCGATTCAGATCGAAAGACCTGAGTTGATCGTAGACACTCCGGTAGAGTTTCCGGAGTCATGAGGAGCTCCAACTGTTGGCGACGGAAAACTGGTTTTCCTGAGCCAGACGTTAGCGCGCGATTTCACATGTCGTAAGGTAGACGCTGTTTGGGGAAGTGATTCACAGGGAGGGAGATTCTTCATGCCGCAGGTCGATGACATCGCTGGCAGGGTGACCTTTAAGATTGTCTACTATGGGCCGGGTCTGGCCGGAAGATCCACCAACGCCCAGTGCATTATCAGTCACATTGATCCGGAGTACAGAGCACCTGCGTCTAGAGTGCGCTTGGGGGATCTTACTTGGGATGGCGAATCGGGGACTTTGTCTTGCGCCTTCACGCCGCGCTCCCTGAGTCTTCTTCCTGATCGCAAGCAAGCCTGGCTGAGACTCGTTGTTCCACCGGCAGCAAACTACATTGATGCGCGTCGTCGGAATTGTCTGAATGATGTCGATGGGATTGTCTTTGTGGCCGACTCGCAAGCCGCTCGCTTTGAAGCAAACATCGACGCACTTGAGGAGCTGAAGATGCACCTCGATTGGTACGGAATCAACCTGGCAGAGGTTCCTCGCGCCCTGCAGCTCAACAAACAAGACATGCCCGAGCTGGTGCCAACTCCTGACTTGATCAGAGAGCTGAGGGTAGACAGTGAGCCGGTTTTTGAGGCGATTGCCAGCCGAGGAGAGGGTGTGTTCGAGTCGCTCAAAGCGGTGGTGAAACAGATTCTGGCCCGATACTGCATGGGAG
>ERZ724524.2926-NODE-2926-length-10930-cov-12.607908_pt1 | contig 10930 bp, 10 predicted proteins | sample MGYA00376057_ERZ724524 | MGnify/ENA primary metagenome ERZ724524 (study PRJEB28724, sample SAMN07190888) | wastewater metagenome | isolation source: influent of sewage treatment plant in Hong Hong | place: USA: Christiansburg, Virginia | collected 2016-03-01 ...
GCGCCTTGACGGCCACCACCTTGAGGATGCCGCGGATGGTGTTGACCACCAGCGTTGCCAGGGCTTCGCCTTCCACGTCCTCGGCGATGATCAGCAGCGGCCGGCCTGCCTTGGCGACCTGTTCGAGAATCGGCAGCAGGTCACGGATGCTGGAGATCTTCTTGTCGAAGAGCAGGATGAAGGGTTCGTCCAGCGCGGCGATCTGCTTTTCCTGGTTGTTGATGAAGTAGGGCGACAGATAGCCCCGGTCGAACTGCAGGCCTTCGACCACGTCGAGCTCGTTGTTGAGGCTCTTGCCATCCTCCACGGTGATCACGCCGGACTTGCCGACCCGGTCGATGGCATCGGCGATGATCTGGCCGATGTCGGCATCCGAGTTGGCAGAGATCGCGCCGACCTGGGCGATTTCCCTGCTGGTGGTGGTCGGTCGGGCGATGTTGCGGATTTCGGCGACGATGGCGATCACCGCCTTGTCGATGCCGCGCTTCAGGTCGGCCGGGTTGTAGCCGGCGGCCACGTACTTGAAGCCTTCGCGAACGATGGCCTGAGCCAGCACGGTGGCGGTGGTGGTGCCGTCACCGGCGTTGTCGGAAGTCTTGGAGGCGACCTCCTTCACCAACTGAGCGCCGATGTTCTCGTACTTGTCCTTGAGCTCGATTTCCTTGGCGACGGAGACGCCGTCCTTGGTCACGGTGGGCGAGCCGAAGCTGCGCTCCAGCACCACATTGCGCCCCTTCGGGCCAAGGGTCACCTTCACCGCATCGGCGAGGATGTTCACACCAACAACGATGCGGGCACGGGCGTCATCGCCAAACAGCACTTTCTTTGCAGACATTCAAATGACTCCTGATTCTGGGGGGGATGTTCTGGTGGGGAATGCGGGGCCTCAGCCCTCGATGATGGCGATGACGTCTTCCTCGCGCAGCACGAGGGCGTCCTGGCCGTCGATCTTGACGGCCTGGCCGGCGTACTTGCCGAACAGCACCCGGTCGCCGGCCTTGACTACCAGCGGACGCAGCTCGCCATTGGCCAGCAACCTGCCGTTGCCGATGGCGATGACTTCACCCTGATCGGGCTTCTCGCCGGCGCTGTCGGGGATGACGATGCCGCTGGCGGTGGTGCGCTCGGGCTCGGTGCGGGTAACGATGATCCGGTCGTAGAGCGGGCGGATGGCCATTTTTCATTCTCTCCAGGCAGTGAGTGGGCGATCAGCCGGACGAGCCGGCCGTCCTCACTCCTTCGCAAAGTCGATGCCAGCACTCAACACCCTTGATTGCTAACAACTTTGCATTTCGGCATGCCTGCAGCGCTGTCTGCAGCGCAACATCCGGATGCGCAGCGCTGATGCCCGGGCAGCAGAACGCCTTTCAATTCGACGCTTACCCGCCGGTCCGTCCATTCCTTTACGCGTGAAGCCGGATTCACCGAGCTGAACCGGGCCGCGCACAACGAAGAAATACTCACAAGCTTATTCCTTAATAATCAATCGACTAATGATCACAAGGGGAACCCTTTTGCGGAAAGGGTGTCGGATGGTATTGTCAGCAACATCAGGGCAACGGTCCCTGCCCACGTCCGACCCGTACTGAAACGCATCCGGCCTTTCAGGGAGCGCTTTAAAACGCAACGCAACAAAAGATCCAGATCAATGCCTACTTCGCCAGAGTCACCCCGTCATTCCGAATGGCTGGCTTCGACCGATTTGCCCACGTCGAACGGGGTATTTGCCATGCACGTCTTTCGCACCACCGCTCCCGATGCCACGCACAGCCATCAGGAACATGTGGCGCTGGTCTATGGGGATGTCACAGGCAAGGCCGGATTGCCGGTGCGAGTGCATTCGGAATGCCTGACCGGGGAAGTGTTCGGTTCGCTCAAGTGCGACTGTCGAGACCAGCTCGACATGGCGCTCTCCGAAATCGTCCGCCTGGGCGCCGGCATGGTTTTGTATCTGCGCCAGGAAGGCCGGGGAATTGGCCTTTCCAACAAGGTCCGCGCTTATCACCTGCAGTCACGGGGATACGACACCGTCGATGCCAATAGAGTACTCGGCCTGCCGGACGATGCCCGTTCCTATGAAGTCGTGCCCGAAATGCTCGCCCATTTCGATGTGCGCAGCATTCGCCTGATGACCAACAACCCCGACAAGCTCGCCAAACTGACCGCCCTGGGCGTGAAAGTCGATGACTGTCTCCCGGTCATTACCGAGCCCAACCAGCACTCCATCGGCTATATCCAGACCAAGCGCCAACGCATGGGCCATGCCCTGCCGGAACTGGCCGAAGAAGAAGCGGTTCAGACGCGCTAAGGTGAATGCCGGGTAACGCTATCCGGCCTGTCCCTGAATTGAAAGCCGGTTCGCCAATCCCGCGCCGGCACGCAGTTCTATTGACTCAGGATATTCCGGAAAGCTGACTGTCGCATGGATGGATCATTTGAAAATGCAGCCGGGCAGGCGCGCGCCTGCGTGGCACTGCGCTGGCGGCGCATCGGCTTTTCCGCACTGGTACTCGGCAGTTGTGCCGCACTGCTGGGATTGATGGCGGCAACGCTATTTGTCGAAGCCCCCGACCCTGTCGGGATTGCCATGCTGCTGCTGTTCGCATTGACCTTGCCATGGACGACCATCGGCTTCTGGAATGCGGTGATCGGCTTCTTGCTGATGACCTTCAGCCGTGATCCGGCAGGGCTGGTGGCGCCTCACCTGCGCAGCATTGGCGGCACCGAGAAGATCGCCAGCAGCACCGCCCTGCTGATCTGCATCCGCAATGAAGACACCGGGCGCCTGCAGCGCAATCTCGGCTGGATGCTCGAAGGGCTCGTTGCCAGTGGCGAGTCGCGCTGGTTTCACCTCTACATGCTCAGCGACAGCAACCAGGCCCCGATCATCGAAGATGAACAAAGGGTCGCCGCCGAGCTGTCGGCGCGCTTCGGGTCTGCGCTCAGCATCACCTATCGGCGCCGCGAAGAGAGCAGCGGCTTCAAGGCGGGCAACATCCGCGACTTTTGCGAACGCTGGGGATCGCTTCATCAATTTGCGATTGTCCTCGACGCCGACAGCGTGATGACGCCGGCGGCGATGCTGCGCCTTGTCCGCATCATGCAGGTTCAGCCGCACATCGGCATTCTGCAGACGCTGGTCACCGGGCTGCCGAGCGCCAGCCCTTTCGCGCGCATCTTCCAGTTCGGAATGCGTCTCGGCATGCGCTCCTACACCCTGGGCGCAGCGAGCTGGCAGGGCGACTGCGGGCCCTACTGGGGCCACAACGCCATTCTCCGCATCGCCCCGTTCACCGAACACTGCCACCTGCCCGTGCTGCCCGGCAAACCACCGCTCGGCGGCCATGTGTTGAGCCACGACCAGCTCGAAGCCGTGCTGATGCGCCGCGCCGGTTATGAAGTGCGGGTGCTGCCCGAAGAGGACGGCAGCTGGGAAGAAAACCCGCCGAGCCTGCCCGAATTCATCCGCCGCGACCTGCGCTGGTGCCAGGGCAACATGCAGTATTTCCACTTCCTGAGCCTGCCCCGCCTGCTCCCGGTAAGCCGCTGCCAACTCGGTCTGGCGATCGCCATGTACCTGGGCGCACCGGCCTGGCTGGGTCTCATGACGCTGGGCCTGCTGCGCCAGATGCCGATCCGGGCAGATCTTGGCGCACTGCTCTTCATCCTGACAATGGTCATGAGCTTCGCCCCCAAATTCGCCACCCTCGCCGACGTACTGGCGCGCAGCCCCTTGCGGCAGGCCTACGGGGGCACGGCGCGAATCCTCGTCAGCGCCTTCCTCGAAATGCTCTTCTCGATGCTGATCGCACCGATCTCCGCTGTCGCGGTCACGCTCTTCATGCTCGGCCTGCCCTTCGGCCGGGAGATGGGCTGGAGCACCCAGCAGCGGGATGCGGAGGGGATTCCCTTCGCACTGGCGGCCCGCCGGCTGTGGCTGCAGACGGTTCTGGGCTTCGTTTTCGCAGTGTGCTTCTGGCGGGTGGTGCCGGGTGCGGTGTGGCTGTGGGCGCCCTTTGTGCTCGGACTTGCCGGCGCGATACCGCTGGCCATGGCCAGTGCCGATCCCCGCGTCGGCCGGGCGCTGGCCGCCCTTGGCCTGTGCCGCATTCCCGAAGAAGCACGGCTGCCCGCCGAGCCGGAATACGCCACCCTGTTCGCACCTTGCGCCCCCTTGTCGCCGACAGGCGCCACCGAATGACGCCGGAACACACCCATGCCCGAGATTGAAGAGCGGGTGTGCCCAGCGCTGTCGCCCCGCGCAGACGACGCCCAGTGGCGGGCGCTGCTCGACGCGCGGGGTGAGCACATCCCGACCGATGCAGCCTGCCCGCTGCACGCCCTGTACGGACCGCTGTGTGCCGCGCGCCGCCACGGCCCCTTCGCGGTCGGACATCTGGCCCAAAGCCTTGACGGACGCATCGCCACCAACAGCGGCGTGTCCCGCTGGCTGAGCGGCGCCGAAGACCTGCTCCACACACACCGCATGCGCGCCATTGCAGACGCGGTACTCGTGGGCGCCAACACGGTGTTGCACGACGACCCGCAACTCACGGTGCGCTTGTGCGCCGGCACCAGCCCGGTGCGGGTGATCGTCGATCCCGAGCGGCGCCTGGATGGCAGCCAGCGCGTCTTTAACGACACCACCGCGCCAACCCTTGTTCTGGTGGCAGCCAACCTGGCCCACCCCGGCGAAGCACAGGGCGAGGCCGAAGTCGTCCCGGTTCCCCGCGGCGAAGGCGGCCTCGACCCCCGCGAAATCCGGCGCATCCTGGCCCGGCGCGGGCTGCCATGGCTGTTCATCGAAGGGGGTGGCGTGACGGTTTCCCGCTTTCTGGCAGCTGGCGCACTGGATCGCCTGCAGATCACGGTGGCACCGGTCATCCTCGGCTCGGGGCGGCCCAGCATCGTGCTGCCGGAAATCACCGACCTGGGCGACAGCCTGCGGCCCCGCACACGGCGCTTCGTCTTTGGCGACGATGTCATGATCGAATGTGACTTTCATGGCTGAACAACAATTCGCCCAAGCCTTCTGGACCGTCAAGCCCGGCGTTGGCGAAATCCGCACGGCAGCGCTGCGTGCCCCGGAACCCGGCGAAGTGCTCGTCAAAACGCTGCGCAGCGGCATCAGCCGCGGCACCGAAAGCCTGGTCTTTCGCGGGCAGGTACCGGCCAGCCAATGGAGCGCGATGCGCTGCCCTTTCCAGGAAGGCGACTTTCCCGGTCCGGTCAAATACGGCTACGCCTCGGTCGGACGCATCGCAGAAGGCCCCTCAGAACTGCTGGGGCAGCGCGTGTTCTGCCTGCATCCGCACCAGGATTACTACGTCGTGCCGCGCGAAGCCGTCACGCCGCTGCCGGATGCGCTTCCTGACGCACGCGGCGTGCTCGCGGCCAACATGGAAACGGCACTCAATGGACTGTGGGATGCCACACCCCGCCTCGGCGACCGGATTGCCGTGGTCGGCGCCGGCGTGGTCGGCTGTCTCGTTGCCGCCCTGGCCGCACGGATGCCGGGGGTGCGCGTCGAACTGATCGACAGCGATCCGCGCCGGGCCGGCCTGGCGACGCAGCTGGGCTGTCACTTTGCGGCACCGGCACAGGCATCGGGCGACGCCGATCTGGTCATTCACGCCAGCGGCAACCCCGAAGGGCTTTCCACCGCGCTGGGTCTGGCCGGTTTCGAGGCCACGGTGCTCGAGATGAGCTGGTACGGCGATCAGCCGGTGGCCGTGCCGCTGGGCGAAGCCTTCCACGCCCGGCGCCTGAGCCTACGCTCCTCCCAGGTCGGCGCCGTGGCAACCGCCCAGCGCGCCCGCTGGAGCTACCGCCGACGCCTGGCGCTGGCACTGGAGCTCCTCGCCGACCCGGTGTTCGACGCCCTCCTCTGCGGCGACAGCCCGTTCGCAGATTTGCCGCTCACCCTTCCCCGCCTGGCCAGCAGCCCCGATGGTGCGCTGTGCCACGTCATCACCTACCCCTGAACCTGGAGTTTTCCCCGATGTATAGCCTTGCCGTTTCCGACCACATCATGATCGCCCACAGTTTCCGGGGCGAAATCTTCGGCCCGGCCCAGCAGTTGCACGGCGCCACCTACGGCGTTGAGGTCGAGTTCCGGCGCCGCGAACTGGACCGGAACGGTCTGGTCTGCGACATCGGCCTGGCCCTGACCGTCCTGAAGGAAGTGCTGGGTGAGTTCAACTTCAAGAACCTCGACACGGTGCCGGAACTGAGCGGCAAGAACACCACCACCGAAGTCATGGCCGGGGTGATCTTCGCGCGCCTGAAGGCGCGGGTTGCCGAGGGTGCCATCGGCCCCGATACGGCCGACGCGCTGGAATCCCTGCGCGTGGTACTGCGCGAATCGCCGGTGGCCTGGGCCAGCTTCGAAGGCAGCCTGCGCGAATGAGCCTGGCTTTCCTGGTACCCGGGCCACTGGATCAGATCACCGGCGGTTATCTCTACGACCGCCAGGTGGTTGACGGCCTGCGGGCCCGGGGCCGCCAGGTCACACTGATCGAGCTGGCCGGCCGCTATCCCGACGCGGATGACGCAGCGCGGACAGCCGCCTCGGCGGCGCTGGCCGGGTTGCCGAGCGGCAGCCTGGCGGTTATCGACGGCCTGGCCCTGCCCGCCTTCGCCGCATGCCTCCCGTCGGAAGCGCAGCGCCTGCGCCTGATCGGCTTCATCCATCACCCCCTGTCCCTCGAAACCGGCCTGAGCCCGGCCGAGGTCGACCGTTATGCCACCCTTGAAACGACACTCCTGCCGCTGCTGCGAGGCGCCATCTGCCCCGGCGAACACACGGCCAGGGCACTCATCGCCGCCGGCCTCCCGGCAGATCGCGTCGCCGTCGCCAAACCGGGCACCGCCCGGCCCCGGAGCGCCGCCATGCGCTCGACACAAGGCCCGCTGCAACTGCTCGCCGTCGGCACCGTGACGCCGCGCAAGGGCCATCTGATGCTCATCGAGGCGCTGGCCAAACTGCGCGATCTGGACTGGCAACTGCACTGCATCGGCAGTCTGGATCGCGACCCCGCCGCCGCCGCGGCCGTCGCCCGGGCCATTCGCGCCCAACACCTCGACGACCGGGTCACACTACTCGGCGAACAGCCGGCCGCAGCACTGGCCGCGGCCTACCGGGGCGCCGATCTCTTCGTTCTGCCCTCCTATCACGAAGGTTACGGCATGGTTTTCGCCGAAGCACTGGCCCACGGCCTGCCCGTCATCGCCACCACCGGCGGCGCCATTCCGGACACGGTTCCGGCCGCTGCCGCCCTGCTCACGCCCCCGGGCGACAGCGCGGCACTGAGCGAAGCACTACGACGCGTCCTCTCCGATGACGGCCTGCGCGCCCGACTGGCCGCAGGTGCCATGCAGGCCGCAACGCAGCTTCCCGACTGGGACGAGGCCGTCGACACCTGGGCCGCCGCCCTTGATCGGGTCGCCGCATGAGCGGATTCGACGCAAACTGGCTGCACCAGCGCGAGCCCTTCGACCTGGCCGCACGGAGCGGCACCCTCGCCGCCCAGTTTTGTGCAGCCGTCGCCAGCAGTGCCAATGGCCCCCTGCGAATCATCGACCTCGCCGCCGGCGCCGGCGCCAACTTCCGGGCCCTGGCCCCGTTGCTGCACGGCGACCAGGACTGGCTGCTGGTGGATCACGACCCCGTTTTGCTGGACGCCCAACAGGCGCAGATTGCCCGCTGGGCCACCGGCCAGGGGTGGTCTTGCCACGCCCTTGAAGGCGGGCTGTCGGTGGACACCGGCAGCGCCCGCTGGCGCGTACGCGGGCATCTGCTCGATCTGGCCCAGTCGCTTGAACAACTTGAGCTGGCCGGATTCGATGGCGTCACCACAACGGCCTTCCTCGACTTGGTATCGGCCGCCTGGCTGGACCGGCTGGGCGCCCTGCTGGCCCACGCCCGCCGCCCCCTGCTGGCGACGCTGACGGTGGACGGGCGCCGGGAGTGGCTTCCACACCTGCCCACCGACAAGTTCATTCACGACGCTTTTCTGCGCCACCAGTCCGGCGACAAGGGCTTCGGCGCCTCCCTCGGCAGCGCTGCCGCCGCCTATCTGGCCGATCGCCTTACCGCCCACGGCCACCTGGTGAAAACCGCATGCAGCGACTGGCACATCGGCGCAGACCAGCACGACATGCTGCTGAAGATGGTGGAGGAATCCCTCGCCGTGGCCTGTGCTACGGAACCGACGGCATCACCCCTGTTTGCCAAGTGGTCGGACGAACGCACGGCGCAGATAGCATCCCGCCAACTTTTGCTGACCGTGGGGCATCTCGACCTGCTGGCGCTGCCGCCAGCCTGAGCATGGCAGCGCGCGGCCGACAGACACGGATCTATACTGGCTTTACTGCGGATTTCCCGCCCACCTGCATTCTCGCTGCGAGGAGCCTGTGTCATGGCCTTGAACTCCCTTTCCGTGCGCGCCCTGCGCAGATCCGCCACGATCATTCTGGCGGGCGGCCTGCTAAGCGGCACCGCCGCTGCCGAGCCGCGCAGCTACACCATCGACCCCGACCACTTCTCCATCGGTTTCAAGGTCGAGCATATCGGCTACGCCTCGATCCTCGGCCTGTTCCTCAAGGGGGCCGGCGAGTTTGTCTATGACGAGGAAAACCGCCAACTGGTGTCCGGTCGTGTCGTGGTTGCCGCTGACAGCGCGTTCAGCAACCACAAGGCCCGCGACAACCACATCCGCGAGAGCGACTTCCTGGATGCAAAGCACTACCCGGAGATCATCTTCGAGGCCACCGGCTATACGCCGACGAGTCCAGCAAGCGGCAAGCTCGCCGGCAAACTGACGCTGCTCGGGCAAACCCGTCCGGTCAGCCTGGACATAACGCTCAACAAGGCCGCCAGCTACCCCTTCGGTCACGGCCGGCACACGCTGGGCCTGTCGGCGAGCACGACGATACGGCGCAGCCAGTGGGGCATGAACTACGGCGTCGAGCGCGCCCTCGTCGGCGACGAGGTGCTGCTGAACTTTGAATTCGAAGCCACAAAGCAAAATGCCCAACCACCGAAGTGATTGGGCATTTTGCTTAATTGGGTTGCGGGGGCAGGATTTGAACCTGCGACCTTCGGGTTATGAGGCTGATGATTAACCCCGGCTCTATGCGTTCTAGAGCGTTATTCAAACGACTCCAAACGGGGAAAAACAAAAAAACCTATTAAAATCATGGTGTTGATTAACACCAAGTTTGTTACACATAACACCTAATGACCGAACCACTTTGGAAAACCGTGTAACAACATGAAAACGTGCGTCACATCGATGCGCGCACTATAGCACATAGCTATGACCTTCGGTACAACTGCTGGCGAGTGCTTTCAAACAGCCTGTTAGAAGTGATGGCTTGCGCATCCGTACTTGTGCCCCCAAGGGCCCTGTCGAAGGTAGCGAACAGCTCAGTCAGCCTATCGTCGTCGATCAACCTGTCAGTTGCCCCCCGCGTCAGAATAGTTGCCACCTCGATAGAATCCTGAATTCGGGGGCGATGATGAGAGAACGAGTTGGCGCGATACGGACAAGAATTCAAAGACAGAGCGGTGGCGCGGTTGCTGCCGCCGGAGAGTGCAACGGTGGAGTCGGTTGCGCATGAAATCGGTGTAGGGGTTTCGACCCTGGAGCGCTGGAGGAGTGATGCGCTGTCCAGGCCCGCTCGCGAGCGGGCCTGGACAGCGGCGGCCCGGTTTGAGGCGGTCCTCACGACGGCGCCGCTGGATGAGGCGAGCAAGAGTGCTTGGTGCCGCGAACACGGGGTCTATCCGCAAGAGCTGGCCCAGTGGCGCCAGGCGGCGACGCAGGCCCTGGCGGAACCGGAAGAGCGTGGCGCCAGTCCGCAGCAGACCAAGCAGGACAGACGCCGCATCAAGGAGCTCGAACGGGAACTGCGGCGCAAGGACAAGGCGCTGGCCGAAACCGCAGCGCTGCTAGTGCTTTCAAAAAAAGTGGCGGCGATCTTCAACAGGGACGAGGACGAATGATCGGCCTCGAAGATCGCCAAAGCCTGGCCCGGGATATCGATACCGCGCTGCATGCCGGTGCGCGCTTGCGTTTGGCCTGCGCCACCGCCGGCATCCATGTTCGCACCCTGCAACGCTGGAAGACTGAAGAGGGCCTCACCCGAGGGGATCGACGGCCTGACGCGGTGCGCCCACGGCCGGCGCATGCGCTGACGGCAGAGGAGCGCACCCAAGTGCTCGAAGTGGCCAACGAAGCGCGCTTTGCCGACTTGCCGCCGGCGCGCATCGTGCCGATGCTGGCTGACGAGGGGGTCTATCTGGCCAGCGAATCGACCTTCCACCGCCTTCTGCGCGACGCCGGGCAAACGGCCCACCGGGGCCGCGCCAAGGCGCCTGCGGCCTCCCGCCCACCGACCACCCACATCGCCACGGCGCCGCGCCAGGTGTGGTGCTGGGACATGACCTACTTGCCCGCCACCGTGGCCGGACGCTGGTTTCACCTGTATCTGATCCTCGATCTCTACAGCCGCAAGATCGTCGGCTGGGAAGTGCATGAGACCGATGCGGCCGAACACGCTGCCCATCTGGTTCGCCGGACCGCACTGGCCGAAGGTATTGCCGCCCTGGCTGACAAGCCCGTCCTTCATGGCGACAACGGTGCGACGCTCAAGGCCACCACGGTGCTGGCGATGCTGCATTGGCTGGGCATCAAACCCTCGTACTCACGGCCTCGCGTCAGCGACGACAACGCCTATGCCGAAGCGCTGTTCCGCACCGCCAAATACCGGCCCGAGTTTCCGGCAAGGGGCTTCGAGGATCTGGCAGCAGCGCGCGCGTGGGCCAGTCACTTTGTGCACTGGTACAACGTCGAGCATCGCCACAGCGGCATTCGCTACGTGAGCCCGGCCCAGCGTCATGCCGGCGCCGACCAGGCCATTCTGG